>Ga0335085_10013242_pt1 | contig 12099 bp, 6 predicted proteins | sample Lox_Sample_45_FD_206712 | JGI IMG/M metagenome (GOLD analysis project Ga0335085, IMG submission 206712) | Soil microbial communities from Loxahatchee National Wildlife Refuge, Florida, United States - Lox_Sample_4.5 | ecosystem: Environmental > Terrestrial > Soil > Wetlands | place: USA: Florida...
AGTCGTCCGGGCTTGTCACGTTTGGGTGCCACACTGTCGATGGCGCGAGCGTGCAGCCCAGGCCGGTCAGCTCGCCGTGGATGCGCCGGTATCCCCAACCGGGGTTGTCCCGCGCCATTTCCAGCACCAGCGCACGTATCGCCTTCGCGGTCCTGGGCCGTCCAGGCGCCCGGCGCAGATAGGTCCACCGACGGCGGACCAGGCTGGCGAGCCAGCGCGGCTAGGCCGCAGCCGCGCTCGAGGCCAGGCTGCCGACCACGGCCGCGCACCTGGACCGGGCCCGCGATGACATCCTGGCGTTCACCGCCTTCCCGCGAGGTCTGGCGGCAGATCTGGTCCAACGATCCCCAGGAGCGGCTGAATAAGGAGACCGCCGCCGCATCGGCGTGGTCAGCATCTTCCCGGCCGCGACGCCATTATCCGCCTCCTCGGCACCGTCCTGGCCAAGCAGAACGACGAATGGACCGAGTCCCGGCGGTATATGGGCCTGGGCATCCTCGCCACCTGCCGGAAAGCCGCCCAGACCGATATATAGGGAAGAATAGCACTAGTGAGATTGAATTGACAGCAGAGGCAATTCCTGCTTAAATGGAAATAAATCGTGAGGTACCCCATTTCATAGACCATCTCCACGGACGCGGCCGAAGGTCGCTCGCTGCCGTGTAACAGTCGTGAAGCAGCAAGCGGCTGCAACTGGGGCGCGCTGCGCCTAAAGCCAGTAGGAGGGCGAGAGAGGTGACAGATGCGATTCGGCCGCACGGAATTGGCATCCGAGGGCTAACGCTGGCCCCCAAGTCCCGGATATTCAACGGACCGTTCGGGCGCATTTTCCGGGCGCTGTCGCCCGCCGACTTCGGCCCAAGCGACGCGGCGTCCGAAGGGGCGCTCACAGCGCTCGGGAAAGCGATGATCGCCGATAAGGACCCCGCGAAGGACAGCCCGGACGCCGAGGAGAGCGGTATCCCAGCTGCTTACACATACTTCGGTCAGTTCATCGACCACGACCTGACCTTTGATCCAGCCAGCAGCCTGCAGCGCCAGAACGACCCCGACGCGCTGGTCGACTTCCGTACCCCGCGGTTCGACCTCGACAGCGTCTACGGCCGGGGGCCTGAAGACCAGCCCTACCTGTACGCCGACGGCCGGCACTTCCTCCTCGGCGAGGCGTTGATTGGCAGCGCCCTCGGCCAGGTCCTCACTGCGAACGACCTCCCACGCAGCCGGGCCAAGGTCGTCGATCCGAACGGGCAGGCGCGCGCCATCGTCGGCGACCCGCGCAACGACGAGAACGTCATCGTCTCCCAATTGCACGGCTTGATGCTCCGCCTCCACGACAAGCTCACCGACAACCACCCAGACTGGTCGTTCGCGCAAGTGCAGCAGGAAGTCCGATTCCATTACCAGTGGGTCGTCGTCAACGACTTCCTGCCGACGGTCGTCTCGTGCGATGTGCTGCGTGAGGTCCTGCCGCACCTCGCGCACCACTCGAGCCTGTATCAGGACAAGCCTCGGCTCGAGTTCTACAAACCGCGCGACAACCTATTCATGCCGCTCGAATTCTCGGCCGCGGCGTACCGCTTCGGCCATTCAATGGTCCGGCCCGGGTATCGGCTGAACGACGACACCGGGCCGTTGCCGATCTTCCCCTTCGCCAACAACCCTGATGGCACCGCGCTCACCGGGTTTGACCAGTTCCCTGGCACGTGGGCGATCGATTGGGCTCGCTTCCTCGATCTCGAGCCGCGGCCGTTCGGTGACGAGAACGACCCGGCCAACCCCGGCAACTCGCAGCGGACACAGCTTGCGTACCGGATCGACACGTCGCTCGTCAATCCGCTCGGCAGCTTGCCTGCCCGGGTCGCAAACGACCCCCCGCCGAACCTCGCCAGCCGCAACCTTCTGCGTGGATGGCGGATGCGACTACCGACCGGACAGGACGTCGCCCGCGCTATGGGTGTCCCAGTGCTGCCCGACTCGGAGATCCTGATTGGCAAGTTCACCGGTGACGCCAACGACATCAAGGGGGACATCGTCGCGGTTGCCGGGGACGCGTTCAAGGGAACGTGCCCGCTATGGACGTATGTGCTCGCCGAGACCGAGGAGGTCGTCACCACGTTCAAGACGACCGACGGCGACAAGCTGATCAAGACCCGCCACCTAGGGCCAGTCGGCGGGAGGATCGTCGCCGAGACGTTCGTCGGCATCCTGGCCGGTGACAGCAGTTCGTTTCTCAACCTCAATCCGCTCTGGACGCCGAGCCTCGCCGTGAATGGGGTGTTCGGGCTACGGGAACTTGTCGCCGCCGCCCTGCAGGGGTGATGATCCGCGTGACGTACCTGTCGCTCGGCGACAGCGCGGACGCCGTGGCCCGCTGACCGCAGGCCAGAGGGGGCGGCTCAGACCGTGATACCTCCGTCCGTTCGGGATATGAAGGTCATTGTCCCGAACGGACGGAGGTTCAAGCGCCGGGCCAGGTCATCCGTCAGGAATGCCAGCGGCGGCCGCGGCTCGATGGTAAAGAGACCTGTTCAAGGCTTCCGGATTTTCCATGCCTTTGTTCCGTTGGCGGAGGCAGGGTCTCTGACCAGCATGCTGGGCCAGGCGTATGACACCCATGTGAGGACCGTGACGTCTGCGTCCGGATTCAGGCCCAGTTCTTCTGCTGTTTCATCCAGTAGTGTCACCGTGAGCTTAGAAGCTTTCGTCCTGGGATCGGGCTTAGGGATTTCCGCTCTCTCCTGCTTGAATTCGGTGATGCCTCCGCCGGGCTGGGCTATGTAACCCCATACATCGACGTACTTGCCTGCCGGGATGCCGACGATCTGAACGGTAAGCTCGATGTAGCCTTTTTCGTTGATTTGGACCTTGGGGACTTCCGAGTGAACGTTGGGGCCTATGGCTGGGGGCATGAGTGAATCCTTTCCAGTGAGCGCGTGCCGACGAGATACCGGGGCGAGCCCCGGATCTCTGGCGATGTACCTTGCGCTGGCGGAGGTGGGGGCTGAGTGGCCGCGGCGCGTGCGTCAGGGACCTGGCCGGCCGCAGCGAGGACGTGAGAGAGCAAGCAGGATGTCTGCGCGCTCGCTCGACGGATGGGGTTATGGAGGCCTCTACGAGTAAAGAGGCGCCAGTCGGATTGGCTGATACGACGAGCGGGTCTTTTTCAGGCACGCGCATGCTGGGCCAGATACCGGAGCGAGTCCCGGGCCCCTGGCAGGTTCCCTTTGCGCTGGTAGAGGTCGAGGGCCTGAGTGGCCGCGGCGCGTGCGTCAGGGACCTGGCCGGCCGCAGCGAGGACGTGAGAGAGATCAAGCAGGATGTCTGCGCGCTCGCTCAGCAGATCGGTCTGCGCGGTGAGGGCCGCCGCCGAACGGGCGAGTTCCAGCGCCTCGGCGTGGCGGCCGCGGCCGGCGAGGATCCTGGCCGATAGTCCCTGGCCGACTGCCTGGGCGGACGGGTCTTCGCCGGCTGCGGCTTCCAAGCCTATCGCGATCAAGCGAGAGGCTTCGTCGTGCCGGTTGGGACCTTGTGCCGCGATGGCCCTAGCCAGTTCTACTGCCGTGCTCGCCAGGACACGCCGCTCACCCATCTCGGTGAGGGACTCGTATTCGAGGCGAAGATGCATCTCGGCGGTAGCTGGATCACCGGCGAGCATCGCGATGAAGGCGGCGGGCTGGATGATCGCCGCGGTCATCGTCGGGCCGAGGGTGTCCAGGAGGGCTTTCGCGCGGCTGAGCGTCGCATGTGCCGCCGTGACGTCATCCTGCATCGCGTACAGGCCCGCTAGGTGCAGGAGGATGACGGCCGTTCCGATGGGATGGTTCCCGATCTCGTCGAGGTGGTCCTCACAGCGCCGTATCCCTTCCGGTGCGGGCGTCGGACCCCAGAGCGCGGCCGAGGCGAGCCAGCCGAGTATCTCGGCCAGTTGCCGCCGGTCGTTCAGGCTGCGTGCGTATCCGGCGGCGCGCTGCCAGGCGTCCTCGGCGGCGGCGGACCTCGCGTGGTTCCAGTGCAGCGCGGCCTCTAGCTGAAGGAGCCGACATATCCCCAGGTCGTCTTGGTTTCTATCGAACACGCGGCGCAGCTCGGGAAGTGCGCGAGTGATCTCGATCGCCGCGTTATTCTGGTCCAGCTTCACGCGCAGCACCAGGGCCTGAACCCGCGCGTGGGCGTACTGGCCTTCGTCGCCGATGACGGCCGCGATGCGTTGAGCGCGGTCGAGGATGGCTTGTGCCTGCTCAAGCCGCCCGGTCTCCGTCAATGCGGCGCCGAGGCTCGTGTTGAGCCGCGCGGCGGCCGGGCCGTCGGCCGGAAGCAGCCCGGCCGCACGGTCAAGCAGGTTGACCGCCGCGAGGGCGTCCCCGCGGTCGTAGGCGGCGCACCCGGCCGTCTCAAGGTGCGCGGCCGCCCGGCGCGATAGCCCGGCCGACTGGGCTCCGGCGGGCCGGAGTTCGCTCCAGTAGCGGGCGGACTGCTCGAGGTGATAACCGAGGATCTCAGCGCGATGCGGGACGGGTTGATCGAAGGCGTATTCGAACCAATCGGCAAAGCGGCGGTGCAGCTCGGCCCGCAGCGATTTGGGGATCGCGCGGTAAGCCGCCTGCTGGATGAGAATGTGCCGGAAGCTGTATTGATCCAGTCTCGACGTATCGGGGCCGCCCTGTTGCACGAGGCCCTTTGCGATAAGGGTCTGGAGATTGCGGTTGAGCGGGTCGCGCGCCTCGGGCGGAAGCAGTTCCCGGACCGCCCGCACGCTGAAGACCTTACCGACAATGGCCGCGCGGGCGAGCACGCTGCCCGGTCCCGGCCCGAGGCGCTGCAGGCGCGCCGCCAGGAGGGCCTGGATCGTCGGCGGCAGCACGGGCCGGATCTCGCTCTCGGTCTGCTCGCTGAGGGAGACGGCCAGTTGCTCGAGGTAGAGGGGGTTTCCGCCGGCGGTGTCAATGAGCCGGGCTCGAGTGGGCCCATGAATGTACTGATCGCCGGCCAGGGCGTCAAGAAGCGCCGTGGCCGCGCCGTCGCCGAGCGGCGCGAGCTCGATATAGACGGTCCTATCCGCCTCGGCGGTCCAGGCGGGGCGCTGTTCAAGCAGTTCGGGGCGGGCGATGCACACCAAGACGATCGGGGCACGTCCCGGCTGGAGAGCTAGGGATTCCACCAGGTCGAGGAAGGTCGGTTCGGCCCAGTGCAGATCCTCGAACACGATCAGCAGAGGCTGGGACCGCGCCAGCGCTTCAAGCAGGCGTCGGGCGGCCCAGAAGATCTCCGTGGCGTCCGCGCTGCCCTGGTCGCCCGGGCCGAGGGCGTGGTCCAGCTGCTCGGCGACGCCCGCCGCGTCCGGCTCGCCTTCGAGGAGAATCCTGATCGTCTCCGCAGAGTCGTGGCCTGCGCCCGCTTGGCGGACCAGTTCACGCAGCGGCCAGAATGTGATGCCCTCGCCGTAGGGGAGACAGTGACCGGTGAGGACCTTCACCCCGCGGCCGAGGCGTCCAGCGAACTCGTGGAGGAGCCGTGTCTTCCCGAGCCCGGCCTCGCCGGTCACGGTGACGGTGATCGTCACCCGATTCCCGGCGGCCCGGAGGTACGCAGACTCCAGGCGGCGCATCTCCTCCTCGCGACCGACCAGAGGGGCGTCGAGACGGAGCGCGAGCGGGCGCATGTCAGCGTGCGCAGACCGCAAGATGAATCTGTCGGGACCGACACTCTCGGTCTCGATCGCGGCCGCTGCAAGCTGCTGGGTCTGCCGGCTGATGAGGATCTGACCAGGTTCGGCGTCCGCTGCGAGCGTCGCGGCCCGGGCCCCCACATCCCCCGCGAACCCGAGCGGGCCGGACCCTCCCACCAATGCCTCGCCTGTGGCGAGGCCGAAGCGGTAGGTGACGCTAGCGCCATGAAGGCGCTGCAGGATGACGCCTTCGGTCTTGAGCGCGTCTCGCGCCTCCAGGCTCGCCCGCAACGCCCGGAGCGCATCGTCCTCATGCAGGCTGGCGACGCCGAATACCCCCATCAGGCGCTCGTCGGCGCTGATCGCCAGCTTTCCTTCGTACCGCTCGAGAACTGCCGTCAGGCCGGATACCGAGACCTCATTCACCACCCCATGGGCCTCTGGGTCCAGCGCCATGCCCGAGTCGGACTCCATCTGCGGTAGAACGCAAAGCACGGTCACCGGCCTGCGCGTTAGCGGAGCTCCGGACGGGGCCGACCGATGTGATAGCGCCTGATCCTGGCGCAGGATCGCCGCCTCAAGTTCACGCAGCAGCGGCGACGGGTCCAGACCCAGCTCTTCGGCAAGCGTGGTCCGGAACTCGCGGTAGACCTCGAGTGCCTCGGCCTGCCGGCCGCCGCGGTACAGAGCCAGCATGAGCTGGCCGCGAAGCCGCTCGCGCAATGGGTACTCGCTGACCAGCCGCTGCAGCTCAGCGATCGTAGCGCCCACCGAACCGAGCGCCAGGTTCGCCTCGATGCGCTCCTCCAGGCACGTCAGCTGCAACTCCTCGAGCCTGGCGATCTCGGCCTGGGCGAAGGGCTCGTAGCGGAAGTCGGCCAGCGGCGGGCCCCGCCATAGGGACAATGCCTGATCGAACATCCGAGCTGCCTCCGCCGGCGCTCCCGCGCCAAGAGCATCGCGGCCATCGGAAATCAGCTTCTCGAACTGCTTGCCATCCACTTCCGCCGGGAACAGCCGCAGCGTATAGCCCGGCCCCGCAGTTATCAGGCGGCCCGAGGGAAGCACTCTTCGCAGCCGTGAGATCGCCGCCTGGAGGGCGTTCGCCGCCCTCGGCGGCGAATCTTCGCTCCACAGGTCGACCAGGAGCCGCTCGCTCGGCACGACCTCGTTCGCGTGCAGCAGCAGATCGGCGAACACGGCGCGCTGCCGGACGCCGCCGATCGTGATCTGTTGGCCGGCTTCTTCAAGCTGGAAAGGACCGAGGATCCGTACCTGCATTGTCGGGCCCCTCCCAGCTGCCAGCGGACAGTCAGCGCCCCGCGCCCATTGTCGAACCATGCAGCGAGCAAGACAAGCCTCTGACCTCCACCAAGCGACCGGGAACCGCGCTCGCCCTCAGCCCCGCCGAGTTCGTCGACCGATCCGGGCCGGGGATACGGACGCGATGCCGCCGCGGCTGGTGAGAGAATTCACGGCTGCTCAACGGAAGTCATCGGCGTGGTCGGTAGCCCATTCACGAAACGTTCGCGAGGAATGTGACGATGACCGCGGTACGGCCGGGATGCCTAACCTTGTTCCCAGGTCTGGCCGATGTGCTGGTGATAGGCGGCCAGGGCCGCCTCCAGCCGATGCGGCCCGCGAAGCCACTGGAGCCTCGGCGGCGCCTCGGAGTAGTCCAGGTAGGGATGGTCACCACAGCCGGGGCAGATGAGCTCGAACATATCGGTATAGCCGCCCTGGAAGCGGCCGTCTACGATGCGGACCGGCTGCCGCCGCACGAATGCGGTCCGGCCATGACCGTCCTGGCCGGCCGGCGGAAGCGTCATGACGTCCTCGGGCTCGACGCGCAGCCAGGAGTCACGGTGGCCGGGCGGGCCCAGCCGGGTCACCTCGGCCGGATGCGCGGTCGACTGGTTTCCGTTCACGACTACAGGGTCTACGGGACTGCTCACTCAACTCACCGCCGCCAGTGGTTCCTGCCACCGCCAGATCCTGCGGCAGCGGAGTCCGTCTATCACGAGACGATACGCGGACGGCGCAACGTGGCAAATGCCAGGCCGGGCCAAATAGTTCCTGGTCACCCGATATTCAGGTGTTGTTTCCTCTGTGTTTGACTCGGCGTCGGGCCGGCCGGCGGTGTCAGGGGTCCGGGAACCCCGGCTTGCAGATTTCTGGAGAGATTTTTCAGCTAGCCCCAATCCGCACGGACGGCCGCGCCGAATGAGGACGTCAGCGGTGCCCGGGGGAGGGCACCGAAGCATCCGCTAAAGGAAGCAGCGATGTCCCGATTCGCCGCGGCCCGTACCGGGGCCGCCGTGCTGCTCGCCGCGAGCGCCACCCTCATTGCCGGGGGACTTGCGAGCTTGGCCCCAGGCCAAGCCGTAGCCTCCAGCCACCGGGAGGCGCCGCTCATCTCCGGGCAGCCGCAGTACGACAACACCGACGTGTACGCGTTCGTGAGCCCCGATAAGCCGGACACCACCACGCTGGTGGCGAACTGGCTGCCGTTCGAGGACCCGGCGGGCGGGCCGAACTTCTACAAGTTCGCCACCGACGCCCGTTACGACATCAACATCGACAACGACGGTGACTCGCAGATCGACCTCACCTACCGGTGGACCTTCAAGGACCACTACAAGAGCAAGAACACGTTCCTTTACAACACCGGCCCGGTCCGGAGCCTGAACGACCCGAACCTCAACTTCAGCCAGACCTACGACCTGACCCTGATCAGGCGGGTCAGCGGGGGCGCGGTCTCCTCGCAGCGGCTCGCGTCGGACGCGCCGGTGGCGCCGTCCAACGTCGGCCAGGCGTCGATGCCCGACTACTCAACGCTGCGTGCGCAGTCGGTCTGGCCCGTGACCGGCGGCGGGAATGTGTTCGCCGGCCAGGCCGACGACTCGTTCTTCCTCGACCTGCGGGTCTTCGACCTGCTGTACGGCGGGAACCTGTCCGAGGTCGGCCACGACACGCTGCACGGGTACAACGTGCAGACGGTGGCGCTGCAGGTGCCCTCGAAGCTGCTGGCGCCCCACCAGCCGATCATCGGCGTCTTCTCCTCGACCCAGCGGCAGAACGCGGCGGGCGGGTACACCCAGGTGTCCCGGCTCGGGATGCCGCTGGTCAACGAGGTCGTCATCCCCGTTAAGGACAAGGACAAGTTCAACGCGTCCATCCCGTGGCACGACGCGCAGTTCGGGCAGTACGTCACCGACCCGGAACTGCCCAAGCTGATCCAGGGCGTCTACAAGATCCCGGCTCCGGCGACGCCGCGCCAGGACCTGGTCCAGGTCTTCCTGACCGGTGTTCCCGGGCTCAACCAGCCGCCGAACGTGCGCCCGGCCGAGATGATCCGGCTCAACACCTCGATCCCGCCGAGCAAGAACCCGAACCGGCTCGGCGTCCTGGCCGGCGACAAGGCTGGCTACCCGAACGGCCGCCGGCTCGCCGACGACGTGATCGACGTCTCGCTCCAGGTGGTCGAGGGCAAGCTGCTCGGCGCGAAGATCCCGGCGCTCGGCGACGCCGTCAACGCCAACGACAAGGCGTTCGGCGGCACGTTCCCGTACGTCGCGCTGCCCTGGTCGGGTTCGGATGTCAAAGCCTCAGGCTCGGGCATCACTCCGGCCGCCGCCACCATGACCGGTAGCTCGCGGGCTACCCCGCTGACGGGCGGCGCGGTGGCGGCGCCCAAGGCGGTCAACCAGAAGCCCGCCCCGGCGAACCCGGTGATGCCGATGGTCGCGATCGGCGTCGGCGCGCTGCTCCTCGGCGGCAGCGGCGGCCTGTGGCTGATGCGCCGCAGGCACCCGTCGGCCTGATCTCCTGTCCGCTCCCCCGCACAGGCCCGGCCGCCTCAGCGCGGCCGGGCCGCCCCCTGTCACTCGCACCGGAGGTGAACCCGTGCCTACCCCGATCACCACGGCCGCGCCGGTCACGCGACTGGTCCGGTCCCTGCCCGGCCGGCTGGCCCGCGTGCTGCTGGCGGCCGGTCTCGTCGCGGCCCTCGCCGGAGGACTCACCTTCGGCGCCGCCGTGCTGAGCGGCCGGTCCGGCCCGCCGCCCGCCTCCGACCCGGTTCCGGCCGCGGCCTTCGAGCAGCTCTCCTCGGCCAGCCTCACCGCGGGCATCGGGCAGCTGCAGCAGCACCTGCGGGCGCAGCCGCGGGACGCCACCGGGTGGGCGACCCTCGGGCTCTCCTACGTCGAGCAGGCCCGGCTCACCGCCGACCCGGCTTACTACCCGAAGGCCGCCGCCGCGCTGGCGGAGGCGTTGCGGGTCAAGCCGGCCGACAACGATTCGGCGCACGCCGGGCTGGCCGCGCTGGCCGCGGCCCGGCACGACTTCGGCGCCGCGCTGCGCGAGGCGGACCGGGCGCTGGCCATCAACCCCCTCGGGGCGCGGGCCCTGGCGGTGCGGATCGACGCACTGGTCGAGCTGGGCCGCTACCCCGCGGCGACCGCGGCGGCCCGGCATGCCGACGGGATCGCCCCTGGCATCCCGGTGTTCACCCGGCTGGCGTACGTCAACGAGCTTGTTGGCCGGACCGCCGAGGCCCGCCGGGTGCTGAAACTGGCGCTGACCTCGGCCGACGACCCGGGCGACCTGGCGTACGTCCACGCCCAGCTCGGTGAGCTGGCCTGGAGCCAGGGTCAGATGAGCCGGGCGGGCGGCGAGTTCGCCGCCGCGCTGCGGGCCGACCCCGGCTACCTGGCCGCGGTGGAAGGCCGGGCCAGGGTGCGCGCCGCGACCGGTGATGTCGCGGGCGCGCTCGGGGACCTGCAGACGGTGGTGAACCGGCTGCCGTTGCCCGGTTACCTGACCGAATACGGCGAGCTGCTGACCTCGGCGGGCCGGCCCGGCGAGGCCGCCGCGCAGTACGCGGTGGCCCGTACCTGGGCGAAGCTCGCGAAGGCGAGCGGCGTCGCCACCGACCTGGAGACCGCGCTGTTCGCGGCCGACCACGGCGACAAGGCGGAGGCCCTGCGCGCCGCGCGAGCCGAACGGGCCCGGCGGCACAGCGTCCACGTCGACGACGCGCTGGCCTGGGCCCTGCACGTCAACGGCAGAAACGCCGAGGCGCTGCGCTACGCCCAGCAGGCCAACGCGCTCGGCTACCGCAACGCGCTGTTCCGCTATCACCAGGGCATGATCGAGAAAGCACTCGGCCGGACCGCCGACGCCCGTCGCGACCTGACCGCCGCCCTGCGGCTGAACCCGCACTTCTCGGTCCTGCACGCGCCGCTGGCCAGGGCGGCGCTGATCTCCCTGGGCGGGGCCTCGCTGGGCGGTACCCGGTGATCCGGTCCCTGGCCATCGGGATGCTGGCCGGGTCGACGATGATCCCGCTGCACCCGCTGGGCAACTTCACGGTGAACCGGTACGACGGTCTGGTGGCCGCCCCGCATGAGCTGCGCATCGATCACGTGCAGGATCTGGCCGAGATCCCGGCCGCCCAGGTGCTCGAGAGCCGGCCCGCTGGCGCCGATCTGCACGCCTGGGCCGCCCGCTCGTGCGCCACGGCGAGCCGGGGCTTCCAGATCACGGAGTCGGGGCGGCCGGTCCACGCGACGGTCCGCTCGGCGGCTGCCCGGACCCGTCCCGGCCAGGCCGGGCTGCCGACGCTGCGGCTGGAGTGCACGATGACGGCGCCGCTGGCCGGCCCGGCCGGCGGCGTGGCGGTGACGTTCCGCGATCCCGGTGCCGCCGACCATGTCGGCTGGCACGAGATCACGGCGGCCGGAGACCGGATGACCATCTCGCGGGCCAGCGTTCCCGCGGCCTCACGCAGTGCCCGGCTCACCGTCTACCCGAAGGACATGCTGAGCTCGCCGCTGGACCAGCGGTCGGCGTCGTTCACCGTGACCCCTGGCGGGCCGGCGCTGGCCGCCCCGGCCGCGCCCGGCGGGCCGGCCGGGGAGCTGCCGCGGGGCGTCGACCGGCTGACGCAGTCGTTCACCGACCTGGTGGCCCGGCGCCATCTGACCGCGGGCTTCGCTCTGATCGCCCTGCTCATCGCCGTCGCGCTGGGCGCGGTCCACGCGCTGGCCCCCGGCCACGGCAAGACCATCATGGCCGCCCAGGCGGTCAGCCGCGGCCGCCGTGGCCTGCGCGACATCCTCACCCTCGGTCTCACCGTCACGGTCACCCACACGCTGGGCGTCCTCGTCCTGGGACTGCTGGTGGCGGGCGGTTCCTCGGTCGTGACCCCGGGCTTGTTCCCGTGGCTCGGTGCCGCCAGCGGAGCCCTGGTCGCCTTCACCGGCTGCTTGCTGCTCCGCCGCGCCCTGCGCCCGCGACCCGGGCACGGACACGGACACGGACACGGGCACGGGCACGACCACGGGCACGGGCACCGCCCGGCGGACATGCCGCGCCGGGGGACCGTGGTGCTCGTGGGGTTCGCGGGCGGGCTGATGCCCAGCCCGTCG
>Ga0335085_10013243_pt1 | contig 12098 bp, 11 predicted proteins | sample Lox_Sample_45_FD_206712 | JGI IMG/M metagenome (GOLD analysis project Ga0335085, IMG submission 206712) | Soil microbial communities from Loxahatchee National Wildlife Refuge, Florida, United States - Lox_Sample_4.5 | ecosystem: Environmental > Terrestrial > Soil > Wetlands | place: USA...
CGGCAGAAATGCGCACACCTTGGGCACACCTCCGCGAGGGCGCGGTGAGAAGGGAACTCGCGGCGACGAATCAGATAGCGGCACACGAGGTCCTAAGCACGCGAGACGCGTGATGGTCCTAATCGAAGCCACTCGGCTTGGCGGATAGTTATAGGTATAACGAACGAAGTAAGGAAAAAGTTTGGGAGAAGATGAAAAAAAGATGGAGATTGCGCGTTAAATCAAGGAAATAGGAGGTGTACCTGTGGGGAGTCCACAGGAGACATGTGGGCATACCACAGGAAAAGAAGGGGTTAGAGGGGATTGGGGTGGGAGGCGAGAGAGTGGGAGCGAAGAGGGATTTCTCGCTGCGAAGACTCCGCTCGAAATGACGGAGCCGTGACTAAGAAGCCGCCGTACAAAGGGGATTTTGCGAGTGAGGGCGGGCGGAAACAAAAAAAGTTAACCCGGGATTCGAGAATTGCATCGAAGGGATGCGGCGCATTGTGAAAGCGGAATGAATCCGAGGGTAGGAGAAGATGATGGCGAAGAATCTGGTGGCACAGATTGGGAAGGCTGGTGCGGAATTCGAGCTGGTGGAACGGGAGATACCGCAGCCAGGAGCGGGAGAGATTCGCATCAAGGTGGAGGCGTGCGGAATCTGTCACAGCGATATGGTGGTGAAGGCGGGCGTTCCGCTTCCCGGGCTGGCGTATCCGCGAGTTCCAGGGCATGAAGTGGTGGGGATCGTCGATGAAGTGGGCAGCGGGGTAACGGAATGGAAAAAAGGCGAGCGCGTGGGAGTGGGCTGGCATGGAGGACATTGCTTCGTATGCGACTCTTGCCGGCGCGGCGATTTTAATACCTGCGTGAACCAAGCGATTACGGGAGTTTCGCGGGACGGCGGATACGCGCAGTATATGTTGGCGCGACATGAAGCGGTGGCGCCGGTGCCGGAGGGACTCGACGCGGCAGACGCGGGGCCGTTGATGTGTGCGGGAATCACGACATTCAATGCGCTACGGAATAGCGGAGTGCGACCGGGCGAACTTGTGGGGGTATTGGGGGTTGGCGGACTCGGCCATTTGGGGATTCAGTATGCGGCGAAGTTCGGATACAAGACCGTGGCGATTGGGCGCGGGCCGGAGAATGAGGCGCTGGCGAACAAGCTGGGAGCCTTTGCGTACATTGACACGAAAGCAAAAAACGGCGCGGAAGAACTGCGAAAAATGGGCGGAGCGAAGTTGATTCTGGCAACGGCGCCGAACGCGAAAGCGATGACGGACCTGATCGATGGGTTAAGTGTGAATGGGAAATTGCTGGTGGTGGGTGCGCCGCTGGAACCGCTGACGGTGCCGGTGGGGCCGCTGCTATTTGCAAGGCGAGGAATACAAGGATGGCCGTCGGGAACGGCGAAGGATTCGCAGGACACGCTGGAGTTTTCGAAGTTCGCGGGAGTGCGGGCGATGATCGAGAAATATCCGCTGGCGAAGGTGAAGGAAGGGTTCGAGCGGATGGAGAGTGGGAAGGCGGAGTTTCGGGTGGTGCTGACGATGTGAGCGGCAGAAATTGGAAGTTTAAAGTAGGGATTGGTTGTGGGCGGCGCGGCTTCGGCTGCGCCGTTTTTTGTTAGCGGACCGAGCGAGAGAGAGTGCCGCGCCCTTCGGGGCTCGGGGCAAGCGCTACGGCGCTCGCGAGCGTTTGGTTGGGCACCCAGCCCTGACGGACTGGGCTAACTTCCGGCGCGCCTCTGGCGCTGGACTTTTTTGAAATGCGTGAGGCGATCGAGAAGAATCCACCGGCAGAATTTCGCGGCCCAAGCTCTGGTGCTGGAGCGAAAGATCGCATCCCCAAGAAGGCGAGCTAAGGAAAAAAAGGCGATCGGTTAGTGTTTTTTGCGGGGGCGAGTGGCAGTGGGGCGCTTACGGGTGGATTGGGATTTCTTGGCGGGCGGTTTGGGAATCGTGCGAGATTTGGATTTGATGTTTTTCTGGAGGCGGAGGTTGTAGGCGGCCTGGAGGGCACCGGTGAGAACATCTTCGGAAGCGGCCGCCAGGATGATGTGAGTCATGCCCATGCGGCCCCAACCACCGGGAATGGGAAGAAATACCTCGGGGAGTTCCGCGACGAAGGATTGCTGCTGCTCAAGAGTGAGCATGAGGTTGCCATAACCCTGCTTGGCGGAGGCGAGGGTGGCGAAGATGCGGCCGTGGACGCGGAAGTCGGGTTGGCCCATATGGGAGGATTCCTCGACGTTGGGGAGGGAGAGCGCGATGCGGCGGAAATCGTGGAGATTCATAGGCGCACGGACGGGCTGAGAAGGCTATCTCGACAAGGCTAGAAAGGGATGTCTTCGTCGTTGATTTCGGGGGCGCCGCCGGAGGCGAAATCGTCGGAGGGAGCGGCGTGGTCGGAGTCGTCGGAGCGGCCGCCACCGGAAGAGGCACCTGCGCCGGCGCCCGCGGCCATGCCGTCGCCGCGTCCGCCGAGCATACGGAAATTACTGGCGACAATTTCGAAGCTGGTGCGCTTCTGGCCCTCTTTATCCTGCCATTCGCGGGATTGGATGCGACCCTCGATGAAAACGAGAGAACCCTTCTTCAAATACTGTTGGGCGATTTCGGCTTGCTTGCCCCAGACGACAATTTTGTGCCACTCGGTGCGCTTCTGGCGCTCGCCGTTCTTGTCCTTGTAGGATTCGTCGGTAGCGACAGAAAAATTGGCGACGGCCTGGCCGCCGGAGGTGTAGCGGGTTTCTGGATCGCGGCCGAGGCGGCCGACGAGAATGACTTTATTGACGGACATACGATGCGCTCCTAGGGGCGAGGTAAAGACGGATGAGATCCTTCGTCGCGACGCTGCTGAGGATGGTGAATCGTTTTCGGGCTGCCGTTTTAGCGACGGACAAGGGTGGAAATTCTCCTGATGGAAGGAAGATAGCACGAGGCGAGAGTAAAAAGGAAATGAGGGCGAGGAAAAAGAACGAGGAAGAGAATTTACGGCAGGACGGGGAAGTTCGGGGAGACGAAGATTGCAATTGGGCGGGGTGGCGCGAGGCGGCGAGTTGATTATTTGCCGGTGAAATGGGAGGCGTAGAGAGTGGAACGGTTTAGTTCGCGTGCGTCGAGTTGGTTTTGGTGGGATTTGTCGAGGCGCAGGAATTCGGCTTCCATGAATTTCATGTAGTCCTGCTTGGAGACCATGCCGTTTTTGTCGTGGTTCATGAGGAGAAGGAGTTGCTTGACGTTGTCTTCGCCGAGGGCGAGGCGATCTTGGGGCTTGGGGAGGGAATCTTTTTGGGCAGCGGCGGTGCCTAGGAAGGTGACAGCGGCGAGGAAGACGAGGGCGCCAATGGTGAGCCTGACCTTGTAGAGATGTATCCGCATGGGGGACTCCTTGAATTTGAGATCCGGGAACGGAAGGAATGTACAACGGAGAGCGAAGAGGCGATGACGCAAAGAATGAATGGAACTTATCGGGAATTTTGGGGAGGATGTCGCGAGTTGTGGGAAGACGCGGAGGTTGAGGTCCTTCGGCTATCCTCGTCGGATAGTCTCAGGATAACAACAGAGATCATAGAGAACGAGCGATATGACCGGAGATGCCCGGGTTGCAAATATGGGGGAGGACGGACTAGATTCGGGCGGGGGAATGTGACGATGCAGAAGACGTTGCCGGGGCGGTATTACACGGATGAAAGGATTTTTCGGGTGGAGATGGAGCGATTTTATTTTGGGATGTGGGTGTGCGCGGGGAGGAATGAGCAGGTTGCAGAGAAGGGGCAATACTTTCTGGTGGAGGTGGCGGGAGAAAGCGTAATTGTGACGCGCGATGGAAGCGGTGAAGTGCGCGCGTTTTATAACGTGTGCCGGCATCGCGGAACGCGGATGTGTGTGGAAGCGGAAGGAACGTTTGCCGGGCGGATCCAGTGTCCATATCACGGGTGGACGTATGGGCTGGATGGGAAATTGTTGGGGGCGCCGCATATGGAAGCGGGGGAATTCCGGCGCGAGGATTATCCGTTGCATGAGGTGAAGGCGGAGATTTGGGATGGGCACATTTTCTTGCACCTGGGAAAGGAAGCGCGGCCGCTGCGCGAGCAATTGCTGAATCTACCGGAGAAGTTTGCGGCCTGGCGGATGGAAGAGTTGCGGGTGTGGAAGCGCGCGACCTACGAGGTGAAAGCGAACTGGAAACTGATTGTGCAGAACTACAACGAGTGTTTGCACTGCCCGTTGCTGCATCCGACGTTGAGCCGGATGACGGATACGATGAGCGGGGAGAATGATGAGCCGACGCAGAGTTATATCGGCGGGTCGATGGATTTTCGCGGTGGCGCGGAGACGATGAGCACGGATGGGGTGCGGCGGCGGGCATGTTTGCCGGGGTTGAATGAAGAGCAGCGGAAGACGGTGCTGTACTACGCGATTTATCCGAATCTATTTTTAAGTTTGCACCCGGATTACGTGATGGTGCACCGGCTGTGGCCGCGTGCGGTGGATCGGACGGAAGTGGCGACGGAGTGGCTATTTCATCCGGCGGAGATAGCGAAGGCGAATTTCAGTGGAGCGGATGCGGTAGATTTTTGGGACAAGACGAACCGGGAAGATTGGATGATTTCGGAATTGTCGCAAAAGGGAATCGGATCGCGCGCCTATGTGCCGGGGCCATATTCGACGATGGAAGGGCTGCCGGGGGCGTTCGACCGGATGATTTTAGAGAGAGAGAAGGAGCGGGACCCGGAAGCAGGGTAGGGGAATAAGGGGTTGGAATTTACGGGGCGTCCGGGGGGCCGGATGCCCTTTGTGTTTGTTGGTAGCCTTAGCGAGAGTAGCGAAGACCATAAGTTGCGTGCCGAAGGTGTACCCGCCGAGAATTTCTTTACGTCATAAAATTAGCAAGGGGTAAATGATCGTGCAGGGAGGCTTCCCATGCGCTGGACCCCGAAGATGCTGTTTTGTGTGCTTATTTTCCTCTCGAGTTTAGCGGCGATTCCCTTACCAGCAGAAGAAAAGAGCGAACCACAGATGGTGTGGGTGAACTATGCGGAAGGCGAGGTGAAGTTTTCGCCTGGTCACAAGGGGAAAGCGGAGTTGGGGAAAAACTGGATAGTAGCGACGGTAGGGCAGGCGATGGAAGACGGCTATACGGTGGTGACGGAGAAGGGACGCGCAGAGATTGAGTTTGAAGACGGAAGCGTGATCTACCTGGCAGAACATTCTGCATTGGAATTTAACACCCTGGCAGCGCGTGGAGAGGCGACGACCACGGCGTTAAGTTTGTTGACCGGAACGGCGACGGTGGTACACGGATCGGACAATTTTATTTATCTGAGCACGCCTGCGGCGGAGACGCTACGCATCAGAACGAGACAAGCGATCCGAGTGGAAAGCACACTGGATGGAGTCGCGGTTGGGGCGGTAGAAGATCTGATGATAGAGGCACCATCGGGAAGAATGGTGACGCTGAGGGCTGGCGAGGGCGAGAAGTATGTGCACGGGGTTGAAATTCCGGTGCCCGCAAGCGGAAGAACTGCCGAGGAGAAAGATTGGGATGGGTGGGTAGTTGGCCGGTTGACACGGCGGAGAGCGCTGGTGGCGCAAGGGATGAAGGAAGGTGGATTGGAAGCACCGATTCCGGGCTTGGCGGGGATGGTGGAGAGTGGAAAATTTTTTGATTGCGCGCCGTATGGAAAATGTTGGGAGCCGTATGCGGCGAGATCCCCGGAGATGTTGGCGCAAGGACGGGCAAAGGACGGGACCGTGCCGCAGATCCTGGTGAATCGCGCGATGCTGGCGAGATGCCCAATGGAAGCCTGGCGGGTGAGTGCGGGGAGACAGCGCGGGACGCCGGTGCGGTCGCAAGCGGTGCAATACGGGCCGTGTTTGGCGGGAAGTTGGTATTACCCACAACAGAATGGGTGCCTGTATCCGGACGCATTCAACTTAGCTTTGGTTTCTCCACCAGAGTGTGTGGGATATCCGACGTGGGTGGCTGGCGGAAAGCACCGACATGAATGCCATTGGGTGAAAGTGGGTCATCACAGAGTTGGAATCATACCGAGGCATCCGCTGGATCGCCGGGGACAGCCGCCGGTGAATGGGAAGATTTTGACGTTGGCGGCGGAGAAAGGGAAGTTGCAGGTGGGGGTGCGCCCGGAGTCGAAGGGCGGAACACTCGCGTTGGCGTCGGAGCCAAGGCGCGTGGAACGCGAAGTAGAGAAGGGGCTGGTGGCGAGTGCCCCGCGGGTGGCGCAACCGGTGATTGAAGCGCGCATGTCGGAAGGAAACCCGCCACATACCACGATTGGAGCAGATGCGAAGCGGAGCGACGAGGCGAATAGCGGGTACGCAATACGGTTTGACTACAAGACGGGCAATTTCGTGGGAAAGACGAATGAAGGACAGAGTGGACGCAACGTTGTGGTGGCACATGTGGGATCCAGTGGCTGGGTTGGTGGATCACACGGTGCGGGTGGTAGCGCCCATGGGTTCAACGGGGGGACTGGAGGGGTCGGTGGGTCGCATGGCGGGCCGACTGGCGGAGGACACGCAGGATCCGGTGGAGCGAGCGGAGGCGGCGGCTCGCATGGTGGATCGAGTGGCGGAAGTAGTGGAGGGGGCGGGAGCGCCGGACATTCGGGCGGAGGATCATCGGGAGGATCGTCGGGAGGATCATCGGGGGGCGGCGGTGGTGCCAGTTCAAGTGGGGGGCATCACTGAGGACTACAGAGAAAGAGTTAGTGGGTAGTGGAGGCGGAGACGGCTACGCCCATATCCTTGAGCTTGGCGCGGGCGCGGCGTTCTTCTTCGGTGCCCGGGTAGCGGCGGACGACTTCGCGAAGTTCTTTGACGCCGGAAGACTTCTGGCCGAGTTCGAGGAGGGCCATGCCTTTCTTGAGATGAGCGGGAGCGAGTTTGAAGCTTTTCGGGTAGTTGTTGATGACCTTGTTGTATTCATCCACGGCGCCATCATAATTTTTTTGAGCGTAGGCGATTTCGCCGAGCCAGAACTGGGCGTTGGAGGCGAGGTCGGTGTCGCCGTAATACTTGAGGTAGTCCTGAAATTCGGAGTGGGCGAGTTCGTATTTGCCACCGGTGAGATCGCGGAGCCCGTTGGAATAGAGCGTATCGGCGGACGGAGGCGGGCCGACTGGACCGGCATTGGAAGGGGCGGCGTTGGAGGCAGAACCGGGTCCGCCGGAAGGAGCTGTGCCGCCGGCGGGAGCGGAAGAGGGAGTGCCACCGGCGAGACGGGAGTCAATGCTCTGAACGGAGTTCTGCAGATCGACGAGTTGCTGATTGAGTTTGCCGATGCGAGATTTGATTTCTTCAAGATTGTCGGAGAGGCCCTGGACCTGAGTGGACATGGTGTCGAGACGGGTGCCGGAGTTGGCCTGGACATCCTGGACGGATTTTTGAAGGGAGGACATGGTGGAATCGAGTTTATTGACGGAATCGGAGGACTGCTGGATGAGAGTTTTCTGGACCGTGTGGTCCTGAGTCATTTGGGTTTGCAGGTCTTTTTGACCCTGGAGGAGTGTGGTGACGTCGCGCTGCAGCTCGATAATTTCGCGAGCGACAGCGAGGGCCGGTTTCGGGCCGATGAGACTGCCGGCGAGAGCACTGACGAGCATAGTGCCGACAAAGAGAGAGATATTACGCATGCGCATGAAAAAGCCTCCAGAGAAAACATGGGATGAAGTTGATTTAGTCCCAATCCTCCAATTTAGCGGGAGAGAGGAAATGGAGCAAGTGGGAAAGGGGAGTAGAAAGAAAGGAATTTCTGGGAAGAAGCGGCCCTACCGTTGGCATTGGCATGGGATTCAGGGCCAGCACGACCGCCGCACTCCACAAAAGAAAGCCGCACCCTTGCGGAGGGTGCGGCTTAGGCAAAATTCAGGTGAAGGCTATTGCTTGTTCTGGGTGAAGTGGCCGCGCCGATTTTGGGCGTAGCAGGCTTCGGTGGATTCGGTGCAGAAGGGCTTTTCTTTGCCCCAACTGGTGGTGGAGAGATGGTCCGCGGGAATGCCGAGGCTGACGAGGTACTCCTTGACGGCATTGGCGCGGCGTTGGCCGAGAGCCAAGTTGTATTCGGTGGAGCCGCGTTCGTCGCAGTGGCCTTCGATGGTCACGCGGGTGTTGGGATAACCCTTGAGGAAGTCCGCCGTTTTCTGGAGGGATTCGCGAGCATCCGGGCGGATGGCGGCGGAGTCGTAATCGAAGTAGGCGTCGCGCACTTCCTTGAGAAAGAGTTCATCGAAACCGAGTTTGGGAGCTTCGGCAACGGGAGCAGGCGCGTTGACGGAAATCTGCACGGTGGAATCGGTATTGCCACCCGCGGAACTGGCGGTGAGGGTGTAGGTGGTGGTGGCGAGGGGGTTGACGGTGGTGGAGCCCTGAGGAGTGACGGCGCCGACTTCGGGAGCGATGGAAACGTTGGTGGCGTCGGTGGTAGTCCAGCTCAATTTGACTGATTCGCCCTTGTTGATGGAAGTGCGATCCGCACTAAGGCTCGCGGTGGGCTTAACGGCAGCCGGCGGAGGCGTGTAAGCCGGCGGAGCGGCGGCGGGTGGTTTCTTGTTGCAGGCAGCAACGAAGAGAGCGAGAGCTGAGGCAGAAATAAGTAACGAGCGAACGAGCGGGCGGCGGTGTAGCTGAGTCATGCGTGTCCTCCTAAGACACCGAGAAATCCCGTGTTGGGTCCGCTGGACGGAGAAATGGTACCACCAGAGGGCCGGGTTCGGGGGATATGTCGTGACACGATATATTGTAGCGGGAACGAAAGAGAAAGCAAAGAGAATGTGCGCGAAGAGATAAGGCAAGTGGCGAGTGACGAGTGACGTGACGGAAACGGAGAAAGGCGAGTGATAAGCGGCGGCTAGACAAGTGGCGAGTGACGAGCGGCGAGAGGGAAACGGAGAAAGGCGAGTGATGAGTGGGTTGCATGTTAGCGGGTGGACCAGTTGGGTGATTCGTTGTGACCCGAAGTGGTGAGTTGGTGAGGCTGCGAGCCGTCGGCGAGCATGGTCCAGATCTGGCGGGAGCCGCCCCGTGTGGATTCGAAAACGATATGGCGGCCGTCGGGAGCCCAAGAAGGACGTTCGTTGCGGCCGGCATCGCGGGTAAGCTCGCGAAGTTGGTGGGAGACAACGTCCATGAGATAGATGTCGTAATTGCCGGAAGGACGGCGCCAAGAAAAGGCGAGGAGTTGGCCGTTGGGCGACCAGGCAGGATCGATGACATAGCCCATGTCCGGGAGATCGATCTTGCGGGTGTCGGTGCCGTCGGAATTCATCATGTACAGCATAGGAACACCGCCGCGATCGCTGACGAAAGCGACGGATTGACCAGTTTTGGGATTCCATGCGGGGGAAGTGTCGGCGCCGTTGGAGGCGAAGGTAAGGCGCTTGGGGCGATTGCCGCTGGCGTCGGTGACATAGAGCGCGGGATTGCCTTGCATGGAGGAAGAGAACATCACCTGCATGCCGTCGGGAGACCAAGTGGGGGAATTGTTGGTGCCGCGATAACGGGCGAAGGAGACAAGCCTGCCGGTGTCGAACGAATACATGCAGATTTGCGCGCTGGTGACGCCACTGACGGGAACGAAACAAGTGAAGGCGATGCGCGAAGCATCGGGCGACCAACGGGGAGTAAGAGAGACGGAGTGGAGCGAAGTGAGTTGGTGCGCGTTGGAACCGTCGTAATCCATAACCCAAAGTTCTTTGGCGCCGACCGCGCCGCGAATAAAAGCAATCTGCGTGGAGGCGATGCTGGGAAGTCCGCCGGAAAGCTTGGAGATAATTTCGTCGGCAAACTGGTGGGCAAATTTGCGGACTTGCGCGTCGGTGGGAGCGCCGCGATAGACCTTGCCGACCACGGCTTGCGTCGAGGGATTACGCACGTCGTACATCCAGGCGAAGATGGCGACTTCGGCGGAAGATTCCGAGAGATTGCCGAAGGCCAGGAAGTTGGCGTTCACGGGAGCTTGCGACCAGTCGAGCATTTGGAGTTCGCCGGGCTGAGAAGGCGTCTTTTGCGGATAGAAGCTGGGAGGAGCGAGATCGACAACGCCGGAGAAGGCGAGATCGTCGCGAACGACCGTGGTGAACAGCGTGGAGTGTGCTTTATCAGGATCGGCCTTGGGAACGAAATCGGAGACGGCGATGCGCGGCATGTTCTGGCCGATGCCGGTGGCGATGTGGACCCAGTCTTGCGCGAGGGAAGAGGAAGTGCAAAGGAAAGCAGCGAAGAGACAAACGAAGATCGGCGCGGCGATTTTCTTTAAAGACAAGCGAATCCTCCATGGGACGGATGGGTGATGCGAGAGTCCTCGAAAAAATAGGATAGCAGACGGGACGGGGTTGGAGCCGGAAGAAGTGGCGAGTGGTCCGTGGCGAGTGGCGCGTGCGGAGAAAAGCAGATCCCTCGCGCTGCCTGCTGGCCGCAGGCAGCGCGAGGGATGACAGGTTTCTGAAGGGAGGCGCGGGGAGAAGACGCGGGTGGCGCACACCGTATTGGCGATCATCGGGACATGCTCAGGTCGAAGTCGAAAGTGACGTCGACGTAGCGGCCGGAATAATCGGCGGGGAGAGCGGGAAAATGATCAATGGAGAGCAAGGCGCGCTGAGCGGAGTCGTCCATGGAACGATTGCCGGAAGATTCGGAGATGCGAATATTTTTGACCGAGCCATCGCGATTGATGGTGAAGGTGACGGTGGTTTTGGCGCGACGGGCGGCGCGAACGCCGGGGTCGATGGTGTTCTGCATCCAGTTTTGATTGACGGCGCGGCGGACGGATTCGACGTACCAGGCGTAGCGCGCGGCGAAATCGCCACCGCCCTGACCGGTGGCCGCGACCCCACCATTGAGAGGACCGGGCGTGGTGGAGTAGCCGCTCATGTTGTCCATGGTGCCGCCCTTGCCGTAGGGGACAGCATTTTGAGGCGGGGGAGTTTTGGGCTCGAAGACCTTCGATTTTTTGCTAGGCGGAAGCGGCTTTTCCTTTTCGAATTTGGGGATGGTGGTGGCGTCTTTGATGGGCTCGGGCGGTTTGGGTTTGGGCTCTTCGACGTTGAGACCTTTGGTGGGATCTACGACTTGGGAGTCCGTGGGATTAATTTCCGGAGGCATGGGAATGCCGGCGCTGGGCGCGACGAGATTCACTTTTACGCTGGAATCTCCGCCGGCGCCGACGCCGCCCCAGGATTCACCGGAGCGCTCGACCCAGACGCCAACGAGAAGGATGGCGGTGAGAGCAATGTGGAAGAAGACAGAGTAAGAGAAATATTTTTTTAGGGAGAGTTCGTCGGCGGTGGCGGCGTAGGAGGTCATAGGAGGAAGTGGCGAGTGGCTAGTGGCGAGTGGCTAGAGAAGAAAGAGGGGAGGAAGTGGCTAGTGGTGAGTGGCGGGCAGAGGCGAAAAGCAGATCCCTCGCGTTGCTCGGGATGACAGGCGTTCCTTTTGTTGAAGGCGAATGGACGGCAGGACAGTGTGGGCGCTACCGAGCGAGGCGAATTGGAACGGCTGGTCATTTGTTCCGGTCGGTGATGGGTTGGGTGACGATGGAAATGTTGGCGATGCCGGAGACGCGGAGGGTGTCGATGACGGAGCAGAAGGCGCCGAAGGGCACGGTTTCGTCGGCGCGGAGATAGACGACATCGTTCTGGCGCTTGGCCTGTTTGCGGATTTTATCGGCGAGTTGGTGGATGTTGACGGGGTCGTTGCCGAGGTAGATGAGCTGCTTTTTATCGATGGTGACGACGAGCTTCTGCTCGGTAATTTCCTTGACGGTGTGGGTCTTGGGGACGTCGACCTCGATGCCGGACTGGAGGATCGGGGCGGTGATCATAAAGATGATCAGAAGGACGAGGACCACGTCGATGAACGGAACCATGTTGATTTCGGAGAGGGAAGTTTGCGTGGATTTGGAGATTTGTGGCATGGCGGTAGTCGATCAGGTGAAGGTTTTTTCGATTTGGGAGGTGAATTCGATGGCGAAGACGTCGAGGCGCTGGGCGAGGTCGCGAATGTCTTGAAGGAAATAGTTATAGGCGATGAGGGCGGGGATGGCGGCGAAAAGTCCTGCGGCCGTGGTGACCAGCGCCTCGGCGATACCGG
>Ga0335085_10013244_pt1 | contig 12097 bp, 10 predicted proteins | sample Lox_Sample_45_FD_206712 | JGI IMG/M metagenome (GOLD analysis project Ga0335085, IMG submission 206712) | Soil microbial communities from Loxahatchee National Wildlife Refuge, Florida, United States - Lox_Sample_4.5 | ecosystem: Environmental > Terrestrial > Soil > Wetlands | place: USA...
CATTGAAATAGCGCAGCACGACAGACGGCAAATCGAAGCCCTGGTCGAACATCAGTGTATATTGCTCGCCCACCCGCTTGGTCAGGCCATAGATGTTGAGCAGGTCCGGCGGGTCGCTTTCACGATGCGGCGGTGTGCGGTTGCCGTAATAGGTGGAGGAGCCGCTATAGATGACTCGTTTCACGCCGGCATCGCGGGCAGCCAGCAAAATGTTCTGGGTCCCGGTGATATTGGAGCCTGTGCACGTTTCAATGGCCTCCTGGGAGGGCCCAGAACGCGACATGGCGGCGCAATGCAGCACGGCATCGATGCCCTTTGCGGCGCGATGGCAGGCGGCGACGTCGCGGATATCACCCTCGATGAATTCACATGCGACCGGCACCCATTCGCGCCGGCCATAGACCAGACTATCCAGAACGCGGACGGAAAATCCGCGCGCAAGCAGCCCTTCGCAAAGATGGCTGCCGATGAAGCCTGCGCCGCCGGTGACCAGAACGCGTTTCATGGGGTCTTGTTATACAGGCTTTGAAAAAAAGCGAGATCGTCTTTTGTGTTGATGCCCCGCGCCTCGGTTGGATCAGCCACTTCCAATGGCGTGACCGTCCAACCGCGCGCCGATAGAAAAGGCAGAAACGGCAGGAAATTAATTTCACCCGTGCCGCCGCCGCGAGGCGTGCTTGCCAGATAATCCTCCCAGGCAGGCCGGAGCTCTCGGCTGGAGAGCAGAAATGTCCCCACATCGGAAAAGCCGTTGGCCGTGGTGCGGTCGCCTTCGCGGGTCTGCAACACCCTGGCAAGGCGCGGCCCGTCAAAGACATATTCCACGTAGGGCACTGCCATGCGCGTCACTGGCAACACGACTTGTCTTTGGCGTGATCCCAATTCCGCAATGGCCCGCTGCAATGTGTTGTTTGAAACAAAAACCTGGTCGCCCCACACGATCAACACGCCATCGTATTTCGACCAGACTTCAAAACCGCGGAAGATGGCGTCGCCCATGCCGACAGGCGCGGGCTGGATACCGATCGAGACATTGGCGGGCAAACCTGGAAACTGCGTTGCCCCGTCCGGCGACAACACCAGTTGGATATGATCGACCAAGGGACTGAGCTTAGCGTAAAGAATGGACCAGATCGTGTCGCGCGAGGTGAGCGACGTGAGAATTTTGGGCCTATCCATACCCAGCCTGGTGCCGCGCCCCGCCGCGGGAATGACGGCGCAGATGCTCATGGCAACAGGCTGGCGAGATTGTGGAGACCCCGCCTTACCCGCCAGTTGGGATCAGTGAAGCCGGAAAAGGTGCGGTAGAGCACCGGCAGTTCGGCCACTTCCACGCCATTCCTGATCAACTGGCGGACGATCGACAGTGGCGCATCGCCTTTGACCGCGGGCAGGCCCAAAAGGGCGCGCCGCCGGAAGACGCGAAGCCCGGTCAGCGGATCGGAAAAGATCACGCCGCTGCGCATGTAGAACAGGGCACTCAAGAAGAATGCTGCCGCCTTGCCCAGCCAGTATAGCAGCCTGTTCTCGCCATAGGCCGCGCGCACGGAGGTGATGAATTGCCGCCGGCTCTGGGTACGTGAGCCGAACACGCCGCCCAGCGACTGCTGCTGCTCCAGAAGGCGGATAATGGCCAACACGTCGGCGAAGCAATAGGCGCCGTCGCCGGTCATCAGCACCAGATAGTCGGAGCTGCCCCGCGCAAGCCAGTCGCGCAGGTACTTCGTCTCCGGAAACAACCCATCCAGATTGACGTTTCCCGCTTCCGGGACGGTCACATGATTGAGGGTGAGATGGGCGGCCAGGCCGTTCCAATCGGTTTCCAGAAATTCCTCGACCAGCTCGTCACTGGCGACCGACCGGCCCAGTATGTCGGCGAAAATCTCGACCGAAGGCGCCTGGCGGCGCGCGCACAAGGCCTGCACAGTCTGCGCCACCGCGCTACCATTGTGGACCTGCGGGCGGGCAGGCGTGGCAAAGCTGTCGTGCACGACCACCACGCCGCGATAGCTGTCCGCGATCAGGGCGCCGGCGGGAAGACCTCGGGGACCATTATTGAGCAGCACATGGCTGACTTGCGCACCATAAGTCTGGGCCCGCTCCAGCACATCGCTGGCGCTGAGACCTTGAATGTCATTGTCGCGGTCCAGATTCATTACCAGCGCCTTGACGGCTGCAGGCGCCGCGGCCAGTGCGGCGGCGGCAATGCGATAGCTGGGAAAGAGCGAGGAATGCTGGGTGCCGGGGCCATAAAGAATGATGTCGGCGCCCGCGATGGCTTCCGCGGCCGGCTTTGACAAAGGCGGCACCTTATCGCGCGCACATAGCCAGGCCTGCTTTTCGGAGATATCCAGTGCGGCCAGTTCCATTTTCTCGGCGGGGGTCAATGGGGTTTCGAGCAAATAGAGATGGGTGATCGGGCCGGCGGACTGCGGACCCACCAGTTCGGCTTCGCTCGCCAGCACGGTGCCATCCAGTTTGAGGCCCACCAAAATGCGATTCTGCCGGGTACCGACGTTCAGCAGGTGAGCACGGCTTTGGACCAGATCGCCAACTTCCGCGGCGGCGGCGTTGAAATCTTCATCATGCTTGAGATAGGCACCGGCAAATACCAGATTGCCCAACGAACAGTCGCGATAATCGAATTCGGCTCCGGCGGCATGGGCGAAAAAACGCGACAAGAGTTCACGGAACCGCTGCAGCATGGACGGCGACAGTTGACCGAACCAGCCCGCCAGCGGTTCCTCCAATCGTGCAACTTCGCCAGAGGAAAAGCGGGCCAGGGGCTCGATCTCGCTGCCACCGGGCAGGCGATATTCCATCAGGCTCTTCAGCGCATATTGCGCCTGGGAATAATTGCCGAACAGATAGGAGAGATTCTTGCGGAAATCCGACGGCCCGAGCATGCCCGGAATGAAATTTCGCAGGGCGCCCGTCGAAAGCCCGTCATCAAAGGCATTGACGATCAGGCTCAGCTCGATATCGGTGCGACGCAGCAGGGCGCGGATTATGGTGGCGCTGCCGCGGCCGCCACAGAACAGGACGATGCGGGACGGTCCTGTCATGGCCTGGGCCGCACGATGACGCCCAGCCCCACCAACGCCTGGCGCAGCATGATATAAAGAACAAACAGAAAGCGGTCGCGCGCGCCGCGCAGAAGTTTCATGCTGCTCGCGCCGGTGGCGCGGGGACGATGCTCGATCGCCACTTCCACCGGAACAATGCCCCGTTCCAGAAGCCGCGACGTGACTTCGGTCGAATAGTTCATCCCCTTGGCTTCCAGCCCAAGCCTCCGCAAGGTTGGTCCCGATACCAGTTTGAAGGCGGAATTGAAATCCTTGAGCCGGCTGCCGTGCGCCATGTTGCACAAGACGCCGCTGGCCCAGCTGCCAAAACGGGCAAAGGCCGCGTCCTTCTTGTGGCGAATTCCGATGGCGGCCAAGCCGCCCGAACCCCGCAAGGCATCCAGCATGGCAGGAAGGTTCTGGATGGGAAATTGCCCGTCACTGTCCAGGAGCAGCACCCAGTCGCCGGTGGTCGCGGCGATGGCCGCGTTGAGCGCCGCGGCTGCGCCCTGGTTGGCGGGAAAATGCAGGGGCTTGAGCCGCGGATAACTCAACGCCAGCCGGTCGAGGAGAGGGCCGGTATCGTCCCTGCTGCCGTCATTGCAGATCACGATCTCGAATTCCGCCAGGTTCTGGCCGGCCAGAAAAGCATGCCATTCCGCCACTAGGGCCGCGATCCCTTCGGCCTCGTTATAGGCGGGCGCCGCGATGGAAAGACGGATCGGGTCCGAAAGACCGCTCATGCCGCCTCTCGCATGGTTCGATAGAGATTTTCCAGATTGCGCGTGAAGCGGGCAGTATCGAACAGCGGCTTGCTGGACCGGTTGGCCCTGAGCTTGTCGCGGATGGCATTCAAGCTGTCCGGTTCGCGGGCCAGCTTCAGGGCCAGTGCTTCATAGGCTGTGAGATCTTCGGTGATCAGTTCGGGAACGCCGGCCGCATTCAGGATGCTGGCGGCAACACGTGCAGGAAAGGAATGTCCAGGGGTGGTGATCAGCGGCAGCCCAACCCACAGCGCGTCGCTGGCCGTGGTGTGTGCATTATACGGCAGGGTATCGAGAAACAGGTCCGCTAGCTGCTGGCGCGCCAGATGCTGTTCGGGCGTGGTGCGGGGAGCAAAGATAAGGCGCTCAGGCGCCACGCCCCGGGCCTGCGCTTCCTTGCGCAGATTGCCCTTGATGCTGGCATTGCCTTCCAGCAGCCACAGCAGGCTGCCGTCCACCCGGGTCAGCAGCCGCATCCAGATGTCGAACAGGGCTGGAGTGATCTTCCAATTGTGATTGAAGCAGCAAAAGATGAAGCCATCTTCCGGCAGGCCGGCCTCTGCCCGGGATGGCGGCGCCGGCACGATGCGACGGCTATCTGTCACCCATAGCGTGTCAGGCAAAAGCGCGATTTTCTCGCTGAAAAAACGCTCCTGATTTTCGGGGACCACCGTACGGTCCGTGATCAAGTAATCTATGAAGTCACTGCCCGAAGTACCTGGATATCCCATATATTTCGCCTGTACCGGCGCCGGGCGGTTCGCCAGCACCCAGGGCCTGGCACCGCTGGTATGGCCACCTAAGTCGATGGCGATATCTATATCCCATTGCTTGATCAGTTCCGCCACTTCGCGGTCGCTTTGCTGGCGTGCATCGTGAAAGCGGTCAAACGCCTTGACCAGTCGTTGCCGCATGACGCTGCCGTCGTCGGGCCCGAAGGACAGTGCCGTGATTTCGAAATGGGCGCGGTCGTGACGCTCGAACATCTCTGCCGTCAGGGCCGCGGTGACATGGCTGTGGAAGTCGGCTGAGAGATAAGCGACACGAATTTTGTCATGGCTATAGAGTTGGCCTGTCCACAGCGGTGGCAAGGGACCGGGTCCCGCCTGGCGGACATAGTTTTCAGCGCAGCGCAGCTGTAGGGCATTGTCGTCCCAATAGCCCATCACGACAAAGGGCTGGATCACGCTGGCGCCCTCCAGGACCGCGGCCTTGATGCGGGGTGCCAACGCCCTTGTGCGGGTCCAGTCACCGATTGTGATGGCGGAATTGGCCAGCCCGCTCAGCGCATAGGGATGATCGGGGTCGATTTCCAGGGCCTGTTCATAGCTGGCCAGCGCCTCTTCTGGCCGGTTGAGCTCAAAGAGCGCATTCCCGCGATTGTACAGCGCGTCGGCAAAGTCAGGCTTGAGCGTGAGGGCGCGGTCGCAATCGGCCAGTGAGTCGGCATAGCGCTTCAGACTCCACAGCGCGGCTGCGCGATTGTTGAAGGCTTCGGCATATTGGGGCTTAAGCGCCAATGCCTGATCGTAGCTTGCGATCGCCTCGCTGACGCGCTTGAGGTCGAACAGAATGATGCCGCGATTGTTCCAGGCTTCGGCAAAGCTTCGATTTCCGTTCAGGGCACGTTCGACGGCAACAAGCGCTTCATCGGTGCGTTTGAGGGTCTTCAGGACGAGCGCGCGGTTGCTCAAGGTATCGGGAAATCCCGGCGCAACGATCAGGGCCCGGTCGTAGCTCTCAAGCGCCTCGGCATACCGCTTCGAGTCGGTGAGGAGAATGCCACGCGTGTTCAAGGCTTCCAGGTCGTGGGGCCTCTGCGCCAGCGCCTGCTCGACTGCGCCAAGCCCGTCCGCAACCCGGCCCAGGTCACGCAGCACTAGCGCGCGCCGGTTCATCGCCGGAACATAATCCGGCTTGGCCGCCAAGGCCCGCTCGTGCGCGGTTAACGCCTCACTAAGCCGGCCTTCGGCTCTCAGTACATTGCCATAGTTGGAGAGGATTTCCGGTGCATTCGGGCTGAGCTTTAGCGCCTTCTCCATCAGGATCAGCGCTTCGCGGTTGCGCCCCTGCTGCGCCCGTATCACGCCCAGATAATGCGGAGCGCCGGCATCCTTCGGCGCCGCCAACATCAGCTGCCGGTATAGCCGCTCAGCCTCCGCCAGATTGCCGGATTGGTGGTGCGCGAGGGCCTGTTGCAGAAGCCGGTTCATGGCCTGTCTAGATCATAGGGGGCTCCGCACCTGCAAGACCCCGGCTATTCAGCGGCAAAAGGCCGGATTCCGGGTGATTCGGACGCCATCGCCTGACACGGAAGTAACGCTCCGATGGCTCGCCAGAGCCTAAACTCGAGCCCGTGGCGGGCGACAAGCACGAGGAAACGGCAGATGACCATCAAGGCGATGATATTCGCAGCTGCCATGCTGACAGCAGGCGCAACTATGGCTCTGGCACAAAACGGTGCGCCGCCACCAGGCGCAGGGCGCATGGCTGCCTGCCGCGATGACGCGCAGAAACTTTGCCCCGACAAGCGCGGTGCGGACCGCCGCGCCTGCCTGGAAACCAACAAGGACAAATTGTCTGATGGTTGCAAGGCCGCGATGGCGGCGCGAGCCGGCCAATAGGCGTGGGTTCCCGGAATTAGCGTGCGAGCTATTTTCATTAGCGGACAAGTCTCCTACCATCCCCGTGATGATCGTTTCGGGCCGTTGGCGAAGAGCCCATGCGAGGAGGAAGGCATGACGGTTCTGGACCGGCGCGGACTGCTGACAAGTGCAAGTCTGATGCTGGGTGCCGAAGTGGTGGCGCCACTGGCCAAGGCGCTGGCATCGGACGCGGTGCCGGGATTCACCGCTTCCCAGGCCCAGTTCACGCCCGATCAGCGCTCGTTGGTCTCCGCCATCGCCGAGCGCATTATTCCCACCACCGATACGCCGGGCGCCATCGCCGCCGGTGTGCCCGCTTTCATGGAGATGATGCTGGCGGACTGGTATGCGCCCGGCGACCGCGACGACTTCATGAATGGCCTGGGTGTGGTCGATGGTTATGCACGCGTCCAGTATGAAAAGGGCTTCGCGGCGCTGACGCCGGACCAGCAGGACCAAATCCTCACCCTGGCCATGCAGGGCCGCATCCAGACGCTGGGCGGCGAGTTCTTCCAGCACTGCCGCCAGTTGGCGGTGCTGGGCTATTACACCTCGGAAATCGGCTGCAAGCAGGAACGTGTCTATCTCCCGGTGCCGGGGCACTATGACGGCAAATACCCTTATGCCGAAGTCCGGCGGGTCTTTTCTTCCTGATCGGGTGACGCATGGCCAATTATGATTTCGACGCCATCGTCATCGGCTCCGGCATCAGCGGCGGCTGGGCCGCCAAGGAGCTCTGCGAAAAAGGCATGAAAGTCCTGATGCTGGACCGCGGACGCATGGTCGAGCATCGCAAGGATTACATCACCGAGGGCAAGGGTCCCTGGCAGCTTGCCTATCGAGGCGATCTTCCGCCGGCTGAAACCGACCGCGATTACATCATGGCCAAATGGGGCGGGGCGAACCTCACCGCCCAGACGCATTTCTACAACAATGACCGGCTGAACCCGATCGACTTTGAGAACAGCAAACCCTTCCGCTGGGTCCGTCCCAATCAGGTCGGCGGCAAGTCGCTGATCTGGGGCAGGGTGGCGTTGCGCTGGAGCCATATCGACTTCGAGGCCAACAAACGCGATGGCCATGGAAGTCCGTGGCCGATCAATTATGACGAGATCGCGCCCTGGTACTCTTATGTGGAAAAATTCGCCGGTATCGCCGGTTCGAAAGAAGACATTCCACAACTGCCGGACGGCGAATTCCAGTCGCCGCATCCCATGAATGTCGCCGAGCTGTGGGTGAAGGAACGGCTGGAAAAGGCCATTCCCGGCCGCAAAGTCATTTCCACCCGCACCGCCAATATGACCGAGGATAAGCCGGAGCAGGGACGCTCCCGCTGTCAGGACCGCAACATGTGCGCGCGCGGCTGTTCCTTCGGCGCCTATTTTTCCACCCAGGCCGTGACCTTGCCGGCGGCGCGAAAGACCAACAATCTGACCTTGCTGTCCGACCAGGTCGTGACCAACCTGGAATACGATCCCAACAGCAAAAGAGTCAGCGGTGTGCGGGTCGTTGATGCCAATACCCAGCAAGCCCATGTCTATCGCTCGCGCATCGTTTTTCTCTGCGCGTCGGCGATGGCCTCAACCCAGATCCTACTCAATTCCAGGCTGACCGGCACTGACAGGAGCTTTGCGGATTCCAGTGGGTTACTGGGTCACTACATTATGGATCATGCTTTCCGCACGACTTTCTGGGGCACGGTGCCGGATCCGGCGCTGGAGCCTTTCATCGCCTATGGGCGCCGGCCTAACGGTGTCTATATCCCGCGCTTCCGCAATTTGAACGGGCAGGATGCCGATGCCGATTTCCTGCGCGGCTATGGAATGCAGGGCGCGGCTGGCCGGGGCCCGGCGGCGGTGCGCGGCTTTGGCGCCGCCCTGAAGGAGGGCCTGCGCACTTACGGTCCTTGGACCATCCGCTTCACCGCCTTCGGGGAATGCTTGCCCTACAAGGACAATGTGCTGAGCCTCAATCCCAACAAGCTGGACCGCTTCGGCGTGCCCTTGGCGGTGTTCAATGTCACCTTCCGCGACAATGAAATGAAGATGATGCGCGATGCAGCCATTCAGGGCGAAGCAATGATGCGCGCCACGGGCCTCGCCGATGTCGGATCGGTCAATGAGGAGCATGTGCCGGGCGACGCCATCCATGAAATGGGCGGCGCCTGCATGGGCGAAGACCCGCGCGCCTCGGTGGTCAACCGCTGGAGCCAGGCGCATGACGCGGCCAATCTGTTTGTCACGGACGGCTCGCAAATGGCTTCCACGGCCTGCGTCAACCCGTCCATGACCTTCATGGCACTGACGGCGCGCGCCGCCGATCATGCGGTGAAACTGGTCAAGGCGGGCACGGTTTAGTCTCTGATGCCGTTCATTTTCAGGCCGAGCCAGCAGTGAGGAGCTCAATCCGGCGGATGCACAAATCAGGTCGCCAAATGAACGATTTCGCTATAGAGAAGGCGCGGGCCGGGCATTAGACCCATGCAGGGGGAATGATTAAAGTCATGTCGAAGCGGTATTTGTCGTTCTGCGCTCTTGGCGCGAGTTATATGGCCTTGCTGGCAATTGGCGCCTCGGCTGCACCCGGCACAGATTGGCCCAATTACGGAAATGACCGCGGCGCGATGCGCTATTCGCCGCTGACCCAGATCACGCCAGCGAACGTTACCTCCTTGAAGGTGGCCTGGACCTATCACATGAAGCCGGCCGATGCGACGCGCGTCGCCACCTCCGAGACAACGCCGCTGGTGGTGGGTAATACCATGTATCTTGGTTCTCCTTACGGTCATATCGTGGCGCTTGACGCCACCACCGGCAAGGAGATCTGGAACTACAAGCTGCCGGGCATTGAGCGGCCGGCGCCGCGCGGCATCGCCTATTGGCCCGGCGACAAAAATTATGCGCCAGAGCTGCTGTTCGGCACCAACGACGGCAAGCTGGTAGCAATCGATGTGAAGACTGGCCAGCCTGCACACAAGTTCGGCGACAACGGATTTGTCAATCTGCGCACGCCGGATGTCATGCGCGGCTATGACAAAGAATACGCACTCACGTCACCGCCGGGAATCTACCGCAATCTGGTGCTGACCGGTGCGTCCAATCCGGAAGAGCCGCGCAGCGTGTCCGGCGACGAGCGCGCCTGGGATGTGCGCACCGGCAAGCTGGTCTGGACCTTCCATGCTGTGCCGCGGCCAGGCGAGTTCGGCTATGACACCTGGGCGCCGGGCAGCACGGAAAACCGTTCGGGCGTGAACATCTGGAACATGATCACGGTGGACGACAAGCGCGGCATCGCTTTCCTGCCGTTCACCGGGCCGGCGACCGACCGCTGGGGCGGCGACCGCCATGGTGCCAACCTGTTCGGCAATACTCTGGTGGCGGTCGACGCCATGACGGGCAAGCGGCTGTGGCACTTCCAGCTTTTGCATCATGAAGTGTGGGACTGGGACCAGCCGACTCCGCCGATGCTGTTCGACGTGAAGCGAGACGGCAAAGTCATCCCGGCCGTCGCGGCGATGAACAAGTCGGGATATCTGTTCATTCTCAATCGTCTGAACGGCAAACCGCTCTATGACGTTAAGGAAGTGCCGGTTCCCAAAAGCGATGCCGCCGATGAGGAAACTTGGCCGACGCAGCCGATTCCGGTGACGCCGCCGCCGCTCGCGACCAAACAGAGCTTCACTGCCGCGACGGATGTGACCACCATCACGCCGGCGCTGCACGATTTCTGCGAGAAGCTGATCGCTACCCATCATCTGCATGACAGCGTGCCCTTCTCGCCATTGACCAGTGACTCCCAGATCGCGCGCTTCCCCGGCAGCGGCGGTGGCCCGGAATGGGGAGGAGGCGCCTTTGATCCCAAGCTGGGCTATTTCATCGTCAACACGCAGGAGATGGGGTCGATCGAACAGCTCGAGAAAAAGAAGGGTGGTTATTGGGCTTCGGCAAACATCCCAGACAGCTTCTTCGAGCAGGAGATTCCGGGCCATGGCTATTATCCCTGCCAGGACCCGCCATGGGGTGATCTATGGGCGGTCAACGTCAACACCGGCAAGGTCGCCTGGCGCGTCAATCTGGGCGTCAGCGACATCATGCCGGAAGGAAAGAAGGACACCGGCCGTCCCAATCTGGGCGCCCCGCTAACCACTGCCTCGGGCCTGATCTTCATCGGCGCAACCGATGACAGCCGCTTCCGCGCCTTTGAAACCAAGACCGGTAAGGAGCTGTGGACCTACAAACTGGATGCGTCCGCGCATGCATCGCCGGTGACCTACAAAGGCAGCGATGGCAAGCAGTATGTGGCGGTGGTGGCAACCGGCGGCTCGTTCGTGCACAGCCCCCCGGTGGGCGACAGCCTGGTGGTGTTCGCGCTGCCTTAGGCCTTAAGTCCGATCAGCCGGTGGGCATTGGTCCAGGCGATCTTGCGGAAGATCGCCGGCGTGGTGGATGCGGTCAGGAGTTTCAGCGTTTCCTGCGCCACGCATTTGCCGCGCATGCGCGGCGCCACGCGGTCGGAATTTTGTGCCGCGCCGCGTCCTCGCAATTGCAATCGCTGCCGAAATGCAGCTTGTCCTGGTGGCGCTTCAGGAATTCCACCGTGAAGGCTGGATCGCGTGATAGCGCATTGTTGGCGGAATTGGCGCTCGTGTCCGCGAACAGATTGGGATAGTCCGACAGCAGTTTGTCGGTGATGCCGCCAGGCACGATCGGTCCCGTCGGATAGGCTTCCTGCTCGTGATAGTCGGCGCTGATATTGGCCCAGAAGGCATCGGCATGGCCGATGAATTTGGTCTTCGGATAGGCTTTGAGGATCGCGCCAAAGCGTTTGACGCCGGTATTGTAGCCGCCGGCTGCGGCGGCCTGGCCGACTTCCTGGAAGTGGATTAGGACCGGCACATCCAACTCCGCTGCCAAGTCATAGACGCGGCGCATTTCCGGTCCGTCAGCCGCCACGGGATATTTCAGTTCGCCAAGGCCTTTCGCTCCACTCTTCACGGCCTCGGTCAAAAGCTGTTCGGCTCCGGGTTTGGTTATATCGGTCGAGCCGAACCAGCAGGGAAACATGGCGGGATGCTTTGCCTGCAAGGCCTTGGCCGCGGAAGCGGAATCATAGCGCGCCAGCAGGTTCGCGGCGGTTATGCCGGCGCCCTGTTGATGGGCGATATTGCGCTCAGCTGTGGGCCGCAGGTGAAAATGCATGTCGATGACCGGCGAACCCCAATGTGGCGCGTCCTGTGCGAGGGCAGGCGGTGCCAGTGCGATCGCCCCCAATGATGTCAGAACGAAACGTCTGTCCATTTTTGCCTCCCGGTTTCCGGCGAGGCTAACCCATTGCTTAAGGCTGTGTGCAGCCCCGCCGTTGCACCAATTTGTGCAATGCAACGGTGTGTTCGCAGTTGCAATAAGGTTCCCTGCAAACGTGCCGGTTCACTTTGGAGGAGGGATCGGACATAAGAAGCATGGGCTTGGACTCGGCAATTGGTGAAATCGCTGTCGCCTGAGGGAGATGGGTTGGATGTTGTTTGGCAGGTTGGGCGGATTGGGGCTTGGCGCCGCTGCCGTTGCGGGCTTGATCGGTTTTCTGGGCGCGGCCAGCGCTGAGACCACGGCGCCTGCGCAGGTGG
>Ga0335085_10013245_pt1 | contig 12096 bp, 12 predicted proteins | sample Lox_Sample_45_FD_206712 | JGI IMG/M metagenome (GOLD analysis project Ga0335085, IMG submission 206712) | Soil microbial communities from Loxahatchee National Wildlife Refuge, Florida, United States - Lox_Sample_4.5 | ecosystem: Environmental > Terrestrial > Soil > Wetlands | place: USA...
GCGCCGCCGCGGGCCGCATTCGGTTCGACGGCCGCGACATCACCGAGCTTCCGACCTACGCGATCGTGCGCCTGGGCCTCTCGCACGCGCCCGAGGGCCGCCGCATCTTCCCGGCGATGACCGTGCGCGAGAACCTGCTGATCGGCGCGACCGTCGCCGATCCGGCGCATTTTGACGCCGACCTCGCGCGCGTCTTCGAGCTCTTCCCGATCCTGGCACAGCGGCAAAGCCAGCGCGGCGGCACGCTCTCCGGCGGCGAGCAGCAGATGCTGGCGATCGCCCGCGCGCTGATGAGCCGGCCGCGGCTTCTGCTGCTCGACGAGCCGTCGCTGGGCTTGGCGCCGCTGGTGGTGAAGCAGATCTTCGAGGTGATCCGCGAGATCAACCGGCAGCAGCATGTCACCGTGTTCCTGGTCGAGCAGAATGCGCACCACGCGCTCCGCCTCGCCGACCGCGGCTATGTCATGCAGAACGGCAAGATCGTTCTGACCGGCGCGGGCGCCGAGCTCCTCGCCAACGACGAGGTGCGTGCCGCCTATCTCGAAGGCGGGGCGTGACGGCCGGGCCGGCGCGGCCGCGGCGATGCCGCCTGACGCGCCGCGGGAGCGGTGCTAGACTTTGCTACCTGCTCGCGCTCAAGGAGTGAAAGACCCATGCTCAAGACTGCGCTCTTTGCTGCCGCCTTGTGCCTCGCCGCGGCGTTTGGCGCGATAGCCCAGGAGACCCCGATCGCGGTCGTCGGACCGATCACCGGCCAGGATGCCGCCTTCGGCGAGCAGATGAAGCGCGGCGCCGACATGGCGGTGAAGGACATCAACGCCAAGGGCGGCGTGCTCGGCAAGAAGCTCAAGCTTCTCACCGGCGACGACGCCTGCGATCCGAAGCAGGCGGTTGCCGTCGCCAACCAGATGGCGAACCAGAACGTCGTGCTGGTGGTCGGGCATTTCTGTTCCGGCGCGTCGATCCCGGCCTCGTCGGTCTATGCCGAGAACGGCATCCTGCAGATCACGCCCGCCTCGACCAACCCGCTCCTCACGGACGGGGCGGCGAAGAACGGTTGGACCAACGTGTTCCGCACCTGCGGGCGCGACGATGCGCAGGGGCGCGTCGCCGGCACCTATATCGTCGAGCATTTCAAGGGCAAGGTGGTGGCGATCGTGCAGGACAAGACCGCCTATGGCAAAGGCCTCGCCGACGAGACCAAGAAGACGATGAACGCCGCCGGCATGACGGAAGCGATGTACGAAAGCGTGAACCAGGGCGACAAGGATTTCTCGGCGCTCGTCAGCAAGATGAAGCAGGCGAAGGTCGCCGCGATCTATTACGGCGGCTACTTCACCGAGGCGGGGCTGCTGATCCGGCAGGCGAAGGAGCAGGGGCTCGACACCGTGCTGATGGGCGGCGACGCGCTCGCCAGCGAGGAATACTGGAAGATCACCGGCGACACCGGCGAGAAGACGCTGATGACCTTCGCCCCCGATCCGCGCAACCTGCCCGAGGCGAAATCGGTCGTCGCCGCGTTCAAGGCGCAGGGCTACGACCCCGAGGGCTACACGCTCTACACCTACGCGGCGCTGCAAGTGTTCGTGGAGGCCGCGACCAAGGCCGGCTCGGTCAAGGAGGACGCGGTCGCCAAGGCGATGCGCGCCAACAAGTTCAACACGGTCATCGGCACGATCGGCTTCGACAAGAAGGGCGACGTGATCGGCCCGGACTATGTCGTCTATGTCTGGAGCGCCGGCAAGTACAGGGAGATCAAGGGGTAGGTGCGCGGCGCCCGAAAATCGAGCGTCCTTCGACTGCGCGCTTCGCGCTCCGCTCAGGACGAGGTGTAAAGGACTTTCCTCACCCTGAGCGGAGCGACGCGTCGTCGAAGGGCGCTACTTCTTCGCGGCGCCGCGCTTTCCATCGCGGCGCGTGGCGGACCGGCCGAGGCCGATCTTCTTGGCGAACTCCGAACGCTGCTCGGCGTAGTTCGGCGCGACCATCGGATAGTCGGGCGGGAGGCCCCATTTCTGCCGGTACTGGTCTGGGCTCAGATTGTAGCTCGAGCGCAGATGGCGCTTCAGCATCTTGAGCTTCTTGCCGTCCTCGAGACAGACCAGATACTCGGGGTGGATCGACTTGCGCACCGGCACGGCGGGCTTGGCGGCCTCGGCGATCGGTTCGCCGCCGCGCTCGAGCGTCCGGAGCGAGCGATAGACCGCGTTGATGATCTCGGCGATCTGCGAACTCGGCAGCGGGTTCTTGCGCAGATAGGCCGCCACGACGTCGGTCGTCAGCCGAAGAAATTCCGGTGCCGGCGCCTTGTGAGATGCAGCCTCGGCCATACGCAGCTCCTGCGTTTTGCTTTGATTTGTCGCGACATCATTGCAAGTTGAAAAACTTGTGTCAATGGAAACTATTGATTTTAAGAAATACTGATCGAGTGTCTTTACCAATTCAAGTGATTAACCATCGCGCGTGTTCCTGGCGAACTTGTGATTGGCCCGATCCAATGTCCGAGAAGCCTCCCCGGCTACGCGATGGATGGTAGGCGGCTGGCGGATTCGACCGATATCTGGTAGACTCCCCCCGAGCGTCTTCCCTTGCCAGGTACCATGCCGGAACTCGTCGCCATTGCCGCGGATCACGCCGCATTCGAGCTGAAGCGGCTGCTCGCCGCCGAGCTCGCCGCGTTGGGCCATGGCGTGCTCGATCTCGGCACCGACGGCGCGGATTCCGTCGACTATCCCGACATTGCCGCGAAGCTGGTGCGCGCGATCCGGGCGGGAGAGGCCAAGCGCGGCGTGCTGCTGTGCGGCAGCGGCATCGGCATGTCGATCGCCGCCAACCGCCACCCGATCATCCGGGCGGCGCTCTGCCACGACGGCCTGACCGCCCGGCTTGCGCGCCAGCACAACGATGCCAATGTTCTGGTGCTCGGCGGCCGGCTCGTCGGTCCCGAGCTCGCCAAGGACTGCCTCAAGATCTTCTTCTCCACCGATTTCGAAGGCGGCCGCCACGCCCGGCGGGTCGCCAAATTGTCCTGACAAGGTCCTCCCATGTCCTCTCTCGGTGCTGCCGTGCGTCCGTCCAACAGCTTCTTCGCCGCGAGCCTCGCGGAAAGCGATCCCGAGCTCGCCGGCGCGATCGGTCGCGAGTTGAAGCGGCAGCAGGATCAGATCGAGCTGATCGCGTCGGAGAATCTGGTGTCGCGCGCGGTGCTCGAAGCTCAGGGCTCGGTGCTGACCAACAAGTACGCCGAGGGCTATCCGGGTCGGCGGTATTACGGCGGCTGCGAGTTCGTCGATGTCGCCGAACAGCTTGCGATCGACCGCGCGAAGCAGCTGTTCGATTGCCGCTTCGCCAACGTGCAGCCGCATTCGGGCTCGCAGGCGAACCAGGCGGTGATGCTCGCGCTGCTGAAGCCGGGCGACACCGTTCTCGGCATGTCGCTCGCGGCGGGCGGGCATCTGACGCATGGTGCCGCGCCCAATCTCTCCGGAAAATGGTTCCGCGCCGTGCAGTACGGCGTGCGGCGCGACGATGGCCGGATCGATTTCGAGGAGGTTGCGCGGCTGGCCGAGGCCGAGAAGCCGAAGCTCATCATCGCCGGCGGCTCCGCCTATCCGCGGATCATCGACTTCGCCCGCTTCCGCGCGATCGCCGATGCGGTCGGCGCCTACCTGATGGTGGACATGGCGCATTTCGCGGGGCTGGTGGCCGGCGGCGCGCATCCCTCGCCGCTGCCGCACGCGCATGTCGTCACCACCACCACGCACAAGACGATGCGCGGCCCGCGTGGCGGCATCGTGCTCGCCAACGACGACGAGATCGGCAAGCGCATCAACAGCGCGGTCTTCCCGGGGCTGCAGGGCGGGCCGCTCATGCATGTGATCGCCGCGAAGGCGGTGATGCTGGCCGAGGCGCTGCGGCCCGAGTTCAGGCTCTATGCGCGCGCCGTGGTCGAGAACGCGCGCGCACTCGCGGCGAGCCTCGGCGAGCGCGGTTTCGCCCTCGTTTCCGGCGGCACCGACACGCATCTCATGCTGGTCGATCTGCGGGCGAAGCGGCTCACCGGCCGCGCCGCCGAGGTGGCGCTCGAGCGCGCTGGGATCACCTGCAACAAGAACGGCGTTCCGTTCGATCCGGAGAAGCCGACGGTGACCTCGGGCATCCGGCTCGGCAGCCCAGTCGGTACGACCCGCGGCTTCGGCCAGGCCGAGTTCCGCCAGGTCGGAGACCTCATCGCCGAGGTGCTCGACGGGCTCGTGCGGCACGGCGATAGCGGCAACGACAAGGTGGAGACCGCGGTGCGGCGCAAGGTGGAGCAGCTTTGCGCGCGCTTCCCGGTTTACCCATGACGCGCCACGGCGGCTGACGCCGGCGAGGGGAGGAAGCACATGCGCTGTCCGTTCTGCGGCTGCGAGGACACCCAGGTGAAGGATTCGCGGCCCACCGACGATCGCGGCGCGATCCGCCGCCGGCGCCAGTGTCCGAACTGCGCGGCGCGCTTCACCACCTTCGAAAGGGTCCAGCTGCGCGAGCTCACGGTGGTGAAGAAGAACGGTCAGCGCGAACCGTTCGACCGCGACAAGCTCGCGCGCTCGATCCGCATCGCGCTGCGGAAGCGCCCGGTGGAGCCCGAGCGCATCGAGCGCGTCATCAATTCGATCGTGCGCCAGCTCGAAAGCTCGGGCGAGACCGACATCCCCAGCGACATGATCGGCGAATTGGTGATGGAATCGCTGGCGAGCCTCGACCAGGTCGCCTATGTGCGCTTCGCCTCGGTCTATCGCAATTTCCGCGAGGCCAAGGATTTCGGCGAGTTCATCGGGCGCATCGGCGCCAACGTGGAGAACGACTGAGCCGTGCTCGAGATGTCATTGCGAGCGGAGCGAAGCAATCTCCTTGCCGGCCGGAGATTGCTTCGTCGCGCCGCTCCTCGCAATGACAGCACGGACGGGTGAACGATCTCGCGCATATGCGGATGGCGCTCGCGCTGGCGCGGCGCGGGCTGGGGACGGTCTGGCCCAACCCAACCGTCGGTTGCGTTCTGGTCCGCGACGGCGAGGTGGTCGGGCGCGGCTGGACGCAGCCCGGCGGGCGGCCGCATGGCGAGACCGAGGCGCTGCGCCGCGCCGGCGCGCGGGCCGACGGCGCGACCGCGTTCGTGAGCCTGGAGCCGTGCTGCCACTGGGGCCGGACGCCGCCCTGCACCGAGGCGCTGATCGATGCCGGCATCGCGCGCGTGGTAATGCCGATCGAGGACCCTGATCCGCGCGTCGCGGGCAAGGGCGCGGAGCGGCTGCGCGCCGCCGGTGTCGCAGTCGAAATCGGTCTCTGCGTCGACGAGGCCGCCGAACTCAATGCCGGCTTCCTGTCGCGCATCCGGCGCGGCCGGCCGCTGGTCACGCTCAAGCTCGCCACCACGCTCGATGGCCGGATCGCCACCCACAGCGGCGAAAGCCGCTGGATCACCGGCGCCGGCGCGCGCGCGCGGGCTCATCTCATGCGCGCGACCCACGACGCGGTGATGATCGGCAGCAACACGGTGCTGGTCGATAACCCCGAGCTGACCTGCCGCCTGAGCGGCCTCGAAGATCGCTCGCCGGTTCGCATCGTGGTCGACGGCGGCTTGCGCGTGCCCTTGACGGCGCGGCTCGTCGCCGAGGCGACGCGGACGCCGACCTGGTTCCTCGTGCGCGAGGGCGCGGAGGAGACGCGCCGGCGCGCCTTCGCCGATTGCGGCGTCGAGGTGATCGACATCCCGCCGGGTCCCGGCGGCGAGATCGACCTCGCGCTGGCGCTTCTGGCGCTCGGCCATCGCGGCCTGACCCGGCTTCTGGTCGAGGGGGGCGGCGGGCTCGCGGCCGCGCTCCTGGCCGCCGATCTGGTCGACCGGATCGCCTGGTTCCGCGGAGCCGTGATCGTCGGCGGCGACGGCCGACCGGCGGTGGCGCCGTTCGGCGTCTCCGCGCTCGATGCCGCGCCGCGCTTCACGCCGGTTGCGGTCGAGCCGGTCGGCGAGGATGTGCTGGAAACATTGAAGCGCGCGCCCTAGGTTAGAGCACGATGTTTACAGGAATCGTCACCGACCTGGGCGAGGTGCGCGCGGTGATCCCCGGCGGCGACACCGGCTTTCGCATCGGCACGACCTATGACACCGCCGAACTCGCGCTGGGCGCGTCGGTCGCGTGCGCCGGCGTGTGTCTGAGCGTGGTCGAGAAGGGGGCCGGCTGGTTCCAGGTCACGGCCTCGGCCGAGACGCTGGCGCGGACCACGCTGGGCGACTGGCGGGTCGGCACCCGGGTCAATCTGGAGCGCGCGCTCAAGAGCGGCGACGAGATGGGCGGCCACATCGTCACGGGCCACGTCGACGCCGTTGCGACGATCGTCGAGCGGCGGCCCGAGGGCGACAGCGTCCGGTTCGTGTTCGAGGTGCCGCCGGGCTACGAACAGGCGCTCGCGACCAAGGGCTCGGTCGCGCTCGACGGCGTGTCGCTCACCGTCAACGAAGTCATCGGCCGGCGCTTCGGCGTCAACATCATCCCGCACACCCAGGCGAAGACCACCTTCGGCACGGTCAAGGTCGGCGACCGCGTCAATCTCGAGATCGACGTCATCGCCCGCTACATCGCACGCATCTTGGGAAGGACTTTGACATGAGCTTCGTCGAGGTCACCACGAACGTCGAGGAGATCATCGAGGAGGCGCGCAACGGCCGGATGTTCATCCTGGTCGACGACGAGGATCGCGAGAACGAGGGCGACCTGGTCATCCCGGCGCAGATGGCGACGCCCGAAGCGATCAATTTCATGGCGAAGCACGGGCGCGGCCTGATCTGCCTTGCGCTCACCCGGCAGCGCTGCGAGCAGCTTCGCCTGCCGATGATGACCTCGCACAACGCCTCGCGCCACCAGACCGCGTTCACCGTGTCGATCGAGGCGCGCGATGGCATCACCACCGGCATCTCCGCGCCCGACCGTGCCCGAACGGTCGCGGTTGCGATCGACCCGACCAAGGGACCGGAGCACATCGTGACCCCGGGCCACATCTTTCCCCTGATGGCGCGCGACGGCGGCGTGCTGGTGCGCACCGGCCACACCGAGGCCTCGGTCGACATCGCGCGGCTCGCCGGCCTCAACCCCGCGGGCGTGATCTGCGAGATCATGAACGACGACGGCACCATGGCGCGCCGTCCCGAGCTCGTCGCCTTCGCCCAGCGCCACGCGCTCAAGATCGCCACCATCGCCGACCTGATCGCCTATCGCCGCCGGCACGACCGCATCGTCGAACGCCTGCTCGAGGCGCCGTTCTGGAGCGAGTTCGGCGGCGAGTGGCGGATGCACGTCTATGTCAACCGCGTCGCCTATGCCGAGCACATCGCGCTGGTGAAGGGCGATATCACCACGCCCGATCCGGTCATGGTGCGCATGCACGCGGTGAACGTGCTCGACGACGCGCTCGGCAACACCAAGAGCGGCCGCGGCGACCTGCTCCGGCGCGCCATGACGATGATCACCAGCGAGGGGCGTGGCGTCATCGTGCTGCTGCGCGAGCCGACGCCGACCGCGCTCTCCGAGCGCGTGCGCGGCTTCATCGAGACCGGCCTGCCGCAGCGCGAACTGCGCGACTATGGCATCGGCGCGCAGATCCTGATCGACCTCGGCGTGCGCGACATGGTGCTGCTGTCGAACGTGCCGCGCACCATCGTCGGGCTCGATGGCTATGGGCTCCACGTGGTGGGGCGCAAGACGATCGCGACCGGGGGCTAGCGCATGGCCGGCGCGCCGCATGTGATGATCGTCGAGGCGCGCTATTACGCGCACATCAACGACGAGCTCCTGAAGGGCGCGGTCGCCGCGCTGGAAGAGGCCGGGGCCACGCACGAGCGCTTCACCGTGCCCGGCGCGTTCGAGATTCCCGCGGCCATCCGCTTCGCCGCGCTCGCTGGCGAGCGCGGCACGCGGCCGCGCTTCGACGGCTACGTCGCATTGGGCTGCGTCATTCGTGGTGAGACCTCGCATTACGAGCATGTCTGCCAGGAGAGCGCGCGCGGCCTTCAGGATCTCGCGATCCGGCACGAGCTCGCGATCGGCTTCGGCATCCTCACCGTGGAGAACGAGGCGCAGGCGCTGGCGCGCGCCGCGGTCGACCGCCGCGACAAGGGCGGCGAGGCGGCGCGGGCGTGCCTCGCCATGATCGCGCTCAAGCGCGCGCTCGGCCTCCTGCCGCGATGAACGGGGCCGCGGACAGCGCGCGCCGGGAGGCTCCCGGTCGCCGCCGCACCGCGGCGCGGCTCGCCGCCGTCCAGGCGCTCTACCAGATCGAACTCGCGGGAACGCCGGCCGAGACCGTGATCGGCGAGTTCGTGCATCACCGCATCGGCCGCGACCACGAAGATGTCCGCTTCGGCGACGCCGATCCGGAATTTTTCGCGGCGCTCGTGCGCGGCGCCGACGCGCGGCGCGACGAGCTCGACAAGCTGGTCGGCGACGCGCTCACGCCGGACTGGCCGCTCGCCCGGCTCGAGTCGGTGCTGCGGGCAATCCTCCGCGCCGGCGCCTATGAGCTGCTTGGCTGCGGCGACGTGCCGGCGGCCGTGGTGATCAGCGAGTATCTCGATATCGGCCACGCGTTCTTCGCCGGCAAGGAGCCGGGGCTCGTCAACGGCGTGCTCGATCGTCTGGCGCGCGACCTGCGGCCGGAGGAGAGCGCGGGAGCGCGTCATGGCGGCGCCGCATCTCGATGAGTTCGAGCGCATCGCCAGGTTCTTCGCGCCGCTTGCCGCGCCGCAAGCGCTGGGGCTCCTCGACGACGTCGCGCTGATCGACGGGCCGACCGGCGAGCAGTACGTGCTCAAGACCGACGCGATCGTCGAGGGTGTGCATTTTCTCCCCGACGATCCGCCGGCGCAGGTCGCGCAGAAGCTGCTGCGCGTCAACCTCTCCGACCTCGCCGCCAAGGGCGCGACGCCGTTCGGCTATCTTCTGACCACGGCGCTTCCGGCGGCGCGCGACGAGGCCTGGCTCGAGGCCTTCGCCGCCGGGCTCGCGGCCGATCAGAAGACCTACGGGATCGGGCTGCTGGGCGGCGATTCGGTGGCGACGCCCGGCCCGGTGACGCTCTCGGTTGCGGCGATTGGACGCATCGCCGCCGGCCGCGCCGTGCTGCGCCGCGGCGCCCGGGCCGGAGACAGGATCTTCGTGTCGGGCACGCTCGGCGACGCGGCCTTGGGGGTGATCGCGGCCAAAGGCGGCGATCTCGGCATCGCGCCGGCCGAGCGCGACTTCCTGATCGACCGATTCCGCCTGCCGCAGCCGCGGGTCGCGCTGGGGCCGCGGCTCGTCGGCCTGGCCACGGCGATGATGGACATCTCCGACGGCCTCGTCGCCGATCTCGGCCATATCTGCGGCGTTTCGGCTGTGGCGGGGCTCGTCGAAGCGGAACGGCTGCCGCTCTCGCCCGCGGCGCGTGCGGCGCTTGCGCGCGATCCCGACCGGCTCGCCTCGGTCCTGGGCGGCGGCGACGACTACGAGCTGCTGTTCACCGCGCCGGCTGCGGCGGAGGCGCAATTCTTAACGTTCGCACGCGAAACTGGCGTGCCCATCACGGCGATCGGCCGGATCGAGGCGGGGCAGGGGGTGCGGGTGACGGACAAGGACGGGCGCGACATCGCCGTGAAAGTTGCCGGATATGAACATTTCTAGGCGCTCGGCCGGGGGCGCGCTGCTGGGGCTGGGGTTACTGGCCGGAACCGCGTACGGCGCCGACCGGTCGGCGGTGGTCATCCCGGTCCCGGGCGAGCCGTTCTTCGTTCAGCTCGCGCCGATCTTCGTGCCGGTCTTCGACAAGAAGGACACGGTCTCGCGCCAGGTCAGCATCGCGGTCGCAGTCGAGATCGCCGACGGCGGCGAGGTGCCGAAGGTCGAGGACAAGCGCCGCGCGCTCAGCGACGCCTTCCTGCGCGACATCTACGCCTTCGTCCAGCAGCGTGGGGGGATCGGCAGTCCGCAGGGCGCGAGCGCGCTGAAGGACCGGCTGCGCATCACCGCCGCCCGCGTGCTCGACCCGGTCGCCGTCAAGGAAGTGGAAATCGAGGAATTCTTCGAGCAGGGCCGCTGATCCAGCGCGTGATCACGAGGTACCGGCGGTGATGGCCTGCGGCGGCGCCGATGCGTGACGCCGCACGGCTTCCTCCAGAAATCCTTCGAGCGCCGTGATGCAGGCGCGGTCGCGCCAGACGCGCTGCTTCCGCGCGGCGATCTCGCCGCGCAGCTCGGCACGCCAGAGCGGCTCGCGCGCCATGCGCACGGCACGCGCGACGTAAGCATCGACGTCGTCGGCGACGCTGCCCGCGAGACCCATCATTTCGAGGATCGCTGCTGTGTGCCGCCCCCGCATGAGGTCGCCGCGCATGGTCACGATCGGCAGATCGCGTTCCAGGCTCTCGAGCGTCGAGTTGCAGCCGGACCAGCCGATGCTGTCCAGGAACACGTCGCAGCACGCCATCGCGCCGTGAAACCGCTCCTGGCTCAGGGACGGCAGGAAGACGCAAAATCGCGCGGCGTCGCGCCCGTGCGCGGCAAAGGCCTGGGCGATCCGCTCCCGGAAAAGACGCGCGACAAGCGGACCGTGGATCGTCTCCAGGAACACGAACTGGCAATCGCCGGCGAGGCGCGCGATGCGCGGGAACACGTCGTCATAGCGCGGCAGATATTTGTAAAGCGACTGGCAGCACCAATACACCGTCGCGTCCGGCCGCAAGCCCAGTTCCGCACGGTCGATCCGCGCCGGCACGACCTCGACCGGCTCGTAATGGATCGAGAGGTTGGGAAGCCGAACGAGCTTTTCGGTGTAATGCGCGTCGGCGTTCGCCGGCTCCATGAGGTCGCTCGAGAGGTAGTAGTCGAGCGTCGGGAAGCCGCTGGTGTCCGGATGGCCCCAGGAGTTGCACTGCACCGGCGCCAGTCTTTGTGCCGCCAGCAGCGGGGCGACCGGATGCATGCCGATCTCGGGATAGATCAGCACATGCGGCTGGTCGGCGATGACGGTCTCGCGCCAGCGCTCGAGCGGCAGCGGTCCCTGCACGAATTTGCGGCACAGGCTCTCGGCCATGCGCGTCGCGTCGTCGCGCGTCTGACCGAGGTAATAGCCGTAGAGCGCGAAGCGGCTGCGGTCGAGCTGGGAGAGCCAGCCTTTGATCGGGATCTTCCAGTTGGAATGGTTGTAGAAGTAGCCGCTGACAATGCCGACGCGGATCGGCTCGCCCGGCCCGGGCGGCGGCGGCATAGGCGCGGGCGGATGCCGTTCGCCGACGAGGTCGCAGACGAGCGCGCCATAGCGCTGCTGCAGCGCACGGTCGTTGCATCCCTGGTAGGCGAGAAAGAACGGCTGTGCCGCGCCGACGCCTTCGGCGAGCCCACGCCGCGTGTCGGGTCCCGCGGCATCGGTCGAGAGCGCGGCGAGCGCCGCCGCGTAGTCCTCGCGCCGGCGCGCGAGTTCGGCCTCGCTCGCAGCGATGATCGGCAGGTGCGCGATGCACAGCGCGAACTTCGACGGGCCGTGTTGCGGATCGATCGCCAGGACGCGGCGGTAGCACTCGGACGCCTCCGCGGTTCGGCCCTGCCGCTGCAGCATCATGCCGAGGTCGAAGTGCACCGCCGCGAGGTCCGGCCGGATCTCGATCGCGCGTCTGTAGCACGCTTCGGCCTCCTCCAGCCGGCCCTGCTCGTTCAGCAGATTGCCGAGATTGATGCGTGCGTTGACGTGCGCCGGCTGCAGCGCGAGCACGCGCCGGTAGTGGGCGACGGCCTCATCGACCTGCCCGAGCGCATGCAGTGCGAACGCGAGGTTGTTGATGGCATCCGCGGAGTCGGGCCGAAGCGCAACCAGGCGGCGGAAGGCGTCCGCCGCCTCCTGGCTCTCGCCGCGCTGCCTCAGTGCCACGCCGAGATTGTTGTAGGCGCTCGCATGGTCCGGCCGCAGCGCGATGGCACGGCGATAGGCGGCGATCGCGGCGTCCTCGCGACCCAGCGCCAAGAACGCATTGCCCAGATTGTAATGCGTCTCGGCATAGTCCGGCTTGAGCGCGAGCGCCCGATCGAAGGC
>Ga0335085_10013246_pt1 | contig 12096 bp, 10 predicted proteins | sample Lox_Sample_45_FD_206712 | JGI IMG/M metagenome (GOLD analysis project Ga0335085, IMG submission 206712) | Soil microbial communities from Loxahatchee National Wildlife Refuge, Florida, United States - Lox_Sample_4.5 | ecosystem: Environmental > Terrestrial > Soil > Wetlands | place: USA...
AGAAACGAGGCCAGCGACCAACCATACCAGGCCCACCGTCCTTCTTCATCAAATCTCAAGTACAGAAAAATCGCCAGCGCGTAGAACAGCATGGACAGCGTGTTCTTCTGTTCGCTGATCCAGGCGACCGTGGCTACGTTGACCGGATGGACGGCAAACACCAGCGCTGCCAGCCATGCCCCGGGGATGTTCAGACGTCGCAGGATCAGCCATACCAGGACGGCGGTGACAGCGTGCAACACCACGTTGACCACGTGGTAGCCCAGCGGCCGGCCGTCCCAACAGCGCCACTCCAGCCACCACAAGCTCCACGTGACAGGTCGGTAATCCGGAGCTTCCGCTGTAAACCAGAACCGATACAACCCGTCGCGCGCCTTGACCATCCGGTTCTGCGTGATCAGAAGGTCATCATCCCAGCTAAACCCGCCCCGCAAGGAGGGAGAGTACGCTACGAGCGTCAGAAGCATGATGATCAAGCCCGCACGCGGACCTCGTAATCTGCCCTCGTTCTTCATGGTGTTCCAGCCGCCTAGCGGGTCGTCTGCAGTCGCGACAGCCTTTCCCGCGCGACGGTCATGCCCGGTCGAATTCGCAACGCCTGCTCATAGTGGTCGATCGCCTCCTGAACTTGGCCGATTTGCTCCAAGGCGACCCCCAGGTTGTAGTGCGCCTCGGCGAAATCGGGTCTAATCCGCAACGCTTGTTGGTAGTGTGCAATCGCCTCGGGGATATTGCCCGTGGTGAACAAGGCATTTCCAAGACTATAATGCGCCTCCGGGAAATCGGGCTTGAACCGCAGCGCTTGCTCGTATTGCCCGATGGCCTCATCGACCCGTCCGATCCGTCCCAAAGCCATTCCCAAGTTGTAATGCGCCTCGGGGAAACCGGGCCTGATTCGCAGCGCCTGTTCGCAGTGCTCAATGGCCTCATCCAGCTTGCCGGCCTGCCCCAGAGCAATTCCGAGATTGTTGTGTGCCAGCCAATTGTTTTTGGTGACGCTCAGCGCATGACGAAAAAGCGTCTCCGTGTCCCTCCAGTAACCGATCTGTGTCCTGGTCAACGTCGCACAGGTCACAAGCGCGGCCAACGAAACACAGCCGGCGGTTACTCTCGCGACACGCCGTTCCAGCGCACGCCCCGGCACGCTCCAACACAGCATCACGAACGGTCCCACCAAGGGAACATAACTGTAGCGATCCGCCATCGCCGGCACGACTCCGGCCTGTACCAGACCAATGACCGGCACCAACATCCCCAGATACCAAAACCACCCCGTGACCAGCCACGGCGCGCGCCGCGCCCGCCAAATCACGGCTGCCGTCAGTCCGAGCAAAACCGCGCCTGCAGCGCTCGCTGCGGCAGATGACAAGTTCGCGTCCAGCGGGTAGTAGACAGCCAATCCTTTTGGCCAACCCGTTTTGACGAGATAACCCACATACGACAGCAAGGCATTGGCGATGCGAATGCTCAAGGGCAGTTTTTCGAGCGACACCAGCGGTCCCTCGGCTCTCTGTGCCCAAAGAGTTGTCATACAGGCGCCGGCCGCCAGCGCAAAGTGAGGAATTTTCTCCTTCAACAATTGGGCGGGGGTGACCTTGACTCTCTCGGTGGTCGCCAGACCGGATCTGGCCAAGGCCGGTTTCGCCCAGTCCGTTCGACCCAAGGGCCAATAATCCAGCAACAGCATCACCAGCGGCAGGGTCACCATCATCGGCTTGGACATCAGTGCCAGCGCATAAAGCAACAGGCTTAGGCCGTAGAAGACCTTCCACCGCGACCGGCGAACCGTGAACTCCTCGACGTATCTCGCATACACCCAGATAGTGAGCAGCCCGAAACACGTGCTCAGCACATCTTTGAGTCCGGTGACCCACGCCACAGCCTCCACGTGCAGCGGATGCAACGCAAACAACCCCGCCACCAACGCGCTCCGCCATGGGGCACCCGTCATCCGCTGAAGAACGCCGAACAGCAACAAGGTGTTGGCCACATGAAACAGCACGTTAACCAAATGATGCGCACCGGCGTTTGAGCCAAACAATTGATACTCAAGCAATCGGACCGACCACGTCACGGGCATCCACAGGTCCAACGGTGTGGCCAATGCCCATCTCAACCCCCGCAGGGTTAAGCCATCGCGCAGATGGGGGTTATCGGCAACATAGAGGTTGTCGTCGTAGTTGGTGAATTCGAAGCGGTGGACCGGCCAGTAAACAATCGCCGTCGCCAGAGCCAGACACGAACAGAGAAGCAGGCCTTGCTGCCGGCGGGAGAATTCAATCATGTCGGAGAATCTTCCCTGTGAAAGACGCGGGCTGCGCCAGACGGAGCACGGGAATTCGTGATGGCACACTGCGGAACATGATGAGAATTCCTCGATCCACTGATCTCTCCACGTGGTTCATCGTGCCGCCGGCCGGTCCACCACCCGGGTTGCGTCGTCGCGCTCAACAACACATGCCCAACGGACAAACGTCAAGGCCAGAATGGCGAACCGTCTGGGACGCGGCTTTTCTTTTCGGACCATGGAATTTGAATTGACTCGGACGCCGTGGCGCGTCATTGTAACGCTACGGTTTCGCCAAGGAGGGACCGTGATCAAGTTTTTCTGCCTGAACTGTGGCCAGAAACTGGCCGTGGATGACGAGGGAGTCGGGGCCGTCGTCGCCTGCACGAATTGCGACGAGCGGATTGTCGTCCCGCCGCATTCCGTCAAGGAACCTTCTTATGCCGAATGGGCAACCCGCTCCCGCACGGCGTCAGCCGCTATCGTGGAGGTGATTCCGCCCGCAGCCGCGCCCGGCGCGAACATTCCAGTGCCCGTGCGAACAGCGCTCATTCCGCATCTGGCCCGGATGATGATGAGCCGGCTGGTGCAGGCGTTGTTTGCGCAACGCACGAGCCTCCTCGATACACAGGCCGACGCGACGCAGCGCATGACCGAGTTGGAGGAGCGGGTGGCTCAAGCGCAGGCGAACGTCCAGAGACGGATTGCCGCTTACGAAGCGCGTATCGCGGAATTGGAGCAACTGTTGGCCGCCAAGGAAGAGGAAAACCACGATCTCAAGCGCGCCAACTTTCAATTGGCCAAGAAAGCGAAGGAGGTCGAAGCCGCCACGCGGTCCGGCCGCGTGGATTTACGAGACGCCGGGTTTCTGCTGCGCGCGTAACGCCTGTTCGTAGCATTGCAGCGCCTCGCCGTAGCGTTCCAGCCGGTTGAACACGCCGCCCTTGCTCAGGTACGCCATCGTCATCGAGTCATCCAGCGCGATCGCCCGGTCGTACGTGTCGATCGCTTCGTCGAGTCGGCCCAGCCGCTCCAACGCGATGCCTTTCTTGACAAACGCCTCGGCGTTCGTCGAATCAAGGGAAATGACGTCATCAAAACACGCCAGCGCATTGTCGGCCTGCTGCAAATTCAACAACGCCTGCCCTTTCCCCAACAACAGCGCCACCCGGGCATCGCGTTCGGCGCGCTCGGTTTTCGCGCGGGCTGCCACCGATTCCAGGTCGGCCGGTGCTCGCGAATCAGCCGTCTCGGTGCTCGCGTCCACGGCAACGGCGCGCGAGGGTTCGGCCGGCTTCTTGAGCTCGGGCTCGATAGCTGCGGCCGACGTCCGCGGTGCCGGTACGGGTTCCGCGGCGCCTTCGAAGTCCTGAATGCGTTTTTCGAGTCGCTCGATGGTATTGAGGAAACGCGCGGTGGATTGCTCGACCCGGTTGACGGGCACGATTTGGGTGTCACCGGGACCGATGGCCGCCGGGGTAAACGACGGACCGAAAGGCTGGCCCGTCACCTGCGCAATCAGGGCCTCGGTCCGCCGATTCATGACCCGCAGCAGGAACACGGCAAAGAACAGCATCCCGAAGAACCCGACGCCTGCAAACACGCCGACGATGATGAGCGTAAAGCGGTGCGACTTCTGCAGATTCTCCAGTTCGCGTTCATGCTGGGTGTTGACCGATTCCTCGATCCGGCCGAGACGGGAGTCAACCGCCTCGCTGTTGCGTTTGGCGGTGGCCGCCGTTTCCTCGCGAACCAATTCGATCAGATGAGCGGTATTGGCGGCGTCTTGGCGCGCCTGCTCGAGCGACCGGACAATGGATTGCTGCTGCTCTTGGAGTTGTTCCATTGATTGCGCATCCGAGGATGGCTTGGAGTCGGCAGCCCAAGCAGTCCCGACGCAAAGGCAGGACGCGGCAAAGAAAATGGCGGCTACCAAGAGTAGCGTCGGCCTTGTGCGATTTCCTCCTGTCATCGGAGTTCCCCAATGCCAACCGTAGGAAAAGCGGGGCCAAAATTCAATCCAAAACTTCAGGGAGCGACCATCTATTTTTCCTGGCTCTCTCGCCTCCTCCTCCGCGCAGTCGTTGACAGACTGAGGCGGCAAAACTTATAGTCACGGCGGATTACCCACTCGACAGGGAGGACCGGCACAGTGCCAGAAATCGCTTATGTCAACGGGCAGTTTCTGCCCCTCGAACACGCCACCGTGCACGTCGAAGACCGCGGCTTCCAATTCGCGGACGGCGTGTACGAGGTCGTGCGGACATATGGCGGCAAAGCATTCGCGACGGACGAGCATGTGGCGCGCTTGCTTCGAAGCCTCGACGCAATCGAGTTGAGAATCCCGCTCGACGCGGCCCGGGTCAGATCGCTGATTGACGAGGGCATCCGACGAGCCGGGTTCGGCGAGGCGGTTGTGTACCTGCAGATCACCCGGGGCCGGGCGCCGCGTCACCGCGGAATGCCCCGGAATGCGGAGCCGACGGTTGTGATGACCGTGCGCGAACTCCCATCGCGGGCGGCCCGACTCCGTGAAGACGGCATCGCCGTCATTACCGTGCCCGAGTTTCGTTGGGCGCGCTGCGACGTGAAAAGCATCGCTCTGCTGCCGAGCATCCTGGCTTACCATGCTGCGAAGAAACAGAACGCCGGCGACGCAGTGTTCGTCGAGGCCGACGGTTCGGTCAACGAGTCCACCGCGGGAAATGTGTTTGTCGTCGCGGGTGGACGGCTGCGCACGCCGCCCAAGAGTCCGCGGATCCTCGCGGGAGTCACCCGCGACAAAATTCTGGTAGCCGCGCGGGAGACGGGATTGGAGACGGCGGAGGAACGGATCACCAAGGCGGAGTTATATGCAGCGGACGAAATGTTTCTCACCAACACGACGACGGAAATCATGCCCGTGGTGGCAGTGGACGGAAAGCCAATCGGGGCGGGGAAGACGGGGCCGGTGTCGGTGCGGATTTACGACCAGTTCGCGCGGCTGTTTATCCGGGCGTGACCGCGTTCCTTGACAACGAATTCGAGCCTGATATGATGCGCGCTCCCTGAGCGGAGAGACATATGAAACGAACATACCAACCGTCCAAGATCCGGCGGCAACGCAGATTCGGGTTCTTGAAGCGGACACGCACGAAGAGTGGCCGTGCGATCCTTAGCCGGCGTCGCCGCAAAGGGCGCAAGCGCCTTTCGATTTAGACCGGAGGCCGTTGGCCGTGAATGGACGGAGGCCAGGTTGCATGGAAGCCACACATTGCCCAAGAGCGAGCGACTGCAGCGTGGGCACCAGTTTCGGTCCGTGTATGAACACGGTCGAAAGTTCGAGGGTCGAATGCTGGTGCTGTACGTCCTCGATAGTCCATCCGCGAGGGCGGACCAGAACGCTCCAAGGGACCGCGCGGTCGGTGTCGTAACGAGCCGTAAGATTGGTGGAGCCGTGGTGCGCAATCGTGCCCGTCGACTCTTGCGCGAGGCTTATCGGTTGAACAAACAGAAACTCAAAACCAATTTGCAGATTGTCATGATTGCCCGCCGCGCCATCAACGGAAAACGCCTTCCAGACGTGGAGGCTGAATTGCTGCGAGTGTTCCGAGCAGCCGGCGTCCTTAACGAGACGTGATCAAACTGTTACTTCTTCTGCTTCTGCGGCTGTATCGATGTTTGTCGCCGCTGAAGATGCTGCTGCCCGCGCCGCCGTTGGCGGGCCGGTGCTGCCGCTTTTATCCCACCTGCTCGTGCTACGCACACGAAGCCATCGAGAAATTCGGCCCGGTCCGGGGTCTGTGGCTGAGCCTGAAGCGGCTGGTGCGATGCCATCCCTTCGCCGAGGGCGGCGTTGACCCGGTGCCCGAACGATGATGGATAAGAAAACAGTCTTGGCGGTCATTGTTTGTCTCATCGCGCTTATCGCGTGGCAGACGCTGGTGAACAGGATCTATCCGCCGAAGCCGAAGCCGCTGCGGGCGGTGACGGCGACCATCACGAATGCACCGCAGCCGCGGGCGGAGACCGCCCCGCCGGTAGAAAAATCCGCCCCGCCAGCCCCGACGAAGGAAGTCGTGGCCGAACCCGAGGAATCGCGCCCCGCGGAACAAACCGCCACGCTCAGCAACGAGTATGTCCGCATGGACTTCACCAGTTGGGGTGGCGGCGTGCGCTGGGTCGAATTGCTAAAGTACAAGATCAACGGATCGGGCAATGTGATGCTCAACGGAAAAGAGTTCGCGCCCGCACTGGCGCTGGCCAACATCGCCAATGCCGGGCCCGACGCGGTCTTCACGCTGGAACACCCGGCGGCGGACACCGTGGTGATGAACCGCCACACCCGAACGGGCTTGGACGTCACGAAGACGTTCAGACTGGGCAAGGGTTACGTGCTCGACGGCACCATCGATATCACGCCTCCGCCTCACGCGACGCCGCCAACGAACACGATCGACCTGGTCATCGGCACGGCGACTCCCGTGGAGGCCAAGGAACTGCCCAACTTCCTTACGGCGAGTTGGCTTGTGGGCGAGAAGTATCAGTACCGAGAACTGAAGCAGATCGCCAAGAATGCCGAGAAAGGCGTGAGCAATGAGACCGTGAACGCGCGTTGGGGGGCGGTGAAAAGCCAATTCTTCACCATGTTGCTCACGCCGTCCACGAATGCCGTCCAGATCGCCTACGCGGCGGTCGAGTTGCCGCGTCCGGCGGAGTGGAAGGCGAAACAGCCGCCGCAGGGCGTCAGCGCCACGCTGCAGCTCGTGCCGACGACCACGACGGGCAACGGCAGCGAGCGTTACGAATTCACCTGGTACGCCGGCCCGAAAGAATACGAGCGGCTGGTCGCGTTGCAGGGCGGCCAGGAGGAAGTCATGCAACTCGGCTTCTGGGGCGTGATCAGTGTCGTGCTGTTGAAGAGCATGAACTTTTTTTACAAGCTGATCCCGAACTACGGCGTCGCCATCATCATCATCACCATCCTCATCAAGATTCTTTTCTGGCCCATTCAGGCCAAGAGCATCAAATCGATGAAGGCCATGCAGAAGTTCCAGCCGTTGATGACCAAGCTCCGCGAGAAGTACAAGGACGACCCGCAACGATTGAACACCGAGATGATGAAGCTGTACAAGGAACACAAGATCAACCCGTTCGCGGGTTGCCTGCCCATGGTGGTGCAGATTCCCGTGTTCTTCGCACTGTTCACGATGTTGCGCAGCGCCATCGAACTGCGCGGGGCGTCGTTCCTTTGGATCAAAGATCTGTCGCAGCCCGATACCGTCGGGCATCTGCTCGGGTTCCCGGTCAATCCGCTGCCCATTGCGATGGGCGTCAGCATGATCTGGCAGATGAAACTCACCCCGTCGGGCGGCGACCCGAAACAGCAGCAAATGATGATGTTCATGCCGCTGATGATGTTGTTCTTTTTCTACAGTTCGTCATCGGGCCTGGTGCTGTACTGGACGGTTCAGCAGTTTCTCTCCATTGCCCAGCAATGGTGGAGCATGCGCCAGGCGGATACGGCAGCCCCGGCCGCAGCTATGACTTCCACTGGAAAAACGAAATGATTTCTGATACAGTACCGCTCAATTTGGCATCAGCAGGCGTCGCAGCCGGCCCCGCGTAGCGGCCAGCCGAACGCCGCAACCCATAGGAGCCTAGATATGGAAACTGAGACCGTAGCAAAGCCGGCATCCTCTGCGCCGCTGCCCGATTCTCGCAAGATCCTTCAGGAGATGCTCGATGGCCTCGGCCTGCAAACCAAGGTCGAACAATTCAGCATGGATGGCACGACGCTGTTGCACATTGCCACCGCCGAGCCGGGCCGTCTTATCGGCAAACACGGCCAAACCCTCGGCCACCTGCAGTTCTTGCTGAATCGCATCCTCCAGCGGATGAATCCCGACGCGCCGCGGGTCACCGTCGATTGCGAACGCTACCGCGAACGCCAGCGCGACGACATCCTCAAGAAGGTCGTGGAAGCCGCCGACAGAGTCCGCCGCTGGGGCGATCCCGTGAAGATCGGCCCGTTCAGCGCCTTCGACCGTCGCGTCATCCATCTCCACATGGAGAAGGATCGCGAACTGGAAGCCATCAGCGAGGGCGAAGGCGATGAAGGCGGCATGAAGAAAATGCTCATCCGCGTCCGCGAAAAACCGACAGCGTAGCTCGTGTGTTGTAGGGCGCGATGCCCTGAAATCCCGCCACGGCGGGAGGACATCGCGCCCTGCAAAAACCTCCGTGAATGATCGGGGCCAGGAGCGGTCTCCCAACCGCGCCGGCTATTTGTACCGCAGCAACCGCATCGCGTTCAGGATCACGAGCACGCTGCTAAATTGGTGGGCGATGGCGCCGCCGATCATGTGCAAGTGACCGCACGAAGCGAGGCTGACCATCACAACGTTGTACACAAGCGCGAAAAGTAATCCCTGTTTGATGAGGCGCAAGGTGTGACGGCTTAGGCCGACCGCAAACGCGATCTTCGAGAGATCGTCGGCCATCAACGCAATGTCCGCTGCCTCGTGCGCCACGTCGGTGCCGCTGACGCCCATGGCGATGCCGATGTCGGCCACCGCCAGCGCCGGCGCGTCGTTGATGCCGTCGCCGACCATCGCCACCCCGCCGGAGCGGGGCAATCGCCTCTGCAGTTCCTCGATGTGCTGGGCCTTCTGTTCCGGCAACACCTCCGCTTTCACCTCGTCCAACCCGAGCTTGCCAGCGATTTCCATGGCGACGCGTTTGTTGTCGCCCGTGAGCATGACGACCTTCTCGACGCCGAGGCCGCGCAAATCGCGAATCGCCTCGTCGGCCTTGGCGCGCACGGTATCGGACACGCAGATTGTGCCGCAGACCCGGCCGTCGTGCGCCACCACGACGGTCGTGTGGCCTTCCTCGTGATGCTCGTCCACATGCGCTTGGAGTTCATCGGTCATGACCACGGATTGATCGTCCATCCATCCGGGCTGGCCGACCACGAGCTTCTGGCCGTTGCGCTCGGCCACGACGCCGCGACCATGGTGCGCCTCAAATTTCGCCGGGTCTTCCGCCGCCAGGCCCAGCGCGGCGGCCTTGCGCAGGATGGCCCGGGCCACGGGATGCGCGCTCATTTTTTCGGCGACCGCCGCCATCTGGACCAGTTCCGCCTCGCTGTGTTCGTCGAACCGGTTGATGTGGGCGACTTCGGGCTGGCCGTGCGTGAGCGTGCCGGTCTTGTCGAAAACGATCGTGTGCAACCGCGCGGTCGCTTCGAGGTATTGGCCGCCCTTGATGAGCACGCCGGCTCGGGCCGCTCGCGCAATCGCGGCCATTACCGCTGTTGGCGTCGCCAAAATCAGCGCGCACGGGCAGGCCACGATCAACACCGTGATCGCCCGCGCCATGTCGTGAGTGAACAGGAATACGAGCACGGCCAGCGTCAGCATCACGGGCACGAGCCAGCCCGCCGCGCGGTCGAGCGTCCGTTGAATCGGCGCTTCACGTTGCTGCGCCGCCTCGACCAGTTGCGCAATCCGGGCCAGCGTCGTTTCCTCGCCGACGCGTTTCGCCTCGATGATCAGCGCGCCCGTCTCGGCGAGCGTACCCACGAACACCTCATCCCCCTCGCTCTTGTCCACCGGCATGCTCTCACCCGTCACGGGCGCCTGGTTAACCGACGCCAGGCCGCTCTGCACGACGCCATCGACGGGAATCCGCTCCCCGGCCCGTACGACCACGACGTCGCCGACCTGCAAGTTCGCGGCGGCAACTTCCTCTTCGTCAGCGCCGCGCCGCACGCGGGCCGTGGCCGGCACCAGCGAGAGCAGGCTGCCGAGCGAACGACGGGCCCGGCGCACGGTGTATTCCTCGAGTTGCGTGCCGAGCAACATGATGAACGCGACCTCGCCCGCGGCGACAAATTCGCCCACCGACGACGCGGCGATGATGGCAATGGCCACGAGGACGTCGGCATCCAGTCGTTTGGCAAGCAGGGCCTTGATGGCGCGCAGGCAAATCGGATACGCCCCCAGTACGAGTGCAATCATCACCAGCGTTGTCGCCACCGGTGAGGGGACCAACTTCGTCGCGCCGAGCAACCAACCGGCAAACAGCAACAATCCCGTACCGATCACCTTGACGAGCTTCTGTCGCGCCGTGCGTTGTTCGGCTGCGTCCCGGTCTTTCACGGGAAGGTGTGCGCTGTAACCCGCGCGCTTGACGGCCTCAACGAGAGCGCTTTCCGTCGCGCTGTCGAGCGCCGAAACGCTGGCGGTCTTCGTGACGAAATTCACCGACGCTTTCTCCACGCCCGGCACGGTATCCAGCGCTTTTTCCACGGCCTTGGCGCAAGTCGCGCACGACATGCCGTCGATTTGGAGTTTGACCGTTTTCATGATCTTTGCCCGGAACAGAATAATCTTCGCTGCCGGCAAAGTCGAGGTGCGGGCGGGCTTGACGTTTCGGAGAAGGGAATGAGAGTGTTGCGCCCGGTGAACAGAGCATGAGCGAGCAGTGGATTTTGGTGGATGGCTACAGCGTGTTGCACGCGTGGAAACGGTTCGTTACGCGGAAGGCGCGGGCTTCGTCGCTGCCCCACCGACGCGACGAGTTGGTAAAGTTGCTGCGTCAATTCGCCGATCACAGCGGACGGCGTGTCACGGTGGTGTTCGACGGGTACGCGGCGAAACACAAGCCCGAGCCGCAAGAACCGTCGCACGGAGTGGAGGTGGTGTTTTCGGAACGGGGCAAAACGGCCGACGACGCAATCGAACGGTTGGTCGGGGAGGCAGCGCGCCGTGAGCAGATTCAGGTGGTCACGTCGGACACGATGGAACGACGCACGGTCGAGGCCATGGGGGCGCAAAGCCTGTCGGCAGAGGTTTTCGAGGGCGAGGTGGAGGCGGCCCTGCAAGGCTTGGCGGGACTGGTGCGACAGCACAGCCGCCGGCGCCGAATCGGCGCCGTCCGCGACCGCTGGGGGAGGTGATGGATTGCCGGCAAGGCGAGGTTGACACGGTGACCCGAATTTGACTAGGATGCTCGTCACATTCTCGGACGGAGGACGCCGCGTTATGAATAAACTTGGTAAGATATCATTGGTCATTGTGATCGTCGCCTGCCTCGGCTCGCTCTTCTTGGCCTTCACGCTGGGCGGCAAGAAGAAGGCGCTCGAAGCCAGCAACGCGGAACTCGGCCAGAACCTTGCCACCGCGCAAACGCGATTGACCCAGGCGCAGTCCCAACTCAAGAAGGACACTGACTTGCTCGCGCAGGCCAAGGGCGACCTCGACAAGGCCAACACCGATCTCGGGGCCACCAAAGCCGCGCTCGCCCAGAAGACCGACGAGGCCACTGGATTGCAGACCAAGAACACCGAGATGGAACAGCAGTTGTCGACTACCAAGACCGAGTTGGCCACCGCAAACGAGACCCTCAAGATCGTTCGGGAAATGACCGGGACCGAGGACATCAAGGACCTCAGCAAACTCCGCGAAAAACTCAGTGCCCAAGCCGACGAGAACAAAATGCTGGGCGAACAACTGGCCAACATGCGCCAGGAGAACATTACGTTGAAGCAGAAACTGGAGGAGTTGACGGTGACGCCGTCCGGGGTGCGCGGGAGAGTCTCGGTCGTGGAGAACGACTGGGGCTTTGTCGTCCTCGACGTTGGTGAAGCGCAGCGCGTCCGCCCGAAAGCCGAGTTTCTCGTTTACCGCGACAACAAGCTGATCGGCAAGGTGCAGATCACCGAGGTAGCAGCCAATACCTGCATCGGCCAGATCCTTCCGGGTTACCCCGGCGGACCGCCACGCGCCGGCGACATGGCCGTGCATTAGTTGCACGGCGCATCC
>Ga0335085_10013248_pt1 | contig 12095 bp, 10 predicted proteins | sample Lox_Sample_45_FD_206712 | JGI IMG/M metagenome (GOLD analysis project Ga0335085, IMG submission 206712) | Soil microbial communities from Loxahatchee National Wildlife Refuge, Florida, United States - Lox_Sample_4.5 | ecosystem: Environmental > Terrestrial > Soil > Wetlands | place: USA...
CCGGCGCCCGACTTCAGGAACACCGCACCGAACGAGCCGATGAACGAGCCCGTCACCACCAGCGCCATCGACGATACGGGCGTGTTCATTTGTGGTGCCCCTTCAGGCCGAGGACGCCGACTCCGGTGACGATCAGCCCGATGCCGGCCAGCTTGAACGTGCCGATGGTCTCGTGGAAGATGACGAACGACAGCACCGTGACCCACACGTAGGTGAGCGCGATCACAGGGTAGAGCATCGAGAGCTCGCCGTCGCGCAGGGCCAGCACCATCAGGACCGCGCTTACGCCATAGAAGGCGTAGCCGGAGAACAGCCATGGGTTGGTCAGCATGCCCATGGCGGCGGTGAGGAGCGAGGGGTGCGCCACCTGGTGCGCGAGCATGGTGGCTCCGGTCTTGATGAGCACCTGCGAGACCGCGCCAATCAGCGTGCAGAAGAAGACCAGAATCATGGCCCGGCGCCGGCGCGCATCGGCGAGGGCGGCGGGGGCGGCGGACAGGGTCGCGGTGCTCAACAACACTCCATTATCGCCATGATAACAGCGCGGGCCGGTAAACTGGAGTTACAACATGGCCATGGAAAAATGTCGGACGCTGGGCCGGATTGTGGAATCCGGCCTGGTGGCGGTGGTGCGCGCGTCGAGCTCGGATGAGGCCGCGCGGATTGCCGATGCGTGCGCCGAGGGAGGCGCCGCGGCGATCGAGATTACGATGACGGTGCCGGGTGCGCTCGGGGTGATCGAGGAACTGGCCGCGCGCAGTTCGATTCTGGTGGGCGCGGGAACGGTGCTCGATGCCGAGACGGCGCGGATGGCGATTCTGGCCGGTGCACAGTTTGTAGTGAGCCCGGCGATCGATGCGGGAACCGGCCGCCTGTGCAACCGTTATGCGATTCCGTGGATGCCGGGGGCGCAGACGGTGGGAGAGGTGATTGAGGCTATGGAGCTGGGCGCGGGTATCGTGAAGGTGTTTCCGGGCGAGGTGCTGGGGCCCGGCTTCATTCGCGCGGTGCGGGGGCCGTTGCCTCAGGCGTCGCTGATGCCCACGGGTGGGGTGACGCTGGAAAATGCGGGCGAGTGGATCAAGGCCGGCGCGGTGGCGCTGGGCGTGGGAGGCAACCTGACGAAGGGCGCAAAGACCGGAGATTTTGAGTCGATCACAGCGCTGGCGCGGAAGTTTTGTGAGCAGATTGGAGCCGCGCGTGGCTAATAAGACGGTTACGTTCGGCGAGATCATGCTGCGGCTCGCGCCGCCGGGCTGCGAGCGGTTTTTGCAGTCGCCTCGGTTTGAGGCGACGTTCGGCGGAGGCGAGGCCAATGTCGCGGTCGCGCTGGCGCAGTGGGGCGTGCCTGCGGCGTTCGTGACGGTGCTGCCGGAGAATCCGATCGCCGATGCGGCGGTGGGCGAGTTGCGGCGCTTCGGCGTGGATACCTCGGGCGTCGTGCGCGGCAAGGGTCGTGTGGGCATCTACTTTCTGGAGACCGGCGCGAGCCAGCGCGGGTCGAAGGTGGTGTACGACCGCGCGGGCAGTTCCATCGCCCTCGCGCATCCTGGCGACATCGACTGGGAGCGCGTCCTCGAGGGCGCAGTCTGGTTTCATGTCACCGGCATCACTCCGGCCATCAGCGAATCAGCGGCGGAATTGACGATGGAGGCGGTCTGCAAGGCGCGCGCGGCGGGCATCACGGTTTCCTGCGACCTGAACTACCGCAAGAATCTCTGGAAGTGGGGCAAGGCCGCTCCGGAGGTAATGCGCGAACTGACTGCTCTCGCCGACATCGCGATCGGCAATGAGGAAGATGTGCAGAAGGCGCTGGGGATCGCGTCGGCGGCGGATGTCGAGGCGGGGCAGGTCGAATCGAAGCTGTACGAAGAACTGACCGCTCGCGTGATGGCGGCGTATCCGAACCTGACGGCGGTCGCGATCACGCTGCGCGTTTCACGAAGCGCATCGCACAACGGCTGGTCGGCCTGCCTGCGCGATCGCGACGGATTCATCCTGAGCCGGTCGTATGAGATCACCCACATCGTGGACCGCGTCGGCAGCGGCGACAGCTTCGCGGCAGGATTGATCTACGGCTTCCAATGCCTGCCCAGCCGGCGCGATGCGCTGGAGTTCGCGGTGGCAGCGAGCTGCCTGAAGCATTCCGTTCCCGGCGATTTTCATCGCATCAGCGTGGACGAAGTGAACGCGCTGCTGAAGGATGGCGGATCCGGCCGCGTGCAGCGCTGACTCTTCAGCCGCGCTTCTGATAGAACTCCCAAGCCGAGCGCACAATGTCGCGCGCGTCGGTGTACCGCGGCTTCCAGCCGAGCATCGTCTTGAGCTTGTCGGAATTGGCCACCAGCACCGGCGCATCGCCTTCGCGCCGCGGGCCCATCGCGAACGGCACCTTCTTCCCGGTCACTTCTTCCACGGCCGTGAGAACCTTTCGGACCGAATACCCGGAACCGGTGCCCACGTTGAAGCGTTGCGATTCGCAACCGCGTTCCAGATGCCGCAGCGCAAGCAGGTGCGCCTCGGCAAGGTCCATCACGTGGATGTAGTCTCGAATGCAGGTACCGTCTGGCGTGGCGTAGTCGTCGCCGAAGATGGTAATCGGCTGGCCGGTCGCGACCGCGCGCAGCAGCAGCGGGATGAGGTGCGTTTCGGGGTCATGCTCCTCGCCCAGGCCCGCTTCAGCATCGGCCCCACAGGCGTTGAAGTAGCGCAGGCAGACGCTGCGCATGCCGCGGAACTGATCCATCCAGTCGAGAACCTTCTCCACCATCACCTTGGAATCCCCGTAGGGGCTGAGCGCGTTATAGGGCGAAGTCTCCGGAATCGGAACGGTCTCCGGCATACCGTAGACAGCCGCCGTCGAGGAAAACACGATCTTCGACACGCCCGCGGCGGTCATGGCGGAAAGCAGGGAGAACGTGCCTCCGGTGTTGTTGCTGAAGTAGAGCTCCGGCAGCTTCGTCGATTCGCCCACCGCGATGTATGCGGCGAAGTGGATGACAGCTTCGATGCGTGCCGACCGCATCAGATTGGTGAGCGCCTCGGTATCCTGCATGCGGAGCTTGTGAAACGCGAAGCTGCCTACGTTGTGCTCGTGGCCACGGGAAAGGTCGTCCACGATGACAACGTCGTAGCCGTGCCGTCTCAACAGGTGCGCGGTGTGAGAGCCGATATATCCGGCGCCGCCGGTAACAAGAATTGCTGCCATTCCTTTCCACTATAGCGGCGTGCGCGCGATGTAAAATCGAGACGATCATGAGATCGCTTCGAGACAAGATCGCGGACCGCTCCGCGCACGTGGGTGTGGTGGGACTCGGCTACGTTGGCCTGCCGTTGGCCGTGGAGTTCGCGCAGGCCGGTTATCGCGTAACCGGCATCGATGTACAGCAGTGGAAGGTGGATCAGCTCAACGCGGGCGAATCCTACATTCAGGACATTCCAACTTCGGTGCTGCGCCCGCTGGTGGAAGCGGGAAAGCTGGCAGCCACTACGGACTTTTCGCGCGTGCGCGAACTGGACACCATCGACATCTGCGTCCCCACGCCGCTGCGCAAAACCAAAGACCCGGACATGAGCTACATCGTCTCCGCCTGCGAGGAGATCGCGAAGTACTTCACAGCGGGCAAGCTCGTCATTCTGGAATCCACCACCTATCCGGGTACTACTGATGAGCTCCTGCTGCCGATGCTTGCCAAAGACGGCCTTAAGGTCGGTGAAGATTTCTTCCTCTGCTTCTCTCCGGAGCGCGTGGACCCTGGCAACCCGACCTATCAGACGAAGAACATTCCCAAGGTGGTGGGCGGCGTGACGGCGGCCTGCACGGAGATGGGCGCATCGTTCTACCGGCAGGCGCTGGAAAATGTCGTGCCGGTCAGCTCTACAACCGCGGCCGAAATGGCAAAGCTGCTGGAGAACACTTTCCGCATGATCAACATCGGCCTGGTGAACGAACTGGCCATGATGTGCGATCGCATGGGCATTAACATCTGGGAAGTGATCGACGCGGCCGCCACCAAACCGTTCGGCTTCATGCCGTTTTATCCGGGGCCGGGGCTGGGCGGCCACTGCATTCCGATCGACCCGTTCTATCTTTCCTGGAAATCGAAGCAGGCGGGAATTGAGGCGCGGTTCATTGAGCTGGCGGGCCAGATCAACGGGCAGATGCCGCATTTCGTGGTGGGGAAGATCCAGGGCGCGCTCAACGATCGCGCGAAGGCCGTGAAGGGATCGCACGTGCACGTGCTCGGCGTCGCGTACAAGCGCAATATCGACGACGTGCGCGAATCGCCAGCGCTGGACGTGATCCTGCTGCTGCAAAGGCTCGGCGCGAGGGTGACCTTCAGCGATCCGTTTGTGTCGTCGATCCGGCTGGACAACACCAGTCTGAATGCCAGCCCCGTGAACGAAACGGTGGCACAGGCCGACTGCGTGGTGGTGATCACGGACCACTCGAACTTCGACTACGACGCAATCCACGACAAGGCGAAGCTGCTTGTGGACACGCGCAATGCGTATCGCGGGCGGAAGTCGGAGAAGATTGTGCTGTTGTAGGTTACCGCTTCATTACGTGCTCGCGCCACATGCGGGCGAACTCGACGAACGCCGTCGGGTGGCGCTGGCCGATGAAGAGGCGCACCGCTTCCCAAGCGGCCCAGACGAAGTACGCTGCGGTAATCCATTTGTGAATGTGGACGCCGAGGTAGCCGATCACGCCGGTCGCGCTTTCGGGCACGACCGAGAAGCAGAACTGCACCAGCCACAGCGCGAACAACACCGTCGCTTCCCACCACGAGAGCTCCATGTTCACCAGGAACATCATGCCCACCAGCGCCTGGCCCAGCGTCATCAGCAGCTCGAGGCTTTGCTGGTCGTCGAACGGAATCGATGCCATCGACCCGAGGCTCATCGAGTAAACGATGGGCAGCATGGCGGCGAGCATGGTCCACTGGTTGATATTGCTCGAAACCATGTTCATGAGCGCCATCGGCGCCTTCGTCACCGTGCGTGCGAAATAGAACGTCGAAAGCATCTCCGGGAATTCCGACACGAACGGCGCGATCCACTGGATGAACAGGAAGCTCGGAATCGCCAGGAACGCGGAGAGCGCGAACAGGCTGCCGAGGAACGGCTCGGCGACGAAGTAAATCAGAGCGCCGCCGACGCCGAAACAGAGCGTGATGAGCGCAATCCTGCGCCAGCGAGGCGAAGTGACAATGTAGCGCGGTATGGCTTCCAGCTCGTCAATGCCCTCCTCGCCCTGCGGCGGCATGCGATGCAGAATCGCGAGGTACGCCGAGTAGATCGCGATGAGCACTACGGCATCCACAATAGTGAGGCTGCCCTTGAAATAGATGACAAAGCTGTAGATGAGCGCCGCCAGCAGACCTACGATGTTGACGCTGTGCTCGCGCTCAAGGTGAATGCTGCCGAGCGGTGCTCCGGAACGGCGGCGATGGAAGAAGGCCGCCGAGAAATAGATCATGGGCCAGCCGAGTCCGGTGAGCATGCGCAGCGCGCCGGTGAGGTTGGCCAGCAGGTAGTGCGTTTGCCGCTTCCAGGCGAGCACGGCTTCCACAGCGAACTCGGGCAGTGTCTGGAGCCACGCCAGAATCGCGAGCGCGAAGCCCTGCGCGATAAAGAACTGCGCGGATTCGGCGCCCCATGCGATGGTCATGGAGGCGAACAGGATGCTCGGCGCAGTCCAGAGCACGGCGGCTGGCCCGGTCGCTCGGATGGTCTCGCCTTCCACCAGCAGCAGTGCCAGCAGACAGAACGTGTAGCTGTTCAGGGTGAAGGCTCGGCAATTCACGGGCGAGCGCTCCGGGCAATACGGGAGTGTTCGAGAAACGCCGGGTCGTGCTCGGGGAAGTCGGAGCGGTAATGGCCGCCGCGGCTTTCACGCCGTTCCAGCGCGCAGCGGGCGATCAATTGCGCGACACAGACCATATTGCGCAGCTCGAAGGCGTCGCGCGTCGGCGAAGACGATGAATGCGTGGAGAGTCCGTCGAGCCGATCGAGAGCTGACTGCAGACCGCATCCCTCACGGATGATGCCCAGTTTTTCCCAGGCCAGCGTACGCAGGTCGGCGGCAGAAATGTCAGGGAAGAGCGGATCTGCCGGAGTCGCCACAGCGCCGGCGGGCGAATCAACCTCACGCATGCAACGGCCGGCGCGCGCGCCGTAGACCACGCCCTCCAGCAGCGAGTTGCTGGCCAGACGGTTCGCTCCGTGAACGCCTGTGCAGGCCACCTCTCCCGCGGCGAAGAGCCGCGCCAGCGAAGTGCGGCCGTCCAGATCGGTGCGCACGCCGCCCATCGCGTAATGCGCCGCCGGATGCGCCGGCACAGGCTCGCGCGTCATGTCCACTCCGCATTTCAGGCACGTCTCATAGATGCGCGGGAAGCGCGTGCGGATGTGCTGCGCGTCGAGGTGCGTGAGATCGAGAAAGACATACGTGCCGCGTTCGCGCGCGATCTCGGTGACCATGGCTCGGGAGACGACGTCGCGCGGCGCCAGTTCGGCGAGCGGATGATAGCGCTGCATAAAACGCTCGCCCGCAGTGTTGCGCAGGTAGGCGCCTTCGCCGCGCAGAGCCTCGGAAAGCAGGAAGCACGGCGCGCCTTCGATATGCAGAGCCGTGGGATGAAACTGCACGAATTCGATGTCGGAGACCTCCGCGCCCGCCCGCCAGGCAACCGCGACTCCGTCTCCGGTGGCAACCTCCGGATTAGTCGATTCGCGATAAACCTGACCGAGCCCACCCGTAGCGAGCAGCACACCGCGTGCGCGGATCATGACCTTGTCGCGCCGTTTCGCATCGCACACCACCACGCCGGCGGCGCTGCCATCTCCTGCGAGAAGCAGATCCGTGACCGCCGCGAAGCTGCGAAACTCCACGTTGGGTAAGGAAGCGGCCTTGTGGTAAAGCGTGCGGACAATCTCCGCGCCCGTGGAATCGCCATGCGCGTGCAGAACGCGACTCCGGCTGTGCGCCCCCTCGCGGGCGAACGCCAGCTTCGTGCCTTCGCGGTCAAACTCCGCGCCCCACTCGATGAGCTGCTCGATAGACGGCTGCGCTTCTTCGACGAGCACGCGCACGGCCGCGGGATCGCATAGCCCGGCGCCGGCCGTAATGGTGTCCTGTTCGTGCAGTGTCACCTCGTCGTCGTCGCTGAGGGCGGCGGCAATTCCGCCCTGCGCGTATTCCGACGACGATTCCTGCAGCGTGTCTTTGGCGACCACGAGCACGGACCCCGCTTCGGCTAGTTCTATAGCGGCGCGCAATCCGGCGACGCCGGCCCCGATGACAAGAAAATCAGGATTCATGCAAGGGGAGGACACGCGCACTCACGCGAAGGTGGTGCGTTACACCACATGGTACAACAGAGGTTTGATTCACACCGTTCAAACCGCACAGAGCACCTATAACGCCATTATCGAACGCGGGTGCATCGCGCGCGCCGCGGAGTTCATCCCCGCAAAAGCCACCAGCGTGTTCGTGGTGACCGAGGAGCGCGTATGGGAGCGGTACGGTTGTCAGGTGGCCGCGAATCTGCCGGCGCATGAGGTGCTGTGCTTCCCCGGCGGCGAGGTGAATAAGCGGCTCGCGTCGCTGGAAGCGCTCGCTGAGCAGATGGTGGCGCTCCGGGCCGACCGCGCCAGCGTCATTATCGCGGTGGGCGGGGGCATCGTCACCGACGTTGCAGGATTCCTCGCCGCGGTCTTCATGCGCGGAATCCCGGTGATTCAGGTTCCCACCACACTGCTCGCGCAGGTGGACGCTTCGGTAGGCGGCAAAACCGGCGTGAACCTGCACAGCGGCAAGAATCTGATCGGCAACTTTCATCAACCGCTCGCGGTGCTGATCGATCCTCTGGTGCTGGCCAGCCTGCCCGACCGCGAATATTGCGCGGGCCTGTTCGAAATCATTAAGTGCGGCATCATCGCCGACGCCGGGCTGTTCGACGTTCTGCGCGCCGAGCGCAAGGCGATTCTCGACCAGAAGCCGGATGTGCTGGAACGCATCATTTCCGATTCGGTTCGCATCAAGGCCGAGGTCGTCACCGCCGACGAAAAGGAAAGCGGTCTGCGCCGCATCCTGAATTTCGGCCACACCTTCGCGCATGCGCTCGAAGCCGAGACCGAGTACGAGCGTTTCCTGCACGGCGAGGCGGTGGGCTGGGGCATGCAGGCAGCCACCGAGCTTTCGCGCCTGGAAGGCGTGCTGGCTGAGCCGGACGCGGTTGCTATCCAGGAGTGCATCGATTCCTTTCACGGCGTTCCGCCGCTCGACGGTATCGATCCCGCGTGCATCGCCGCACGCCTGCGGAGCGACAAGAAGACCGTCGGTGGGCGCATTCACTTCGTGCTGGCCGAGCGCATCGGTGCTACGCGCGTCACCGCCGACGTGCGTGACGAAAATGTGCTGGCGGCGATTCGGACCACCCTCGAGGCCTGAGTGAGAACCGGAACCACGCCGGAGGGCGCGCGGACCGAAGCGCAGGCCGCTGCCTGGGTGCGCGAGATGTTCGGGCGCGTTGCGCCCCGCTACGACCTGCTGAATCATCTGCTCTCGGCCAACGTGGATCGCCACTGGCGCGCGCGCACGGTGCGCCGCGTGCGCGAGGTCCTCGCAAGACCGGATGCGGTGGCCGTCGATCTCTGCTGCGGTACCGGCGATCTAATGTTCGCGTTGCGGAAGCGTGCCGCGTGTATGGTGCTGGGCAGCGATTTCTGTCATCCCATGCTGACCGCCGCCCACGCGAAGGGACCGTGTACTGTGTTCGAAGCGGACGCTCTTCGCCTGCCCGTGCGCGACGGATCGCTCGACCTCATCACAGTCGCATTCGGCTTCCGCAACTTCGCCAACTACCGCCGCGGCACGGAGGAGATGTTGCGCGCGCTGAAGCCTGGCGGCATCGCGGCGATTCTGGAATTCTCGCAGCCTCCGAATCGCGCGTTCGCGGCGGTCTACAAGTGGTATTCCACGCGCGTTCTGCCGGTGATTGGCGGGATGCTCTCGGGCTCGCGCGACGCCTACACCTATCTGCCGGAATCCGTACGTAAATTCCCTGCCGCCGAAGAACTGGCCGCCGAGCTGCGCGCCTCCGGGTTCGGCGAAGTGGAGTTCGAACGCATGACCGGCGGTATCGTGGCGCTGCACATCGCGCGCGCCTGATGAGGCCGCTACCTCGTTCTAGCGCGATACGCACTCCCTCAGGGCCGCCTCCAACTCCTCGCGCGTCCACGCCGTGCTGATAAAGAGTTCCTGGCGCGCTCCGGCGCTCAGCGCGATCGCCTTCCAGCCGTTGGTGGTGGGCACCGTGACCCGCACCTTCACTTCGCCCTTCGCGTCGCGCACTGGGCGAATCACGCCGGGAATCACCGAGCGCACCTCCGGATGTTTCAGCAGGCGTTCGCACATCTCGCGCACGCCGTCGATGATGCTGTGCTCCACCTTCAGCTTACCCTGTGCCGCGCGAAGTCTCATTTGAAGCGCCTTCGGTACTGGAAGTCGACCCCGAAGAATCCATTCTCATCGCGCACCGCGACCACAGACCAGTTGCGATTCAGGTCCCACTCAATCTGAATCAATTGCTCCTGCGTGCGCGCAAGGTTCGTAGTGTATGTCAGCGTGACGTCTTTGGAGATCTGCTGTTCCAGCGAGAGGCGCGCCTGCGGAACGGTAGTGATGTCGGTGAGCTGCGGGTCGAGCTTGATGTGGCTCACGCCGAAGAATTTCTCCAGCCGTCCCGTCACAGGCGCAGTGATGGCCTGCTGCAACAGCGCGTTGGAGCCGCTCGCGAGGAAGCCGGTTTGACCCGTCGCCTGCGTGTTGGCCAGTTCGCCGGGCGCGTTCGGCGTGCGGCCTACGGTGAGCAGCGCGACAATCTGCTCGCTCTTGAGCGGCGGATCCGAACGGTACGAGAGGTTCAGGCGCGTGAGCGGGCCGGAGAGCATGATGTCCACCGTGACACCGCGCACCCGCGTCTCCAGATCCAGATCGATGACCGGATCGATCTTCAGCGAGCTGTAGAAATGCACTTCGCCGCGGTTGATGGTGTAGCGGTTCCCAAAGAACTCGATCACACCTTCGTTGACGCTGAGATTGCCCACGACGATCGGGCGCTCCGGCGTCCCCGTGATGTGCAGGTTGGCCTGACCCTGCAGGCCGCGCGCCAGCGACGTCTGCACCTCCAGGTTTTCCGCGCTCTCCACGCGGATGTCGAACTGCAGGCCGCGCAGGTACTCATTTGGCTGCGACGGCGTGGAGACGGGTTTGGCCGCCTGCGCCAACAGCGATCCGATATCGGTGCTGGGATTGAACGTGGCCCGTATGACGGTGACATTGCCCGAAACAATGCTGCTCTTCGACGTTCCAGTGAGATCCAGCGCTGCGTCCATTGTGATGCTGGCGCCTTGCGGCGACCGGTAGCGGACGCTTTCGGCGCGCGCGGCCACGCGATAAGTCAGCATGGGCGCGCTGAAGCCCACAAACCGGGTGAATGAGATGCGCCCGCCGCCGCTCTCGGCGTTCAGCCGCTGGATGGTCGCACGCGTGCGATCGAAAAGAATCACGCCGTTCGCCTTGTCCACTCCGTTCGGCAGGTCGGCCAGATACAGCGACGCATTCTGCAGTTCCAGGCGGCCGCTCACCTGCGGATTGTCGAGCGATCCGCGCACCGTGGCTCGCAGGGTCGCGCGTCCGGAGGCGAGCAGGTCGGAGTTGAACAACTGCAAAATCGGCAGATTGATGGAACCCGTCACCACCACGTTCCAGGGATTCTGTGCACCGAATCCGATGCGGCCCTTCGCTTCGAGTTCCGTATCCGTGGCGGTGAAACGCGCCTGGCGAATGTCCGCGCCGGTGCGCGTCACGTCGAAAATCACCGGACTCGCGTTCGCCAGCTTCACGTCGGGCGGAGCGCCGCCATGCCCCTGCACCTCCGGATTGGGCATCATGCGAATCTGATCGAGCCGGACTTCGCCGCGCAACTGGTCGGGATCGGTCAACGGCCCGCAGATGGTGGCCGACCCGCCAATGGTGCCGCGGAACGGAAGGTCGCGCACTGGCTCGGATCGCGCTGCCGTCAGGATATTGTCGAGCGTGGCGATAGTGACCGGCTGGAAGTCGACCTGTGCATGGCCAGGCTGGTTGCCTTCCAGCTTCCATTCGCCGTTCCCGCTGAGTTTCGCCTCGCGCAAATTTCCGTTCACGCTGACCTTGAGAACCGAGCCGGTCGTGTCGGCGTCCATTGCAAGGCTGCCCGCAGTCTGGCCGTTCACGGTGACGTTTCGCGCCGCCAGTGAGCCCTTCAGGGATCTCAAATCGACTTTTCCGGAGGCGATATGCGCCGCTCCCGACGCGTTCAGTTCGGCTTTTCCTCCGAGATTCCCTCCCAGGTCGTGCACGTGCGCGATGCGATCCAGTCGAACGCCGCTGCCCGAGACGTCAAACGAGAGATCGCCGTTGTTCCATTTCCCCGCGAACTTCAGGTGTCCGCCCGCTGCCGTGGCAGAGCCGCTGGGGACCTCGATCATGTCGGGCGTGTAGTTGATCTGCGCTTCCACGGCGGCAAGCTGCTCGTTCCATGCAGTGACGTTCGTGCCCCGCACTTGCGCGCGAATCACCGGCTTGTCGTACGTACCCGAAACTGCGACCGAGCCCGCAATCGTCCCGCTGGCGGGATATTTCTCCCCGGCTTCCGCGATCAGGCGCGCCAGGTCGCCGTTGTGAACCGCGAAAGCGCCGCCAATCTCACTCGCAGGGGTTAGACGCCAGTCCGTTAGCGCGACGTGCCCGGACCCGGTCGCCTGCATTTCGTTGTGAGTGATGGCGACGTCGCGCACATCGAGCCGCGACGGTGACAGCGTGAAGTTCGCGCTCAGCCGGTTGAAGCTCTGCTTCGCATACTCGAATGCGCCGAGCTCCAGCCGGCCGCGCACAGTGGGGTTCGCCAACGGACCATTCATCGTCGCACTAAAGCGCGCGGCGGAGCCATTCACCAGCGTGACCGGAATCTCCGCGGGCGGCTCTTCACCCACAAAGCTGATCAGCGGAACCAGGTCCGGAATGTTCTTCGTCTCAAGATTGA
>Ga0335085_10013249_pt1 | contig 12095 bp, 11 predicted proteins | sample Lox_Sample_45_FD_206712 | JGI IMG/M metagenome (GOLD analysis project Ga0335085, IMG submission 206712) | Soil microbial communities from Loxahatchee National Wildlife Refuge, Florida, United States - Lox_Sample_4.5 | ecosystem: Environmental > Terrestrial > Soil > Wetlands | place: USA...
CCACCGGCCGGCTTGCGGCCCGGGAACTGCCCGGGACCGCGTACGATCAGCCAGCGTGGGCCACACGGCGAGAGACGGCGGAGATGGCACGTGAGCCGGCTGGGTAACCGGCCAGGGCGCCGGCTGACCCGGACCGCCCTGGCCGGGCTGGCCCTGGTCACCCTGCTGAGCGGGTGCGGGCTGGTCGGACGGGCCAAGACGGTCCGCGCGTTCGTGCCCGCGAACATGACGGTGACCAGCCAGGCGTTCAGCCCGACCAGCTCGATCCCGGCCCGGTACACCTGCCACGGCGCCGGGCTCAGCCCGTCCATCCACTGGACCGGCGCGCCGCCAGCTACTAAATCACTTGCCGTTATCGTGGACGATTCGGCGGCGCCGATTACCCCGTATATCTACTGGATCGTCTTCGATATCGGTTCACAGACAAGTGGCACCCTCATCGGGCACGTGCCTACCGGCGCACGGGTGGCGGACAACAGCAAGGGAACCGCCCGATACGATCCGCCGTGCCCGCTTAATAGCAGCCACATGTATCGCTTTACTGTTTACGCTCTGAACAGGACGCTCTCGCTGCCCAACGGGGCCTCCATGAAAACCGCCTGGATGGCTATCGCACAAGCGACGATAGCGCGAGGCCGGCTGACTGCAACGGCCAACCCGTAATCACCCGATCGCACTAAGTAAACGGACTTGGCAAAAAAATCCCTAAACGCATGACAGACCCCTTACGGTCCGTCAGACTGACTGATCAGTAGCTCTGCCTTAGATGGGGATTCGAGGGCGCCAGCGACACAGGGGAAGGCCCGCGTGATGGCCGCGTGTGCCTCGCTGGGGCCACCACATGGCCATCGCGTGTTGGGTGGTGCGATGTATCTGCTCGTGATCGGCCTTGTTGCCGTGATCGTCGCGTTCCTCGTCGCGGCCTTCTTCAGCCTGCGGCGTGGACATGATGACGAGGACGAGCCAGCCCGGCGCCCCAGCGTCCGTAACCGGATCCGCAGTCGCGGCGGGGATGCACGGGACCGGGATTCCAGGTGGGATTCGGCCGGGCCACAGCGGCAGCCAGCCCGCCGCCCCGGAGGGCGCGGCCCGGCGCCCTCCCGGCGGCCCAGCCGGGACACCAGCGACCGCGGCCGCCCGGACCGCTACGAGCGGGCCGGATACGACCAGTCCCGGGGGTATGAGCCATCATCCCGCGGTTACGGCGAGCGGGCCCAGGCCCGCGGCTACGACGGGCAGCGGGGCGAGCGCACCCCCAGCGCCCGCCGCACCCCACGCTACGACGACGCCACCGAGACCGTCGTGCAGGCGAGCGCCCGGCCCGCCCGGGGCGGTAAGGCCGTGCCGTCGGCCCGACCGGGCGGCGACGACAGCTTCGGCACCGGCCCGGTGACCGCGCTCTACGACACCGGCCCGTCCGCGGCCGCCGCCGACGACTACGCCACCGCCCAGGTCAATGCCGACCCCGCCCTGGCCGACTCGGACGTATTCCCCCGCGTACGGGCGGACATCCCCCGGCCGGCCAGCAAGGCCCGCCCGCGCAGCCAGCCCAAGGCCCGCGGTAGCCGGCCGTCCCGCAAGCACGATGACGACGATGACTGGCCCAGCACCGAATGGGACCAGTTGTCCGACGAGCAGTACTGGGCCGAGCTGTCCGCGGACAAGCCGCTGGCCACCACGGCACGCAGCGCGCAGTCCAGCAGTACGGCCGCGCCCAAGCCCGCCCGCAGCCCGGCGAGCCGGCCGGCTGGCACCCCACGCCCCGACCGCGATCGCGCCGCGGCCAGCGCGGACCGCCCCACCAGCCGCCGCGGCCGTGAACGGGACCGGGCCGGGCAGGACGACGCCACCCAGCAACTGGATGCCCGGCCGAGCAGCCGGTCCGGCAGCCGCCCGCCGGCGGCCCGCGCGCGCGGCGCCCAGACGCCTGAGCCCGGTGACCGCGCCGCCCGGGCCGCGGCCCCCCGGTCAGGCAGCCGCGGCGGACGGCCCGCGCCGGGCCGCGACTACGAGCCCACCGAGCGGATGCCCTCCCGCAGCCGCCCGCGGGCCGCGTCCGACCGGCCCGCCAGCTCCGCGCCGGCGGGCACCGGACCGATGGGCGCTGGGCCCATGCCCACGGGCCCGATCGGCACCGGCCCCATGGGCTCCGGCCCCAGCACGGGCCCGATCACCGGGCCGGCCGACCCGGCCCCGCGCCGCCCCGCGCCCCGCCGCCCGGCCGGCGACGACCCGCTGACCAGCCCGGCCTACGCCCGAGACACCTCCCCGGGTGGGGACAGCCGGTCCTTCCGCAGCTCGGGCCGGCCGGCCCAGCGCGCACCGGGCCGTGGCGGCGCCGAGGAGTCCCGCGGCTACCCGCGCACCCCGGCCCGCGCTGACCACCCGGCCGCGCCCGCACAGTACGAGGGCTACCCGGCCGCGGGCGACGGTGGGCGCGACTACCAGGGCACGCCCAGCCGGGGTTACCCGGCCAGCCCGGGTGAGCGGACGGACCCGAACGCGGGCCGGCCGGCGGCCTCGGCCGGCTACCCGGCCAGCCCACCGCCTGCCCGGCCGTCCTACGACGACGGGCGCCCGGCCGAGACCACGTCACCGCAGGCCGGAGCCGGGAACCCGTACGGCAGCTTCGTGGACAGCCCGCCGCCGCAGCCGGACAGCACCGGGCCCACGTACCCTGCCGCGCCGGCCAGCGGCGCCGCAGGCAGCTACGGCTCTGGGCCGGCCGGGAACTACCCGGCGCCCAGCGGCGGCTACCCCGACCCCTACGCCCCGCCCCGGGATGGCTACCCAGCGGCGGCCGGCCAGGGCGCCCAGGACCCCGCTGCGACCTATTACTCGGCCCCGCCCGCCGCGGCCGCGGCGCAGCCGGCGGCCTACCCCTACCCGGCCAGCACCGGCGGGTACCAGGACAGCCCGGGATACCAGAACGGGGCCGCCTATCCGGACGGCAGCCGGTACCAGAACGGTGCGGGCTACCCGGACGGTAATGAGTACCCGGGCAGCAACGGTTATCCGGCGGCCAATGGCCAGCACGCCCAGCCGGGCCAGACCGGCTACGGCAGCGGATACGCCGATGATGGCCAGCAGAACGCGCGGTACCCGGGTGCCCCGGGCACCGATCCATACGGCCCTGACGGGTATGGCGGCTATCACTCTCGTCAGGGTTGACAAACCTACCCCGCCCGCCGCGACAATGTGCCGACCGACGCAAGGCAGGGGAGATGCTGGACGGAACCCGCGATCACGCACGCAGCTACTATTTGCACCGGCTGGCGACCGCCCTTGACACCAAGGGATTGCACGCGTCGGTGAAAACCACTTACCCTGCGATGCTGCATATTTTCATCCCCGGTGCGAGCATGCTGGCCGAGAGCATTGACTGCACTCCGGGCACCGACGGCTCGGGCCGGCTCCGCTGGTACTACCGCTGGTCCTGGGGCGAACTACTGCACGACGCCGACGATCCGTCCGCGGCCGCGGCCAAAATTGCTGAGGTGCTGTCCTCGCGGTAGCCCGCGTGACCCGGACGGCAAGACTTTCAGCGCTCCCTTTCCGTCCGGTCTGGATTAGGCAAAACCGGACAGGTAACCACGTTAATCACTGCTGACGCAGCCCTACCCTGCGCTGCGTGGGCGACCTTGCACCATTCGCGACGCAGTTCGGCGCGGCCCCCGTTCTCGCCCCGGAGCCGGTCACCGCGCCGCGTGCGCACTCCCCCAGCCTGGCGCCGCGGGGCCCGGCGGTAGCGTCCCGCCGGGCCCCGCGCGCCGTGGGCCGCTACCAGTAATGGCGGCGCGGCCCCACGGCGTGCCCAATCGAGCCGAGCAGCAGCAGGATCAGGCCCACCACCAGCACGATGATCCCGAGTGTCCACAGGATCGCGACCTTGAGCAGGAAGCCGAGCAGAAGTAGGACGATGCCGATGACGATCATGATGGTCTCCTAGCCAGACTGGGATAGTTTCTGGGGAATCGGCCAGGTGCCGCCGGGGGGCGCGACTCCGACACAGTGCCGCAGGCGCGCGATGGCAAGCATCGACCGCTCGGTCAGCCGCTCGGGTCTGGGCGGCGTCGCGATGACCAAACCCATCTGCCCGGAATGGCGCAACGCACACATTTTCATGGGCCGGCCGCTTTCCGCACCACGTCGGCCGACACCGCGGCCAGCTTGCGGCGCTCGGTCCGGGCCTGGTCGCGGAGTTGCTGATAGGCCCGGTGCGGGGTCAGCCCCTGCTGGGCGACCAGCACCCCCTTGGCCTGCTCGATCACGGCCCGGGTGTTCAGCGCGAGCTGCAGCTGAGCGGTCAGCTGAGACTGCTGCTCCCCTTGCATCATGCTGGCGATCAGCAGCGCGGCCAGGTCGGTCAGCGCCAGCAGGGCCAGCTCACCTTCAGGCGTCCAGGGATGCCGCTGGTCGGCCAGCACCGCCACCGCACCGACCGCGTTCTGGTTGTAAGGCAGCGGGCTGGCCAGCACCGCCCGGATCCCGCGATCCACTGCGGCGGCGGTGAACTGGGGCCAGCGCTGTTCCTGGGTCAGGTCCTCCGCCCCGACCAGCTCCTGCTCCTCGAAGGCCGTGATGCACGGGCCTTCTTCGTGGTATATCTGCAGGTCTTCCAGGTGGCGGAGGCGCTCGTCGGAGACCGCGGCGTTGCGCAGGTGATGCTCGCCGTCGGCCAGCATCAGGCCCGCCCCCGTGACGCCGAATATGGCGTGCGTGGTCTGCACGATTTCGTGCATGGCGTCCTCGACGCGCATCTCACCGAACCGCAGCCTGCTCAGCTCGGCCAGCGCGGCCCCGAATTCTTCCAGGTCGACAGCCATCGCGATTACCAGGAGCCCCAGCGCAGCGCCGGTGCGGGCAACTCAGGAGGGGTGGCGAAGGCCGGCGGGTGGTCGAAGTCGAGCGCGTCGAGCGGGGCCACGGCGGCCGCGTCCCGCGCGGTCAGCGCGGGCAGGTTCCACTTCACCTCGAGCAGCTTGAGCACCGAGGTGTGGTCGAACGTCTCGCTGGTCAGGTAGCCCGGGCGGGCGTACGGCGAGACCAGCACCGCGGGCACGCGGAAGCCGTAGCGGTCGTAGCTCTGCGGCCCGGCGTCGAGCTGCTCGACGTGGCGCACGTAGCCCGGCGCCACCCGTGACAGCATCGCGTGCATGGCGGGCCGGCTGAGCACCACGCTGCGGCCGGGCACGCCGTCTGGCGCCGTGGCGGCCGGCGGCGGCACGTGATCGTAGTAGCCGCCGCCCTCGTCGTACAGCCAGATCAGCAGGGTGTTTGGCCAGCCCTTGCCGTGCAGCACCGCGTCGATGACGGTCGCGGCGAAGCTCTCCCCCCGCTGGATATCCTGCGGGTTCTCTTCCGAGTAGGCGGCAAAGTCCGGATCCACGATGCTGAACGCCGGCAGCGTGCCCGCCGCGGCGTCGCTGAAGAACTCATCGGTGCTGCGCACGTGCAGCATGTACCGGGCGATGCCCAGCGGGTAGATGTCCGCGGTGAACTGGATGTCCTTCTGCAGCCCGGCCAGCGAGCCGGGGGCCACCCGGCGCAGCGTGCGCAGCCTGCGCCGGATGGCCTTGGCGCGGTGCTGCAGCGCCCGCCCGGCCCGGGTCCGGCTGCCGGGCACCGGGTGGTAATTGGCCCACGAGATGCCATGCCTGCTCAGCACGTCGAAGATGGTCCCGCCGGCCGGGTAGTCGGCCAGGTCGACCGGCAGGTCGTCGATCAGCCCGTTGGCCGTCCCGGCGATCAGGAACCGCCGGTTCGGGAACGTCGGGCCCAGGCAGGACGAGAACCACCGGTCGGCCAGCGGGAACGTGCGGGCCAGGCCGTAGTAGAACGGCAGGTCCTGCTCTGTCCAGTAGCCCATGGCCCGGGTGGCGTCCAGGCCCGGCCTGCACTGCTGGGTGGCGGTGACGAACCCGTCCAGCTTGCCGTCGGCCCACTGCAGGTGGCTGGCGTGCCAGCTCTGCGTGGGCGATTCGGCCACCTGGACCGTGCTGGCCAGGTGGTGGGCCGGGACCGGCTCGCCCTCGGCGCCGGTGTTGGACACCTCAGGCTGGCCGTCCGGGCCGAACGGGAAGCCATCGCCCCGGCCGGCCAGCATGCCCAGGTAGTTGTCGTAGGAGTGGTTCTCCATCATCAGCACGACGATGTGCTTGACCTGCGGCAGCAGGTCCGTCCCGGCGGGCAGGTCCGGCGCCGGGAGCGCCCCGGGCGCGGCGGTTATCCGCCGGGCCAGCCGGTTCAGCTCGCGCTGTTCGAGCCGGGTCCACACGTTCGGGCCACCTTAGGAGGGTTTGGCAGCAGGGTCAGCCCGCCCCATTACCCCCGTATGGCCAAACCATTCAGGACGAGTTGGGCACCCGGACCAGGAGTGCGCCCGGCCGCACGGTGACCCGCAGCTGGCGGGTGCGGCCGATGACCTCGCCGTCGAGCTCCCACAGCTGCGGGCGGTCCAGCACCACGTGCACGTCGCGGAACGCGATCCGGGCCACGTGCCGGGTCCGGCGGCGGCGCAGCAGCACATCCGCGGCCAGGGCGGCCCAGCCGGCCAGGCCCCGCGCGGTCAGCACCAGCAGGTCGAGCACGCCGTCGTCGGGCTCGGCGCCGGGCAGCAGCGTCACCCCGCCCTGCAGCGTGCCGACGTTGCCGATCAGCACGCTGCTGGCCCGGCGGCGCAGCGCCGGGCCGCCGTCCGCCCGGACACTGGCCCGGACCGGCCGGGCCCCGAGGTGGCGCAGCCCGGACACCGCGTAGGCGACCCAGCCCAGCCGCCGCTTGAGCGGCTCGCCCGTGCTGTCCAGCAGCTCCGCGTCGAACCCCAGGCCCGCCATGGCCACGAAGACGCGGCCGTTCGCGGTGCCCACGTCGAGCCGCCGGTCGGTGCCGCCGAGGCTCACCGCGAGCGCCTCCTCCAGGCTGAGCGGCAGGCCGAGGTTGCGGGCCAGCAGGTTGCCGGTGCCGGCCGGCAGCACGCCGAGCGGGACACCGCTGCCCGCCAGCCCCTCGGCGCACGCGGTGACGGTGCCGTCGCCGCCGCTGGCCAGCACCAGGTCCACCTGGCCGGCCAGTGCGGCCTCGGCCAAGCCCCGGCCGGTCTCCTCTGGGGTCGTCTCCAGCCACAGCGGCTCGGCCCAGCCGTGCCGGGCCATGGCCGCACCCACCAGGGAGCGCAAGGCGGGCAGATTCTCATGCTTGGTGGGGTTGACGATCACGGCAGCTTTCATGGCGGTCCGGTGGCCGCCCGGGGAACCATGGCGCAGAGCATATTGGGTGCCGGGCTGGCGTAGGCTTCGTGCCGATGAGAGCAGCAACAACGACCGGGCCCGGGCTGCGCAAGCAGGGGCCGCTGGACGTGCTGGCCTGGCCGTCGCTCGATGCCCTGGACCTGGACGCGGTGGTGACCACCCGGCATGGCGGGGCGTCCACCGGGAGCTACGCGTCGCTGAACCTGGCGCTGCACGTGGGTGACGAGCCGGACGCGGTACTGGAGAACCGGCGCCGGGTGGCGGCCGCGCTCGGCGCGGACCTGGGCGACTTCGTGTTCTGCGACCAGTCGCACGGCAACCACGTGGCCACGGTGACCGCCGCCGACCGCGGCCGGGGCACGCTGCGCCGGGCCGACTCGCTGGTGCAGACCGACGCCGTCGTCACCCGCGACCCGGGAACGGTCCTGGTCGTGATGGTGGCGGACTGCGTGCCGATCATCCTGGTCGACCCGCAGGCCCAGGTGCTGGGCTGTGTGCACGCCGGCTGGCGGGGCACGGTGGCCGGGGTGACCGGGGCGGCGCTGCACGCGATGCGCTCGCTGGGCGCGCGCCCGGAGCGGATGCTGGCCGCGATCGGCCCGGCCGTGGCCGCGGACCGCTACCAGGTCGGCCCGGACGTGGCCGCGGCGGCTGGCCGCTACTTCAGCGGCCAGCTGGACGGCATCATCCACCCGTCCGGGCCCGGCCAGTGGCTGTTCGACCTGCCCGCGGCGAACCGGCGCATGCTGCGCGAAGCCGGGGTGCCGGACCGCCAGATCATGGACTCCGGCCTGGCCACGGGACAGCGGGACGGCTTGTTCTTCAGCGACCGGGAGCAGCGCCCGTGCGGCCGCTTCGCCGCCATCGCCCGGCTGCGGCCGGAGGAGGACCGATGAGCCCGGCACCGCCGTTCCGCTACGACGGCTACCGGCTCGACCCCGCCCAGAACCTCCTGACCTGCCACTACTCGCTGGGCGAACGCAGCTTCGCGGAGCGGGTCGGCTTCCCGGGCGGCGGGAACTGGGCCGCGCCGGAGGTGGCCGCGGCGGCCCGGCTGGTCTTCCTGCTGGCCGGCGTGTCCTACTACAAGACGGCCGCGCCGGACGTCATCGACCTGGGCAGCACCGCGGTCACCGACACCGAGCGCGCGTTCCTGACCGGGTTCTACGTCGACGGCCTGGGCGAGTTCGCGTACCGCAACGGGCTCGACCTGTCCGGGCTGCGTGTTGAGGGCCCCTCGCCGCGAAGCGGCGATGAGGGGGTCCGGGGCGGCGGCTGGCCGCCGCCCTCGCGCGAAGCGCGATCGGGACTGTTGAGCGTCCCCCGCCGGTCCCGGTCGGCTCCGCCGGCCTCGGCCGGAGGGCGATCGGGGGGTCCGGGGGGTCGCCCCCCCGGGCTAGCAGAGCCGCTGGTCCCGTTCGGCGGCGGCATCGACTCGATCGTCACGGTGGAACTGGTCCGCCAGCACACCGCGCCCGCCTTGTTCATCGTCGGCCGCCCCGGCGACCGGTTCGCGGCCATCGAGGCGCCCGCGGCGGTCACCGGGCTGCCCATCGTGCGGGCTGAGCGTGAGATCGACCCGCTGCTGCTCCGTTCCGCGGAGCATGGCTTTCTTAACGGCCACGTCCCGGTGACCGGGATCATCTCGGCCATCGCGGTCATGGCCGCGACTCTGGAAGGCCGGGACGCCGTGGTGATGTCCAACGAATGGTCGGCGTCCATCCCGACGCTGGAAGACCGCGGCCGGGCCATCAACCACCAGTACTCGAAGAGCGCCGCGTTCGAGGCGGCCTTCCAGTCGGTACTGGCCCAGGCTGGTGCGCAGCTGCCCGGCTATTTCTCCGCGCTGCGGGACCGCAGTGAGCTGTGGGTGGCCCAGCGGTTCGCCGGGCTGACCCAGTACCACAGCACGTTCCGCAGCTGCAACCGGGCGTTTCACATCGACCCGGCCCGCCGCCTCGACCGCTGGTGCGGGCGGTGCGACAAGTGCGCGTTCATCGACCTGATCCTGGCCCCGTTCGTGCCCGCGGCCAGCCTGGCGCAGATCTTCGGCGGCCAGGAGCCGCTGGCCGACCCGGACCCGCACGGCGAGCTGGCCGGCCGGTTCCGCACCCTGCTCGGCACGTCGCCGGACAGCAAGCCGTTCGAATGCGTCGGCGAGGTCAGCGAGTGCCGGGCCGCCGCGGTGCTGGCCGCGGCCCGGCCGGACCGGGCCGGGAACAAGCTCCTGCAGGCGCTGACCGGCGAGCTGGCCGGGCTGCCCGAGCTCACCCCCGCGGCGGACCTGCTGCGGCCACTGGGCGAGAACTTCATCCCGGATGCGTATGCGGCCGACGATCGCCTGGTCTGAGCTGCGCGGCGCCGCGGTCGGGGTGTGGGGCCTCGGCGTCGAGGGGCTGGCCAACGTGCGCAAGCTGGACACGCTCGGGGTCAGCCCGGTGCTGGTGGACGACCATCCGCCGGACCAGGCGGTGGCCAACCGCCTGGTGCTGGCCACCGCGGACGGCGGCCTGGACGCGCTGGCCCGGTGCGAGGTCGTGGTCAAGTCGCCGGGCATCAGCCGGTACCGGGACGACCTGCGGCAGCTCGAAGCGCTCGGCATCCCGGTGGTCGGCGGTCTCGGCCTGTGGCTGCAGGAAGCCCCGCGGGACCGGGTGCTGTGCCTGACCGGCACCAAAGGGAAGAGCAGCACCACGGCCGTCGCCGGGCACCTGCTGAGCCACCTCGGCTACCGGTGCCGGGTCGGCGGCAACATCGGCTCGCCGCCGTGGACCCCGCCGCCGGACCACGACCGCGAGCCCGCCTGGGACTACTGGGTCATCGAGACGTCCAGTTACCAGGCCACCGACCTGGCCTGCTCGCCGCCGGTCGTCGCGGTCACCTCGCTGCACCCCGATCATCTGCCGTGGCACAACGGCGACGTCGAGACCTACTACCGGGACAAGCTGTCCGCCTGCAGCCAGCCGGGCGCCGACCTGACCGTGGCCAACGGGGACAGTGACCTGCTCCGCGAGCGGCGGGACCTGCTGGGGCCGCGGGTGGAGTGGGTACGCGCGGACGACGACCCGGCGGCGGACTGGATGGAGCCGCTGCGCCTGCTCGGCACGCACAGCCGGCGCAACGCGCTGATCGCCCGGGCCTGCCTGCGCGCGCTCGGCGTGCCGGAAGCGGAGGACGACGGCGCGCTGCGCACCGCCGCGGCCGGCTTCCAGCCGCTGGGCAGCCGGCTGCAGGTGATCGGCACGGTCGGCGGGGTCACGTTCGTGGACGACAGCCTGTCCACCAACGTGCTGCCCACGCTGGCTGCGCTGGACAGCTTCCCGGGCCGCCGGGTCGCGCTCATCGCGGGCGGGCAGGACCGCGGCATCGACTACCAGCCGCTGGCGGCGGGCCTGGCCAGCCGGGCCGTGCCCACCCTGGTGCTGGCCGTGCCGGACAGCGGCCCGCGCATCCGGGCCGCCATCGAGGCCGGCCCGGCCAGCGCCGCCGAACTGGTCTCCTGTGACGATCTGGACGGCGCGGTCAGCCGGGGCTTCCGCTGGGCCCAGCCGGACGGGGTGGTGCTGCTGTCCCCGGCCGCGCCCAGCTTCGGCCGGTTCCGCGACTACCGCGACCGGGGCGACGCGTTCGCCCGGGCCATGAAGTCGTGCGCGGTCCTGCCCGAAGCCGGTGACTGATCCCGCCCTGCTCCGGGCGCTGGCTGGGGTGACCGGCCCGGAGCACGTTCTCACCGGCGACGCCGCGGCGGGCTACGGCACCGACTGGACCGGCCGGTTCACCGGGCAACCCGCGGCGGTGATCCGGCCCCGGGATACCGGGGAAGTCGCCGCGGTGCTCGCGTTGTGCAGTGATGCTGGGGTGCCGGTGGTGCCGCAGGGCGGCAACACCGGGCTGGTCGGCGGCGGCGTGCCCGGCCACGGCGAACTCGTGCTCAGCCTGTCCCGGCTCACCGGGCTCGGCCCGGCCGACCTGGACGCCGCCCAGGTCACCGCCGGGGCCGGGGTCACCCTGGAACGGGTCGCGGACGCGGCGCCCGGCCTGGACCTGGGCATCCTGATCGCCAGCCGGGGCAGCGCCACGGTCGGCGGCGCGATCGCGACCAACGCGGGTGGGCTGCGCGTGCTGCGCTACGGGCCGATGCGGGCCCAGCTCCGCGGCGTCGAGGCGGTGCTGTCCGACGGCACCGTGCTGTCCCACCTGGCCGGGCTGGCCAAGGACAACACCGGGTACGACTACCCGGCGCTGCTGGCCGGCTCGGAAGGCACCCTGGCCGTGATCACCCAGGCCCGGCTCCGGCTGGTGCCCCGGCCGCGGGGCCTGGTCACCGTGCTGGCCGGGCTGCCTGGCCCGGGCCAGGCGCACACGCTGGCCCGCCGCGCCCTGGCCGAGGCTCCCGGCCTGCTGTCCGCCGAGTACTTCACCGCCACCGGCCTGGACATCCTGGCCAGCCGGGCCGGGCTGCCCCCGCCGCTGGCCAGCCCCGCACCGTGCTACCTGCTGCTGGAGGCGGCCGGCCCGGGCGCATTGGATGACCTGGCCGGGCTGGCCGGGAACCTGGACGCCGCGGTGGCCGAGACCGCGGCCGACCGGGCCCGGCTGTGGGCCTACCGGGAGCGCCACCCGGAGGCGGCCGGCTTCCTCGGCACCCCGGTCAAGCTGGACGTGGCCGTGCCCGCCGCGCGGTGGACCGAGCTGGCCACCGGGGTCGCCGGGGTGGTGGCCGCGGCCGACCCGGCCGCCCAGGTGATCACGTTCGGCCACGTCGCCGACGGGAACCTGCACGTCAACATCGTCCCGGCCGGGCCGGCCGACGGCCGTCACGAGGACGCGGTGTTCTCCTTCGCC
>Ga0335085_10013250_pt1 | contig 12095 bp, 14 predicted proteins | sample Lox_Sample_45_FD_206712 | JGI IMG/M metagenome (GOLD analysis project Ga0335085, IMG submission 206712) | Soil microbial communities from Loxahatchee National Wildlife Refuge, Florida, United States - Lox_Sample_4.5 | ecosystem: Environmental > Terrestrial > Soil > Wetlands | place: USA...
ATGCCGACATTGCTTTTTATGTCGGCGACCGTTAAGAATCCAGGGCGGGCCAGGGTTAGGACGTGTGGATAGAGATGTTTCGCCTGTTGTCGGAGGGCACGCATGAAAAACGCTGTATGCGCCACCCGCGTGAGGTTGTAGTATCTCTGAAGGGTTTTTTCAGAGCCTTGCCGTGGGCGGGACGGCGGCGCTACAAGCTCCTCGTCCCGGTCTGCAGGAGAAACCCAGCGTTCAACTTTAATCTTGCGCCCCTCTGTTCAAACGTCTACTCAAACTCAACCTTCGGTTTTGCCTGCTCCGGCCCTGTCCGACCAACCGCGATTCCCGCCCTAAAGTAATTCTCACCGCGCACGGGGCACCCGGCCAAGCGGCGCAACATAGCGATCTGGCCAACATGGGTAAGGGAATCGGCGATTGGGCCTTGAAACAGTCCTTCCACGGAGCAGGCAAGCGGCGCATCGGAAGAGAGCCGCTGGTCGAAGGCCTCCAGCGCGGCAAAGAAGCGAGCCGCCCCCTGCTCCCAGGTGAGGGGCGGGGAATTGTGCCAAGCTTCTTTACCTTCAGCGAGGGAAAGCGCCCAGTCAAGCAGGTCGCCGATGTGGGCCAGGATTTGAGCAGGTGTGCGAGTGGCCTCGCCGGCGCGAAACTCGGCAAAGCCAGAGGGCCCCCCGCGCAGCGCTTTGTCCCCTCGATAAGCAAGCGTGGCCACCGTGTGGCGCAGCAGATCGGTTTTGGCGTCGGTCATGAAACCCTCCCGCACCTGAGGGATACTATTTCTTCTCCAGGCTGCGCGCGCTTGCATCCTTGTCGGGGTCCATCCATGCCACGTCCATGTGCCCATCGCTGAAGCGCAGCATACCGGCCTCCTTGATGGCTGCGTCAGGCACCTTATGGAGCGGCGTGTAACGCGGATGGTGGGATTCCTTGTAGGGATCATTGCGCGCTGCGTTGTAACAGCAAATCATGGACCAGCGCGGATTGTCAGAATGGTTTTGGTCGGAGCGGTGCAGAAGGTTGCAATGGAAAAACAACGTATCACCCGGTTCCATTTCCACGTAGACGAGTTCCAATCGCTTCTGAAGCTCGGTCACGCGCTCCAGGTCCGCACCGGCCTGTTGGCCCGTGAGAACGTGATGAATTCGTCCGACCTCGTGGGAGCTTCGCAGGACCTGCATGCATCCGTTCTGCCGGGTGGCAGGATCGACCGCGATAAAAGCGCTGCAAAGCAACGGAAACAAAACACCGTTTTGGTACCAGTATCCGTAGTCCTGGTGCCACGTCCATGCACCACCGACTTTGGCGTCCTTCATGACCATCTTGGAATGGTAGTGGTACACTTCGCCGCCTAAGAGTTTTTCCGCAGAGCTAACCATGGATTCGCAGCGCGCGAACATCCCGTACAGCGTGTCACCGGGATGGTTCCAAAGGGAGAGGCGGACAATCCCGCCCTCTCCATCTTTTCTGCCGAACGAATGCTGGTCGAGTTCCCGGTCTTCCTTGGCAGCGCGGCGGAGGAGGGCTGTCTCTTCCGCATCAAACAGATTCCTGATCAGGACAAAACCATTCGCGTCGTATTCCTGTAACTGTAGCTCGGTGATTGGACCTTTAGCCATGAAAATGCCCCCGCCGTGGAAGTTTGGGAATTCGCCGGAATTTGGAGTGTAGAACCGCGTGCAAGGACGTGTCAATAAATTCCACCCTGTTGGCACTTCGCCGGGGCGAAGACCTTCGCGAAGACATTATGTCCGTATTGATCATTGAGTTTGAGTCGTTTCATTATCCGGCCCCGCCAGAAATATGGCCGTGGAAAGGCTCAAGATCGGTCCCGCAACATTGAAGAGGGCGCGGGCAGCATTGCCCCCTGCGTTGTTGTACGCGCCGAGCAATAAGGCTCCCCCAAAGGCCGTCCCTGAGGCCAGAACCCAGGGCGAAGGCAGACGGCGCAAACGCAGGATTCCCAGTGGGAGCAACCAGACAAAAATATACCAGAAAGTGTGGTCAAAAATGCACTCGCGCAAACCGGCAAGAAGTCCGACACATCCACCCATGGAGCCAGCAAAACTCCAAGGCCAAACCCAACCGCCAGCAACGGTCGATAAGGCTATAAATACCGTAGTAAGGCTTGTCAAGGCCATGGCACCGACCCAGAAGAGGCGGGAGTAATGCCGTTGCTCCTGCTGCGCCCCGGCGAACCACCAACCCACTACGAACAGTGTGGAAAGTGGAGCAAAGGTCTCCTTGGCGAGTGCGCCCAAAACCCCCCAGAGCGGCAGGAAGAACCAGCGCCCCGTTAGCAGCGACCAAACCACGGCCATCACAAAAAGCCCTTCTCCCGAATCGATCAGTCCAACCAGATTGAGATTAGGGACAGCAAAATTCAACAGGTACAATGCGGCCGCAAATAGAGCGGTTGAATGCTTGAACCCCAAGCGTTGCCCCACCCGAACCAATAGACTGGCGGTCGTTGCGGTGAAGAACGCATTCGCTATCAGCAACCCCAACAGAGCTGGATCCCAGCTATGCACCCGGCCTTTCGCCAACCAATAAACCGGCTTGGCCGTGTAAGGCACGAGCACACGGTAGTAGTTCTCCGAGTTCGCGAGGCGTGTAATGGGGTCGCGATCCTCAGCCACACTTCGGGGTTGGCCACCCATGACGATATCGCGGTAGACTGCGACGTCAGAGGTTCCTGTGGTTTTCGCGGGGTCATAACGATTCAGGGTCGGGTACCCCAGGCTCCCGCAGATCAGAAAGAAAAGCAGCCATAACAATACTCGTCGTGGGAGCGTCATCGAGACGTTCTTTCCTTTGCTTTGACCGCGCGCTCCAATCGCTTCCCACATAGGTGGCTAACTTTCTGAAGCCTGGCTATCATCGGATCGGATCATTCCACTCTAACCGTCGTTCCGTGTGGGGTGAAGGTCCGTGTCTCCATGTGGCCTCGACGAAGACTAGAATCACCAAGTCAGGGCCCTGACCGTGCTCCAGTATACACGGTGCACAAGCTCCGGCCTGCCCTTTCGGGCCTCCCGCGACATGTGAGCGCTTCTCCGAGAGACCCCAATTGGAGACGGGGAGAACGCCATGATTGCTTATCGGGCGTTGGCGCAAAGGTTCGTATGGCCGGGCAATCTGTGGTGGCGCTGGGCACGCCTTGGCGAGGGGGCAGGGGGCCTAGAGAATTCAAACCCATTGGGGCATATACTCCGACAGAAAAGTAAAACGGTGCGATTATGTCCTCGGGCATTTGATTGACAGTTTCTGCTGGCGATTCGTATAATGGTTGTTTTGGGGAAACAGGAGAAGAGAAATCTATGTACGCTATCTTTCGGACAGGCGGGAAACAGTATAAGGCCTCACCCGGCGACGTGATTCGCGTGGAGCGCGTGGCGGGCGACCCGGGCGCGACGGTCGAATTCAACCACGTGTTCGCGGTGCGCAAGGAAAGGCTCACCGTGGGCGCCCCGCTGGTCGAGAACGCCAAGGTCAGGGGAACTATTCTCACCAACGACCGCGCCGCCAAGGTGCGCGTGTTGAAATACAAACGCAAGAAGCAGTACCGGCGCACGATTGGTCATCGTCAACATTTCAGCCAGGTGCTGATCCAGGACATCGTCACGGCATAGCCGCGCTCTTGCCTGCAAAGGAAATCTCGATATGGCACATAAGAAAGGTCAAGGAACGTCCCGCAACGGACGCGACTCCAACGCCCAACGTTTGGGCGTGAAGCGGTTCGACGGCCAGACGGTATCCGGCGGGTCAATTCTGGTTCGGCAGCGCGGCACGCGCCTGAAGGCCGGTGAGAACGTCGGCCTTGGCAAAGATGATACGCTCTTCGCCAAAGTTTCCGGCGTCGTCCGTTTTGAGGACAAAGGCCGCCTGGGCCGATTCGTCAGCATCCTGGTCCCATCAACGAATTAATCGTAAGCTGTCGGGCGCCAGGTGTCAGGTTTCGGCCCTGCCGCGCGAGACTCGGCCCCCTGAGTTATCAGCTTTTGACCTTCGCCCGCGATGCCTGAAGCCTCGCGCCTGAAACCTGACCCTTGCTATCTAACCCCTGGCACCTGAAACCCAGCACCTGACACCTGTCACCTGCATGTTTATTGACGAAGCCAAAATTCACGTGGCCGCTGGCGGAGGGGGAAACGGCTGTGTGGCATTTCGGCGTGAGAAATTCGTCCCGCGCGGTGGACCCAGCGGCGGCGATGGCGGGCGCGGGGGCGACATCATCTTGGTAAGTGATCCCCACCTGAACACCTTGCTGAAGTTTCGTTATAACCCTGAGTACCGCGCCCAACGCGGGGGCCACGGTGAAGGCTCAAATTGCCACGGGAAGGACGGCGCAGATAACACAGTGATGCTGCCTGTGGGGACAGTGGTCTATGACTTGACCACTGGTGAAAAGCTTTGGGATTTTGATGCGCCGGGCCAGCGGGTGATCGCCGCCCCAGGCGGACGCGGTGGGCGCGGCAATGCGCGCTTTGCCACTTCTACTCACCAGGCTCCCCGCAAAGCCGAACCGGGCGCGCCGGGGGTGGTACGTGACTTACGGCTGGAGCTGAAGTTGCTCGCTGACGTCGGCTTGGTCGGCTTCCCCAACGTCGGCAAGTCCACGCTGATTTCGCGGCTCAGTGCGGCACGTCCGCGCATTGCCGACTATCCGTTTACGACCCTCGCGCCCTGCCTAGGCGTTGTGGGGCTCGACCGGGAGCGGTCGTTCGTCATGGCCGATATCCCGGGGCTCATCGCCGGGGCGCATGAAGGCAAAGGCCTGGGCATACGGTTCCTGCGGCACGTGGAGCGGACGCGCTTACTGCTTCACCTGATCGATGTGGCGGAGCATTCCGGCCGCGATCCGCTGGAGGATTACGACGTCATTCGGAACGAACTCAGGAGTTTCAGCCCCATGGTCGCCAGCAAGCCCATGCTGCTGGTGGCTTCGCGCATCGACGCCGTGGGCGAAGGCAATCGCCTGGTCCGCCTGCGGGAATTCTGCGTTGAACGCGGACTGCGGTTGCATGAGATTTCCTCCGTTTCCGGGGAAGGGTTGGAAGAATTGAAAGAGGCCATTTGGGCGAAGTTGGAGCAAATTCCAAAATCGGATGATCGGGAAACCCGATCATCGGGTGATCCGGTCATCGGGTGATCGTGTGAACAAGCAGAGGGCGAAGATCGAGATTCGAAACCCGGAGCACGGGGCTTGCGGTTTTGGAGTTTCGAATTTCGAGTTGCGCTGGTAGGTGCTGGTTCACCCGATTTCGCGATCATCTGATAACCCGATCAACGGATCACCCAACTCTTATGAATATCGCAATTTTCGGTGGAACGTTTGATCCCATCCATGCCGGGCACATGGCGGCGGCGCGGGCGGCGCAGCGCCGGTTCCGCCTGGATCGAGTCCTGTTCATTCCCACCGGCAATCCCCCCCACAAGGTCCACGACCACCTGACAGACTATGCTCAACGCTATGCGATGGTGGCAGTTGCCTGCGCCAGCGAGCCGCACTTTATCCCTTCCACAATCGAGGCGCCCACGACGGATGGGTCGCCGCGTTACTCCATTGACACGGTGAGGGCAGTGCGGCGAAAGATGCGCCAGCACGATCGGATGTTCTTTCTGGTCGGTGCCGACGCCTTCCTCGACCTTCCCCACTGGAGAGAGTTCCGGCGCTTGCTCGACTCGGTGGAGTTCATTGTCGTGTCACGGCCCGGCTTCGACACGGACTCCCTCCGCCAAGTAGCCCCGCCAGACCTACTGCCGGCGCGGCGCCTTGCTCAGAAGGCGGAGACCATTCGTTTACGCCATGGCGCTATTCACCTCTTGCACGGTGTGGACGCTCCTGTCGCTTCCCGGGATATCCGGCAAGCGATGCGGGCCCGGAAACCCATCACTGGCCTTGTTCCCAAGCTTGTGGAAGAATACATCCTGAAAGAAGGGTTGTACGGCTCCAGCGCCGGAGTGAAACGTTTGCCACGATGACACCACAACTACGCAAAGCAGTCCAAGCTGCCCAGGATCGCAAGGCTTTGGACATGCGCGTCTTGGATATGGACGGAATCTGCTCGTTCACCAGCAATTTCCTGATCTGCAGCGGCACCTCCACTCGCCACACACAGGCGATTTGCGATGGCATCGTGGAGGAATTGAAGAAATCCGGACACTCGCCCACGCACGTGGAGGGCTACTCCCAGGCAGAGTGGATTCTGGTGGACTATCTCAATTTCATCGTCCACATATTTCTCGAGCGCGCAAGGGAATTCTACGACCTGGAACGGCTTTGGAAAAACGCGCCGAGGATTACGGTCAAAGAGGGGGACAGGGTATGAGATCGGGCCATCGGGTGATTTAGCGATTGAGCGATTGAAAACAACAGAGACTTGGGATCGTAATTCAAGCTTCCAATTGCTGAATTGCTAAATCACCAAATCACTAAATGAGCCGATGGGCCGATTCCTAAGATGCGCATTCGAATTCTCAGCGAGGGCAAGACCAAGGATTCCAACCTGCGGGCGATTCAACAGGACCTGGCGGCCCGAATCGAGCATTTCACCGGCATAAGCCTGGAGGAACTCCCGGCCCTGCGGGGGGCAAGCCATGCCCGCAAAGCAGGATTGACCTCCGCGGAGCGCGCCCTGCTGGAAAAACTGCGCGGCGCGACGAAAGTCCTACTGGATGAGCGTGGACGCGAGAAAACTTCGCAAGAGTTTGCCATGTGGTTGGGGCAGGAGGCTCTGCGGGGTTCGCGGGAGTTGGCCTTCCTGATTGGTGGGCCGGATGGGTTCTCCGCAGCCTTTCGGGAAGAAGCCGACGCCCTGCTGGCCCTTTCGCGCATGACACTGACACGAGACTGGGCGCGCACGCTATTGCTCGAACAGATTTATCGTGGCTTTACGATCTTGCGTGGATTCCCTTACCCGCGATAAGTAAGATCGGGTGATCTGATGATCTGGTAAGCGGGTGGGCAAAAAAAGGAAGAAAACGAAATTCGAGAATCGAAACTCAGAGCTAATCTGGCGCGATTTTCGAGTTTCAATTTTCGAGTTTCATACACCGTTGTGTGTCCGCCCGATCACCGGATCACCCGATCACCCGATTGGAGGTCCTCTTGCCAGAAGATCGAAAAGGGTTGATCATCGTTAATACGGGCCCCGGCAAGGGGAAAACCACCGCCGCGCTGGGAACGGCACTTCGGGCTGTGGGCCAAGGCCTGAGGGTCTTAATGGTGCAATTCATCAAGGGTTCATGGCATTATGGCGAGTTGGATGCGGCCAAGATTCTGGGTGATGAACGCCTCAAGATTATGCCGATGGGCCGCGGGTTCGTAAAGGTCGGAGCAGAAAAGCCGGATCCGGAAGACGTGAGGCTGGCCGAGGATGCGTGGAATTTTGCCAGTAGCGAAATCCTGAGCGGGCAGTACGAGATGGTGATTCTCGACGAAATCAACTATGCCATCAGTTACAAAATGCTGACGCCGGAAGCCGTGGTGGAAACCTTGAAGCGCAAGCCGGAGATGTTACACGTGATTCTTACCGGGCGGAACGCGCATCCTGCGCTGATCGAGATCGCTGACCTGGTCACGGAAATGCGCGAGGTCAAACATCCCTATCAGAAGGGAATCCTTGCGCAGAGAGGGATTGAATACTGAAAAAGGCTCCTATGACTTGGTTCCGCAAAGAGAAGCACCCGCTGGAAACACCCAAGGAGAAGCGCGTCCAGACCGAGGGGCTTTGGGTAAAGTGCGACAAGTGCAAGCAAACTCTATGGAAAAAGGATCTCGATGCCAACCTACAATGCTGCCCCAAGTGTGGCCATCATTTCAAGCTGGGGTCGCATGCGCGGCTGGAGATGCTGTTTGATGATGGTCGTTATACCGAGCATGACGCGGGGCTGGCATCCACCGACCCGCTGAAATTTAAGGACACCAAACCCTACCGCGATCGCCTGAAGCAGGCCCAGAAAGTCACCGGCATGAAGGACGCGTTGCTGACCGGCGAGGGGCTGATTGAAGGCAAGCCTGCCATCATCTGCGCGATGGAGTTTCAATTCGTGGGCGGCAGCATGGGCGCAGTGGTGGGCGAGAAGGTAACTCGCGCCATCGATCGTTGCATCGGGAACAAGTTGCCGCTGGTGATTGTGTCCTGTTCAGGCGGGGCGCGCATGATGGAAGGCGCCATCAGCCTGATGCAGATGACCAAGATCTGTTCGGCACTCGCGCGCCTGGACGAGATCCACAAACCCTACATTTCCGTGCTCACTGATCCCACCACGGGCGGCGTAACCGCCAGCTACGCCATGCTGGGCGACTTGAACCTTGCTGAGCCGGGTGCGCTGATCGGCTTCGCAGGCCCACGCGTCATCGAGCAAACCATTCATCAGAAGCTGCCCGAAGGGTTCCAGCGCGCCGAGTTCCTCCTGGAACACGGCATGATCGACGCCATCGTCCCGCGTAGGGATATGAAGAGTTATATCGCGCGCGCCTTTCGCCTGATGCACGCCTGGAACCCCTAGGTGCCAGGTTTCAGGTTTCAGGAAAAGCGCCGGAGCTGGCGCTTGGCTCCTGGAACCTGGCGCCTGACACCCGGCACCTGACACCTATGACTTACCCCGAATGCCTGATATACCTTGCCGACTTGGGTCAGGAGTTGCACGGGCTGAAGTTCGGGTTGGAGGCCATCTCCCGGATTCTGGTGGATCTGGGACGCCCGCATGAGCGCTACGACACCGCCATCGTGGCGGGAACCAATGGCAAGGGCTCCACATGCACCATGCTCGCCAGCATTCTTCAGCACGCAGGCTACCGCACGGGACTGTTCACTTCACCCCATCTAGTTCGCGTTAATGAGCGTATGCGCGTGAACGGCCAGGAGGTTTCTGATGCCGACTTTGCGGCCGCATTCACCGCTGTCACCGCTGCCGTAGAACGTCTGGTCAAACGGAAAGACCTGGAGAAGCCCCCAAGTTTTTTTGAGTTTTTGACCGCCACCGCATTTCAGTACTTTTCCCAGGCGGGAGCGAAGTTCGTCGTGCTGGAAGTGGGCATGGGCGGACGGCTGGACGCCACCAACGTCACCGATCCACGGGTAGCCCTGATCACCAACATCGACTTCGACCACATGGAATTCCTGGGCTCCACCCTGGCCGCCATCGCAGCGGAAAAGGCCGGCATCATCAAACCGCATCGCGCCTTGATTTCCGGAGTGGAAGATCCGGAAGCTGCTGCCGCCATTCGCCGCCGCGCGGAGGAATGCGGAGCGGAGGTCCTGGAACTGAAGAACCTGGCGCAAATCACTAATCTTCACGCCCAACAAGGTCGCTACTCGTTCGATCTGGCGTTCGGCCAGGATCGCTACGCGGGGCTGACCTGCCCGCTGCTGGGAAAGTTTCAAGTGCGGAACACCGCAGCCGCCGTTGCCGGAGCCTGGCGCTTGCAAGCCGAGGGGTTTGAGATTTCCCGCCGCAGCATTCTGCAAGGATTACGTGCTGCCACGTGGCCCGGGCGGCTGGAGCCGATTTTACCGAGGCCCCTGGTGCTGCTCGATGGCGGGCACAACCCGGGCGCCGCACGCGAACTTGCCTCGTTCATCAAGGAAGAGCTTCCCGGACGCCGGGTGCGACTGGTATACGCCTCCATGCGCGATAAAGCCATCCGGGAAATCTGCGATAGCCTTTTCCCGCTGGCAGAGGAAGTTTATTTGACGCACCCTGAGCACGCACGCGCTGCAACGCCCGAGGAGATCTTGGCCGCGCTGCAAGCCCGGCCTGCCAGGCTCCACATTGAAGTCGAACCTGTCCGCGCGCTGGAGAGGGCTTGCAGCGCCAGCGCCCCTTATGACGTGGTCCTGGTCGTCGGATCACTGTTCCTGGTGGGCGACATCAAGAAAGCGCAGGGCGAGGGAAAGTTGCATTTGCCTGCTTCTAGCCAGACCAGCGCAGCGCCGGTTTAATCCTTCCATGGAACCTTCCCCGCCCACTGCCGACCTCAGACCCCGCAGGAGCGGACGTATCCGCTACCTGCTGAGCTACGCTCGTTCCCTGCTATTTACGAATCTCCTCATTTATTTCTATACGGCGGTATGTGGAACGATTTCGCTGCTGGGCTCCCTTTTCGATGCTGAGGGCCGGTGGCAGCATGCTTGCGCCCGGACGTGGTCTTGGCTAATTCTGAAAACCAGCGGAATCCGCGTGCGCGTGGAAGGGCTGGAGCACGTCAATCCTGGCCAAACTACGATTTATTGCGTGAATCACCAGAGCGCGATGGATATTCCCATCCTGTTCACGAACCTGCCGGTACAGTTTCGCTTCGTGGCCAAGCGCTCGCTTTTCAATATGCCCTTCATGGGCTGGCACTTGCGGCGCTCGGGACACATCCCCGTGGACCGAGACCGTCCGCAGCAAGCCATGAAGAGCATGAAAATGGTGGCGCAAGAAATCCGGGAGGGGAAATCCGTGTTGCTCTTCCCCGAGGGCCATCGCAGCCGCAACGGCCAGTTGATGCCGTTTAAGGCTGGCAGCTTTTACATCGCCATTCTCGCCAGAGTGCCCATTGTGCCCATTACTATTAACGGAACATCTGGCGTCCTCAAGCCGGATACCTACCACGTACGGGCCGGGCAAACGGAAATGATCGTCCACCCGGCCATCGAGACTCAAGGGCTGAAACTGAAGGACGCCGATCACCTCTCGGAAAGGGTGAGGGGGATTATTGCTTCGCGCTTCGTGCCGGTGGAATAGACGGGTGGAGCAACTTGATTGAATATACCAGCGCCGAGCAGCGGTCGAGCATCTCCGCCGAGAAAGGCAGAACTAAAATGACCACCGGAAAAATGAATTAGCGAGATTTGAAAAGAGCAGGGGGAATGTCTTCACCGATTATCGGATCACTCCATCTCCCGATCAGTATGAACATCAGTCTTGAGAATCAAGTTGCTGTCATCACCGGTGGCTCCCGCGGGATCGGCGCGGCCACGGTTAGACTCTTTGCGGAAGCAGGCGCAAAGGTGGTGTTGAGCTATCTGCACGCGGCACGTGAAGCCCAAAATCTGATAAGGGCGTGCGGGGGGAGTGACAGGGCGATCGCCGTGCGCGCGGACGTCGCGAAGATGGCAGATGCCGAGCACCTGGTCGCGACCGCGATCCGCCGTTTTGGAAAACTTGACATCCTGGTGGCCAACGCCGGCATCTGGAATTACGCGCCTTTGCCCGTCGAAAAAATGGCGGAGCGGGAATGGGACGAAATGGTGGCGGTCAACCTCAAGGGTGTTTATTCGGTCATCCACCACGCCGTCCCGCACATGATCCGTCAGCAGAGCGGACGCATCATCGTAGTGTCTTCCACTGCCGGCCAGCGGGGAGAGGCGTTTCATTCCCACTATGGAGCGGCCAAAGGGGGAGTAATTAGTTTGGTGAAAGGCCTCTCCACGGAGCTTGCCCCGCATCATATCCTTGTGAACTGTGTGGCGCCAGGATGGATCGAGACGGATATGGCGCGACCGGTGCTGAAGAACCACCGCATGCGCCGCCAGGCTATCTCTGTCATCCCGCTCCGCCGGTTCGGCCGTCCGGAAGAGGTGGCCATGCCCATCCTATTTCTTGCCTCTTTGCTTGCCACGTATATGACCGGAGAGGTAGTCAACATCAATGGAGGAAACGTCCTCTGTGGTTAAATCGCTTCGGGCCAAGGCACTTCGCATCCTAGGGGCCCTAGCCATCGTGCTCTGCGTGAACCCCAGCACGCTTCCGGCGCAGCAGCCGCCGGCCCCTCAACTTCCCCCGCACGTGGACCCCCGGGCGCGCCAAATGCTGGAGCGAGCCCTTCAAGCGCTGGGCGGCCAGGCTTTCATGGGCGCCAAGTCCCTGACCACAAAGGGTCGCGCCTTTTTCTTCCAGGACGGTGCCACCGCCGGGATGGAACCTTACGAGAGCTATGTGCTGTACCCTGACAAACGGCGCTTCTCGTATGGAAAGACCAAGCCGGTGATCCTGATCAACAACGGCGCCCAGGGATGGGAACTCGACCGCTATGGACTGATCGCCCAGCCCATCGAGCAACAGCAAAACTGGACCATCTCCAACCGCTACAGTTTGGAGAACCTGAT
>Ga0335085_10013251_pt1 | contig 12095 bp, 8 predicted proteins | sample Lox_Sample_45_FD_206712 | JGI IMG/M metagenome (GOLD analysis project Ga0335085, IMG submission 206712) | Soil microbial communities from Loxahatchee National Wildlife Refuge, Florida, United States - Lox_Sample_4.5 | ecosystem: Environmental > Terrestrial > Soil > Wetlands | place: USA: Florida...
CTGGCATGCATGACCGCCGCCGCCAGCACGAGCAGGGTGATGAGGGGGGACATCGGAAGACTACATGCCGAGCGTCGTGGCTATCGGGTTAACCGCAGCGACGCAGAGGCGCAGAGAAGAGCGGGATCACAGATGAACACGGATCGGAATGGATGAAAGGCTTGTAGGGGCGGCCCCACGTGGCCGCCCTCCATCGTGCGACGGCCCGAGGGCGACCACGTGGGGTCGCCCCTACACTCTGCGTCTTCGCGTGTTTGTGGTTCGAAATCACCGCAGCCTGCGAAGATTCTCGAGGCCGGTAGTGGAGATGGAGCTGGACGCGCCGAGGGCGCAACAATCCTTATCCGTGTTCATCTGCTTTTTTGTTCTTCTCTGCGTCTCTGCGTCTCCGCGGTGAATCTTCTTATGACGGTAGACCCCCGCCGGCGCGAAATGTGTGGCGGACGTCGCGGATCGGCGGAGAGCGAATCAGCGGCCCGTATCCGCCAGCCGCTGCAGGACGAAATTCCGCGCGCTGCGGGCGATCGCCAGCACGATGCGGCGCTGGCGCCAGGGCGTCTGCGGGTAGTCCAGCATGTTGCGGTCGGCGTCGTAGGCCGCCAGCTCGTAGCCGCGGTCGTCGAGCCAGTCGGACAGGATCTCCGGCGTCGCGCCGAAATCGGTCAGCGCCGGATCGACGGCGACGAGCAGCGCCGGCGGGTTGCCCTTCTTGAGCTGCGCCTCGGTGCCGCGCAGGGCGTTCAACTCGTAGCCCGCGATGTCCAGATACATCAGCACGTATTTGCGCTTGCCGATGAACTTCTCGAGCTGCACCTGCTCGATGCCGAGCACCCGGTTGGCGAGCTCGCGCGGCAGCGGCGGCCGCCGCCGGCCCGACTTGCTGGTGCCGTCGATGAAGCGGCCGAGCCCGGCCGTCTGCCCGGCCATCAGGGCATGCACGACGATCACCGACTTGAGGTTCGCGGCCGCGATCTTCTCGACCAGGATGGCGCGCATGCTCGGGCTCGGCTCGAAGGCGTCGACCCGCCCCGGCGGTCCCACCACCTTGGCGGCCGGGATGGAGCGCTGCCCGATATTGGCCCCGATATCCAGCACGGCGTCGCCCACGCGCAGAAAGCGCTGCATGAACTGGAGATTGTGATGCTCCGCATCGCCCTCGTAGCGCACGGTGCGCGCGGGCGGGATGGGGGTCTGCGGATGCTGCGGCTCGGCGGCATTCTCGCTCGACCAAAGCCCGAGCCGCCGCAGCGCGCCGCGCAGCGGCTTGCGTTCGTCCTCGTCGTGGTGGTCGCGGCCCTTCGGGTGCCGCGTCGACTGCGGTGTTGCCATGCCCTTCTCGCCGGCTCCTGATTGACTGCGGGCGCCGTTCTTCCCCTGTGCGCCCAATCTAGGCCCCGCCGCGCCGCTGTCCATAGGAAAAATCGGACTCCTACGCCAGCCCCATCAGCGAGCGCGCGAAGCTCTCGGCCTCGAACGGCTTCAGGTCCTCGGCGCCTTCGCCCACGCCGATGGCATGCACGGGCAGCTTGAAGCGCTCGGCCAGCGCTACCACCACGCCGCCCCGGGCCGTGCCGTCGAGCTTGGTGACCACGAGCCCGGTCACGTCGGTCATCTGCCGGAAGATCTCGACCTGCTGGTGCGCGTTCTGCCCGGTGGTGGCGTCGAGCACCAGCAGGCAGTCCTGCGGCGCCGTCGGGTCGAGCTTGCGAATCACCCGGATGATCTTCTGCAGGCCGGCCATCAGGTCGGCCTTGTTGTGCAGCCGCCCGGCGGTGTCGATCAGCAGCACGTCGGCGCCCTCGTCCCGGGCCTTGGCCAGCGCGTCATAGGCGAGGCCGGCGGCATCGGCGCCGGTCTCGCGCGCCACCACGGTTGCGCCGGCCCGTTCCCCCCAGATCTTCAGCTGCTCGATGGCCGCGGCGCGGAACGTGTCCCCGGCGGCCAGCATCACCGTGCGGCCCTCCTCGCGGAAGCGCTGCGCCAGCTTGCCGATCGTCGTGGTCTTGCCCGTGCCGTTGACGCCGACGACGAGAATCACATGCGGCTTCTTCGCGGGATCGACCACCAGCGGCCGCGCCACCGGCTGCAGGATCGCCGCGATCTCCTGCGCCAGCACGCCGCGCACTTCCTCCGGTGCGATCTCCTGGTCGAAGCGCGTCTTGGCGAGTCCGGCGGTGAGCTTCGCCGCCGTCGCCGGACCGAGGTCGCCGGCGATCAGCAGCTCCTCCAGTTCGTGGAGCGCCGCCTCGTCCAGCCGCCGCTTCGTGAAGATGCCGGCGATCCCGGTCGCCAGCTTGCTCGACGACCGGCTGAGGCCGTCGCGCAGCCGCGCCAGCCACCCGCGCTTGGGCGCGGCCTCGCTCCCGCTGTCGGTCATGCGCCCGAAGAGCCCTTACGCAGAGCGGCCGTATTTGAGTTTGTCACCGCTGCTTTCGCACCTGGGTATGCGCAGATCTCTTGCGGCGACGCGCGGTCACTCAACAGCGTCCCCTCTCCCCCAAGGCAGGGCAATCGCATATGACGTCTTTTGGCACGCGGAGACGCGGAGGCGCAGGGGTTCGCCGAGACGCATTCGCTGCGTCGCTTGCAGGGGCGCGCAGCGCGCGCCCGGCGAGCGACGAAACCCGGTTGGCTGAGCAACGGCGCCACGGGCGCGCGCAGCGCGCCCCTACAAGAGTTGCATCGAAGACTATTGCGCAGGCACGCACGCGACGACCTCCGCGCCTCCGCGTGCAAAATACTTCTGCGCCGCAGCACGCACGTCATAGGCGATCGCCCTGCCCCCAAGGGGAGAGGGGACTCTGTAGGACGATCCTGCGTCGGAAGCGGATTGCGCGCATACCCAAGCGCGAAGGCGGAGGTCCAGGGCAAGTGGTAGAGCGGTTGCCCTCGATGGCCGCTTTCGCGGGAATGACAGCACAAATATCTCGCGATCAGCGATTCCTGCCGAAGCGCTTCATACATCGGGAGCCATCACAACTCCGGTGTCATGCCGGTGAAAGCCGGCATCCCTGGTCGCGGGCCTGTGGTTATGGATACCGGCTTTCGCCGGTATGACACGCGAAGCGGGCTCATGGTTCCCGTCGTGCTGAACATCCTCCGCGCGCCCGACAAGTTCGCTGTCGCCGGCGCCGGTGATACGCGCCGTCACGATGCTGCCGATTGGCGCTTCGCCCTCCAGCCGCACCGGCGCGAAGTGCTCGCAGTGGCCCGTGGCCGTCCCATCGCCGCTCTTCTCCACCAGCACGCGGCTGTCGCGACCGATGCGGCTCGCGAAGAACCGCCGGCGCGCGTCGTCGCCGGCCGCCCGCAGCCGTGCCGCCCGCTCGCGCCGCAGCGCGCCCGCCACCTGCGGCATGCGCGCCGCGGGCGTGCCCCGGCGCGCCGAATAGGGGAAGACATGCAGGAAGGCGAGGCCGCACTCCTCGACCAGCCGCAGCGTGTTCTCGAACATCGCAGCGGTCTCCGTCGGGAACCCCGCGATGAGATCGGCGCCCAGCACGACGTCCGGCCGCGCCGCGCGCAGCCGCTCGCCGAGCGCGATGGCGTCGCCCCGGCTGTGCCGGCGCTTCATGCGCTTCAGGATCAGGTCGTCGCCGGATTGCAGGCTGAGATGGAGATGCGGCATCAGCCGCGGCTCGCTGCCGATGAGACGCACCAGCTCGTCGTCGACCTCGACCGGATCGAGCGAGGAGAGCCGCAGCCGCGGCAGCTCCGGCACCTGCGCCAGCAGGCGCCGCACCATCTGGCCGAGCGCCGGCTTCCCCGGGAGGTCGCCGCCATAGGCGGTGATGTCCACGCCGGTCAGCACGACCTCGCGCGTGCCGCCTTCGACCAGCGCGCGCACCTGCTGCACGATCTCGCCGATGGGCACGCTGCGGGTGGGACCGCGGCCGAACGGGATGATGCAGAAGGTGCAGCGATGGTCGCAGCCCTGCTGCACCTGCAGGAAGGCGCGCGTACGCTCGCCGAAGCCGGCGACCAGATGCCCGGCGGTCTCGCGCACGCCCATGATATCGTCGACGACGATGCGCGCGGCCGCGCCGTCGGCCAGGCGGCGGAAGCTCTCGGCTTGCAGCTTCTCGGCATTGCCGAGCACGTGATCGACCTCGGGCATGGCGGCATAGGCCACGGGATCGATCTGGGCCGCGCAGCCCGTCACGATGATGCGCGCGTCCGGCCGCTCGCGCCGCGCCCGCCGGATCGCCTGGCGCGCCTGCCGCTCGGCCTCGGCCGTCACGGCGCAGGTATTGACGATGACGGCGTCGCCGAGCCCGGCGGCGCCGGCATGGCCGCGCATCACCTCGGACTCGAACGCGTTCAGCCGGCAGCCGAAGGTGAGAATCTCGGGCGCGGTCACGCCGCGCCTCGCAGCAGCGACTCGTCGAGCACGCCGCTGAAGCTCGTCGCCACCGGCCCGGTCATGCGCACATGGCTGTCGGCCGTCCATTCGATCTCCAGCGTGCCGCCGTCGAGGATGACGTCGGCCTTGCGCGCCGCGAGGCCGCGCCGCGCCGCCGCCACGAGCGTCGCGCAGGCGCCGGTGCCGCAGGCGCGGGTGATGCCGACGCCGCGCTCCCAGACGCGCATGCGGATGCGCGTCGGCGACAGCACGGTCGCCGCCTCGATATTGCAGCGCTCGGGAAACAGCGGGTGGTGCTCGAGCTGCGGCCCGAGCGTCTTCAAGTCGATCGCCTCGGCGTCCGGCACGAAGAACACGGCATGGGGGTTGCCGATATTCACCCCAACAGGATCGCTGAGCGGCCCGAGCGTCAGATCGAGATGCAGCGTATCCATGGCGCGGGCGAGCGGGATCTCCCGCCAGTCCAGCCGCGCCGGCCCGAAATCGACGGCGACCCGGCCGCCGCCGGCATCCTCCGCCAGCAGGACGCCGGCGACCGTATCGATGGCCACCTTGCTCTTGCCCTGCTCCCGCATCAGCAGCTGCGCCACGCAGCGGGTGGCATTGCCGCAGGCCTCGACCTCGCCGCCGTCGGCATTGCGGATCTGCATGGCGGCATCGGTGCGGCCGTTCTTGGGCCGCTCGATGACGATGAACTGGTCGCAGCCCACCCCGGTCTTGCGGTCGGCCACGGCCCGCGCCTGCGCGTCGCTCAGGGTCAAAGGCTCCGTGCGGGCATCGATGACCACGAAGTCATTGCCCAAGCCGTGCATCTTGATGAAGGCGCGCCCGCTCATGGCCGGGTTATAAGGCCGCCCCGGCGACGGAGTCCACCGTCGCCGCCAACCGAAAAACTGTGAGCTAGATCACACTTCCGGCGTTCTGCGGGCGCTAGCCTGCCCGGACAATGACGTAAGAACGGCCGCTGCCGGGTCGACAGGAACCGGCGGCGTCGGGCGGCGGGAACCCCAAACGCCTCAACCTCCCGCTGCCGCGTCGCCGCCGGGATCGCCGTCGAAGGCCGCGGCAGACTGGACCTCGCCGGATCGGGCTCGCCGCATGGCTGGCGCCGGTACTGGCATGGAGCCGTCGGTCGGCCGGCGTTCCCCCTGATCCCGCCGCTGCCGACGGCTCCCGCTCTTCCCGCCGATTTTCGCTCTTTTTCGGTCCAGATCGGGCCGAGAATGCTTTCGCGGCCCCCGCTTCGGACCGAAAGTGGTCAACGTCATGTCATTGAAATGAAAGGTTGATTTTTTGATCCATGGGGTCGTTTTGCAGAATCGCATAGGTCGGCATTATTGCACCGCCCAGCCCTGACCCCGTCCGCGGCCCTCTGCTAGAAACCTCCCCATGGCCGAGGTCGCAATCAGCAGGGCGGAGCGTTGGCGCGGCGTGGCCGCCGCCACCGGCTGCATCTCCATCGTCGGGCTGATGACCGGCCTGGTCTGGCCGTTGCTGGCGCTGCGGCTGGACGCCCAGGGCGTCCCCAGCCGGCTCATCGGCCTCAACTCGTCCGTCCATGCGCTCGCCATCGTCGCCGGCTCGCTGATTGCCCCGCGGCTCGTCGGCCGGCTCGGGCTGGTCAACACGCTCTATGCCTGCATCGCCGCCGCGGTCGCGGCCCTCCTGCTGCTGCCGCTCTTCCCCAACGTCTACGCCTGGTTCCCGATCCGCTTCGCCCTCGGCGCCGCCACCTCCACCATCTTCGTGGCCGGCGAGACCTGGATCATCCACGTCGCCCCGCCGGAGCGGCGGGGCCGCATCGTCGGCATCTTCGGCTTCGTCTGGGCGGCCTGCTTCGCCGCCGGCCCGCTGGTGATCGGCCTGACCGGCATCGCCGGCTGGACGCCCTTCGTGGTCGCCGTCGGCATCGCGCTGCTCGGCGCCCTGCCGCTGCCGCTGGCCCAGGGCGGCGCGATCAGCCTGGCGCCCGTCGGCCGCATCGATATCCGCCGCCTGATCCGGGCCGGGCCGGCGACCCTGCTGGCGGTTTTCCTGCTGGCGGTGTTCGACTCGGTGAACGACTCGTTCCTGCCGCTCTACGGCCTGCGCAGCGGCCTGGGCGAGCCGGCCGCCGTGACCGTGCTGACCGTCGTGCTGGCCGGCACGACGGTCGTGCAGGTCCCCATCGGCTGGCTGGCCGACCATGTCGATCGCCGCCGGCTGCTGATCGCCATTCCGATGGGGTCCGTGCTGATGCTGGCGCTCCTGCCGTTCGCGATCGCGTCACCCTGGCTGCTCTGGCCGGTGGCGCTGCTCTACGGCTGCACGATCGGCAGCCTGTGGGCGGTCAGCCTCATCCTCGTCGGCGAGCGCTATCGCGGCGCCGACGTCGCCGCCGCCAACATGGCGCGCGGCGTGCTCTACGGGCTCGGCGCCTTCGCCGGCCCCGCGCTCGCCGGCTTCGCCTTCGAGCTGTGGATGCCGCACGGCGCGCTGGCGGTGATCGCTCTCGTCGCCCTGCTGTTTCTCCCCGTCGCCGTCTTTGGCGAGCGCGATCGGCCGCAGATGCAAGCGTAGCGCCGCGCCGTCAGGGCAGGCGAAACGCCTCCGGCCGCAGCGCCTCGATCGCCGCGGCCAGCGGCAAGACGTCCTGCCGGCCGTCGCGGTAGCGGAGCGAGACGGTCCCGTCCTTGGCCTCCCGGGCGCCCACGGCGATCAGCACCGGAATCCCGCTCTCGCGCGCATCGACGATCTTGCGCGGCAGCCGCTCGGCGCGGATGTCGAGGGCAACGCGGAACTCCGCCTGCGCGAATGCGTCCGCGACTCGCTCGGCATAGGTGGCTTGCGCCTCGCCGATGCTGGCGACCACGAGCTGCTCGGGCGCCAGCCAGAGCGGCAGGTCGCCGCCGTGATGCTCCAGCAGCATGGCCAGGAACCGCTCGATGCTGCCGAGCACCGCCTGATGCATCATCGCCGGCCGCCGCCGCTGGTTGTCGGCATCGACATACTCGGCGCCCAGCCGCTCCGGCAGCACGAAATCGAGCTGGATGGTGCCGCACTGCCATTCGCGGCCCTGCCGGTCGCGCAGGACGAATTCGAGCTTGGGGCCGTAGAAGGCGCCGTCGCCGGGCTGCAGGCGCGGGTCCAGTCCGGCGGCCCGGGCCGCGGCCTCCAGCATGGTCTCGGCGCGCTCCCACAGCGCGTCCGATCCCGCGCGCACCGCCGGCCGGGTCGAGAAGCCGACGGCAAAATCGGGAAAGCCGAAATCGGCGTAGACCGCGCGGAGCAGCTCGCAGAACCGCCGCACCTCGCCCTCGATCTGCGCCTCGGTGCAGAAGATGTGCGCGTCGTCCTGCACGAAGGCGCGGGTGCGCATCAGGCCGTGGAGCGCGCCCGACGCCTCGTTGCGGTGGCAGGAGCCGAACTCGCAATAGCGCAGCGGCAGGTCGCGATAGGAGCGGGTGCGCTTGTTGAAGACCTGCAGGTGTCCCGGGCAGCTCATGGGCTTGAGGGCAAAGGCGCGTTCGCCGTCTGCGAAGGCGAACATGCTCTCCGCGAATTTGTCCCAATGGCCGCTGGCCTCCCACAGCGAGCGTGCGAGGAGCTGAGGTGTCCTGATCTCCTGGAACCCGGCGCGCCGCATGCGCCGGCGGATATAGTCCTCGATTACCCGATAGATCGCGGTGCCGCGCGGGTGCCAGAACACTACGCCGGGCCCTTCCTCCTGTTGATGGAACAGGTCGAGCCGGTTGGCGATGGCTCGGTGGTCGTCGACGTTCATAGTGTCCTCCGTCTGGTTGTGCCGGCGGCGGAGGCGGACAAAATGAAAAGGCCCCGTCCGTCGCCGGCGGGGCCTGGGTTCGATCCGATGTCGCTGCGATCAGCGCATGCATGACCCCGGCGGCCCGCCTCTGCGGATCGTCGTGGTCGTCGTGTTCAGCGCGATCGGGTGCGATGCGTTCATGCGCGTTAGATAGGTCGACGGGCGCTGCGAGTCAATCGATGCCATATCAGCGCCGCACGAAGATGAAGTCGCCGCCGTCATGGCCGGCGCCGCGGATCTCGCCGTACTCCGGCGTCTGCGGCGCGTTGGCGACGACGGGGTCGCGCAGCCGGCGGAACAGTTCCTGCCCGTCGATGACGCCGTCATTCTCGGCCAGCGCCTCCAGGAAGGCGTGGGCGAAGACGGAATGGCCCTCGCCGCCGGCGTCCAGCACCGGCTCCAGTCCGCCTGACGTGAGGACGGTGCGCGCCTTCTTCTTGACGATGCGCTCGATGTAGTCGACCCCGCGCACGCTGATGTTGGCGCTGCGCGCGAGCGTGCCGGAATAGCAGCTGTCGGCCACCACCAGGATGTGCTTGGCCTTCAGCGCCTTGAGGCCGTTCGTGATGTCGGCGTTCGAGATCCAGTGCGCCTGGTTGTCCTCGGAGGCGTCGACCGGCAGCCAGTAGCCCTGCTCGGCATCCTGATCGTACCAGCCGTGGCCGGCGTAGTAGATCAGCAGGTTGTCGTCCCAGTTGAGCTCGCGCCGCATCTCCGTGAGCGCGCCGATGATGTCCTCCTCGCTCGCATTGGTGAGCAGGCGGACGCTGAAGTGGTAGTCGCGCTCGAGCTCCTTGGCGACCGCCTCGGCGTCGCTGACGGCGGTGTTGAGCCGCGGCAGCGTGCGATACATGTCGTTGCCGATGACGATGGCGTGATAGCTGCCATAGTCCAGGCTGGCCAACTCGGGTGGCAATGCGGCCTGCTGGGTGGCGGGCTGCTCTTGCGCCGGCGCCGTCGGCTGGCCGGTCGTGGCCGCCGCACCAGGAGTCGCGCGTGTCGCTTCCGCCTGGGAGGCGAGCTGGTTGGCGACCACATAGCCGATCGGCTGGTCGTCGCGTGCCACGAGGAACCAGTCCTGGCCGGGCAGACGCCCGAGCACCTGGATCTTGTCGCCCTCATTCAGCGTGCCGACGCGCGATGCTGCGACGTTGGGCGCGGCACGGATCTTGGCGGGTTTGGTGGCGACGTAGACCTCGTCGATCGGCTGCAGCGTCGCGAGCACGGCCGAGAAATCCCCGGCCGGCGGCGCGGCTGCCTCGCTCGACGTCGCCGCGGACGACGATGTCGCCGGAGCCGGCGCGGCCGTCGCCTGCTGCTGGGTCTCGGTCTTCGTCGGCGGTGTTTCTGTCCGGGCTGGCGTGGCCGCCGCCTGCTGCTGGGTCGCGGGAGCCGTCGTGCCGGCCGCCCTCGATGCCTCGGCCTGCTGCTGGCTCTTCGCCAGTTCCTCCTGTTGGCGTTGCAGCTCCGCCTTCTGCGCGTCCAGCGCCTTGCGGTCGGCCTCCAGCTGTGCGGCGAGCTTTTGGGTCTGCTCCTCGGCGGCCTTGCGGTCGGCCTCGGCCTTCGCCAGTTCCTCCTGCTGCTGGTTTTGCTGGTTCTTGGCGAGCTCCTCCTGCTGGCGCTTCAGCTCCGCCTTCTGCGCATCCAGCGCCTTGCGGTCTTCCTCCAATTGAGCGGCGAGCTTTCGGGCCTGGTCTTCGGCGGTCTTGCGATCGGCCTCGGCTTTGTCCTGTGCCGCCTTCTCGTCGGCGAGCTTCTTGGCGGTCGCCTGCTCTTCGGCTTGCTGCGCGCTCGCGGCAGCGACCTCCTTCTGTTTGGCGTCGGCCGCTTCCTTCAGCAGGTCGATCTGTTCGGCGTCGAGGTAACCGGTCGAAGGCAGGTCGTGCGCGCTCTGGAATTTCCTGATTGCGTCGCGCGTGCTCGGGCCGAAGGTGCCGTTGGTGGCCCGGTTGTAGAAGCCGAGCAGGGCCAGCTGCTGCTGCACGGCCTTCCGCTGCCCGCCGCTCAGCTTGGGCTCAAGCGATTCCGGCGTCGGTGCGGCGGACGCGGCCGGCTGGCTCTGCGTCTTCTGCGAGGCCGGCGGCGTCGCGGCCTGCTGCTGCGGCTGCGACTGCTGCTGCGGCTGACTGGCGGCGGTCTGCTGCGCTGGTGCAGTGGCCTTCGGCGCGGTCGTCGCTGGAGCAGTCGTCGCCGGTGCGGCCTGCGCCACCGGGCGCGTCATCGTGATCTGGCCGTGGAGGTTCTGGCCGTAGTTGAGCTGCTCGACGAAATTGCCGGTGAACTTGCCGTCCCGGAAGGTCCCTTCGATCCGGAACGTGGGAGGCTGCTCGAAGAACCCGGTCACTTTGACCTGGCCGCCGATCGTGACGCGGTCGCCATTGACCGAACCCCAGACCTGCAGCTTGGCATTGCCGGAGGTGAAGAACTCCTGGAATTTGCCGTCTTGGATGTCGAGCGGCCCTTCGAAGAGCCAGTTCCCCATGCCCGTGACTGGCGCGGAGAACGTGATTTCCTCTGCCGACGCCGCGCGCGCTACCAGCGCTGCGCCAAGGGACGCCACGAGCGACGCCGCCAACGCCAACCGCTTGAACATCGATCCGACCCTCATCCCACCGCGATACATCCGCCTCCGCGAGGTCGGCGGACGGATACCCGGGAACCCTAGCCCGAGTTTTGTCAATTCTACACTAAATGCACCTCGGTCCGGTAGCGGATGGGCGGTTTCAATTGTTTCAGCAGCGATTTCTGCGAGTTAGTAACATTCCCATGGTAAAGGGCGGCGCCTCGAGCGGGATGAAGCGGCTCTCGCTGAAACCGGCGCCAGCCACCCAATTCTCCAGGTCGGCGCTCCTATGGAGGCGGCCGCTCGTCGTGCGCAACGCCAGGCCGAGTTCGTAAAGGGCGGCCGGCAGAACCCCCGCCGGCTGGACCGGGAAGACGTCGATGACCGCGAGTTCACCGCCCGGTCGGAGCGCCCGGTGCAGCCGCTCGAACAGGTCGCGGTTGCCGGCGGCGGTCTCGAGGTGGGCGACGTTGGCGAGGATCGCCAGATCGAAGGCCGCGTCCGGCAGCGGCACTTTGTGGTAGTCGCCGGCGATGGTGGTAAAGCGCTCCTGCAGGCCGGCTCCGGCAGCGGCCTTCTGCGCTATCGTCAGCACTGCCGGCCAGTCGAGCGCGGTCACCGCCGTGGCGGCATCGCGGCGGGCGAGCGCCAAGCTCCACACGGCCGCGCCGGCCCCGACGTCGAGCACCGCGAGCCCCCGCCGTCGTCCGCCGATCTCGAGCGCCGTTGCCGCCGCCTCGGCTGCCGGCGCCATCATCCAGGCGAGCGCCTGCGCCTGGGCCTGGTAGTGCCGCTCGCTCTGCTGCGGATCGTCCATCCGCGCCATCGGCTCGCCGGTCCTGAGGAAGGCCGGCAGGTGCGACCAGTAGGCGTCGCCGAGATCGCGATAGGGCCCGGCGAGGAAGCGCGCCACCGGCGTCAGCGCATAGGCCTCGCCGGCGCGCTCGAGCAACCCGAGCGCGCGCAGCCCGTCGAGCAGCAGCGCCGTCGGGCGGAGCGCCGTGCCGCTGGCCTGGGCGACGGCGGCTGCGCTCGCCGGGCCGCTCCCCAGCGCCTGCAGCACGCCCGCCTGCTGCGCCGCGCGATAGATCTGCGCCGCGCCGTGGGCGCTCATTAGCTGCGTGTAGGTCTCGAGCGCGCGCATGTCGGTGGTCATCATCGGACGCTCCTCTTCTGCGCCGCGGAGACCGTAAAGATGCCGTGCTCGTCGACGCGCATCGCCTGCTTCTCGAAGCCGGCCGCGGCGACCAGCTCGTCGATCTCGGCCTGGGTGCGGCGGCGCATCAGCCAGGGCTTGCCTTCGCGGTTGGTGAGCACGCGCGCGATCAGCTCGATCTGCGGGTGCCAGGGCTGGTTGGTGTAGA
>Ga0335085_10013252_pt1 | contig 12095 bp, 8 predicted proteins | sample Lox_Sample_45_FD_206712 | JGI IMG/M metagenome (GOLD analysis project Ga0335085, IMG submission 206712) | Soil microbial communities from Loxahatchee National Wildlife Refuge, Florida, United States - Lox_Sample_4.5 | ecosystem: Environmental > Terrestrial > Soil > Wetlands | place: USA: Florida...
ACTGGGACGTGGTCATCCTTGACATCAGCATGCCGGGCCGGAGCGGAATCGAAATCCTCACCGATCTGAAATTGGCGCAGCCCAAACTCCCCGTTCTGGTTTTAAGCATGCACCCGGAAGGTCAGTACGGAAAGCGTGTGCTGAAAGCGGGGGCCTCCGGTTATATGAACAAGAATAGTGCGCCGGAAGAGTTGATTAAAGCCCTTCGCAAGGTCCTTTCCGGCGGCTGTTACGTGAGCCCTACACTGGCCGAAAAACTGGCGCTGGATCTCAACGAGGATCGGAGGCGGCTCCCGCACGAATCTCTCTCCGATCGTGAGTTTGAGGTCCTGCGCATGATGGCGTCGGGTAAAACCGTTACTCAGATCGCGGAGGGACTCCACCTCAGCGTGGCAACGATCAGCACCTACCGGGCGCGGATTCTGGAGAAGATGAAGATGACCACCACTGCGGAGCTTATGCACTACGCCTTTCAAAATCGGCTCGTAGAATAGACCCCGCATCGAACCCGCCGTGTAGTTGAAACAACGACACCAAAAAACGAACTGCCACGACAGGAAAATCCCATTTCCGGCGATTGCTGCAGCACGCCCTAAGCCCGCAACATGGGTGCGGGGGCATATATGAGAGTGCTGATCGCTGATGACTCCGAGGCCTTTGTTAAACGCCTGCTGTCGGCGCTGGCGGAAATCCGCGGCGCGGAAGTCATTGCGCAGGCGCGCACTGGGACGGAAGCTTTGCAGGCCGTCCGCAGCCTGCACCCCGAAATCATAATCCTCGATATCAGCATGCCGGAAGGAACCGGTATTGAAGTGTTGGAAGGCATGAAAGCGGAGAAAGCAGCGCCGGTCACGATCGTCCTGACAAATTTCACTTATTCGCAGTACCGCAAGAGGTGCCAGCAACTCGGTGCGGTCTACTTTTTTGACAAATCAACCGAATTCGCAAAAGTGGGTGAGGTCCTGCGACGGCTGATACAGGGAGAATCGGAAGCACCCGAGGGCGGCTACAAAATGGCGGAGCGGGAATCACCTCCGGCCTGATTAAGAGAGAAGGAAATGGAACACATTTATCTGGCGGGTGCGGCCGCCGGCATCATTCTATCTTGGGTATACATCCTCTGCCTGAAAGCCAAAATCCGCGAGTGCTTGGGCTATATCGAAACCCGCATCGACTTGGCAAATCCGGGACTCAGCGACAGGGGCCGCCGGTGTGCAGGGGATGAGTCAAATGGAGAAGCAGGTTCATCCCTTCGTGACCGGAACGATATCGTTTTAGCTCCGCAGGGAGGGGCCGCTGTGGCCGATAAGCCGAAACTGATTGTCGCCAATTCAGGCATCAATCAACCGTTTCACTACTTGTGCTCACTTTGCCTGTGGCCGTTTTTGTTGCCGGGAGACCAGCCGCCCAAGGCAGCCGTGGCGGAACTTTTTCACACCTTCCGGGAACACATTGAACAGGAGCATCCGAATCCCAGCCAGGTATGGGGTGCCGGTTCTGAGGGTTGACGAAAAACCTGCTCTATTTCGTTCCCGCACGGACGCCTCAGATCGTCTGAGGAAATGCGAGGGGAGAAGGAATCTTGAGCATGGATTGCGATCCCGAAGTCTTTGACCCGAACGTGGCCTTAGCCAGTGTAGGAGGCGACCCGATTTTTCTGAGCGAGGTGGCAGGGTTGTTTCAGGCCGCTTGGCCCACCCTGAGGAGCGAGATTCGCTCCGCCTTGACTTCCAGCGACTGGCGCGCCCTCGAATGGAGCGCCCACCTGGTGAAAACCGCAGCCACCAACATCTCGGCAAGAAAGGTCAGTGAGACTGCCCTTCTGCTTGAAACCGTAGCAGGAAGCGGGGACATCCAGCGCTCTCAACGCGCAGCCGCCAACCTTGAGCGCGAAGTTGAGAAACTCCAGTCGGTCCTCGCGACCCTGAATTACACGCTGAGCACCCCGCAACACTGCTCTTCGTAGTACAGGCGAAAGAAAAACCAACCCCAACGACGCCCAAAAGACACGAAATAAAGCTATTGACAACCTCTGCTGCCCGGTGGTAAACAAAATGTCGAATTAAGTTAAGTTACCTAACAAACTGATGAAATTCCTCGGCCAGGCCAGTCCGTTGGCGATTCAGCCCCCGGTGATGAAGCGGATGAACCGCCTCAGTTTGCTGGCCTTAATCATGGAGCACGGGCCAATTTCCCGGACCGGCCTCGCCCGCCTGAGCCGCCTGAGTAAGCCCACGGTGTCCGCCCAGGTCGAAACATTGATCCGGAAGCGCCTGGTTTCGGAAACCGGCCCGGGAGCGTCGGGGAAGCGCGGGGGGAAAAAGCCAACTCATCTCGAATTCAACACGGATTATGCTAGCTTGGCGGTTGGGGCAATCGCCCCCCTTGAGACCCGCCTCGCCGTAACGGACCTGAAAGGTGCAATTATTGCGCAAACGCAGTTCCGTACCGAAGTTCAACGCGGGGCAGCGCGCGTTACGGAGAGTGTTCAAAAAGGCTTAGAAGAGCTGCTGCGGGATACGGGCCGGACGGAGCAGTTGTGCCAGATTGCCATTGCCGCCCCCGGACGGGTCGATGTCCGCCGCGGGGTCATTCTAGAGGCAGGCAATCTCTTCAATTGGCAGAATGTGCCGATCGCCGATTCCCTGCTCCGCGCGTTCAGAACGCCGATTCTGGTGGATAATGACCTGAATCTGGCGGCGCTCGCCGAAATGAATTACGGAGCCGCGCAGGGCGTCGAGGACTTCGTTCTGGTTTGTCATCACACGGGAATTGGCTGTGGAGTGGTGTTGGGAGGGGAGTTGCACCGCGGCTCCAACTGGGCCGCCGGCGAAATTGCTCACCTCGTTTTGGATTTGAGGCAAGCCGGCAAGGATTGGAATCCGCGCGGATATCTGGAACTTCAAGTAAGCGCTGACCGACTTTCGGCAAGGATCGGCCGGACGGAAGCCTTGCGCGAATCGCTGGCCGGCTGTCTGGACGGAGACGGTAGGCTCGCCGCGCTCCTTCGGGCCGGGAAGCATGGCCATGCCGCCGCGCGCACCGTCGTCAAGGATCTCGTTCTTCACCTTGGGGTCGCGATCGCCCACGTTGCGGCGACCTATGATCCCTCCTTAATCGTGCTTCAGGGGGAGATATTTCCTCCGTTAATGGAGGATATTGCGCGCATCGTCAAGGGGGCAATCCCTTGGACCCCGCGTCTGGTGAAATCCCAACTGGGCGAAGATGCCGCCCTGCGCGGGGCGATTGTGGCCGCGCGGACCGAGGCTCACAATACTATTGCCAAGGGTTTGAATGAAAGTGGGACGCGCCCGGATCGGGAGAACCCTTCCCATCCCGAAGCCATGGTGGGCGCGAGATGGGCGGGTTAGGAATCAAACCATCCCATTTTCGGGTTTCTTGTGGCTTTATCGTATTTAACGATTCGGTAGTCAAACTATTGTCGAACTGATGTGACGGTGTTACCTCGCATGAGGTGTAACTGGGGTCCAACACTACCCGTATGTCACGACACTCCTGATGAGGGACCAGTTTCTTGATGCCTCGGCGGAACCGTGGGTCAAACCGCAAAAAATTGAAGAGAGGAAGGTGGAACGGAGTCATGGACAAGATTGATATCGGAAGGCATCATCGCATCTCGTCAATGGCAAGGTTAACGGAACTCGTGGGCTTTTTCCTTATCGGGTTCCTTCTTTCGGTTTCCTGGATGTTGGCCCAAACAGGACAGGGCACGGTTACGGGTACTGTGAAGGACACCAGCCAGGCAATCATCCCCGGGACCACGGTTACGCTGACCAACACTCAAACCGGGGTCGCTTTAAAATCTGCCAGCTCCGATGTAGGAATCTACTACTTCGGCGCCGTCCCCATCGGACCCTATCGCGTGTCGGCAATAAAGCAGGGCTTCAAGGAATGGATCGGAACATTCACCCTGGAAGTGGGCCAGAGTGCCGTCGTGAACCCGGTGCTGGAAGTCGGGAGCACCACCACCGTGGTCGAAGTGAGTGGAGCCGCCGCACCCATTGAGACACAAAGCGGCGCAGTGGCCGACATCAAGGAATCGAACCAGATCCGTGACCTCCCGCTCAATGGGCGGCAAGTGGGTGGACTGTTCAATCTTACCGCGGGCGTGGAGAGCGGTGCCGGGGGCGCCCGCGTGAATGGCATGAAAGTGGGCGCCTTGGACATCAACATGGACGGCGTGACGCTGGTGAACCGTTTCGGCGGTGGAATGGCCAATGTGCAGCCCGGAATTGAGACCATTCAGGAATTTCGGATTGACACTGTTGGCTCGGATGCCCGCTACGACCAACCCTCTACGGTGATCATGGCGTCCCGCAGCGGCACGAATCAAATTCACGGGGCGGCGTACGAGTATTTGCGGGATAACACGGTTCTCGGCGCGACGCGCTTGCGCACCGACCCCGTGGGCTCGAACTTCCATTTGCCCGAACTCATCCGGAATGAGTTCGGAGGATTCCTGAGCGGTCCCGTCGTGATTCCCCATCTCTACAACGGCAAGGACAAGTCGTTTTGGTTTTTCGACGATGAAGGCTTGCGTTCCCACACCCGTTATTCACCTCTGATCACTGATGTACCGACCGCCGCTATGTGGCAAGGGGACCTTAGTAATGCCATCGATGCCGGCACCAACCAACCGATCATCATCTATAATCCCACCACAACGGATCCCAACACTTTCCAACGGACGGCGTTTGCCGGGAATAAAATCACCACGCCGATCAGCCAGCTCGGGACCGAGCTGAAGTCACTGACGGCGCTTCCCCCCAACGCGAATAATCCGTTTATCGCGTCCCACGACAATGCCACTTACCCGAGTATTCAAAGCACCGAATCCTATACCGCCAAGTGGGACCAGAACATTTCGGACAAAGACCGGCTTTCGGTCCGCTACACCCGGGCAACCTCGAACAGCTCCATTGAGGGGGGATATTTTGCTGACCCCAGCAATCCCCTGTCGGGCATGGGAACCAGTGCACGGAACTACCAGACGACCAATGTGGCGGTCAATTACAACCGGACCATTTCGCCCAATTGGCTGAATGAGTTGTTAGTCGGAGTTCTGCGTGAACCCAACCACAGTGGAACCAACGCGGACTTCACAAACTGGGACTCCAAGCTGGGCACGCCCAATCCCTTCAGCGTAACGGGCTGGCCCACGCTTTATGTACAGGATCAATCCCCCAACATCTATCTGGACTGGGACTCGGACAACAACAAAGCCCAGCATCTGACGACCGAGACGATTGAAGACAATGTTACCTGGACGCACGGCAAGCACACCGCCCAGTTCGGGTTCCGCGGCCGGAAAGAGCAGAACAACATCGAGGAACTGCAACAAGCCCAGGGCTTTCTCCAGTTTGGGCCATCGGCCTACACGTCGCTCTTCGACGGAGTGAGTCAGGCCGTACCTGACACGGGCGATGGTTTTGCGGATGTGCTCTTGGGCCTCCCCAATGATTTGCAAAATCAGTATAACCGGGGATATTTCTATTTTCGCCAGACGGAGATCGGCCTGTATGGGGAGGACAAAATCAAGGTCAGCCCACGTCTCACCCTCAACCTGGGCCTGCGCTGGGATTACTTCACCCCATACAGTGAGGCGCGAAATCGCATGGCCCTGCCTTATGCGGCCGACCAAAAATTTGCCGTACTGACCCCGGGCAATGTGAGCATGACTTCGGTTGGCGTGCCGGCCTCCGCGCTGGCAGCCTGGGCGGGCGCCGGTTTGACCTGGCAGACGGCGAACTCAGCCGGCTACCCCTCCTCCCTTTTTAATCAAATCCATCATGACTTTGGCCCGCGCATCGGCGTGGCCTACCAGGTCAATCACAATACGGTGATCCGCGGATCATATGGTGTCTATTATGTGCCAGAGCCGCTCAACCTCTTGCTGCAATCCATGCGGACGAACCCCCCGCTAAACCTTAATTACATCAACAACCGTTTCCTCGACACCAATGTTCCCGGCGGTGCGAGTGGACCGTATTTCAACATGTATCCCTGGTTGCGAGTGCCCGCTTCCACCGATTACCTGCCTACGGCAACAGTGAGTATTACGGGGGGCGCCCAGGCCCCTACTGAGGGGAACAATATCACTACCTGGGATGCCAAGAATTGGAATGATTCGCGTGATCAGACCTGGAATCTCACCATCGAGCACGAACTCCCCCGGCACACCGGCTTGCGCTTGAGTTATATCGGGACGTACGGCGGGAATTTATTGCAGAACTACGCCATCAACGATCCTGAGCCGAATTACAGTTACGCCCTGCGCACTGGGCTCCAGCCGCCCGGGGATACCAACCAGTTGCGTGGTATCCTGAACTGGGGCGTGATCGCGGACAACCACACCGGCTACTCCCGCGACCATTCCTTCCAGGCGGAGTTACACCGGACGTTTTCGAACGGCGTCGCCTTCCAGGCCTTCTACACGTTCACCCGCCAACTTTCCACCGATGACCCATCGGGATCCAGTCTTTCCAGTACTTCCATCAACGGCGGAACGGGGACCGGCAAGCTCGGCGGTAATGGCGGCGCCGCCGTGCCGGAGAACTTTGAGATTCTGGGTGAACCCAGCCTGACCTATGCTCAACGAGAACGGCTAGTTTACTTCAACAGCACCACCATTCCCCCCCACCACTTCACCCTCAATGGCATCTACGATCTGCCGATTGGCAAGGGTAAATACTTTGCGCGCAATGCTTCAACCCCGCTCAATTATCTGATCGGGGGGTGGCAGGTCGCCACCATCTATGTCTGGAATAGCGGGTTGTGGATGGGCCTCAATCCCAATTTGGTCCAACCCGGCTCGGTCCGGATTCCTGCCAACAAGCGGGCGACTCTTACATATGCGGGCAGCAGCGACCGCTATCGGCAGTGGTTCGCTGGCAACTTCACGCAGACGCCCACCAGCGTTTCAGGGACGCTCGTTGCCTCCGGAGCACACCTCGGTGGCCCCAACTGTTCCGGAAAGTTTAACGGTCAGGTAGCCGTGAACCTGGCGAACGGAAATTGCTACAATGCGGCTTTTGCCTCAACCAATACCGGCACTTTCTTCAACCCCGCTCCCCGCAATAACATCATCGGCCCAGGAGCTTGGAACGATGACCTCTCGCTGTATAAGCACTTCAAGATCGGGGAGAAGGTCGATGTGCGCTTTTCCGCTGATTTTTTCAATTTCACGAATCACCCGAACGATAACCCTCCCAACTCGAGCAACGGGCTGCAAGACATCTCGCAGCAATCCACAGCCCTGAATACTTCACGCCAGATCCAACTCTCGCTGCGCCTGGAATTCTAGATCTGGCCACCCTCATGGGCGGAGGTCGTGCTTGGACACGGCCTCCGCCCAACTCTTGTTCCCCCCGCAATGTGGCGCTAACATTCATCGTTGCGCTGTTCGTGCTGCCGCAGCATCCTCCGCAGCAGACGTGCGGAGACGCGGGGGAGGAACCCCAATAGAAAAGCACGAAGCAAAGGCTCGCCGGCATGTTAACTCGTGGAGACCATCACCTTTTGGCAAGAGGATTTAGAGAACTAATGATGTCGCTGTGTCTCCTTGCCCCCTTGGTGAGTCCTCTCTTGGCGCAGCAGGTGGACGAGGCCCCGTTGGAAGGATCCCTGGGCGAGGGCGTCAAATTGATCGGCCTGGGACGTTTCCAGGAAGCTGTTCAAGCGCTCAATGACGCCAAGCAGCGTGACCTTCAAGACGCCCGCCCTTACTTCTACTGCGGTATGGCACTCTCTCAATCCGGGCATATGCAGGATGCTGCTTCCGAGTTGGTAGAGGCCGTTCACCTCGCCCCCCAGCGACTGGAATACCGTGTCTTCCAAGCCCACGTCTTTGAGGAACTCAAACAAATGGAGGCGGCAGACGCAACCCTGGCCGCATTCAAAGACGCCCAAGTGCTGGCGCGACTCTCCGCGGCCTGGCTACGGCTGCTGGCCGACGATTTCTATCGGCTCGAGGAACCAGACAAAGCCCTGCCCGTGCTCGCATTGTGGGAGAAGAGCGATCCTGGCAACCCCGACGTTGACCTCAATCGCGGCCGGGTCTACCTGCTGAAAATGCGGCCGGATGTCGCATTGGAGTCTTTCGAGCAGAGTGTGAAGAAGTCTTCCCAGAATCCCCAGGCCTTTTATGAAATGGCAAAGATTCTGTACAGTAAGAACGAGTATCTTGCCGCCAAAGATGCACTCCTTAAGGCTCTGCGCGTTGACGCGAATAATCCCGAGTACATTTCCAAGCTCGCGTCGGTCTACCTGGCGTTGGATGATCCGGACGCCGCCATAAAATCGCTGAGGGGTATCGAATCCGCGGCTCCCGGCTTGCCGATGATCTACTACATCATGGCTCGTGCTTTACGCAAGCAGGGGGACGCAGCGCGGAGTGCCGAGTATTTTGCGAAGTTTCAGGAGGCCTCTGCCTCCGAGCGCGACGGCAACGAGCGCGCCTTGCAGATCAGCCGGCCTATCGCCCAGGCCGAGCGGCAGCTTGATCAAGGCCATACGGCGGAGGCCCGCGCCCTCTTTGAAAAAGCTTTGCTGCTGGATCCCAATCGGTGGGAACCGAACGCGAACCTGGCAGAGATGGATTTGAACTCCGGCGACACCGAGGGGGCATACCCGCGTCTCGAAAGGCTTCAACAGATCGATCCGGAGTCCCCGGTGGGCAATTTTCTGATGGCGCGATACTGGTACCAGAAGAAAGATTATGCGCATGCGCGGATTTACGCGGAGAAGGTGCGAGTGAGCCGGCCGGATAATTCGGAATGCCGCGCCCTGCTCGGCGATATTTACACGCACCTGGGAGAGAGGCAAAAAGCGCTTCAGGAGTACCAGGCGGCCATTCACTTAGCACCCGACCGCACGGACCTCCGCCAACGCCTGGAAAATGCGGAAGGCAAGCGGCAGTAGGCAGGAAGCCTGTCTTTGAGGCCATCAGTACCGAAATTGCCTAGCGCCAGCGGGTTTGCTGTCCCTCTCACATTTTGTCATTTTGTGGGTAGTATATTCTAGCCTCAGCAGTTTTGCTTGACAAAGGCTAGGCATGTGTGATAATGGAAGGAATTGTGGAGAGGCGGCGTCCGCGCGGCCCTTAACTGCCCATCCCTAGAACCGAGACTTCCGCAAGATGGAAATTCATCGCAGCGCGGCTATCATTCTTGACGAAACTCACAAAAATCGGCTCCTCTCCGCCCGAGAAAATTTAACGTTGTACGACCGAAGCCAGTACGTGTATAAAAACAAAGAAAATGTAGATAAAATGCCCGTGGGAAGTCATGTTTTTATGGCCTCATGATACGCTTTTTGCGGATGAATACAGTTCTGTGGGTACGAATTGCACTCGCTGTCCAGGTTTTGGCGGCTGTTTGCACGCACTTTTACGCCCGATTCCGACACCGCCTCATTGTGCATATTACCGAAACGCCCATACGGAAAGGGAGTGCCATTCCACAGGACAAGCAGCCCAGCCCCAGGTCTTCCCTTAGCCAGTACACTCTGTTTGGGATAGTTTTTCTCTTTCTTGGTTTCGCCTTTGCGAGCCCCGCATGGCCAGAGTCCTCGAATGTATTCCTGATCACGATTGACACCCTTCGCGCCGACCACGTGGGGTGCTACGGCGACCACCAGGCCCATACCCCAAACCTGGACGCACTGGCACATGAAGGAGTATTGTTCCAGACAGCAGTCTCACAGGTTCCGCTAACTCTCCCTTCTCACTGCTCCATTATGACCGGAACCTATCCACCGATGCACGGCGTGCGCGACAATCTTGGATACACCCTGGGTGACGAACCTCCCACGCTGGCTTCACTTCTCCAGAAGAAAGGGTATGAGACGGCCGCCTTCGTGGGCGCAGAGGTTCTCGACCCACAACGGGGACTGAACCGGGGATTTGATATCTACTCCAGCCCCTTTCACCGCAAAGCCACCCGGGATAATCCGCTTCTTTTCAATCTCCAGGACCTGCAGCGCCGCGGCGAAGAGGTGGTGAATGATGCCCTGGGCTGGATGCGCGCCGAGCCTCGGGGCGCCGGCAAGCCGTTCTTCGTGTGGATTCATCTCTACGACCCTCACACACCATACGATCCGCCCGAGCCTTTTCGCTCTCTCCTGCGCAGCCGCTACGACGGCGAGATTGCCTATGCGGATGAGGCTGTAGGGAAGTTTCTGGCGTATCTTCGCGAACATTCCCTCTACGATTCGACTTTGATCGTGGCCACATCGGACCACGGAGAAAGCTTTGGAGAGCACGCCGAATACACCCACGGATATTTCATATACGACACAACTTTACTGGTCCCCCTGATCATCAAGCCGCCCGCTCGGTCCGGAGTCATTCCACGCCGCGTCGAAGTGCCTGTCCGAAGCATCGATATCGCTCCCACCATCACCCAAATCCTGGGCCTCCCTTCGGTGCCTAGCATGCAGGGCAGCGGCCTGCTCTCGCTGATGATGGGCAGGGCTGGCGCTTCACCCACCGGCGTGGCCTATAGCGAAAGCTATTATCCAGGGGAATTCGGCTGGAGCCCACTGCGCTCGGTCCGCGGCGGGCGCTACAAGTACATCGACGCACCCAAGCCCGAACTTTACGACCTCGTTGCGGATCCCCAGGAAGCTCACAACCTCAACGGGACTCGGCGTGACGTAGCCCTGGAGCTAAAATCACAATTCGACAACCTGGTGGCGCGAATAACTCCCCGAACGCCCCCTCGGCGGACCCCGGTATCTCCTGCAGATGCCGAGATGCTCGCCTCACTGGGCTACCTGGGAACGTCGGGGGCACCGGCAGAGATCCGGCCGGGCCGGCCCTTGCCAGACCCCAAAGATGAATTGGCCACCTACAAACTCCTGTTTTCGGGTACGCAATTGGCGGCGGAGGGCCAGTGCGCCCGCGCCCTTCCCCTGCTGACTCGCCTGACGCAGCTTGATTCCTCCTTACTGATAGGTCAAATCACCCTGGGCAAGTGTGATCTCGCGTTGGGTAAGTTCGATGCTGCGGATACGACGCTGCATTCCGCCCTGCGTCTTCGCCCCGACAACCTGGAGGCCAAGTTCTATTTGGGCATCTGCCAGTTTCAGGAGAACCGGCTCAAAGAAGCGCTCGCCACACTTCAGCCGCTTGTCCAGACGCTTCCCAATGAGCCTTACCTGCACTTCTATCTGGGTGGAATCTATGAAAACGAAGGTGTGCCCGCGCAGGCGCTGGAGGAGTACCAAAAGTGCGCAGCCATCGACCCCCATTTCGAAGTCGCCGTTTACAAAGTAGGTTACTTCCTGGCCAAGAGCGGCAAGTTCAGCGAAGCCGCAGCGCAGTTCAAGAGGGTGGCGGAGATGGACCCGTCCAACGCCTCGGCGCACTTCAATCTGGGCCTAGCTTATCAAAAGTCAGGGAATGAGGCGGCCGCGCGGCCGGAGTTCGACACCGCGTGCAAGCTCGACTCAGGCAAGTGCCTTCCCCCTGATCAACGGTAGTTAGCCAACCGCCACCGGTATGATGTCGCAACCCGCGCCCCCTTGGGGGATCGAGTGGACTGGAAACAGCTTCCTCATCAGCCTGTGCGGGCCGCGTAAGGGGGGATCGCCCTTAGGATGCCGGAGGGCGATCTCGAAATTCTGACTGCTGAGTTCTCCGAAAGAGGCCTCGTTCATGCGCTTTACCTGCCGTCTGCTACCATTGGCTTGCTGCCTACTGCTTGCTGCCGGCTGCCTACTCCTGGCACGGACTCCGGGGAATAGCGCCGAACTGCCGCGCCAGCCCTTTCTCGACTGCACGTACCCGTCGAAGGTGTTTGGAGAGGAGCGCCATTACCGCATCTTTCTGCCGTCTGATTACAATATCAGCAATAAGGCCTATCCTGTTATCTACTACTTTCATGGGCACAGTGACCGATACACCCTGGAGAAATATGATGACGGCAAGGACACGGTGCCGAAGATCGCCGCTTTCGTAGCCGCTCATCCGGTAATTGTAGTTTCAGTAGACGGGTACGTGGCGCGGGATTACCAGGGCTTTTATGGTGGCACTCCCTGGGACGTGATGAAAACCGGTGGCGATTACGATTTCG
>Ga0335085_10013253_pt1 | contig 12094 bp, 8 predicted proteins | sample Lox_Sample_45_FD_206712 | JGI IMG/M metagenome (GOLD analysis project Ga0335085, IMG submission 206712) | Soil microbial communities from Loxahatchee National Wildlife Refuge, Florida, United States - Lox_Sample_4.5 | ecosystem: Environmental > Terrestrial > Soil > Wetlands | place: USA: Florida...
CATTCGGTCACAGCGAATGGCGGAAGAGACGGCCCGTTGACGCGGATTTAGCGAGGCTGGGGATACCCCCCCGACACATCAGCTTTCGCCAGGGGTGATACTGTTTGCGTCCATGAAGCACAATCACTGCGACGGATCGGATCGTCTTCCGGTCGCGCAGGCGCAGAGCAGTCGCTCGCAATCGTTTCGCGCGATCGGCACTTCGACGCGTACGGAATCCGCCGTATCTGATAGCTCCCGTTAAACTAATCGTCGGATGCCCGACGATTCCTCCCTGGCCCAGTCAGTCGCGCGCGCCGCGCACATGCGCCACCTTGTTGATACGCTGCACCAGCTTGAGGCGAAGCTGCGTGAAGGCGGCGGCGCGGAGCGTATCGAGCGGCAGCATCACGCCGGCAAGCTGACCGCGCGGGAACGCATCGCAGGACTCATCGATCCTGGCGCGCGTTTTCTCGAAATCGGACTGCTCATCGCTTATGACCGGTACGACGGGCAGGCGCCCGCCGCGGGTGTGGTCACCGGTATCGGCAGAATCGAGGGGCGCCCCGCGGTCATCGTGGCGAACGACGCTACTGTCAAAGCGGGTGCCTGGTGGCCGGAGACAATCACGAAAATTCTGCGCGCCCAGGAGATCGCGATGCGCAACCGCGTCCCGATCGTTTATCTTGTCGATTCCGCGGGGGTCAATCTGCCGTATCAGGACGGAATTTTTCCGGGCCAATATGGCGCGGGGCGCATTTTCTTCTATAATTCACTTATGCGGCGCAGGCTCCGTGTGCCGCAGATTGCCGCCGTGATGGGCCCTTGCATCGCGGGCGGCGCCTATCTTCCCGCGCTCAGCGACGTCATTTTGATGGTCGAACACACGAGCTTCATGGGTCTCGGCGGCCCGAATCTCGTCAAAGGAGCGACTGGCCAGACGATCGATCAGGAATCGCTGGGCGGCGCACATCTGCACAATGCCAAAAGCGGCGTGGCGCATTACGTCGCACGCAACGACGAGGAATGCCTCGGCATGATCCGCGTGCGCTTCCGGCAGTTGCCGCTGGCCACGACCGCGCCCGCCGCAACTGCACCCGCGTTATCGGCTGACGACCTCTACTCGATCCTTCCGACCGACCACCGCCTGCCGTATGAAATCGAAGCCGTGCTGGCGCGCATTTTCGACCGGAACGATTTTGTCGAATTTCAACCCGAATTCGCGCCGGAAATGCTCTGCGGCAACGCGCGCCTCGGCGGTCATCCGGTGGCCGTGATCGCGAATCGCCGCGGCTATCTCAAGCCCCGCATCGGCGGCATCATCTACACCGAGTCCGCCCGGAAAGTCGCCTATTTCGTCGAAAATGCCAGCCGCGCCGGCACGCCCATCATTTACGTGCAGGACGTGTCCGGATTTATGGTTGGGGCGGAGGCCGAGAGCGAAGGCATTATCCGCGCCGGCGCTGAAATGGTCGAAACAATGTCGTGCGCCACCGTCCCGCGCATCGTCCTCACCATCAATCATGCGAGCGGCGCCGGCTACTACGCGATGGGCGGGCAGGGCTTCGATCCCAATTTCACCTTTAGCTGGCCCACTGCCCGCATCGGTGTGATGGAAGGCGATTCCGCGGTACAGGCGCTTTATTCGGTCGAGCTGGAAAAGCTGAAGAAGTCCGGCCACGCGGTGCCCGAAGACCTCGCCCAATCGATCCAGCGCACACGTGCCGATTACGAGCGCTGGCTTGACGCGAAATACGCCGCCGCCCGCGGCCACTGCGACGCCGTGATCGATCCGCTGGAAACGCGCGCCGTGCTGACACTGGCGCTCGAAGTGGCGCGGCACAATCCGCGCGCCAACGCCCTCGCGCTGGAGACCCTGTGATTCGCATAGCCAACGGCCAGGGATTCTGGGGCGATTGGCTGGAAGCTCCGGTGCGCCTGGTCGATCAGGGTCCTATCGATTTCCTCGTACTCGATTACCTCGCCGAAGTCACGATGTCGATCCTGCAGAAGCAGAAGCAGGACGATCCCGCGCTGGGGTACGCGCGTGACTTCCCTCCCCTGATCGGCAGACTGGCGAAAAAACTCAGGGAACGCAACATCAAAGTCGTCGCCAACGCGGGCGGCGTCAATCCCACCGCCTGCGCACATGCTGTTCTCAAAGCCGCGCCTGAACTGAGGGTCGCAGTGGTCCGCGGCGATGACGTCCTCGACCGTATCGACGACTTCCTCGCGCGGGGCTATGAGATGCGCGACATGGACACGGGCCGTCCGCTTTCTACGGTGCGCGACCGCATCCTCTCGGCCAACGCGTATATCGGCGCTTTCCCGCTCGCGGAGGCGCTCGGCGCCGGCGCTGATGTGGTCATCGCGGGGCGCTCAACCGACACCGCACTCACTCTTGCCCCGATGGTCCACAAATTCGCCTGGAAGCCCGACGACTGGAATAAGCTCGCGGCAGGAACCATTGCGGGCCACATCATCGAGTGCGGCGCGCAGTGTTCCGGCGGCAACTGCCAGGTCGACTGGCAATCACTTCCCCACATGGCGGACGTCGGCTATCCGATTGTGGAAGCAGAGCCCGACGGATCTTTCGTGGTGACGAAGCACGCGGGGACCGGAGGTCGCATCCACTCCGATACCGTCAAGGAGCAGCTCCTTTACGAACTCGGCGACCCGACGAACTACATCACGCCGGACTGCGTCGCGGATTTCACCACCATTCGCCTGCAGGACCTTGCACCCGACCGCGTCGGTATCACGGGCATTCGTGGCGGACCGCGTCCGGAAACGCTGAAGCTTTCGATCAGTTATGCCGACGGCTGGAAAGCAATCGGTACGCTCGTCTACAGTTGGCCTCAGGCAGTCGAAAAAGCGCGCGCGGCCGACCGAATTGTGCGCGATCGCCTCAAATCGCTCGGTCTGACGTTCGATGAGATTTACACCGAATTGTTCGGGCTGGATGCGTGTCTCGGCGCCGTCGCGCCGGCGAATCCGGATCCGCCGGAAATCCAGCTCCGCATCGGCGTGCGTGGACCCGACCGCAAAGCGGTTGATCGATTCACGCGGGAATTGATACCGCTGGTTCTCAATGGCCCGCCCGGCGCTACCGGGTTCGGCGAAGGCCGTCCGGCGGTGCGCGAGATCGTCGCCTACTGGCCGGCGCTCATTCCCCGCAGCGAAATTCAAACGCGCGTTGAGGTGATCTCTTGAAGGTTGCTCTTAGCCACATCGCCCACACACGGTCCGGCGACAAGGGCGACACATCGAACATCGGCGTTATCGCTTTGAAGCCTGAATATTATGCAACGATTCTGCGGGAAGTCACGCCCGCGCGAGTCAAAACATTTTTCGGAGAGATGGTGAAAGGCAAGGTCGAGCGTTTCGAGCTGCCGAATCTGGGCGCCATCAACCTGCTGCTGCACGAAGCGCTCGGCGGCGGGGGCACGGTGTCGCTGCGCAGCGACGCCCAGGGCAAGACGTACGGCGCCGCGCTGCTCCGCATGGAGATCGAAATTGACTGATTACAAGCTCATTACGGTTAAACACGAGTGGCGCGTTCAGACGATCACGCTGAATCGCCCTGAAAAGCGCAACGCGCTGAATCTCGAACTATGCGAAGAACTGGTCGACGCCCTGGACCGCGCCGATCACATCCGCGAAGTCGGCTGCATCGTGCTGGCCGCCAGCGGCCCGTCTTTCTGCGCCGGGATGGATCTCCGAGAAACCGCCGACATCGATCAGGTGCAGCTCGTCGGCATTCACGAGCGGCTCTTCACCACCATCCATCGGCTGCGCACGCCTATCATCGCGGCAGTTCACGGCGCTGCCCTGGCGGGGGGCACCGGGCTTACGGCGAACGCCCACATTGTGATCGCAAAGCCGGATGCGACCTTCGGTCTTACCGAGGTCCGCATTGGGCTCTGGCCTGTACTCATTTTTCGCGCTGTCGAACATGCCATGGGCGAGCGCCGCACAGTCGAACTCAGCCTCACAGGCCGCACATTTACAGCCCCCGAGGCGCGCGAATACGGCCTGGTAACTGAAATCGCCGACGATCCTCTGAAACGCGCCTGCGACATCGCGCTCCACATAGCCCGACTCAGTCCGGTCGCCATCAGCCTGGGCCTGGACTACGTCCATCAGATACGTGGCCGCGACTGGGAGCACGCCGGCCGGGCGGCCCGGCTTACCCGCAATGAACTGATCTCAAACGATGATTTTAAAGAAGGTTCGCTCGCTTTTCTGGAAAAACGACAGCCGTCGTGGCCATCTCTAAGGGACCCGGATTGACCACCGCACCCCAAGATATTGTGGAACAACTGAGGAAAACCCTTTATCATGTATGGTTGCTACTTTACTTCGGCCTGAATGGCGGTTAGTATGGTGACGCGAACGGAGGAGGAGTCTGAGTGCTGAAGCTACGAAAAGTCGAACTCCAGGGATTTAAATCGTTCTGCGACCGCACCGAGCTCCGCTTCAATGGCGATGGCATAGCGGCCGTCGTCGGACCGAACGGTTGCGGCAAATCGAATCTCAGCGACGCCATCAGCTGGGTGCTCGGCGAGCAATCGGCGCGCAGCCTCCGCGGCACTCGCATGGAAGACGTGATTTTCGCCGGCACCAAATCACGCAAACCGGTCGGGATGGCCTCGGTTACGATGGTGCTGGTCGATCCTGACGCCAAGGACATCCCACCTCCCCCGCCCGAGATTATCGAAGGCGCCGAAGTTCCTTCCAAGGTCCACGAAATCCACTCCGCGAGCGGGCATTCCATCGTTCACCATGCCGGCGCCAAAGCCGGCGAAATCACCATCACCCGGCGCCTGTATCGCTCGGGCGAAAGCGAATATCTGATCGACGGCCGCACCGCCCGCCTTCGCGATATTCAGGACATCTTCATGGGCAGCGGCCTCGGGCCCGAGAGCTACGCCATCATCGAACAGGGCCGCATCGGGCAGATTCTTTCGTCGAAACCGGGCGACCGCCGGGCCGTGATTGAAGAAGCCGCTGGCATCACGAAATATAAGAGCCGCCGCCGTCTGGCGGAAGCCAAGCTGGAAAGCGCGAAGCAGAATCTCGCGCGGGTCTTCGACATCCTCGAGGAAGTCACCCGCCAGGTCAATTCGCTGAAGCGCCAGGCGTCTAAGGCCAAGCGGTACCAGGAGCTCAAGACCGAACTCGAAGCTCAGATGCGCACAGTTCTGGCAGGCCGTTATGTCGCGCTGAAAGCCGAAAGCGAAAGAGTGGCAGCTGCCCTCGAAGCGTCGACGGCCGAGCTCAAAGACCTCACCACGCAGGCCGCAGAAAGCGAAGCCGAACGCCAAAAAGCGCAGGAAGCGTTTTACGCGCTTGAAGCCCAGCTGACGGAGTCTCGCCAGACCCTTTCGGACATGAATCTGGAGTCCGAGCGCACCCGCGGCCGCCTGGAAGCTCAGGTGAGCGAGGCCGCCGGGATTGAGGAACGCATCACGCGCGCCGACCAGGAATCCGCCGATCTTGGCGCGCGGCTCGACCGGAACGAGACGGAGCGCGCCGCCCTTGCTCAAAGCGTTGCCGCCCTCGAGCAGGAGATGCAGCAGGTCCGGACCGGGCTGCTTGAAAAGAATCAGGCGCGCGATGTCGTCCAGGCGCGCGTGCGCGAAGCCGAACAAACCATCGAATCTTCGCGCACGGTGATTCTGCGGCTGCTCGGCGAATCGTCCACCATCCGAAATCAGATCGCGCAGGCGGATACGTACCTGTCCGGGATCGAGCGCGAGCGAGCCCGCGTGCGGAAGGAAGAGGAAATCGCCGCCGCCGAAATCGAGCGTCTGGCCGTCGTCAAAGAGCAGCTTTCAGCGAAGATCGCAGAGCGGCAAATGGAGCTGCAGCACGTCGGGGAGAACCGGCGCGAAACCGAACAGGGTTTGGCCGGCCGGCGCCAGTTCGATGCCGAATTGCGCAGCCAGATCGATCAGCTCAAAGCGGAGTGCTCGCGCCTGCGGGCTAAACGCGAATCGGTCGAAAATATTCTTTCGCATCACACTTACACGACCGAGTCGACCAAAAAGCTCCTGTCGGCGCTCGAAAACGGCCGTGCCGGCGAATTCCGCCCCGAAGGTGTGCTGGCGGATTTTATCGACGTCGATCCCGCGTGGGAACGCGCGGCGGAAGAGTTTCTGCACGAAGAACTCGAATACATCGTGGTGCAGGACTGGACGCAGGCCGAGCAGGCCATGAATCTCCTGCGCGGTGAACTGGAAGGGCGCGCCACGTTTCTGGTGGAAGGCGCTCCCCTGTCCGAAGAACCGGCTGTCTCGCAGGGTGTCGAACTGCCGCGTCTCGCCGATCAGGTTCGTTTCACCAACGGCCTCTCAGGTCAGACCCGCAACCTGCTACCCCGCCTCTCGGGTTGTTATCTGGCGAGCGACCGCGATCAGGCGCGCGCAATGGCCGATGCGTATCCGGATCGATATTTCCTGCTGGCTGACGGCCAGTGCTACAACGGCCGCATGCTGACGGGCGGCCGGAAGACCGCCAGTGGACCGCTGGTGCTCAAGCGCGAAATGCGCGAGTACGCAGCGCAGCTTGTCGAGCAGGAACAGGCGCTTGCCGCTAAAGTGAGCAAACAGGAATCGCTCCAGCGCGAAACCACTGCTCTTGAAGCCGAACTGGAGCGGCTGCGCCAGCTGCAGCAGTCCAGTGAAAAAGAAGCTGTGTCGCTCGACCACGATATTCGCCGCACCACGGAGGAAACCAACCGCGCCAATTCGCGGATCTCCGTGGCCCGTCTTGAACTGGAGCGTCTCGAACGCGAAGAGGCCCGCGCCCGCGAACAGCGCGCCCTGAATCAGACTTCCGTCGAACAAAGGGACGCCGAGCGAGCCGAGCGCGAAACCGCTCTCGAAGTTCTGCGCGAACAGCTTGATGCCGCGCAGGCCGAAGCGCACAGAATCGGCGAAGAGCATGCCGTCCTGCGCGCGCAGCTGGCCACCCTCGAAGAACGCCTCCGGGGCGAACGTACTTCGCTGGGCCGCCTCGAAAACCTGTCGCGTGAAATGTCTGAGCGTCGCGAGCAGATAGCCGGCGAAGTGGCGCGCTGGGGCGAAACCCGCGCGCGCATCCTGGCCGAAAACATCGAGCTGGATCAGAAACTGACCGGTCTGGGCGAGCAGATCGCTGAAGCAGAGCGTCTGGTTCTGGAGCTGTCCGAACGCGAAGCGCGGCTGCGCGAAACCCTGGCCCTGGCCGACGAGGTTCTGCGCGATCTGCGTGTCCGCATCGAAGCCGGACACTCGCAGCGCTCCGAAATCGAGGTCGAGCTCACGCGCCGCCAGTCGGAACTTCAGTACCTCGACGAAACCAGCCGCAAGGAACTGAACACCGGCGTGGCGGAACTCGAAACGCCGGCAGACACATCGGTCGAAACCCTTCAGGCGGCCGAAGTCGCATATCAGGACACGAAGACGAAAATCGATAACCTGGGCGCCGTGAATCCTACAGCATGGGAGGAATTCCAGGAAGCGCAGCAGCGCCACGACTTCCTCACCGCCCAGCGCCAGGACCTGCTCGATTCGATCCGCGATACCGAGAAGGCAATCGGCGAAATCGACGAGTATTCGCGCACCAAATTCAACGAAGCGTTCCAGGCGATCAACGAAAACTTCAAACAGGCATTCCAGACGCTGTTCGGCGGCGGCTCGGGCGAAATGCGCCTGACCGACGACACCAACGTCAACGACAGCGGCATCGACATGATCGCCTCGCCCCCGGGCAAGAAACTGCAGAACGTCCTGCTGCTTTCGGGCGGCGAGAAAGCGCTCACGGCGCTGGCGCTGCTGATGGCGATCTTCAAATACCAGCCGAGCCCGTTCTGCGTGCTCGACGAGGTGGACGCGCCCCTGGACGAAGCCAATATCGGACGGCTGACGCGCCTGCTGACGGAAATGGCGGTGGACACTCAGTTCGTCGTCATCACGCACTCGAAGAAGACGATGGAAGTGGCGCAGGCCATGTACGGCGTCACCATGCAGGAAGCCGGCGTCTCGAAGCTGGTATCGGTGAAGTTCCATCACGCGGAATCTGCCCACGCCGCGGCATAGGCGCGCGCCGACAAGTTGGCGAGTTGTCATCGACAACAGGCATCACCTTCGCCCGGAGCCGATCGTCGCGTGCCCACCGGCCGGATCCCGGCTCGATGCGTTTCCCCAGGAAGTGGGTTATCTCGCGAGGATTTCCACTTCGAGGCCTTTGAACTGGCGAAAGCCGGTATCGAATGTGACCATTCGTCTGGATGACGCCATCGCGAAAGCGGCAAGATAGGCATCGCCGACCAGCCTTGCTGCAGGAAAAGGCCAGGTCAGCAGAGTCGAAAAAATCGAATCGATATTCTCGGGCTCCTGGAGAAACAGGACTCGCTCATCCTGGAGCAACTCCTGCAGCATGCGCCACGCATGGGACGCAGGCATGGCGAGTTCACCCATAATATGCGGGTTGCCGAGCAACCGAATTACGGCGATCTGGGTGTGTCTGCACAATCCAAGTTCGTCCGCAGAGAGCCGGTCAAACCAACGCCGGGCCGGTTTATTGTGCTCGTGGTCCAGCACCAGTAACGGCAGAATGGCGCTGACGTCAGCCAAACATGGCTTCATCGATTTCTTCCCGCGTGGCTGCCCGGATCTTTGGTCCCTTCCCGCCACCCACGGACGGGGGAGGCCGCCGCACTCTGGGTCTTTCAGGGGCCAACGACTTACCGATGGCTTCGATGAAGAAGTCCTTGAGAGAAATTCCCCGAAGTGAGGCCCTGCTCTTAGCCATCGTCAGCAGAGCATCCGGTAATTCGATCGTGGTCCTCATATGCCATAATTGTGGCATACTTCGGGGAAATTCCCGGAAACCGTTATTGCCCAAGGTGTAAATACCTGTCAGAATTGGCCCAGGCACGTAACCGGAATCCAGCCTTCAACGCTCCCTAATCAGATGGACGACAGCGCAAAGCACACATATTTCTGGTTCAAGGCCTCCATCGCGCTCGGCATGCTCCTGGGGCTGGTGCTGCTCGCCCAGAGCATCCTGACCTACCGCTACGTCGCCAACAGCATGGTGCGGCTTGAAGCCAAACGCGAGGCCGACCGCAAAATGCAGTCCATCATCCGGCTGTCCCGCACCGCCGGGAACCGCGACATCGCAACGCTGCATCCGCTGATGGACGAACTGCGCAAAGAAGCGCCGCAGCAGATCGCCTGGATCCGGGTGCTGGACACCCGGGGCGACGCGATCGCCATCAGCGGTAACGCCTCCGGCGCGCCGGCTTACACCGCCTCCAGTTTCGAAAAAATCGTGGAAGACCGTGAACGCCCGCCGGCTGTGCGGATGACCGCAGCCGGAAGCGTTCTGATTACACTGAACCCGCTCTATGTCGGGCTGCCCGGCAAGTCCCCCGCCACGCCCGGCGGGCTGGCGCGAACCATGCCCGGCGTCGGCATCATCGAGATCGCCATCTACCTCAACGGCGTATCAACGCGTTTCGGCCCGCTGCGTGAAAACCTGATTGTCGGCGTCTCGGCAGCGCTCGCCCTGTGGGCTGCCGTCATTATCATCGCGTTCCGCTTCCGCTCGTATCTGCGCGGCAAGAAGGTGGAAGAGCAGCTCGCCATGGCGCGGCTGGTTCAGTTCGATCTGCTGCCTCCGGGACGCCTGCTGACGCGCGATCTCGAATTCGCTGCCCAGTGTGTGCCCGCCTGGCAGGTGGGCGGCGACTTCTATGACGCCTTCGAGACCGGCGATCACCAGGTCGAGCTGGTGCTGGGCGACGTTTCCGGCAAAGGCCTCTCGGCGGCGCTGGTAATGGGCGTCGTGCAGGGAGCGGTCCACGCCGCCAATGCCACAGGTCCGGCCGTCAATCACGAACAGAGCGCCGAACGGCTGAATCAACTGCTGTGCAAGAAAACTTCGCGTGAGCGCTTCGTCAGCCTGGTGTGGTGCTATTTCGACGCCATCACCTCGACGCTCAGCTACATCAACGCCGGCCATCTGCCGCCCCTGCTCATGCGCCGGAAGAGCGATGGCAAATTTGACATCATCCGCCTGGACGAAGGCGGTCCTGTCCTCGGAGTGCTTCCGGGCGCAACCTACAAACAGTCGCAGATTCCGGTTCAGCCCGGCGATCTGCTGGTGGTCTTCTCGGATGGCATCCTGGAAGCGCTGAACTCTGACGATGAAGAGTTCGGCGAAGAACGAATTCTCACGGCTGTCGAAGAAAACTGGGGTGGTTCACCGAGTCAGATTACGGACGCCGTTCTCGCGCGCGTTCGCGTATTCCTCGGTCGGGAACTGCCGCATGACGACCAGACGCTGATGGTGGTTCGCCTTCAGGGTGTGGCCAGACAGGCTGTCGAACCGGAACAGCAGCCCCGCGAAACAGTGCTGCAGGGGTGATTCCCGGCGAATCATTCATCGTCCTCCGCGCGGCCGGCAAGTGCATGCACCGCTCGCAGGCGGCTGCGATATCTGGCTTGCAGCATTCTTCGATACGCCGCCAAAGAAAGCCTCATGGCAGCCGCCCGTTGGCGGAGGATATCCTCGGCAAGAGCAGCCTCCCGATAAACGCGCGCTCCGGCGCTGCGTCCGAATTTCGAATCGAACCCGAACCCCGCATCGAAAACCGACGGCAGAGGAAGGGCGTAATTGTCCGGCAGATTCAGTTCGGCAAACGGAAAGCTGGACGCCCAGTCAAAGTGGTATCCAACCAGCAGGTTTGAAGCGTTCACCGAGACCTGCGCGTGTGTCACGCAGTTGCCGGGCGCAATGCGGTACAGCTGCCGCAGCATCTCGGTCAGCATAGCGGCTGAACGAATCTGCGCCGGATTGACCGTCGCTTCGCGCTGCCCCGGCAGAGTACGGGTTTCGAATGAAACCGCCAGGAAGCTCTGGTTCAGGTTCAGATATACCCAGTCGGAATCGGCCCAGACAGAATAACCGGCGTGATTCGCGGCATCGCTCTCGCGCACGATGCGATAGACCCGCCCGAAGCGGTCGATCAGAAAGTTATATGCCTGTTTTCTGCGGACATAAGCCAGCAAAGACAGCGAGATGTCTTTCAGCTCGGCGTTCTGACTTGCCTCAAAAGGCACCTGCAGGCTTTCGGTCGTATGGAAAACGATTCCGGCAGGCTGCGAACGGCGCCGGCCCTGTATATCGTCCGGCTCCGTCGTGGAAAAAACACGATAGGACCGCGGCCGCGTCCCGACCGCAAATCGATTATCGATGCGCAGACCATTGCTCCAGGTTTCGGATGCGCTGTTTTTTTCCACTTGCCAGATTTCGGCCGTAGATTGCACCCGGACAGTTGCCGGCCCGGCATTGACGACGCCCTGCGAATCCTGGACCTGGTGGACGGCGCGCACGCCCGGTCCTGAACCGGCGGAAATCAGCAGAAGGACCGAGGTGAGCGGAATCAATGCCAGCGACCTCCCGGAGAGGGCCCGTTCGCGGTCCATCGCAGGCACGACCAGCTGCAGAAACTCGAGCCGCTGCACCGGGCTGCTGATCCGGCGGGCAACCATATCCGCGATCTGGGTTGGTCTGAGATTCCTTGTTTGCCGGCGGGTTTTCATGCCTTGGGACCTGATATATACGGAGCTCTCACAGATAAAACATTTAATTCCAGGTTAAGTCAGACAATCGTAATACTCTTATTGTTCACCGCCATGGATTAGTGGTAGCATATCCATGCATTCGCGTGTCAATCCGAAATCGGATGAAACACCAATAACGGGAATTATTGTGACAATATCCAGGGAATCCCGAGGAGAACCACCGAATGGGCAGTGAACAGTCAACTTCCGGGCCGCTTGGCCTCGACGTTGGAACCAGCCGAATTGTGGCTGCAAGACGCGAAGACAAAAAGTTTCGCTATGAAGCCGAGCTGAATGCGTTCATTACGCTTCCATACTCCAGGCTTACGGAAAATCTGCTGCAGAAGGAGAGCGTTTTCCATGATGTCGAGGGCGACGAGATCATCGTCGCGGGCAACGATGCTCAGAAGTTCGCCGAAGTCTTCCACGTTGAGACGCGCCGGCCGATGGTCCGCGGCGTCCTGAATCCATCCGAGCCACACAGCTTCGCTGTCGTG
>Ga0335085_10013254_pt1 | contig 12094 bp, 15 predicted proteins | sample Lox_Sample_45_FD_206712 | JGI IMG/M metagenome (GOLD analysis project Ga0335085, IMG submission 206712) | Soil microbial communities from Loxahatchee National Wildlife Refuge, Florida, United States - Lox_Sample_4.5 | ecosystem: Environmental > Terrestrial > Soil > Wetlands | place: USA...
GCGGCGCCCCTAGCCGCCACTGCGGCGCTTCTAGGAGGCGCGGAACGCCCAGCGCCGCGCCCAGGCGATGACCAGCGCGGTGGCGATCGCCGCGGCGCCGATCACGTAGAAGCCGTTCACCAGCCCATAGCGGTCGGCGACGAAGCCCATCACGAGCGGCGTGCTGAAGTGCGACACGCTCCAGCCCAGGCCGCCCAGGGCGAGCGCCGAGCCGCGCTCCTCCGGCCGGCTCGCCTCCGAGATCGTGATCTGGAAGTAGAGCGTCATCGCCGCCGACCCCGCGCCGACGAGGAACAGCCAGAAGCCGATCGGCGCGGCGTTGTTCCAGGTCGGCAGCAGGCCGACGCCGGCCGCCACCAGCACGCCGCAGACCACCGGCCAGAGCGTCTGCGGGCCGCTGCGCACGAAGCGCGCCACGAACAGGCTGGCGCTGATCGAGCCCACCGCGCGCAGCGCGAGCAGCAGCCCGGAGCTCTCCTCCGTGTAGTCGAAGGCGGCGAGCAGCAGCGGGTAGAACGAGATCGAGAGCGAGAAGGGCAGCGCCGAGAGGTAGGCGCACATCATCGAATAGAAGATGACGCGCCGGCGCAGCAGCGGCCAGTAGCCGGCGAGCACCCCGGCGGTGGAGGCGCGGGGATGCGGGTGTCCGTGCGGCGAGCGCAGCCCGGCGAGGTACGAGGCGAACCCGATCAGCGAGAGCAGCGCGAAGGTCGCCTGGAAGCCGAAGGCGGCAAGCGCGATGCCGGAGAGCGCGGTGCCGACGATCTGCCCGAAGTTGGTCACCGCGTTGAGCCGCCCGAGCTGCGTGCCCCGGTCGCCGGGCAGCTCGGTCGCCATCGCCCAGGTCGCCGGCCAGAAGGCGGCGCGCGACAGGATGAGCAGCGCCTGTCCGATCAGCAGCATCCAGAAGCCGCGCGCGAAGATGAACCACACGCCCGCCACCACCGTCGCCCAGCAGGCGCCGAGCATGATGCGGCGGCCGCCGATGCGGTCGGTGTAGGCGCCCCCGGCGAGGTTGAGGAAGGCCTGGGCGAGCACCGGCGCCGCGAAGAGCGCGCCGATCTGGGCGTTGGAGAGGCCCTGCGACTGCGCGTAGAGGGGGACGGCGAGCCAGGTCATGCCCAGGCCCAGGTTCCACGCCAGAGAGGCGACAAAGAATGCCTGCACGGCGCATTATCGTGTCCGGCCCGTAAGGTCGAGGACGCGATTTCGACCATTCGCACATGAGACTTCCTATCGTCATCGCCGCCGCCCTCGGCGCCTGCGTGGCCGGAGCGGCCGCGGCCGCCGGCGCCTGCAAAGGCGCGTCCGGGACGCAGACCGCCGCCCTGGTCGAGCTCTACACCTCCGAGGGCTGCAGCAGCTGCCCGCCGGCCGACCGCTGGCTGTCGGGCCTCGCCGAGCGCGGCTACGCGCCCGGCCGCGTCGTGCCGCTTTCCCTGCACGTCGACTACTGGGACTACATCGGCTGGAAGGATCCCTACGGCAAGCACGAGTTCGCTCTGCGGCAGAGGAAGCTCACCCAGCTGCAGCGCATGGCGCTCGTCTACACCCCTCAGGTCATGCTGCAGGGGCGCGACTTCCAGGCCTGGGGGTCGAGCGAATTCGAGCGGGAGGTGAAGCGGATCAACGCCCAGCCGGCAAAAGCGCGCATCGCGCTCGAGATCCGCGCGCTGCACGACGGCATGCTCGACGCGCAGGCCGACGCCGAGCTGCTCGACGCCGCGCAGAAGGCCGACGCGGTGCTCTACCTCGCGACCTACGAAAACCGGCTAAGCAGCCAGGTCTCGGCCGGCGAGAACAGCGGCCGGCTGCTGCGGCACGATTACGTGGTCCTCGAGTGGCAGGGGCCTTATTCCTTCGGCGCCGATGGCCGGCTGAGCGAGCGGCGCTCGCTCGCGCTGCTGCCGAAGGGGGTGTCGGCGAACTCGGGCCTCGTCGGCTTTGTGCAAAACCGCCGCACCGCCGAGGTGCTGCAGGCCCTGATGCTCCCGGCCTGCCAAGGGAGTTTCGGGGCTCGCTAGGGAAGTTTCGGGTATAGTCGCGCCGGTGTGCCGGCCGGGGAGCCGGTATAGCCGAGGGAGCGTCCATGCAGGCGACGCAGATCCGACAGAAGGACGGCGTCTTCTACTTCGTCAGCTACCGGGCCAAGGACCTGCTGGCGAAGGTGCGTTTCATCAGCCGTTTCTACGGCGACGGCGAGGAAATCGCCCCCTCGCGCATCGCCGAGGACGATGACATCGCGCAGTTCATCGCCAAGATCGAGCGCAACGACCACGCTTTTCAGCGGGCGCTGTCGCGCTCCAAGGTCCGCCAGCTGAAGAACTTCTACGAGACGGCGATCTCGCAGCCGCCCATCCCGGGCACCGTGCTGCTCTTCACCTCCGAGCGGCTCAACTTCCGCGCCGACGGCGAAGGCGGCATCGGCTCGCTCTCCGAGCCGGGCTCGAAGTACCTGATCATCGACGGCCAGCACCGCCTCGCGGCGCTGCGCTTCTACCTGCACGAGCGGCCCGACGACGCCGCGACCATCAACGTACCCTGCATCCTGTTCGACGGCCGCAGCGAGGACTTCGCCACCGAGATGTTCGTCATCATCAATTCGACCCCGACGCGCATCAACAAGAGCCACCTGGTCGACCTGTACGAGCACGTCTCGTTCGCCGCGCCCGACCGCAAGTTCGCCGCGCGGCTGGTGGAGAAGATGTACGGCGAGGGCGACAGCCCGCTGCGCTACCGCATCAACCGCCTGGGCGGGCGCAGCCAGCGCGACAAATGGGTGCTGCAGGCCGAGCTTTTCAACGAGCTGCACCGCTGGGTGCGCGGCCGCTGGCGCTCGATCCAGCTCGCCGGCGGCAGCTCGAAGGAAGTGCCGCGCTACTACGCCATCATCCGCGACTTCTTCAAGGCGGCGCGCGGCGTGTTCGGCGACGCGGTCTGGGGCAAGGACAACTACATGGTCACCAAGCCGGTGACCATCAAGGCGATGGTGCGCGTGTGCGCCGACCTCGCGCGCGACGACGCCGAGCCCGAAGCCGGCCGGGTGGCGCGCTGGGAGCAGCGCCTCGCTCCGTGGACCGAGATGGCGCGCCAGTTCCGCGAGGAAGGCTTCTACGAGCGCTTCCCGGCCAAGGGCGAGGTCGAGCGCGTGGCGCGCATCCACCGCGACCTCGGCCGCGCCGCCGGCATCGAGAGCAAACCCAAGCCGTAGGGCTGGAATAGCCCGGGCGAGCGGCTGTTCGCGGCGGTATGAGCCCCCGCCTGCTGTTCGCTGTCATCCTCCTGACGCTCGCCGGCTGCGCCGGCATGGACGCCAACGAATGCCGCGGCGCCGACTGGTACCAGCTCGGCTACCGCGACGGCCTGTTCGGCCTGCAGCGCAGGGACGAGTCCTATTCCTACCTGTGCAGCCAGCACAGCGTCACGGTCGACCGGGCGAGCTATGCTAAGGGTTGGCAGGAAGGACTCTGGGAAAACGAGGCGCGCAGGGCTCATGGCGGTGTCGACTAGGGAGTTCCTGATCTCGGCCGCGGCGGCCGCTCTGCTCGGCGGCTGCGTGTCGATGACCGAGAGCGAGTGCCGCAGCGCCGACTGGTACCAGCTCGGCTATCGCGACGCCGATCCCTACGGCCTGCGGCCGCAGATCGACCACTACGCCAACGACTGCAAGGCCTGGGTGAAGGTCTCCGAAGCCGACTACCTGCGCGGCTGGCAGGAAGGCTACTGGGAGTACAACCACAAGATGAACGGCAGCGAGTGCTGCGGCACTCGCTAGACCGCGCCCGTCTTCCTCAGCTCTTCGATTTCCCGCGCGGCATAGCCGAGCTCCGAGAGAACGGCGCCGGTGTGTTCGCCGAGCGCTGGAATCGGATCGAGGCGCGGCTCGAAGTCCGACAGGTTGAACGGCGGCTTCAGCATGTCGATCTCGCCCCCCGGCGAGCCGACTTTCGCCCAGCGCCCGCGCGCCGCGAGCTGCGGGTGGCGCCAGAACTGGCCCATGTCGTTCAGCCGCGCGTTGGCGATGCCGGCCTTCTCGAGGCGCGCGACGATCTCCGCCGCCTTGAGCCTGGCGAACACCTTGTCGATCTCCTGATGGAACGCCGCGCGGTTTTGAAAGCGCGCCGGACCGGAGGAGAAGCGCGCGTCGGTCTTGAGCGCGCTGTTCGCGAGCACCGTGTCGCAGAACGCATCGAACTCGCGCGCGTTCTGCACCGCGATGAAGACGGTCTCGCCATCGCCGGCGCGGAAGGGGCCATACGGCACGATCGTCGCGTGGTGCGCGCCGGAGCGCGGCGGCGGCGTTCCGCCGTACGCGGCGAAGAGCGCCGGGAAGCCCATCCATTCGCCGAGCGACTCGAGCATGGTGACGTCGATGGTCGCGCCTTCGCCGCTGCGGCCGCGGCGCACCAGCGCGGCGAGGATCGAAGTGAAGGCATACATGCCGGCAGCGATGTCGGCCGCGGGAATGCCCGCCTTGACGGGCGTTTCCGCCGTGCCGGTGACCGAGAGCAGGCCGGCTTCGCATTGCACCAGCAGGTCGTAGGCCTTCTTGCCGGCGTAGGGGCCCGCCGGGCCGTAGCCGGAGATGCCGCACCAGACGAGCCGCGGGTGCTTCGCGCGCAGCTCGGCGGCGCCGAGCCCCAGCCGCTCGACCGCGCCGGGCGCGAGGTTGTGCAGGAATACGTCGGCGCGCTCCATGAGGCTGGCGAGGATCGCCTTCGCCCGCGGGTGCTTGGCGTCGAGCGTGACGCTCTCCTTCGAGCGGTTCACCCACGCGAAGTGCGACGAGGTGCCCTTCACCGTGCGGTCGTAGGCGCGCGCCGAGTCGCCGCCGTCCGGGCGCTCGATCTTGATCACGCGCGCACCGAGCTCGGCGAGCTGGCGCGTCGCGAACGGCCCCGCGATCACCTGCTCGAGCGCGACGACCGTGATGCCTTCGAGCGGTCTCACGCGAACCTGATCCCGAGCCCGGGCAGGGGAAGGCCGGTGAATTCGGTGCTCCAGGATTCGCCCGGCGCGACCGGATGCGCATCGGTGAGCGTGCCGGTGGTGACGATCTCGCCCGGCTGCAGCTTCTCGTCCTCGCGCAGGAGCTGCACGAGGTGGCCGAAGGCCTGCAGCGGCCCGTCGAGGACGTTCGCGCCGATGCCGCGGTCGATCACCTGGCCGTCCTTCATGAGCGCGATCCGCGCCGCGGGCAGCGCCGCCGCGAGCGCCGCGGTGAGCGGAAATGCCTCGCCGACGACGAGCCGGCCGTGCAGGCCGTTGTCCGCGGTGCAATCGGCGAGCTGCACCTTCCACGCCGGCCGGCGGCACTGCACGATCTCGACCGAGTGCGCGATCCATTCGATCGCGTCGGCGAGCGCGCTCGGCTCCGCGCCGCGCGGCGTCGCCTTCAGCTTGAAGCAGATCTCCGGCTCGATGCGCGGCTGCGCCAGCCCTTCGAGCGGCACCACCGCGGCGTTGTTCTCCGCGAGCTGCAGCGTGCGGTCGTAGACGCGCCCCCAGATCGGCTCATAGACGCCGTAGCGCGGCCAGAGGGTGCGGTTGGTGAAGCCGATCTTGCGGCCGAGCGGCCGCCAGCCGCGCGCGAGGCGCTCGGCGTGCAGCGCGCGCGCCGCGGCGTAGCCGTCTTCCACCGGTCGATTCTAGCCGCGGCTTGCGCCCCCGCCGCTCGCGTGCAAAATAGGCGCATGGAGCCGTGGCTCGTCTGGGGGGTGCTCGGCCTGGTGCTGGTCATCGCCGAGCTCGTCACCGGCACCTTCTATCTCCTGATGCTCGGCGTGGCGGGCTTCGGCGCCGCCGCCGCGACCGCCATGGGCCTGCCGTTCGCCGCGCAGTCGGTCGTGTTCTCCGTCGTCGCCGTGCTCGGCTGCTACGGCGTGCACGCCTACCGCGCGAAGAACAAGGCCGAGCAGATGCCGCCGATCGACGCCGGCATGCCGGCGAGCTTCGAGAGCTGGCTCGATGCGGGCTCGCGCCTCGCGCGCGTGCGCTACCGCGGCGCGAGCTGGGACGCGCGCGTCGAGGGCGCCGAGCCGGTCGAGCCCGGCGCCACCGTCTACGTCCTCGCCGCCGATGGCAACACGCTCAAAGTCGCCAAGACCCGCCCCGCCTGAGGCGGATGTGGGCATTCATGCGCGCGCCGCACCGGCGAGCGTCGCTTCTCATCAAATGGGAGATTCCACCATGTTCTGGAAACTGGCGGCCGCCGTCGCAGCCGCGATCGTCGCCGCGCAAGTGCCGGGCCTCCACGCCTACTGGTTCTGGATCCTGGTCATCGGCGTGCTGGTCGCCTTCGTCATCGAGGGCGTGCGCATCGTGCCGCAGCAGAGCGCCTGGGTGGTCGAGCGCCTGGGCCGCTTCCACGGCGTGCTCGAGCCCGGCCTCAACCTGATCATCCCGTTCCTCGACCGCGTCGCCTACGTGCACTCGCTGAAGGAGGTGCCGCTCGACGTGCCCGAGCAGGTCTGCATCACGAAGGACAACACCCAGCTCGGCGTCGACGGCATCCTCTACTACCAGGTGACCGACCCGCGCCTCGCCTCCTACGGCTCGTCGAACTACATCCAGGCGATCACGCAGCTCGCGCAGACCACGCTGAGGAGCGAGATCGGCAAGATGGAGCTCGACAAGACCTTCGAGTCGCGCGAGGACATCAACCGCCAGATCGTCCACGCCCTGGATGAAGCCGGGCGCAACTGGGGCATCAAGGTGCTGCGCTACGAGATCAAGAGCCTCACGCCGCCCGAGTCGATCCTGCGCTCGATGCAGCAGCAGATCACCGCCGAGCGCGAGAAGCGCGCGCTGATCGCGAAGTCGGAGGGCGAGCGCCAGCAGGAGATCAACGTCGCCGACGGCGCGAAGCAGGCGGCGGTGCTGCGCTCCGAGGGCGAGAAGACCGCGGCGATCAACCGCGCTCAGGGCGAGGCGACCGCGATCCGCGTCATCGCCGAGGCGACCGCCGCCGGCGTGCGCTCGGTGGCGGAGGCGATCGCGGACAAGGGCGGCCTCGACGCCGCGAACCTCAAGGTGGCGCAGCAATACGTCGACGCCTTCGGCCTGCTCGCCAGCAAGTCGAACACCATGATCATCCCGGCCAGCGTCGGCGACGTCGCCGGCTTCGTCGCCACGGCGATGAGCGTGCTCGAGCGCACGCGCGCGGCGCAGGCCGCGGTGCCGAAGGCCTGAGCGCGCCCGCCGCCGGCTAGAACATGTAGCCCAGGCCGATGTTGAAGCGGCTCTTGTTCCGGTCGGTCTGGTAGGCCTGCACGTCGGACTTGATCACCACCTGCGGGTGGATCTTGAGGTTGAAGCCGACGGTGGTCACGCGCTCGAAGTTGTTCGGATCCTGGAGGAGGCCGTTCGCCGGGTCCTCCTGCTGGTGGATGTCGTAGCGCTCGTAGCGGACGAAGGGCGCAAGATCGACGTCGCCGCGGCGATAGAGGTGGTAGGCCGCCTGGGCGTACCAGCCGCTGAACGCTTTCGGCGCGGCGAACGGCGCCGAGGACGTGGCGAGGATCGCGGTATTGATCTTGTCCGCGTCGCCGAGCGTGCCCGAGGCATAGAGCGCCTGCAGGTCGAAGCCCGCGATCGAGTACTTCGCGTGCACGTCCCATAGCCGCAGCCGCGCGTCGACGCCTTTCAGCAGCGGGTTGGTCTGCCCGTTCTGGCCGGTGTTGCCGGTGAAGTAGCCGCCGCCGACGAGCAGCCCGGGCGCGCGATAGTTCAGCGCGCCGTAGAGCGCGAGGTCGTACGCGTTCGCCTCCGAGCCTTCCTGGTGCATGCTGCGGATGCCGAAGGACGGATCGTCGAGCTTGCCGGCGTCGAAGCCGGTGGTCACGCCCACGTCGTAGCGCCAGCCCTCTCCGACGAGACCGTGGACACCGAGGCCGAGCTCGCGCCAGGTCGTCGGGATGATGCGCGTCTCGACCTCGTTGCGCTCGACGCCGTAGTAGGTCGGCGGCTCGTGCGTCTCGTTCAGGATGCCGAGCGGGATCAGGAACAGGCCGCCCTTGGCGTTGACCGCGTCGCTGAAGCGGTAGTTGAGCCAGGCCTGCTCGATCTCCGCCTCGCCCTTGTCGTCGGCGCTGACCACGCCGTGCTCGAACTCGACCTCCGACATGAAGCTGAGCTGGTCGTTGAAACGGTGGCCGAAGCCGAGCACGAAGCGGCGCAGGTCGGCGCGCGTCGTGCGATCGGGGTCGCGGAAGCGGTTGTAGTTGAACTCGCCGTAGCCGAAGATCGTGGTATCGGGCGCGGCGGCCGGCGCCTGCTCCGGGCGGCGCTGCATCTCGGCTTTCAGGCCGTCGATCTCCTTCTGCATCGTTTCGAGCTTCTGCTCGACGCTCTGCGCCGCGGCGGCGAGCGGCAGCGCGAGCGCGGCGATCGCGAACAAGAGTGGCTTCATGGTCTTTCTGCCTCTTAGTGGATGGTTGAATTCGAATCAGGCAAAGCCTCGGCTGCCCACGCGCCGCGCAGGGCCGGTGCGCGCGTAATGCGTCATGAGGTGCAGCAGCGCCGCGATCAGCGTTTCGGCGCGAGTCTCTTCGCCTTGCGGATCTTCCATGGAGCCAGCTCCTTTGCATGGTGGGGTGGCTGGCTGGCGACGGCGAGCGTCGCGGGCTGGCGGGATGATTTCGCCTTCAGGTGAACGCCGAGGGCGAACGGCAAGGCAAGGCCGATCGCGAGGTGCAGGTAGCTCGTCCCCTCGCGCAGCGCCTCGTTACCGGCGTAGTACAGCAAGTAGCCGGTCACGGTGAGCGCGGCAAAGCCGGCGAGCATCAGGCTGCCGCTCGACCGGCTGCGCTTGGTCGCCCAGCCGGTCGGCACGTGCGCCGGCAGCACGCTGCCGATCGAGACGAGCAGCGCCATCGCGGCAGCGCCGTGCAGCTTCATGAGGAGCGCCTCGCTCAGGTACGGTCGTGCGCCGGCGTAGTGGACGAGCGCCCAGTAGGCGCCGGAAGCGAGGAGGATGGCGGACGCCCAGTAGAGGAGCTGCCGCTGCCAGGGCCGTAGCGGATTCATTGCAGCGGGTGCTCGGGCGAGAGCAGGATCGCCTGCGCGCCGCAAGCCGCGGCCAGCCGGTTGGCGCGCTCGCGCTCGAGCAGGCATGGCTTGGTGAGGGCGTCCGCCGTGGTGCAATCCGCGGCGATTACCGTGGCGCTCCAGCCGGTGATTGCTGCCCGCCTCGTGCGCGGGTCGACCAGCGAGGAATTCGAGAAATAGCGCGCCGAAGTCGCCACCGCAGCCTCGGCCGCCGCGCCGATCGCGATCAGGCTCCCGGGCGATGCCGGGTGGCGCACATGGACGGGCTGCGCCTCGCTGCCGAACACTCTCAGGTCGCCGCCGGCATTGACCGAGCCGGCGGTCACGCCGGCCTCGCGCAACGCTTCGACCGCCCGATCGACGGCGTAGCCCTTCGCGATGCCGTCGAGCGTGAGAGTAACGGGCCGTCTCAGCCGCAGGCCGCAGTCGGGCCCGAGCTCGATGTCCTCCAGCGATCCTTCGGTCTCGAGAGCGGCGGCGCAATCGAAAAGCCCGTCGGTCGCGGCGTGCAGCTCTTTCGCACGCTGGAGCACGTCCCGTGTCCAGGCGTCTACCTGGACGCTAGCGCCTGCCGGCGCGCGATTGATGCGTGCCACGTCGCTGCCGGCCTCCTGGCGGCTCATGCAGCGGTGGACGCGCTCCACGGCCGCGAACGCGCGATCGAATGCCGGGCTGCCCGTCTGCGCGTCGCGCAGGCGGATCTCCACCAGCGTGCCGAGCAGGGGGCGCGCGCGCCTAACGATTCTTGAGGACGAGGTCATGGAGAACGAGAAGCCGCTTCACGCCGTCGGTGACGTGGCGGCAGGAGAGCGTCGCGCCGCTGATGTTGCCGATATCCTGGTCGAGTTGCAGCGGGTCGGCCGCCGTCTTGCCCACGAACTGCTTGCGCCATGGGGCATTGCGCACCTCCTGGCCGTAGCTCTCGCGGTATTCCAGGATCTCGATGCCGCGCACCGCGCCGTTGCGATCGATGCCGAGGGCATAGGTGATGAACTCGTGCTTGCCGACGACCTCGTCGACGATGAACCAGCCCGCGCCCGGGACGCGCCAGATCCTCTGCTCGAGCGCGCGCACACGCACGCCGGAGCGTTGCGCGATGGCGCGCGCCTGCTCGTCGGTCAGGGTCAGGTTGTCGGCGACGAAGCTCGCGCCGGGGAAGATGGCCTGCTGCGCCTGCTCCACGCTGAGGTAGACGCTCGCGTGCGCCGCGGGGGCGACGATGGCGAGCGGCGCAGCGATGAAGAGCGCGGAGCGGGCCATGCTCAGAAGTAGAAGCCGAGCTTCACGCGGAGCTCGTTCTTCGTTGCTTCGTCGCCGTAAATGCGGCCCTGGTAGAGCCAGTCGGCGATCTCGGGGTTGTAGACGCGCGCATTGGCGAGCTGGCGCTGGTACGCGACGGTCACGAACCAGTCCTTCGCGCCGTAGTGCAGCGTCGGCCCGCGCGACCAGAAGGAGAAGTCGAGGTTGCCGCGCTGGAAGTTGAGCGCGCCATACTCGGCCTCGCGCCGCGCCTCGAAGCCGAGCGACCAGCGCGGCGCGAAGCGATAGGCGATGCCGAAGGTGTAGAGCAGCTCGGCCTCCTTGACCCAGCGCGCGTTGAACTCCTCGTCGGCGGGGTCGGCGGACGGGTTGCCGGTGAAGCGGCGCTTCTCCAGCTCGAAGCGCAGGTTGGCGACGAGCACCAGGCGGTCATCGATGAAATTGCTCTGCAGCAGCAGCCCGCCTTCGAGCGTGCGGTTTTCCGGCCCCCAGGAGGGCTCGAGGTACAGGCCGATGCCGACCGGGTATTTGTACGGGCTCGCCAGCCGGTAGATCAGCTCGAGCGAGAGGCTCTCGAGCCGGGTCGCGCTGTAGGGCGAGTTCGGGTCGTGATTTTCCGGCACGAAGTTCTCGAACCCGCCCTCGGTTAGGCCGTTCGCGCTGTGCCCATTCGCCGAAATGAAGTAGTAGTTCGCGTACCCGGCGACCTGCAGTGCGTCGGTCACGCCGTACTCCAGCGCCGAGCGCAGGCGCAGCAGGCGGAAAGTGCCCTGCTGTTTCCCGGTGTGCAGCGTGCCCCATTGCTCGAATTCGCTCTGGCCCGCAGGCAGCGTGTCGGTCAGATAGCTGTAGCCGAAGATCGGCTCTCCAGCTTGCGCCGTCGGCAGTCCTGACCCGGCGACGCAAGCCACCCAGAAACAAAAGACGACGCGTACAGCGAGTAATCGAGCCAGCATTCCAGCCTCCATGGGCGTCGTTCATAGGGGCTGGCTCGCGGCGCGCGCGCGCCGTTGGCTGGCGAAAATGTCTTATCGGGTCACGCCGGCGGTGCGGTCCTGTGCGCGTCCCTTCAGCGCCGCGATGAGGAGCCAGGCGGCTGGAATGAGAACGAGGGCATAGGTGAGCGCGGCGCCGTATTCGCCCTCGGGCCCATAAGGCTCGGTGGCGATGTGCCAGTAAGCGTTATCGATCGGCAGCAGGTTCGCCTCGGTTGACTCGTGGAAGGCATAGACGACGAGCTGCAGGGCGAAGAGGATCAGAAAGACGGACGTGACCCTGAAGAAAAGGGGCAGATCGACGCGGCTGCCGTAACGCAGCCACGCCCAGGCTACGCCGACGGCGAGCGCAATGCCGGCGAGTCCGCCGATCACAAAATGCGCGGCGTCGGTCTGGCGAAAGAGCGACGCCAGGATGAACGCGGTCTCCATGCCCTCGCGGGTAATCATGAGCAGCACGAACAGGAAGACGCCGATCCAGGCCGCTCGACCGGGTTTTTCCGCGGCCGCCTGCAAGCGCAGGCCGATGTCGCGGCGCAGATGGCGTGCCGCGCTCAGCATGTAGACCACCATGGAAATGATGAGCACCGCGGCGATGAGGGCGAGCAGCGCCTCCCACTTGGGCAGTACCGCGAATTCGGCGAGCCAGGTGCCCAGCACGATCGAGAACGCAACCGCCGTGACGGTGCCCCAGGTGACGGCCGGGATCAGGGAGTTGCGCCCCGTCTGACGCAGATACGTCGCGGCGATGGCAACGATCAGGAACATCTCGATCCCTTCGCGCAGCGTGA
>Ga0335085_10013256_pt1 | contig 12092 bp, 11 predicted proteins | sample Lox_Sample_45_FD_206712 | JGI IMG/M metagenome (GOLD analysis project Ga0335085, IMG submission 206712) | Soil microbial communities from Loxahatchee National Wildlife Refuge, Florida, United States - Lox_Sample_4.5 | ecosystem: Environmental > Terrestrial > Soil > Wetlands | place: USA...
CCTGCTGGCGCACGAAGGCGTCGCTGTATACGTCTCTCCGCGTCCCGACTCGATCCCGCATACCCCGGAAGAGCGCGCCCTGGCGGTTTTGCACGAGGCCGGGGGATATTTGCTGTGGCGGCTGCACATTCCGGAATAGCGTCGCAGATCGCGCTACCAGCCCATGCGTTTGCGCAGTTCCGTAATATGCGCCACGTGATGGCGCCCGTGCCAGGCGTAAAGCGCCAGATTCTTGTCCAGTGTTACAACCCCGAGCTCGGGATGGCGGAAGGTGCGCTTCCATTGATCCGGCTGGATTGCGTGCAACAGGTTTGCGAAACGGACATGTAAGGACTCCAGCAGGACCAACGAAGTATCAATGGGTGTATTGCGATTATCCGGCAATTCCGCCCAAAGCTGCTGCTCGTAGGGCTTGATGACGGGTTCGTTCTCGGTCAAAGCCAGCTTGAAGCGGACGTAGGCGTTCATATGGCTGTCGGGCAGATGATGGACCACTTGCCGAACCGTCCATCCGCCGTCGCGGTACGGGGTATCCAATTGCTCCGGCGAAAGGCCGGTGACTGCGGCCCGCAATGCCGCGGGCGCGTGCTCAATCTCGCTGATGAGTTTCTGCCTTTGGATCTCGCTGGACGGGCCGTCGTACACAAGCTTGCCAATCGGAAAACGCAAGTCGCTCAATTCCACCTCCTGGGGTAGAAAATACAAACCTGAGATGGAATCAACCGCAGAAAGGACGCAAAACTTACGATGGAATTGCCGAGGCTACGGTCGCTGCTACTTCACCAGCGCCAGAAGTCTTACCGGGGACCCTGATCCGCCCGCAAGCTTCATGGGCGCAACGACTACGATTGCGCCCTGCACCGGCACGTGACCCAGATTAGCAACATTTTCTAGCTGGTACGCGCTGTGCGCCAGCACATATTGGTGAACCGGAAAATTCTGCGACGGACCATAATCAATGCTCAGCGTGTCAATGCCGAGTCCCATGACTTGCCGGCCCTCCACCAGAAACTTCGCGGCGTCCAGGGAATATCCGGGGAAGTGCATTACGCCCTTGGCGTCGGCGTTGCGATAGGCTTTGCTCGAGTTCCAACGCGCGTCCCATCCGGTGCGAAGCATAACTACCGCGCCCTGGGGAATATGCCCATGGTCGTGTTCCCAGGCGGCAATATCCTCCACCGAGAACTGATAATCAGGATTCGCCTTTACCTTGGCGCTGACATCGATGACCGACATTGGCGCTACCAGTCGATCGGCGGGAATCTGATCCACCGTCCACAATCCGGAGACAAAATGAGCCGGCGCGTCCAGATGTGTCCCGAAGTGTTCAGGCAAACTGATGTCCCGCGCAAAATAGTGATCCTTCTCGATGGTTGCGACGGTTCGGGTGCGAAAAGTCGATTTCGAATCCGCTTCGAAGGTCGGGGTACTGGCGTCGAGGGTGTGGGTCAGGTCTACGACCGCACGGATGCCAGGCGCAGTGGCCTGGGCGGCTTCCGAATGCCGCTGCTGGGCGAACAAAAGTAGGGCTAAGGCCAACACATAACCCGTTACCAGGGTACGAATCTTCATCGCAAGCCGACCGTCTTTCTACCCGTTCTGGGGGACCTGGGATTCCCAAAAGTCCAACCAGAGCAATAAGATGCACGCTCTCAAGTCCGCGGCGCGTAGAAATATTGTCGTTCAATGCACACTTGGCCATCAAGGAACGGCGGGTCATGGCCAGCCGGGAACCCCCAGCCCGGGACCGCACCCTACGCAAATAGGCTCACAGCCGCCACCCATGCCAGCAGGGCCGCCACCAGCGTGCTCAGGAAGTTCACTTGATCATTCGTGAGCCCGCGCCGCCTCTCCAATGTGGCGCCCAACACACTGTCGACGAGCATGCCAACCAGCGCGGCGCCGGCCGAAAGGGACAGCCATTTCCAGGGCAGAAGCGAGCTAAGAGCACACACCAGGCTCACTAAAACGGCGCCACACACGCCTGCCGCGGTTCCCGGGAGGCTGATACCTCCGTCGGTGCCGGCAGGGACGCTTTCCCAGTTGGTAACGAGCCGCGCCCTTGCGCTGCAGGCCTGCCCAACCTCACTCGAAACCGTATCGGCTGCCGCCTCGGAGAGTGCCGCTGCCATGGCCAGCAGGAAGGCAGGTTTTCCGGCGTCCGTTGCGTACAAAACTGCACAAGCAGCCGCGACACCAAGATTTGCAAGGACTTGCGAGGCGGTCCTCCCATCGTGCTTCTCTGCCGCGCCGAGGGCCTTCTTGCGCTGGTAGCCCCACCGGGTCGTGGTCCACGCGAGGACGAAGACCGACGCCAGAGCGAGAAACCCGCCCGGTCCTGCGCCGGCATAAAGCAGAAAGCAGGTCGCTGCGCCCGCCAGCGCTCCCGACAGGCTGACGCCGCGCATTCCGCGGGCCAGGGCGGCAAAGGCCACCGACACGATCGCAGCGATCCAAAGCCGGTGTGGAGGAGGCAGATTCAGCATGGCTCAGCGATCTATAGCCGGTTCCCGTTTCCCCGGGCAGCCGGCAGTAATCCGACAGATAGCCAAGCATACTACCTGTGGTGTCGATTCTGATCGGCGGCCATTCCTAGTGCTTCTATTTGGGATAACCGGCCTCATGCTTTTTAGCCTCAAATCCACATTTTGTAGTCTAAACTCACGTTCGGGCGCGGCTCTGGCGCCCAAGGGGTGGAACTCTATGGCGACCTCTGTCTGGTCCGGCTATCTGACTTTCGGATTGATTTCAATGCCCGTACGCTTGTTTTCCGGCGCGCGCAGTTCCGGCATTTCGTTCAACATGCTGCACCGCGATGACCTGCAGCGGGTGAAGCAGCAGTACATCTGCTCGGCCGACGGGCAAGTTGTGCAACGCAGCGAGATGGTCAAAGGATTTGAGTACCGCAAAGGCGAGTACGTGGTCATCGAACCGGATGAGATCAAGAAGATCGAGCCGCAGACCGCCAAGACCATGGAGATTCTCGAGTTTGTGAAAGAGAGCGAGGTGGATCCCGTCTACTTCGAATCCTCCTACTACATGTTGCCCGAGGAAGCCGGCCGCCGTCCCTATGCGCTGCTCACCAAGGCGCTGGAAGAAAGCGAATACGTCGCGATTGCCAAGCTCACCATGCACAATCGCGAATACACCGTTTTTCTGCGACCCCACTCCGGCGGTCTGATGCTGCATACCATGTACTACGCGGAGGAAGTGCGCCAGGTGGAAGGTTTTGGCGCCCCCGACGTAGAGCTGAAAGACTCGGAAGTCAAAGTGGCGCACCAATTGATCGAGGCTCTGGCCGCGGAATGGGATCCGGAGAAATACCACGATGACTTTCAGGAGAATCTGAAAAAACTCATCGAAACCAAGCTGGAAGGCGGCAAAGTCGCCGAAGTCGAAAAACCCAAGAAACTCGCCCCAGTCGTCGATCTGATGGCTGCTTTGAAGCAGAGCCTGGCCGAGATGGAAGGCCGGAAGAAGCCCGCCGCCAGCACCAAGACGCCGGCCGCCGCGGCAGTTTCGGGAGGGAAGCCTCGCCGCGGCAGAGGATGACCTTCACAAGGCCGGATTGCCGGGACGGCGGCGTTCCCAACCTGCAACGATAATCGGCTACCCTGCATCTGTCTTGTTTTGTGGCTGCGCCGCCGCTGGCGCATCTGTCGAACAGCCATTAGAATGGAAAGCTCTTCCGGGGAACTCTATTACACACATGCATTTTCCCTCTGGGCGGTGGATGATTCTGTGGCGGGCCGGCGGTTTGGGCGCTGTCGCCGCTCTGATTTTGGCCTGGTCTGCCTGCGGCGACGTGTACCGCCCGGTGGCGATTCCCGTCAGCCCGAATCCCCCTACTGGCGCCGCGGCGCACTTTATCTACTTTCTAAGCACCAATGGGGCTAACAACATAAGTGGAAGCGGCCTAAACGATCCCGGCAGCAGCACTCGAATTGATGTTTCCGGCGATACCAATGTGGGAGTGGCCCAGGTGGGTCTCAGCCCCGTACATGCCACGTTGCTGCCGAATGGAGGCACGCTCTACGTCGCCAACGAGGCGGAAGACACGCTTTCGTACTACGCTCCTTCGTCCTCCACTGCCGTATCCACGATCAGTTTGCCCGCCGGATCGCAGCCGGCATTCGTGGCATCGCAAGATAACACCAAGGTTTACGCTGCCGATTCGGGAACCAATAACGTCGCCGTGATTTCAACTTCGACTCATATCGTCACCGACCTGGTTCCCGTGGGAACAGACCCGGTAGCGCTGGTCGAGACCCCCGATGCAACCAAGGTGTATGCCGTCAACCAGGGCGACGGAACAGTCACCCGTATCAACACGCTGGATGATTCCACCCTGACGATCCCGACCGGCAGCACCCCGGTGCTGGCCGCGGCGCGATCCGACAGCGAGCACGTTTATATTCTGAACTCGGGAAGCGGAACCGTCTCTGACATCGATACTTCCAGCGATACCGTAACCAGCACAATCTCCGTGGGATCGGGAGCGAATTTCCTGTTCTACGATTCCGGGCGGAACCGTCTTTATGTCACCAATCCGTCGACCAATACGTTAAGCATCATCAGCGTCGTTTCCGATCCGCCGGTGCTGTTGGCCACCGTGCCTATGCCGGCCAGTCCAGTTTCCGTGACGGCTTTGCTCGACGGCACCCGGGTCTACGTCGCCAGCGATCTGATCAGCGGAGGCACTGCCGCCTCACAAGTGACTGTGCTCAATGCTTCCAATTACACAGTAAGTTCTACCATTCCCCTGGCGAGTGTTCCGGCGGTATGTACCGCCAACACGCGATTCCGTATGGATACCGCTGCCTCGGCGGATAGTACGCGAGTCTACGTATCGAATTGCGATGCGGGCAGCACGGCGGTGATCAGCACCGTAATCAGCACAGCCAAGGGCGATCCGCATCCTCCCGACACTTTGATTCTGAGCATCACGGCGCCATTCAGTGCGCTGGCGTCGTCCACTCCCGGCGCGGCGCCTCCGCCGCAAAACCCGGTCTTTTTGGTGGCCGGTCCATAGGCGCTGTGACCCTCTTGCCGTTGACCAGGCGCGCCAACGAATTTTTTTCACGGTTGCCGGGCTAGGATTGCTCCCGGAGGAAGACTGCGGCCACGAGGCTGCGGCCGCGCGGAGTACCCACATTCAGGCGGAGGTGGCCACGCTGGTCTTGACCTGGCGGTTGGCGTTGTAACGCAACGCGATATTCATGAAGACATTGCCCATCGGGGTCTCGAAGCAGAGAACCAGTGCTTCGGTATCCTCGCTGCCCTGCACTCCGTGCTCGGAAGTATGCAGCACCGGCGGGTGCACGCGAAAGTGGAATCCCTGGTCGTTCAGTGTGGTGACGGCGTTGCCGATTACCTGGTTGGCCAGTTCGCAGACGGTTTCGCGCACCAGAGTGTCCGTTTCGGGCACTTCGCAGGCGGCAAATTGACTGGCCACGCGCACCGCGGTCTGCGGATCGAGATCGAAAATGATTCTGCCCTCCACATCGCCGGTGAGCCACACCAGAGCGGCCACGCCTTTGCGGCGATAGGCTTCCTGCTCCATGCTGAGGTTGCCGATAAACATGGGCGCTTTCAGGCCCTGGGAAAGCACTGCATCGGCGGCATTGATGAACGGCTGAATCAACTCCATCTTCATGACTAGGCCCCCGCGCCCGCGGCGTTGGCCACGGCGCCATCTTCTCCCAGCACATACTTGATGACTTCGTACAGAACTTCGGGCTTCACCGGCTTCTGCACGAAGTGACGCGCGCCGCGCTGCAACGCCGCCACGATGTTCTCCTGATATCCCACGGAAGAAACCATGACGATGCGCGCAGTGGGATGCTGCTGTACGATTTTCTCCGCCGCTTCAATTCCCTCCATCTGCGGCATGGTGATGTCCATCAGCACGATATCGGGCTGCAGACGAGCATATTCGCTGATAGCGGTCAGACCATCCGCGGCTTCGCCGGCCAATTGCCCGCCGAATGCCTGAATGATGCTGGCCAGATTTTTCCGGGCAAACACCGAATCGTCCACTATGAGATAGCGGACCGGCTGTCCGTCCTTACTGCGTCGAACTGGGGCAAACTGCTCCATGGTGCAACCTCCTCCTTTTGTCCGAACCGGCCGCTCCTCGCGGCCGTCTTTCCACTAACCTCTGCCTGCTCCCACGGCCTGTTCGCCGGAATCGGAAGCCTTGCCGCGAGCACGCTCCGGCTTGCACTGCGCCATCAAGGTGTTGGCCAGCGCATCCAGATCGACAACCCGGAGCGCATAGCCACGCTCGATGGCGGCCTTGGGCATGCCGTACACCACGCAGGACTCTTCGCTCTGCGCGATGGTCAATCCGCCTACCGCCCGCACCGCGCCCATGCCCTGCGCGCCATCGTCTCCCATGCCGGTCATCAGCACGGCGATGGACCGGTTGCCGAACTCTTCCGCCACGCTGCGAAACAAAACGTCCGCCGAGGGCCGATGTCCATTAACGCGCGGGTCGTCGCTGAGCACGACCACATCGCCCAGAGGAAGCCGCTTCACCTTGAGATGGCGATTGCCGGGGGCGATCAGGACCCGCCCGGCCTCCAGGACGTCGCCGGATTGCGCATGTTTGACTCGGAGGGCGCAGATTTCATCCAGGCGGCGCGCGAACATATCAGTAAACTCCGCCGGCATGTGCTGCACGATTGCGATGGCGCCGGGGAAATCCGCAGGCAGTTGGGGCAGCACATACTGCAGAGCCTGCGGCCCGCCGGTGGAAATCCCGATGGCGACGATACGCGTGGGCGGGACTTTCGATTCCGCCGCATTCTTATTTACCCGCCGCGGGGGCGCTGCCGGGCTGACTTGCAGCATGGTGCGGCGACTCTGCGCCGCGGCTTTGATCTTGGCAATCAGTTCGCGCGCGATCTCAGGCATGCGAGCGGAAACATCCTGAGGCTTGGCGACAAAATCGAATGCTCCCAGCGACAGTGCCTTCAGCGTAATGGACGCGCCTTCCACGCTGTGCGAGCTGACCACGATCACCGGCAGCCGGTGGCGCCGCATGATTTCTTTGAGCGTATCCAGACCGCTCATACCGGGCATCTCCAGGTCCAGCGTGACCACCTGGGGTCGCAAATCCTCGATTTTCTTGAGGCCGAACGTGCCATCCATCGCTGTGCCCACCACCTGGATGGAACTGTCGCTTTGTATGATCTGCGGGATCAGCTTCCGCATAAGGGCGGAGTCATCGACGACCAGAACGCGAACCGGTTCGTTCATAGCTGTCCTCCTGCCGCTCCGCGGGCCAGCCGGGCGCGGTCGCTGTGGGATAGCAACAGACCGTACGGCACTTGCTCCGCGTTGCCCAGACGAGCCTTAGCCGAGCGCTCCACGACGGCGCTGAGATTCAGGATCAGCACGACCCGTCCGTTGCCCAGAATCGAAGCGCCGCTGACCAACTCGGTGTCTGCCGCATGGTCATCGAGCGCCTTGATCACCAGTTCCTCCTCGCCTTCCAAAGAATCGACGATTAGCCCCAGCCGGCGGTCGCCTACCGCAATCACCAGGATGAACAGCTTGCTGTGACCTGCGGCGTCGATTTGCGGGGGACGCCCCAGGCGCACCAGTTCCAACACCTGGCCTCGCAACTGCACCACTTCATAGTTCTCCACCCGGTGAAGATCGGACTGGTGGGCGCGCGCGATCTCTGCCACCGCGTTCAACGGAATCGCATAGACCCTCTGCTCGACGCGGAACAGCAGAGCCTTGAGGATGGCCAGCGTGAGCGGAAGTTTCAGGCGGAACGTCGTGCCCCGGCCCGGCTGACTGCTGGTTTCCACGACTCCCTTCAGCCGGTGCAATACGCTCTGCACCACATCCAGGCCAACGCCGCGTCCGGAAATCTCGGTGATTTCCTGCGCCGTGCTGAAACCGGGCCGAAAGATGAATTCCAGGATTTCTCCCTCGGTAAGGCGAGTGGCATCCTCGGGGCGCAACAGCCCCTGGGCGATGGCGGTTGCCTTGATCTTGGCGGAGTCAATGCCGCGGCCATCATCCCGAATTTCGACAACGACCTGATTGCCTTGGTGATAGGCGTCGAGGCGGATGGTGCCGCGCGCCGGTTTGCCCAGGCGAGTGCGCTCGGCGGCGTCCTCGATTCCGTGGCTCACGGCGTTGCGCACCAGGTGGGAGAGCGGCTCGGCGATGGCGTCAAGCAGGCTCTTATCCAGATCGGTGGCCTGGCCGCTCAACTCCAGATCAACTTCCTTGCCGCACTGCTTGGCCACATCGCGTATCACCCGGGGAAAGCGGCGGAACAACTGCTCCACCGGCACCATGCGCACCTTCATCACAGAGCGCTGCAGATCACTGAGTACCCGCGATTGAAAGGCAAGCGCATCGGCCAGGCGTCCCCGCAAACTGTCCTTGGGATGCTGCCGGGAGAATTCGTTCACGGCCTGTTGCAGCATCGACTTGCCGATAATGAGCTCGCCCACCAGATTGAGCACGGTGTCGATGCGGGCCGCTTCCACGCGCAAGGTGTTTTCCACTGCGCCCGCACTCGCAGCAGACCTGGTTCCGGAGGTTTCCTCGGCAGCCGGTGAGTTGTGGACCGGAGGCTCTGAGGTTGCGGTGGGCAGGGCCGGCATTTCATCCAGCTCCCGGGCTGGATCGATTGCCACCGACGGGCGGCTGTTGCCGCGCGCCAGTTCCTCGACGGTTACCTCCTTGCTGATGGTTGGAATCCGGCATTGCGCCGCAATTTGCGCCGCGCTGTGCCGGCTGGCCAGCAAGAGCTCCAGAGTCCCGGTGGCATTTTGCGCGCCCGGCTCGGGGCGCGACGCCAGCACTTCACTGGCGGATGCCGTGGCATTGAGCAATAACTGGCGCGCGGCGATCGGCATGGCGCAGCTGGAATCGAGAATGATGGTGACGTGATAAACGCTCTGGCCGGCATCCCGAGCGTGCTGCACGGCCAATTTCTCATACTCCGACCACTGCGCTCGCGATGGTGCGACGGTCTTGCGCGTGCGCGTGCGCGTACGCGTTTTTTCTTTGCCGCCGCTCGCCATCTGCCGGATCATCTTGCGAAGCGGCTGGGCGGAAGGCAGCGTGCTTTGGTCACGATAAGCCGCCAGCATGGTTCCGAAGGTATCGGCGGCAGTGAAGGCCACTTCCGCGAGGGTGGCCGGGGAAGAGCTGCTTTTCGAAGCGAGTGCGTCTTCCAGTTCGTGGGCCAGTTCACTCAGCTCGCGGAAGCCGCAAGCGGCGGCATCGCCTTTCAGGGTGTGCACCGTGCGCCGGAGCGCGCGCACCGTCTCCGCGTCCGCAGTGCCCTTCTCCAGGGCGAGAGCATCGTGATTGAGCGCCTGCAGCAGTTCCTGCGCGGTCTCAAAGAAGAGGTCGCGCATCTCCGCCGCACGTTCATCGGAGAGCCGGGTCACTCCATCACCTCGATTCTCTCGTAAGCCGTGCCGCCGTTGCGGTGGACCATGGCAAAGCGGTCGCTCAGGCCACGCAGGCTTTCCGCATGACCGACAAACAGGTGGCCTCCCGGCTTCAGGCAGCGGCTGAATTTTTCCACCAGGCGCCTCTGCTCCGCTTCGTCGAAGTACATCATCACGTTGCGGCAGAAGATGGCGTCGAAGCCGCGCGGCAAAAACTGCGTCTTCAAGTTGTGGAAGTCAAAGTGAATCATGCTCTTGACCGCAGGCTTTACGGCGTAGCGTTCGCCGATTTTGTCGAAGTAGCGCAGGCGGTAGCTGTAATCGACCGAGGCCATCTGCAAATCCGAGTAGATAGCTTCCTGCCCGGCGCGCAAGACCGAGTAATTGATGTCGCTGGCGAGAATCTCTACCTTCCACGGCGGAGGGACCAGGGGCTTGGGAAATACGGAAAAGGCCGTGGAAGGCTGGCGCAGGGTGAAGTACGCCAGGCTATCGGCGATCAGCATCGCCAGGGTGTAAGGTTCCTGCCCGGTGGAGCATCCCGCGCTCCACACGGTGAGGGAGAAATCTCCGCGCCGGCTCTTCTCCGTCAAAAGATCTTCCAGAATGTGCTTGTGGAACAGATCCAGCTGCGCCTTGTTGCGGAAGAAGCTGGTTTCGTTGACCGTGAGGTGTTCCAGCAGCTGCGACAATTCCAGGCGGCCTTCGGGGGCGGTGAGCAGCCGGTAATAACTGTAGAAGGAATCCAGGCGGCACTCCTTCAGGCGCGCCTGCAGGCGATTTTCCAAAAAGTGCAGCCGGCGCTCGTCGAAATGCATGCCGCATTCCTGATAGATCAACGCCTGCAGCAGTTTCAGTTCCGCCTGGGTAAGCTGTGCCGGTGCGCTGTGGATGCTCATAGGTTCGTGCTCTCTCGCTGCTCGACGACAGGTTCAGGCGGTGGTCGCGCGGGCGGCCGAGTTATGCTGCCCGCGGCTTTCTTCTCCTGGTTGCACTCCGCTGTATTCCAGCAGTTTGACCATATCCAACAGAACAATCAGGCGTCCGCGATACTTGGCCAACCCGGTGACGCAATTCAGCCCGCCGTCGTGAAACACCGAAGACGCAGGCGCAACCTCCGTGGACGGCAGCTTAAGCACTTCGGTAGCGGAATCCACGATCAGGCCGCAGAGCTTGCCTTTGTGCTCGACTACCAGAATGCGATTCCGCCGGCTGGTCGCCGGTTCCTTGTGCCCCAGCCGCTTGCGCAGATCGATCACGGAGACGATCTTGCCCCGAAGGTTGATCACTCCCTCCATGTATTCCGGGGCTTCGGGCACGGCGGTGATCTCCGGCACCCGCACGATCTCATGCACGCTCATGATGGGAACACCATAGGTCTCGCGCCCCACCTGAAACCCGACAATGTGCAGTTCCTGGGTCATGCCGCGTTGTGGAAGGTCAGCCACGAGCACCCGCCGCGGCGTGGCGGACGCCGGTCTTGGGGCTCGGTGCTTCCTCTCCCCGGCCGGGACGCCCATTCTGTCCCAGTTCGAAGCGGTCCATGGATTCCAGCAGGTCACGCGACATCTTCGACATCTGTTCCGCCGAAGCCGCCAGCTCCGTGGACCCTGAAGTGGTTTGCTGTACCAGTTCGCGCATGCGTTCCATGGCGCGAACCACGGCATGTGCGCCGGAAGCCTGCTCCTCCACAGCCGAGTTGATTTCGTGCGTGATCTCGTTGAGCCGGGTGGTGGCGCGCGCAATCTGCGAAGATCCGTGCGACTGCTCGTTGGTGGCCGCGCCGATTTCCTGCGCAAACTTGTAGACTTCGGTGACCACGTTGGCGATCTTCTTCAGCGCGCCGTTCAAATCCCCGCCCAAATCGAGACCCTGGTTAACGATGGCGGTGCTCTGGTCCATGTTTTCCACGGCCTTGCGCGCTTCCTTCTGAATGCTCTGGATCAGTTCGGAGATTTCCTTGGTGGATTGCGCCGATTTCTCGGCGAGTTTGCGGACCTCGTCCGCCACCACGGCGAAGCCCAGGCCGTGTTCGCCGGCGCGGGCCGCTTCGATGGCCGCATTCAGCGCCAGCAGGTTGGTTTGCTCGGCCAGGTCATCGATGACTTCGATGATCTTGCCGATATCGTCGGCGCGCTGGCCCAGAACATCGATAATCTGTCCGGAAGCGCGGATGGTGTTGTTGATCTTGGTCAGTCCTTCGGTCGCCTTGTCCATGGTGACGATGCCATTCTGCACTTCTTCACGCGACCGGTTCGAAATATCCAGCAATACTTTGGCGGTGTCGGCGACCCGCTGGATGGAAGCCACCATCTCGTCAATGGAGGCGGAAGTCTCACTCACGCTGGAGGCCTGCACTTGCGTGCTCTTCACCATGTTTTGCACGTTGACGCTCATCTCGTGCATGGTGCTGGTCACTTCGTCGATGGCGGAAGAGGTCTGCAGGCTGATCTTGGCGGACTCATCGGAAGCGCCGGCAACCTGATTCGCGGCGCTGGCCACCTGCGACGAAGCATCGCGGCCGTTACGCACCAGGGCGCGCAACCCCGCCACCATCCGGGCAAAGGCATTCCCCAGAGTGTCGCTCTTCGAACGCGGCTGCACGTCCACCGTAAGGTTGCCCTCGGCGATGGCCTCAGAGACCGATGCCATCTCCCGGAC
>Ga0335085_10013257_pt1 | contig 12090 bp, 18 predicted proteins | sample Lox_Sample_45_FD_206712 | JGI IMG/M metagenome (GOLD analysis project Ga0335085, IMG submission 206712) | Soil microbial communities from Loxahatchee National Wildlife Refuge, Florida, United States - Lox_Sample_4.5 | ecosystem: Environmental > Terrestrial > Soil > Wetlands | place: USA...
TCAGGCTGCTCGTCCGAGGCCGAGTCGTAGATACCAACGATGCGTGATGGCTTGACGAGCACGCGCTCGCTATGACGACGACGACCAGCACGCCAAGAATGCCCCGCACGCAGACATAGTGCCCGATCCCGCGTTCGTCGGCGAGCAGAACGGCTGCCGCAGTTATGGCGTGTCGCCGACATCTTCCCGCGAGCGAAGGACGCCCATCTCCCGGAGCCCAGCTTCGAAGGCGTCGGCCCGATCCCGAACGACCTGCACCACCAGTTCACTGCGCTCCTGATTCGGCGACAGGTCGATAACGTCGACGTCGAGCCGCGAGGCGAGACGCAGGACGTTTGCGACTGCCCCGGGCTCATTGAGGAGTGCGACGGAGAAACTGGTCGCCTTGCTCACCGGGGGGTCGGGCGCGTCGAACGTGCGCACCGACATAGGTTGCCCGATAGGACCGCTGGGGGCGAGCGCCGATCGGCAGTTACGCGGGGCCGACGCTGACGACGAGTGTGACTGTTGATCCCCGAGCCACCGTCGTACCGGCACGGGGCGTCTGACTCTGGATCACTCGGGCAGGGACGGTTGCCGACGCAACGTTCGTGACGATCGCGACGAGGCCGGTAGCAGCCACAGAGTTCAGGCCCTCTGTCGCCTGCTTTCCGACGACATCGGGGACCGTGACGGACGAGACGATGGACGCACTCGGAACGCTCGATGACGGCGTAGTGGTCCCATTCGATGACTCTCGCGTGAGCGAGACAACGAGCGCGACTACGGCGACGACGAGTGCAACAGAGGCAAGTGCTGCCACGAACGCACCACCTGCTTGGGCGCGCGGCTCTGGTGCCACGCACGCATAATGCCCGATCTCGCGCCACCGCGGCCACGCCGATCGGCTGCCGGTTCAGGTGGTCAGGGGGTCGGCGAGCGTCGTAAACGGTGCACTCCACGCGTTTACGCCGGGCACTTGGTCCGTGGCGGTCTTGTAGGTACCTACCTTCGGGTTGAAATCCATTTGAGCGTGGAGCCGGAAACGCATCCCTCCTGGGAGGCAACGGTTCGGGAATGTCAGGCGATACCCCGCACCGGGGATGGATGCGAGCGTGCCCCAGCACGTCGGCACGTGGGGATTGGCCCATGAGCGAAGCCCGACCTTGGCAGCCTGGTTCGGGCCCTGAGGAAGCGCCAGTGCGTACCAATCCTCTACCCCGTCGTTATTGGCGTCGAGCGAGAAGCCGAGGACGGCGTTCCCGTTGTGCCAAGCGGGATCGGTCGCCGGATCGAGCGGTTGCACGACCGTGACGCCGAACGAGAAGTTCGTTGCGTCCTGCGAAAAGCCGGCGTCCGTGATGTCTCCTTGCGGGTAAGGAACGTCACCGACCGAATCGTGCACCGTCATGACCGGCATCGAACCGGTACCCGGTAGTGGGGATGTCGTCGACGGGAGCGGGGACGTCGTCGACGGCAGCGGGGACGTCGTCGACGGCAGCGGGGACGTCGTCGACGGCAGCGGGGACGTCGTCGACGGCAGCGGGGACGTCGTCGAGCTCGTGGTGGGCGAGACCGCGATCTGCGGCTCGGCGCTCGAATGTCCGTACGACGCGGCAACTCCGACTGCGGCCGCGGCGGCTACGCAAACCACAACCACGCGGGTCAGGATGCGTCGCCGTTGACGCCGCTGACCACGACGGTGCACCTCCTGAACCGTCGGTCCATCGTCCATGCTTGCGACGAGTTCCGACACGGCCGCATGGAAACGATTCATCACGGCTCCTCCACCTCGATGTCGTCCAAGATGGTCGCGAGCGCTCGGCGTGCATTCGCGAGCGTCGCGGCGACCGTGCCGCGGGTGACGCCCATCACCGATGCGATGTCGTCCTCGCGCAGATCGCCGACATACCGAAGGACGACCGCCGTCCGCTGCCGCATCGGCAAAGATCGCACCAAGTCCCAGACCTCGCCTGCTGGCGCGGGCACGACATCGCTCGCCGATACCAATCTTGGCCACAGCCGACGTTCGATCGCTCGACGGCGCTCAACGCGTCGTGCGATGTTCACCGCGACCCGATACGTCCACCCGTCAGGCGACTGCATCGCCGATACCCGATCCCACGCTTGCAGCGTTCGAGCGAATGCCTCATCAGCCGCCTCGGCGGCGAGTTCCCGGTCGCCGCACATCACCAGCAACGAAGCGACCAGGCGACGACGTCGGCCTGGATACCACTGCGCGAACTCGAGCCCCGCGGCCATTCGCTCCACTACCCATCAAGTCACGACGGCACCCGAAACGTTGATTCGCGCCCGGTGAGGGGGCACGCATAATGCCCGATCTCGCGCTCGGCGGCGAGCGCATAGCGGCAGACATGGCGTTCATCGAGTTACGCTGATTTCGTCGATCGGAGTCTTCAGGGTGCCGCGAAGCGCTGTCGCGTCGGTAGTCCAGCTCGTCGCCGGCATGCTCTTGATCGTCGCGACGCTGGCGATGCCGTGGTCGCTCTACAAGTCGGCTTCTCCTCCGGCGACGACCGGCTTTCGGAGCGGTTCTCTCGGCATCCTGCTCATATTGCTTGGCGTGGCCTCGATCGGACTGTCGCTGCGTTCACTTGCTCACTCGTCGCAGGAACTGCAACGTGTTCACCTTGTCGTCGGATGTTCGGCCATCGTCGTTTCCGTTGTGCTGGCTCTGCGCAAAATCAGTGCTGCCAATCATTTCCTCGCCGAGGGCGGCGGGCACACGTCCTATGCCACGGGTGCCGTGTTCGCCGTGCTCGCATCGATAGCGATCGCCTTGACGAGTTTCGTTAGGCTCGCGGACGCCAAGGCGCGGCGACGCGGTTGATCCGGATGAGCCCGGGGGCCCAGAGCCGCGCGCTGACGAATCTTCGGAACGCCGATCGGCAGTTCGGGCGTGGCTATCCGAGAGTGACCACCGCAGGCGTTGTGCGGCCAAGTGTTTCCTCGCCGGGCTCAGGATCGGTCGCCACGACGTGGGAACCCGGCCCGTCGAAGACGTAGTCGACCTCGGCACCGCGCAAGATTGCGTCCGCGCGATCCGGCGTCGCCCCGATCACGACCGCCCAGGGCCGCTCGGCAGACGAGGGACACGTGTGCAGCGCGTCACGACGGGTGGTCGTACGGGAGATGCCGATCGGCAGTTCTGCCGCACCATTCGTTCAGTGTGAGTTTGGTGGCGGATCGAACAACGCCAGCTCGGCAGCATCTGGAGCCTGGAAGACGCATAGCCACTCATCGAAGTCGGCACGGCCAATCGGGTACCTGTTCCAAGGTGTCTCAAAGTTCCTCGCTTGGATACGTCGCCAGAGTTCGTCGGTAGGCACGTCGAGGTAGTGCAGTTCGACACCGACACCGAGGCCGCGAGCCACAGATCGCATCTCGTCGCGTTCGATCGTGGCCCAGAGCCCGAAATCGAGAACGACGCTCAGGCCTAGACGCAGGACCTCTTGGGCGAGACGCCAGAGTTCGTGGTCGACCTTCTCCCGGGTCGACGCGTCCCACGGGCTGGAGCCGAGGGCGATGAGCCATTCATCCTGCGTGAGGCGCAAGGCGCTCCGGTCCGCAGCCAACTGTCTCGCGAGTGTGGTCTTCCCTGCTCCGGGCAACCCGCAGATGAGAAGCAATCGGGCGTCGCTCACCGTGACCCACACTCGCGCGCCGCGCCGCGCGGGCGCACGCATAATGCCCGATCTCGCGTCGGCGCGGCAACGCCGATCGGCAGCTCCGGCGCGGTAGTGGGATACTCGAATCCGTGCCGGAAACCACCGATCCGACGCCGGAGGTTGAGGAGGCGCCGCGCCCGGATGCGTCAGGATCGATCGCTCGGACACGATCTTCGGTGCCGACGAAGCCGGAGTGGTGGCACGATCGCTACGAGGGATCAACGCTCCAGGACTTCGTACGAACGCTCAGCAAGGTTGACTTCGGGACCGAAGTCATCCTGTTCGGCTCCGCGATCCTGTTGTCGGTAGTGCCGATCATCATCCTGCTGAGCTCGTTGGCGTCCACGAGAATCGACGACGACGTCGCCCGCAACATGGGCCTTGACCGACGAGGCGCGCAGTACGTCGCGCGGCTGTTCACTGCACCTCGCAGCGCGTCCGCCATCGAGATCGTCATCAGTCTTGGGATGGCGTTGGCAGGCACCATCGCAGTAGGGCTCTCGGTGCAACAGGTCTACGAGAAGATCTTCGATCAGCAACACGTCAAGAGCGTCCGTAATCTGGTTCGTTGCATCGTCTGGGTCGTATGCGTTGGCGCTCTGCTCGTCGCCGACGCCACGACCTACAGGCGCATTGAGCATGCGCCTATCGGCTCGCTACTAGAGCCGATAGTCGAGGTCGCCGTACTCACGCTGTTTTTCTGGTGGTCGATGCACTTCCTGTTGGCCGGAAGACGACACTGGGATGAACTCCGGGCTTCAGCCGTTGCGACGTCGCTGTACTGGATCGTGTTCGGCATCTTTTCGGCGCTCTACTTCTCTGGCAGCGTCGACACCGACGCCAGGCTGTACGGCTCCATCGGCATCGTCTTCGACCTCGCGACCTGGTTCATTGCCGTCGGCGCAGTCATCATTCTCGGTGCCGCGACCGGCGCGACCTGGCAGCACCGTCGGAGCCGATAGGACAACGCTCCCCGATCCGCATGCGCACTACGTGGAGACGAGGCCCTTGACGAGCGCGGCCCAGGCTCACTCGTCACCCGCGCACGCATAGTGCCCGATGTCGCATCGCCGCGGCGAGTACCGATCGGCAGAGTTATGCGCTTGTGTGAACGGAGCCGCTGCTGCGCTCTTGCGCTTGGTCGTTGCCGCGCACGAGTCGCCACACACCCACGGCGATGACCAGCAAGAGAGCCACGCCGACCCACTCCGGCACCGTGCCCCACCGCATGCTGTGCCACTTGATTGGGAGCTGCGACAGCACCAACGCGCCGAGAGCAATCAGCGCAGCCGCTACGGCCGACCGACGTTGAACGCCCACGCGCTCATCATGCCCGATCCTCCGGCGGCGAACGAGTACCGATCGGCAGTTAAGTCTCGGTCGGCTCGCCACATCCGGCGAACAAGTACGTGCTGCCGTCGGAAAAAATCGTCACATGAACGACATGCTCGAAAGTCTCGGAGTCTCGGCCGTTCGAGAAGCGGTGGGTACGTGACAAGATCGTTGTTCGCGGCGTCAGCGCATAGACCCGGCCGACCGGCCGAATCCGAGTCTGCCCAGCAACCACCATCCGCCAACCTGGTGCGGGAGCGATCGTCCGCTCGATCGGGATATGGAGGAAGCGGTCCTGCCCGGCGTCGAACGAGTGCCATATACCGAGACATTGCGCTGGCGTCCGGATCCCCTCTTGGGCGTAGTAGTCGGATTGAAGCTCTGCCAGCAGGCCAAGTTCCGGGTCCTGGCGGAATTGCTCGTTGATGTACTCGAACCGCAGCCGAATCAGAAGAACGTCCTGGGTCGGATGGCCCAGCCGAGTTGAAATCACCGCGAGGTCGTCGTAGTGGTCGTCGCAGTGGTCGCGGTCGCGTGGTGGCTGCCGCTGCACCCATCGACGAAAGCTGCGACAAACACCGTTGCCGCGCGGACAAGACGCTTCACCGGCCCGAGGGTTCTCCCCGCCACGCGCACAGATTGCCCGATCTCGCGCTGGCGCGGCGAGTACCGATCGGCAGCAGTTATGGCGCGTTAGCGACCGGGGTGGTCGAGTAATGGGAAGGGCCGGTGCGTCGGCCCTTCCCCTTTCGTCGTTAACGGACGGGCTGTGGCTTGCCGGCCGCGAGCGTGCGGACCTGTTCGGTGGTGAGCGGGTCGCCGCCGATTGCCCAGTCGCCGCTTTTGACTTCCTCGATCACACACCATGTCACGCCGCGCATGTTTTCGCCCTCGACCGAGACCATTGCGTCGGTGAGCTCGCGGATCATGTCCTTCTTCTTCTGCTCGTCGAAGACTCCTTCGATGACCTTGACGTTGATGAGCGGCATGGTTGCCTCCTGGTTGGGCGATCGGTGACCGACTCGGTCACCAGTGGCATTGTGCGGGCTGTCGCGATGGAGGGGTATTGGGCAAGCGCCGCGATTTGGGGTAGGGCAGATGCCCTAGGCCACGAGCCGCAGCGGTCTCGTACGATGCACTGAGAAAATGGCCGCGAGCGGGGCAGCGAAGCGTGGAGCGGAACGTCAGCTACGCGAGAAACGGCGCGTTTAACGTCGCCTTCCAGGTGCTCGGCGAGGGGCCGATCGATGTCGTGCTGTCACCTGGATGGGTAACGCACTTGGATCTCGCGTGGGACATCCCGCCGCTTGCACGTTTCTTGGAGCGCCTCGCGTCGCGTTCGCGGCTGATTCTGTTCGACAAGGTCGGCACCGGTCTTTCCGACCCGTTTGATCGTGAATCGCTTCCCACGATGGAACAGCGGATGAACGATGTCCGCGTCGTGATGGACGCTGCGGGTTCGTCTCGGGCGGTGGTGTTCGGGACGTTAGGTGGCGGCGCGATCTGCGGTCTCTTCGCGGCGAGGTATCCGGAACGATGCGCGGGCCTGATTCTGTACGGCACGTTCGCGAATGCAGGCGAAGCTGGCTTGCTTACAAGGCTGGCCGACGACAAGGACTCGGCGCTTGACCGTATCGAGCGCGAGTGGGGTACCGAAGGCGTCAGCGTCGCGTACTGGGCGCCGAGTCTCCTGCATGACGAGGCGATGAAGGCGGCATACCTTCGCCTCGCTCGTTCGGGGGTGAGTCCCCGATCAGCGCGTGCGCTGATGCAACTCGGCTACCAGGTGGACTGGAAAGCGACGCTCTCGGATATCCATGTCCCGACGCTCGTGCTGCACCGCACCGGCGACCTCGTCGCGCCGATCCGACAGGGTCGCGAACTCGCCGCCGGAATCCGCGGCGCCCGGTTCGTCGAACTCGCGGGCGTCGACCACCTGATGTGGGCCGGAGATCAAGACGCAATCCTGCACGAGGTCCAGCAGTTCGTGGAGACACTGGAACCCTCGCGGCCCCGCCCACGCACAATCACCGACGCGCTTACGGAGCGGGAAATGGAGGTGCTGCGCCTCGTGGCCGCGGGATGGACCAATAAGCAGATCGCCGGCGCGTTGTACATCAGTCCAAAAACAGCGGGCGCGCACGTATCGAGCGTCCTGACGAAGCTCGGGGTCGAGCGCCGCGCAGGACTCGCCGCCGCGGCTCATCGTCTCGGAATACTCGACCCGAACACGTCAACCTAGCTGTGTCGTCCCGCGAGGTGCGCCGCGGCCGGCGCGCCGAGCGGATCGGCAGTTCTGGCGCGGCGGCGATCGCTCGTAGAGTGCCGGTTGTCGCGAGCAGGAGGGCAACGGGATGGCCGAGCGGGGTGTCCTTGAGTATGCGCTTAGCGAGTGTTGGGCAGCCGAGGTCTCGGGCGTTGCGTACTACGAAGCTCTCGGCGAACGGTTCCCCGAACACCGTGATGAAGCCGATGTGCTCGCGTTGGTCGAGAAGACCACGCGAGACCTCATTGAGGCGGTCGCTCGGAGCTGCGACGTGGCGATCGACCACGCCGCCGCAGAGCGGATTGGAATCGAAGTTGCCCAGGTCGGTACCGGGTGGCGTGATGCCCTGCAGAACGCCCTGGCATACACGCCGGACACCCTGAGGATGTACACGAACCTCGCGGAAGTGCTTCCTGAGAACGAGTCCGCCCTGGGTCGTGCCATCGTCGAACACGAGCGTGCGCAGATCGTCTTGTTCGAGAGTGTCGCCGCGGGCAAGGCGTACGACTGGTCGGCGATCGACGCCTATCTACATCGGCATGGTGTGCATCGCTCTGCGTAGACCGCAGCGAGGTGCCGATCCGGGCTGACGTTGGAGCGCCGATCGGCAGTTCTGTGCGCGTCAACCCGTCTGCGGACGGAGCACGGTCTCGACGACGATGACATCGCTGAATGTCAGACCATCGACCTGCCAGCCATAGCAACCGGGCCCCTTTACCCAGGTCCCTCCGGGCACCGTGCGGTAGCCCGATTGCGAGTTGAGTGTTGCGCCGGGCGGCACGACGAGCGGCTTCAGCGTCGGCGTTTCGCCGAACGCGATCGGTCCAGAACCGTCGAGCCGCTTCGCTCGGACGACCCATGGACCCAGGTACGACGGGATACTGAACCACAGCGTCTTGAACCCGAGCCATCCCGGTACGCCGGTGTTTGTCGAGAGGTCGACAACGCCGCGGTCGAGGTCGCCTCGCGCGGCGGGAATCGGACGCACGGGCCCGTGTCCGAGAGCAACGCCGACGAAGTAGGAGCTATTCGTCGGTGCGCCTGGACTCGCCGGACAGTGTTCGCCAGGTCGAATGACGGGGAGATGCAACGGCCGTTTCAAGCGGTCGGGTACCGATCCTTTTGCGCCCGGCTCGCAGACCGCAGGTTCGTTCGCGCAAGCCGCTTGGTACGTCAGCGGCACGACCAGCGGACCGGGCCGCACCGCGACCGTCGAAGACGTTGGGGGCGTAGAACGGTGCGTCGACGACGAGCACCCAATCGCAGCAAACGTCAACACCGCGGCGAGCGCTCGCACACGCCCGAAAACCATGGACGAATCCTGTCCGATCCCTCGTCTCTTCGGCGAGCGCCGATCGGCAGTTATGGGGTTCTCCTGTCACTTCCGTGGGTCGGTAGCGGCCGGGAGACGGGTGGTTGGATACGCGGGTGGCTGACGATCGTCGTCGCCCGGACCAGCGTGAACACGTCAACGGCGCTGACTGCGCTGGTCTTGTGGCCTGGTCACGGGCACTCCGAGCGCGTTGCACTGCTGGAGTCCGCGGCGTTGTCGACGTGGGCGGTCCGCACCGGCGCGGTTCCAGTGCGCCCTGGTTCCGCGCACGCTCCTTACGCGTCGAATTGGGGTGGTTGAAGAGCACCAAACCGAAGGACCACCCGAAGAACGTGTTGGGATCACGCCCAATAGCACCCACGGATCAAGCAGGAGAACCAGTTATGGCGCGGCGCGTTCCGATGTAGTGCCGCCACGAGTCTCTGTGATCGGCAGTATTGGGTCTTCGACTCTCGTGGGCAGCTTCGGTCATTGGATCCGGTCGCGGGCTGTCCCGTCCCGGCTCTCGAGCAACTCTTCAAGTCGGTCAAGCGACTCGGTCCACCCTTGATCGTGCAGCGCCCTGCGCTCCTCGGTAGCAAAGGTGCCTTGTTCGACCGCCAGCGCGGTCGACTTGCCCGAGTCCCGAAGTAGCAACACAGCAACCGTTTCGCGATCGTCCGGGGCGGGCGGCTCCCACCGGAACGTATATGCGAGTCGTTCTCCAGGGACGATCTCAAGGAACTCACCCGCAAGGATGAAGGCGTCGCCATCGGGCGGCTGCATCGTGATCCGCAAGCCACCGCCGACGTGCAAATCGAAATCGATGCTGCGGACAGAGAACCCCCTCGGACCCCACCACTGCGCGACCAGCTCCGCCTCGACCAGCATCCGGAACACCATTGGCGGCGGCGCGGGCAGAACACGTTCCAGGCGCAATGCAAGCTCGGCTGCCATGCCTACCCCTTCGTCGCCAATGCCGCCATGCGGAACCGCAAGCGAGGTACCCGTTTCGAAGCAACCAGATTCGCACGATCCCGATCGTCGGAAGCCGATCACCGAGCACGGGTTGCGACGCTCGATCGCCGCCCGAACTCGATGGACGACGCGGGCTACCGATCGCTGTGAGGAGGCTCGTTCCCCTCGGTCCACGCGTACTGCTTGACCTTTGTGACCCGCGTCTTGTCACGGTATTGCGGCGGAGCTACGAGGCGGGCTTGGTCGTGATCGTCAGCCTCGATGACGAGCCAGGCGTTGTGAACGCCGTCCTCACAGCCGAAATCAGCGTGTGTGAGGTAGTGGTTGCCGGATTCGGCGAAGATCTTGTGCGCGGCAAGGCACGCTGCTTTGTCGGGATCGTGCGGTATCTCGACCATGAAACGATCCATCAGCTCAGACTCCCTCGCACCAACCACGCCATGTCTGCCCAAGCAGGTTGTGCCCACAGCAGCAGGGCTTCCGAATCAAGAGATGCTCATGATGCCCGATCTCGCGGTTGGCCCGCCGAAGCAGATCGGCTGCCGGTTTAGGTGGTCATCGCAACGCTTGGTCGAGTGCGTGTGATGGTGTCTTGAAACCGAGGGTTTGTCGAGGCCTGCCGTTGAGTTCGGCCGCGACTGGATCGAGATCGGCTTGGGTGTAGTGCTCGATCTCGGTCCGTTTGGGGAAGTACTGGCGTAACAGGCCGTTGGTGTTTTCGTTGCTGCCACGTTGCCAGGGACTGCGCGGGTCGCAAAAGTACACCGGCACGCCGGTCTCGTTGGTGAACCGAGCGTGGGCGGCCATCTCCTTGCCCTGATCCCATGTGAGTGAGCGGCGTAACTGTTCGGGGAGCTCGACGATCTTGGCGGCGAGCGCATCCGCGACGACATCAGCGCGATGACCGTTCGGCAGTGCGATGAGCGTGACGAAGCGGGTCTTGCGTTCCACCAACGTGGCGATCGCTTTCATGCGGCTGCCGAACAGGAGGTCGCCTTCCCAATGGCCGGGCACCGCCCGATCCTCGGCCTCGGCGGGTCGCTCGCGAATGTTGAGCGTGCCCCGGAGCTGACCTTGGCCGTTCATCACCGAATGACCCTTGGGCCGCCGGGTCGTGTGACCCGATCGCAGATAGCGGGTGAGTTCCTTACGCAGGGCACCGCGGGACTGCACGAACAACGAGAGACAGATCGTCTCGTGCGACACACGCATCTCCGCATCATCGGGGAAGGTCTCCACCAGCCAACCCGAGATCTGCGTCGGAGACCAATACTCGCCAAGTTTCGCCTCCACCACCGCCCGCAACCGACCACAGGTCGCCAACTTCGACGGCTTCGGTCGCCGCATCCGACGCACTGCCGTCTTGTCCGCACCGCATGCTCGATACCGTTGGCGGCCGCCATTCGCCGCGACTTCACGCGAGATCGTCGACGGCGACCGTGTCAATCGTCGCGCGATCGCACGCAACGACTCACCACCCGCCAGACCGCGCGAGATCTCTTCACGTTCGGTCAATGACAACCGCAACGCCGACCGCACCGGCTCCGGCACCGCTGGACGACGTAGACGCGCGAGATGATCCAACACCGTGCGATGGTGCCGGCCGATCTGCGCTCCGATCAGTCGACTCGGTAACCCCGACGCCGCCAACCGAACGATCTCGTCCTTTTCCCGCTCCGACAACCGCTCTCCCATGACACACCTCCCGATCGATCCAACTCGATCGAAAGACGTGATGCGTTGATCCCCTGAGACCGCCGCCGATCTGCACTCGCAGAAGCACGCGAGGTCGGGCATTATGCGCTCGTCCTCGGTCGATCCATGACGAGCGGAAGCAGGGTGCGGAGTGACCTTGATCTATGTCACGGGCATCTCTGGGGCCGGGAAGTCGACCGTACGAGGGGAACTCGCGCGCCGCGGCTATCGCGCGTTCGACACGGATGAGGACGAGATCGCGCAGTGGACACATAGGGTGACCGGCGTCGTTACGCCGCTGCTCGTCGAGGCGCATCGCACACCGGAGTTTCTTTCGGAAAACGAGTGGAGAGCCGAACCGGAGCGGGTGCGTCGGCTCGCTGACGAGAGCGCGGGCCATACAGTTTTCCTGTGCGGTCACGTCGGCAACGAGGACGACGTGTGGTCGTACTTCGACGAGGTTCTGTTCTTGTCGATCGACCAGGCGACGATGGAGCGCCGACTCGCAACCAGGACTACGCACACCTTCGGCACGAAGCCCCATGAGTTGGAGTTGCTGCTCGCTTGGCACGCGGTCATCGACGACTACTACATGCGTCGCGGCGCGATCATGGTCGACGCCTCCCCGGCAGCGGTACGCGTCGTCGATGAGATACTCCGCACCCTTGCCGAGACGCCGGGGTGATCGCGCCAGAACTGCCGATCGGCACTCGCTGGCCGGGCGCGAGATCGGGCATGATTTGGCGCATGGAGAGGCAGGGTGTTTCGTCACTCGTCGCGGCCCTCGTGACTGCACTTGCGTGGACGGCGCCTCTACCGATCCGCTGGATGGTGGTTGA
>Ga0335085_10013258_pt1 | contig 12090 bp, 13 predicted proteins | sample Lox_Sample_45_FD_206712 | JGI IMG/M metagenome (GOLD analysis project Ga0335085, IMG submission 206712) | Soil microbial communities from Loxahatchee National Wildlife Refuge, Florida, United States - Lox_Sample_4.5 | ecosystem: Environmental > Terrestrial > Soil > Wetlands | place: USA...
GGTAGTCCTCTTCGAGCCGCGGGTTGTTATCGACCCCCCACACTTCGTAGCCCGCCTGGACGTAGCCGCGGGCAGCTCCGCCGATCCCGCAGAAGACGTCGAGCACGGCCTTCTGGAACGCAGGCGGACCGGGGTCGATCTTGTAGAACTTGCAGTGGCAGTCCGCGCACATGTGCGCACTGTCGAGATCGCCCCGGATCTGGCACCAGTGGCAGTAGTGATACTGAACGGGGACGTGCTCCATGACGGCTCCGGGACAGGTCGGAGCCCTGGTTTAACAGGGCCGGGCAGGCTGTTCCTTCCATGGTTACTCCCGATCCCGGGGCAGTGCAAACGTCAATTTTCCGCAGGCTCCTGGTCTGTCCTGGTATGCCCCGTTATGATTTCCGCATGACCGGCCCTGTGCCCCCGTGGTTCGCCTGCGCCAGCTGGAACAACTGCTCCGAGTGCAGTGCTGACATAGCTCCCGACGATGTCGTCCTGCCCGACGGCAACGGCGGAATCCTCTGCGGGGACTGCGCAGCTGACGAGGGGTTCTTCTGTGACTGCTGACCTGGACATGACCGCGCTCGCCGCGGAGATCGACGCCATCAACCGGAAGCTCGGCTTCCGCGACCGCGAGGTCACCTTCGACGAGGCGATGGAGCTGCTGGTCACCGAGACGTCCGAGGTGACCGACGCCTGGCGCCTGAACGGCTTCACGGACATGACCGCGCACCAGCGGCACGAGTGGCAGCTGCCGAAGCCGCAGGGCGCCGGGAGCGAGTTCGCGGACATCGCGATCCGGCTCATCGACGACTGCACGATCTTCCTGGCGGACATCCCGCTGCTGCCGGAGGACATGCTGCCCGAGCGGCTCCGCGAGAAGCCGTCCTCCCTGCCGGCCGCGATGTTCCAGATCGTCAAGACGGCGGTCCGCGCGTCTGACCGCTATGAGGAGGGCCGGATGGACGCGGTCCGGCGCGAGCTGAACACGGCCTGGGGCCAGGTCTGCTGGTACGCCGAGCTGTTCGGAATCGACCTGAATAGGGAGATTCTCCGCAAAGTTGCTTACAATGCGACCAGGCCGCATATGCACGGCGGCAAGCGGATGTAGGAGTGACGGTGGCGGACGACTTCGAGGAAATGACACTGGAGGAGTCCGTCAAGGCCGACCTGATGGAGCTTCCCCTGAAGATGCGCCGTGGCGGAGTGGCCCGCGCGGCGCTGACGGCGGCGAGGATTCTGGACGAGGGCGGCCTCGCGCCGCGTGACGCGGCCGGGTACCTCCGGGAGATGCGGCTGGCGCTGGCCCAGCTCCGCGACATGGCGCCGGGCGAGGTGAAGGGCGACGCCACCGACGAGGTGCGCGAGCGCCGGGAGCGCAGGCTGGGCCTGGCGGAGAACGCGTTATGGGCTACTGGAACGTGCCGGCGGTACCCGCTGCTGATGCAGCCCGCCGCGAACGCTACGGGGACAGGGAAGACTACCTGGCTGCGCACGCGGGGGTCTACATCCGCCGGCTGACTGAGGCCATGACGCGCCTGGAGAAGCGCGTAAATGAGCTGGAGGCTGAAGTCGCGGAGCTGAAAGGTGGCTGAGCGGGAGTTCACCTGCTTCGTCGTCCCGGACCTGATCCTGCCCGGCGGCGAGGTGATCCGCGGTGAGATGACCCCGTACGTCCGGCTTCTCGCAGCACGCCAGGAGACGTGGCAGGCGGCGCATGACCTGCTTGACGGAATGGCAACGGGATTCTCCCCGGACCAGCAGGCTGAATGGGACCGCCTGCACGCGAAGCTGGACGAGATCGACTGGCGCCTCAGCCGGCTGCGGGGTCTCCTGTGACCACGCTCCTGATCGCCGGGTCGGTGCTGCTGGCCTCAGTCCAGCTGGCGAGCACCTTCCTGCTGACCCGCAAGAACCGCGCCGGCTGGATCGCCAGCATGGCAGCGTGCGCGATCGGGCTCGGCTATGACATCGTCACGTACCAGTACGGCTTCCTGCCCGTCTGCGTGCTGAACTTCATCCTGGCGGTCCGCGCCTGGTTCGCCTGGAAGGTGCGCGATGAGCACTAACTTCGACACCGCCTTCAACGTCTACCCCGTCCCGGACGTCTTCCTGCCCGACGGCACGGTAATGAGCGGCCAGCCGCCGGTGACCCTGCCGGACGGCACGCGGCTGGCACAGCTCACCGGCAGCCAGGAGCCACGGTTCTGGACCGCCCCGCCACGGCACCGCCAGAAGGAACCCGGCTGCCGCAAGTGCTCGAACAGGGACTACCTGGGCGGCTGCGGCAACTACGCCGCGGAGGAGCTGCTGGACTGGGCGCCGAACTACGGCTATGCCCTGGACCCGTGGCAGCAGTGGTGGCTGACCGAGGGCTGCGGCGTCCGGCCGGACGGGCACTGGTCGGCATTCGAGGTCGCCGGCATCGTGAGCCGCCAGAACGGCAAGAACACCAATTTGGAAGTCCGCGAGCTGGGCGGGCTGTTCGTGTTCGGCGAGACGCTGATCATCCACACGGCGCACGAATTCAAGGCCGCCGCCGAGCACTTCCGCCGCGTCCGCGACACCATCAGCGCGTACGACGACCTGTCCCGCCGCGTGAAGCGCGTCATGACCAGCCACGGTGACGAGGCGATCGAGCTGAAGCCCGCGCCGACGCTCGTCTTCGGCTCCGGCGGCAAGCGCGTCCGGCGCAACATCGGCGGCCGGCTGCGGTTCCTCGCCCGCTCCCGCGGGTCCGGCCGGTCGTTCACCGCGGACCTGGTGGTTTACGACGAGGCGATGTTTTTGTCAGACGAGCAGGTCGGCGCGTCCATGCCGACCATGTCCGCCGTGCCCAATCCGCAAATGATCTATACAGCTTCAGCGGGATATCACGACTCGATTCAGCTGGCCAGCGTCCGGCGGCGAATTCAGCGGCACGACCCGGGCATCATGGGCGCGGAGTGGAGCATTAACCCGCACCTGGACACCTGCCCGCGCGATGAGGTGCTCGGCCGGAAGACCAACAGGTACGTCGTCTGCTCGCGCCACGACGACCGGGACGACCCGCGGTCCTGGGCGATGGCCAACCCGGCGCTGAACCGGCGCATTTCCTACGAGCACGTCGCTAAAGAGTTTGCGGCGATGTCAATGACGGCATTCGACCGCGAGCGGCTCGGCATCGGCGACTGGCCCGAGGAGGAAGAGTCGTGGACGGTAATTTCCGAGGAGGCCTGGGAGAGGTGCGCGCTTCCCGACCCGGGCGGCGCGGTGCGCCCGCTGGCATTCGCGGTGGATTCTGATCCGGAGATGAAGGTGACCACCATCGCTGCGGCGTGGATGCGGCCGGAGCCGGACGGCGGCCACCGGATTGTCGTCGAGATTCCGCGCGGTTGCAGCAAGGAAGGAATGGACTGGGTAGTTCCCCGGCTTGTGGAACTGCGACGCGAGTGGCGGCCTATCGGGATTTGTTTCCCCAAAAACGGACCCGCGGCCGGACTGGCGGATGCCGCGGAAAGTTCCGGGCTGGAGGTGGTGCGCGCGACGAGCGGCGACGAGGCGGAGGCATTCGCCCAGATGATCACTGCGATCAAGGGACGCCAGCTCATTCATCTCGGGAAGGAAAACGCGCCCGCGCTGTGGCAGGCCATCGCCTCGGCGGAGACCCGGGACGTCGGCGACGGCGGTCACGCCTGGAGCCGCAAGGACAGCGATTCGGACATTACCCCGATCGTGGCCTCAACGCTGGCGAGGTGGGCGCTGAGCAAGCGTCGCCGTTCGTACGATCCCAGGCGCAGCGTGGGTTGAGAGTATAATCGGGTCCGACGCTGTGTTATTGCAGCTACGACTTCCCGCCCCAGAGCGCCCCCACTCCTCTCGCCCCAACCCGTCCCGACTACTCGTGCCATCCCAGGCCCGCCCGGCTGCCGACTTCCCCTCCCGCCCCGGCTCAGGCCACCCCGCTCCTTCCCGAGCCCGTGCCGACGAACCGAGCCCCTCCAGGCCGTTTCCAGCCGACCCGCGCCTCGCCGACTGGCCACCCCAACCCCCGGCACCCCGGCCCTGCTCTTGCCCGACTACCCAAATCCATCCTCGCCTTCCCGGTCCTCGCCGACGGACCGAACCAGTCTCACCCGGGCCTTTCCCGACCCCGCCGACAACACGCCCCTTCCCCGCGCTCTCCCCGGCGGCCCGCACCACTCCGACTACCCAGGCCCTCACTGCCCCACGCTCCCCCTCCCCTGCCGACCGACCATTCCTGGCCGTTCCGCACCTCCCCTTGCCGACGTTCCCGGCCGTTCCGCGCCTCCCCAGGCTGACGACCCATCCCGAACCGCTCCCGTTCCTCCCCGTCCCCTTCCTTGCCGACGGGCCATGCCTGGCCTTTTCTCACCTCCCCCTGCCGACATCACGGCCCTTCACCCAGCCATGCCTCGCCGACGGATCAAGCCTTACCAATCCCGGCCATGCCAGTCCGTCCCGACATCCCTTATCATCCCTTTCATGGCGATTCTTGATCAGGCTGCAGTCGAGCAGGTGCTTACCCGGGCCAGGCGCGTAACGGCCGGCCGCGTGCTGATGAGCGTGCTCCTCGGCATCGGCGTCGCGGTCGGCTGGCCAGCAGGACGGTTCCTCACTGCTATCGGCTGGATGGCGGGCCGAATCTGGCTCACCGGAGCTTTTTTCGTAGAAGCGGTCATATACGGCTTCCGGACGGGCGCGAAGCTGCCGCTGAAGGCTCCTGAGTCGCAATAAGTCTGCTGCAGTATTAAGTACGCCGCCGGTATGTGCGGAATGCCCTGGTTTCCCGTACTCTGATTACAGTTGTGCCCGCGGCCAGCTTGGAGCCGGGTCCGTACTAACGGAGGGCTCCGGGCACCCTTGGGACTGATCGAGCAGGAGATGTCACAGCTTCCGGCTGCTGTTGCGCCGGTTGGCCTGCTGCTCTCTCCTCGTTGCCCAGCGGCAGTTCCCGGGTTCGTAGTCCCCGTCGTTGTCGATTCTGTCGAGTGTCCTGCCAGGCGGCTTCTCCCCCATGTCGGCCAGGAAGTCCGGATAGTTCCGCCACCGCTCGCAGACGGTGATGCCGCGCCCGCCCCAGTCGGGGTAGCGGGGATCGCCGGCGGAGAACACGCGGCGCATCATGTTGCACCAGCTCTGGTACGTCGGCGTGCCCGACAGTCCGTGCGTGGTATTCCGCGCGATCAGCGCCTCGGTGAACAGGCAGCCGCAGCTTCTCGTACGGCCGTTGCGAAGGGCATTGCTTCCTGCAGTGCACGTATTCCCGCAATCGCACTGGCAGAGCCACTTGGCGTGGTTCGTGGCGGACGGTGCGCGCTTCAGCACGACCAGGCGTCCGAGACGCTGCCCCGTAAGGTCCGGCGTCCTTCTTCCCATAGCTCCATTATGGGCCTTCTGGGAGGGAGGTGGTGCACATGGGTCTTATCGAGCGTATCCAGGCAGAACGTACCGAGCATCGAGCTATCGGAGGCGTGCCTTGGCGTCCGTGGGACTCTTTAGTCCCCGTGGTGGAAGTTCAGCCAGGGCGGCCCGATCCACCCGACCCGTGCCGTCTTCGGGACCGACAAGGCACTCGGCCTGCCGGCCCTGTACTCCTGCGTGCGGCTGATCGCCGAGTCCATGGCGTCCCTGCCGCTCAAGATCTACACTCACGCGCCCGGCGGCTACCAGGGCGTGGCGATCCGGTACAACGGCCCGTCGATCTTCGACCGCCCGAGCGCGAACGCCAACCTGTACGACTGGATCTACCAGTGCATGACCTCCCTGCTGCTGTGGGGCAACGCCTGGGGCCTGATCACCGGCCGTGACGGATACGGTTTCCCTACCGGAATCGAGTGGATTCCGCCGGACATGATCGAGGTCATGGACGACCCGCAGCAGCCGTGGAACCCCATGCGCACGCGGGTCTTCGTCTACGGGCGGCAGGTGGAGAACTGGCGCGAGGAGCTGTACCACATCCGGGCCATGGCTCTGGCAGGGCGTACCGAGGGCATCTCCCCGTTGCGTGCCTTCGCCAGCACGGTGATGCACGGCCTTGAGGCCGGCAACTACGGCGTTGACTGGTTCCTGAACGGCGGCTTCCCGCCCGGGATCTTCCAGAACAGGGACATCGAGATCGACGCCGAGGCCGCGGCGGAGATCCGCGAGACTCTCGTCTCCTCCATCCGCGCCCACCAGCCGCTGGTGATCGGCGCCGACTGGGACTACAAGCCGATTGTCGTGCCGCCGAGCGAGGCCCAGTTCGTGGAGGCCACGCAGATGAACGCCACGCAGATGGCCGCGGTCTACGGGCTGCCGCCGGACCGCGTGGGCGGCAAGCGGGGCGATTCCCTGACGTACAACACGGTCGAGCAGAGCACGCTGCAGGTGATCGAGGCGCTGCGCCCGTGGATCGTCCGGCTGGAGAACGCGTTTTTCGACCTCATCCCCGCCAACCGCTACGTGCGGTTCAACGCCGACGCGCTGCTGAAGACCGACCTGAAGACCCGGACTGAGATCTACATGCAGCAGCGGGCGATGGGCATGCTCACCATTGACGAGATCCGCGACCAGGAGGACCGGCCTCCCTACCCGGAAAGCACCGGCGACGAGAAGATCCCGCTCGAAGTGATGGTCGCGATGTCCCGGTCGATCCGCGGCATCCCGAAGTCCATGCTTCCCAGCGTCGAGCTGGAGGTCGACCTCATTACCGACCGGCTGGAGGAGCTGCAGAAGCAGGGCCTTACCGCTCCGGACAGCGGACCGGGAGTCACCAATCCGGATTCGTTCCTCGGCAACCAGATCGGCACCGTCCGCAGCCGCCCGCAGGGCGATGCCGCAGCCAAGAGGGTGCTTTCCCTGCTAGCCAGCGGCGGCCTGGACGGCATCGACATGGACGACCTGCTCGCAGCCGCGCTGGAGAAGAAGCGCCAGCAGGAGAAGGAAGCCGGGCCGCAGTTCGTCGGCCCCTGGATTCCCGACCGCGCCTGGAACGAGGAGACCGGTGCCTGGGCTGACATGAAGCGCAGCGCGTCGGGCGACGATGACGAGAACCCGGCGGCAGGTCCGATGCCGGCCCCGGCGAGCACTGACCCGGTCCCGGTCAGGCACGACCCGGCGATGTACACCGCGCACCGCATTGACGAGGCGCACCGGAATATCGCGCACGCGACCGAGCGCATCAAGGCTGCCCGTACTGCTCCGGCGGGCAGCGACGAGCGCGCTTACGAGACCGAGCACGTGCTGACGGACCTCGGCGAGGCGCATTCGTCGGTGAACCGGCTGGCTTCCAACATCAGGCAGAACTACCCGCCGGAAGCTAAGGAAATGGACCGGATCAACAAGGCCATCCTGGTCGACGGCGGCCAGCACCGCACCATATCCGTTTCCCCGGATCACCGCGCGACCAGTACGGCGCACCTGATCCAGACCCTGGGCTATCACCTCGGCCACGCCATCCGGCACGCGCAGGTGATGCAGAGCGAGAATGACCAGCCGGCGATGTACAACTTCGACGCCGAGCACTGCGCTACGCACGCCGGCGGCGCGCTGGAGCATATCCGGAAGCTCTCCGACCACATCCGGGATAACTATCCCGACGAAGCCCGCTGGCTGGCGGGGCTGCAGAAACTTGCCGGTTCCGGCGCGAACGGCAATGGGAACGGCAAGAACTTATGCCGTCGTCAGGAAAGGAAAACGCAAATGAGTGAACTGTCCTCGGCGGCGGAAAACGACCTGCCGGACTCCGCCTTCGCCTATATCGAGCCCGGTGGCACCAAGGATTCCTCGGGGAAGACTACTCCGCGGTCCAAGCGCCACTTCCCCGTTCACGACGAGGCGCACGCCAGGAACGCGCTCTCCCGCGCTCCGCAGTCGCCGTTCGGCAAGCAGGCGATGCCGAAGATCATGGCAGCCGCGCGCAAGTTCGGGATCAACGTCTCCGGCTCGCAGCGGTCGGCATTCGGCGAGGCTGACGCGGCCATTTCCGGGTCTTACCCGGAGCGCCGGTTCACGCGCTTCCCGCTGGAAGTGCGCACCGAGGCCAACGGCAGCGGCCCGAAGCACATCTTCGGTTACGCGGCCTGCTTCAACAAGCTCAGCCGCAAGCTCGGCGGCTTCGTGGAGCAGGTCTCGACGACTGCGTTCAACGAGTCGCGGATGTCAAACTGGCCGGACGTCGTCTGCCGGTACAACCACAAGGACGACATGCTGCTCGGCACCACGTACGCGCGCACGCTCGACCTGCACCTGGACGACACCGGCCTCGCGTACGACGTGATCCCGCCGCAGTCCCGGGCGGACATCCTGGAGTACGTGGACCGCGGCGACGTGCGCCACTCCAGCTTCGCGTTCCGGGTTTTCCCCGGCGGCGACGAGTGGGGCGTCTCCGAGTTCAACTACCCGATGCGCACGCTGCTGTCGGTGCAGCTCGTGGACGTCGCCCCGGTTCTCGACCCCGCCTACCCCGACTCGACGTCGGCTGCCCGCGCGATCGACGGCGCGGTGGAGTCGCTGGCGAACTGGGTGCAGGGCGACCCGGATGAGGTCCGGACCCGGCTCACCGAGGGCCGCGCGATGGAGTTCTTCCGGCGCACGGACAACGCCGGCCCCCGGCAGGTCACCAAGGCCCCGCCGAAGCCGGTCCTGTCCGGTGCGCAGGCCATGCTCGCTCTCCAGGCGAACATGGAAGACCCCTACACCGACGAGGGGTAACAAATCGGGCATTCCGGCCGTATGCTGGAGTGGACCGCAATCTTGCCGAGGTCGTAGCTGCGGAAGCGTACGGACGAAGCCGGTGCAGGAAGATGCCAACCATCAGGAAGGAATCCGACTATGGCATCCGAAGTCGCCAAGCGCCTCCGCGATCGTCGCCTGAACGTCTGGAACGACGCGAAGAAGATCGCTGAGGACGCAGCTGCAGAGAACCGCTCCTTCACCCCGGACGAGCAGGGCCGCTGGGACGCGATGCAGGAAGAGATGTCGACTCTCGACACTCGCATCAAGGCCGTCCTGGAGACGGAGAAGCGCGCCAAGGAAGCTGACGACGCGTACGACTCGCTCAGCCAGAAGCCCGAGACGCGCCAGAGCCCGTCCCTCGCGGGCATGGACGCCGAGGTCCGCAAGTGGGCCAAGGGCGAGACCGGCCAGCGCGCGCTGGAGTTCCGGCACAACACCGAGACCAACGGCCCGATCAACTACCGTGTCCTCACCACGGGCTCCCAGGGCACCAACTCCAGCTCGATCGTCCCGACGGACTTCTACGACATGCTGATCGCGCACCTCATCGAGGTCAGCGGCATCATGCAGTGCGGTCCGACGGTGCTCAACACGGGCGGCGGCGAGACGCTGCAGATCCCGAAGACCACGGCTCACACCGCGGTCACCGCGCAGTCCACCCAGGCGGGCCAGCTGCTGACCGCGGGCGTTGACCCCGCCTTCAGCATGCAGTCCCTGTCCGCGTACAAGTACGGCGTCCTCATCCAGGTCGCGCGCGAGCTTATCGACGACACCGCCGTCGACCTGCTCGGCTACCTGGCCATGCAGGCGGGCCGCGCGCTCGGCAACAAGTTCGGCAACGACCTGGTGAACTCCGCCAGCGCCCCGACCGGACTGCTGACCGGCACCGTCACCAGCTCCCCCGGCGTGACCGGCGCGACGACCGGCGTCAGCGGCGCCCCGTCCTACGCCAACCTGGTGGACCTGGAGTACTCGGTCATCGCTCCCTACCGTCAGTCCCGGTCCTGCTACTGGCTCGCCGCGGACAAGACCATCGGCGGTTTCCGGAAGATCACCGACACGGTCGGCCGCCCGATCTGGGAGCCGTCCGCGGTTCTCGGCTCGCCGGACCTCCTGCTCGGCAAGCCGCTGGTCGCGGACCCGTTCATGCCTGCCCAGGCGACGAGCGCGTTCTCGATCGTGTTCGGCGACTTCAGCCAGTTCTTCGTGCGCCTGGTCGGCGGGGTTCGCTTCGAGCGGTCTGACGACTTCGCGTTCGGTTCCGACCTGGTCTCGTTCCGCGCGATCCTGCGTGGCGACGGTGCGCTGGTCGACCAGACCGGAGCGATCAAGGCCTACAAGGGCGCGTCTACCTGATGGACCCCGTGCGCGGCGCTGGTCCCTCGTCAGCGCCGCGCACGGCACCACAGGGAGGGAGGTCCCGGTGAGCAGTCGAGCCAAGGTGATCCAGGCACGCCAGCCGAAGGTGAAGTGTGCCATCTGCGGCGGAAATGCGCGCCGGGACCCTACTGTCCTGTCCGACGGGCGCTGTGTCTGCCGCCGCTGCCGCGACGAAGGCCGGCTTGCCGTGCGCCTGCCCTGCGGGCACATCGGCGTTCCCGGCACCATCGTCATGTCCAGCACCAACGGCACCGGCTTCCAGTGTGCCGAGTGCTCACCCCACTCTGTGTACGCGCGAGGTCGCAAGTGATTATCCAGATGATCGTGCAGATGTCAGGCGCGCGGTATGACGACCGGATGTGGCCGGTTCCGTGGACGGACTTCGAGGTTCCGGACGAGGAAGGCCGCGGCCTGATCCGGTGCGGGGCTGCGATGGAGGTCGTGCAGCCGGTGAAGGCAGTCCCGCCTCCGCCAGCTCCTGCCCCGGCCGCCAAGGCCGTGCCGGAAGTCCTGGTGTCTGCGCAGGTCCCGGAGGAACTGCCGCGGCCGTCCAACAGCGACTCCAAAGAGGCGTGGGTCGAGTACGCAGTCCAGCGCGGTGCGAGCCGGGCTGAGGCAGAGGTACAGTCCAAGGCAAACTTGCAGGCGGCTTTCGGCGGCCGGCTCTAAGACAAGAGGAGGCCAGCAATGGCTGATTACCCGCCCCTTGAGGGCAAGACCCCGACGGCCGGCCATCCGTACTCGGGCACCACGAGCAATGCTGACCCGACTAACGAGCCGGGCCAGTACCCTCCGGGCGCTGCCTGGGAGAACGAGCTGTTCGGCGGCCCGCTGCCGACTGGCACTGGCGCTCCCGGCACCAAGGGCGCCTACCCCGGCGCTGCGGACGCCACCAACGAGCCGGGCCAGACCCTGGACGGCTTCACGGGGGTCACCGAGGACCAGATCACGCATTCGGGTGCTCCCGGCGGCCAGGGCGCGGTCAACAACCCGGGCGGTCCCGACGCGGTCACCTACACCTACCCGAACGACGGCATCGGCCCGTACATGCAGGTGACGAAGAACGATGCCACCGCCGGCCCGCAGGACTCCACGCAGGCCAACGACGACGGCTACGCCACCGGCGGCCCGCAGCTGCCCGGCATCAAGGGCAACGAGCCCCAGGCCGGCAGCAACCGGTACCAGCCGGGCGCCGGCAGGGTCCTGCGCGGCGGCCGGGCAGTCAATCCGTAACCATGCGACGCGATCTCGTCCGGTTCTGGGGGTGGCTGCGCTACCACTTGTACTGCAAGTGGCACGCGCGGCTCGCCCTCAAGCTGGCCGAGGAAGCGCGTGCGGCACGGACACGGGCGCAGAAGCGGAAGGAGAGGAGCTGACATGGCCGACTGGGTGAACAACGGCAGCTGCACGGACGTTTCCGAGCTGGCGATGAACAGCCTCGGTGTAACTACAGGTTCAATGGCCGCCACGAACACCACGAGCGTCAAGCCGGCTTACGGCGCGCCCGGCACGGACTCCGAGTCGGTGGAGGACAGCGACGTCATGGCGGTCCCGGATCTCGGCACTGATCCTGGTGACGCGGGAATCCAGCCGGGCGACGACGGCAAGCCGCACGCTGACGACCATGACGGCGATGACCAGGACACGCCGCGGTACAGCCCTCCGGCGCCGTCCTGGGGCAAGACGACTGTTCCGAAGGTGGCGAGGAAGGCCAATGGCTGACAATCCCGCCGCGCACGGACCGGTAGCCGAGGACTCGCCGCATGTCGTGGCCGCCACGCACGTACGGCGGGGAGCAACGCCGGGCGTCTGGGAAGACTCCGCGACGCCGGGATACGCGGGACAGTGGGACCTGGTTCCCCGGGGCGGCCCGGCCCGCCTCGACGACGGGGAGCAGGCAGAGGACTTCCACGACGGCAACGGCTGGAAGCAGATCTAGGAGGAAATCATGCCGAATGCACCGAAGCCCATTACCAGTCCCCCGCCGGTCACCGGCCAGCCGTACGA
>Ga0335085_10013259_pt1 | contig 12089 bp, 11 predicted proteins | sample Lox_Sample_45_FD_206712 | JGI IMG/M metagenome (GOLD analysis project Ga0335085, IMG submission 206712) | Soil microbial communities from Loxahatchee National Wildlife Refuge, Florida, United States - Lox_Sample_4.5 | ecosystem: Environmental > Terrestrial > Soil > Wetlands | place: USA...
CTCGAACTGGCGCTCGTGCCGCCCCGGGCGGTAGAACGCCGGCACCGAGGCCAGGAGCCGCGGGCGCGCGCCGCGCCCCGGCGCGCGGAAGACCGCCCTTCCCTTCGGCACCTCGATCGTGCCCTCCGCGCCCTTCATGAACGCGGCGCCGTCGTTCACCTTGTCGTAGCTGCCGGCCTCGCCGCGCGGGTCGCCGGGCAGCAGGTGCGAGGGCTCGTGGTCGGTGCCGCGCACGCCGATCGTGACCAGCGGCGTGCGGATCGCGTAGCTCTCGCGGTTGTACTTCCCGATCCAGCCCGTGATCGAGCGCAGCGCGCCGCGCGCGAGCTCGATCAGGCTGCGGTCCTCGTCGCCGCCGTCGGCGATGTAGGCGGCGATCGTCATCTTGGAGTTCTCGCGCACGATGATCGAGGCGCCGTCGGCCATGTGCAGCTGCAGCTCGGCGTGGTCGAACGTGGTCACCGTGTCGCCCTCGCGCACCTCGCCGCCGGCCATCGGCACGCGCGCCGCGCCGTCCCTCGCTTCGAGCAGGATGTCGCCGTCGGCGAGCTCGATCGTGCCGGCGACGCGCGGCGCCGCCTCCTGGCCCATGGCCGGGAGCGCGAACAGAGCGGCGAGCAACAGCGCGATGCGGGCGGGCATGCGCCCGGATGATAGCGCCTCGCCCGCTAGTACACCTCGGGCACGATCAGCTGCGGCGGCACCGGGCTCCTGCGGTAGCCCTGGCCGCGCACGCGCTTGGGCAGCACCACGTCCGGGTGCGGGATCTCCGCGTACGGCACCTGCCGCAGCAGGTGGTGGATGCAGTTCAGGCGCGCCTTCTTCTTGTCGACCGCCTGCACGACGAACCACGGCGCCTCGGGGATGTGCGTGCCCTCGAGCATTATTTCCTTCGCCTTCGTGTACTGCTCCCAGCGCACGCGCGACTCGAGGTCCATCGGCGAGAGCTTCCACTGCTTGAGCGGGTCCCGGATGCGCGCCTTGAACCGCAGCTCCTGCTCCTCGTCGCTGATCGAGAACCAGTACTTGAGCAGCTTGATGCCGGAGCGCACGAGCATCTTCTCGAACTCGGGCACGTCGCGGAAGAACTGCTCGTACTCGGCGTCGGTGCAGAAGCCCATCACGCGCTCGACGCCGGCGCGGTTGTACCAGCTGCGGTCGAAGAGCACGATCTCCCCGCCCGCCGGCAGGTGCTGGACGTAGCGCTGGAAGTACCACTGCGTGCGCTCGCGGTCGTTCGGCGCCGGCAGCGCCGCGACGCGGCACACGCGCGGGTTCAGGCGCTGCGTGATGCGCTTGATCACGCCGCCCTTGCCCGCGGCGTCGCGCCCCTCGAACAGGATCACCAGCTTGTACTTCGCGTTCACGACCCAGTCCTGCAGCTTCACGAGCTCGCCCTGCAGGCGAAACAGCTCCGCGAAGTAGCGCCTTCGCCCGGCCTTGTCGGGGTCGGCGTCGTCGAGCTCGAGCTCCAGCTCCTCGTCCAGGCTGTCGACGCGGTCTTCATGCAGGCGCCGGGCGGTCTCCTCGGCGCTATAACCTTGCTTCGATTGGGGTGTCGTCATGGCGTTGTCGTATATCAGCGGTTCGTTGCGCTACCATGAACGTATGTCAGCGGTCCTAAATCCCGCTGCCGCGCTCGACCTGTCGCAGGTCCGGTTCGGCGACTCCTTCGTCAGCGAGCTCCCCGCCGACGCGGTGACCGAGAACCGCGTGCGCCGCGTCGCCGACGCGAGCTTCACGCGCGTGCAGCCCACCGCGGTGAAGGCGCCGCGGCTGCTCGCCTGGTCGGACGCGCTCGCCGCCGAGCTCGGGCTCGCGCGGCCCTCGCCCGAGGCGATCGAGGCCCTGGCCGGCAACCGCGTCTTCCCGGGCATGGACCCCTATGCCGCGCGCTACGGCGGGCACCAGTTCGGCACCTGGGCCGGGCAGCTCGGCGACGGGCGCGCGATCACGCTCGGCGAGATGCGCGCGCGCGACGGCTCCCGGCGCGAGCTGCAGCTGAAGGGCGCGGGTCCCACGCCCTACTCGCGCACCGCGGACGGGCGCGCCGTGCTGCGCTCGAGCCTGCGCGAGTTCCTGTGCAGCGAGGCGATGCACTTCCTCGGCGTGCCGACGACGCGCGCGCTGTCGCTGGTGGCCACGGGCGAGCAGGTGATCCGCGACATGTTCTACGACGGCCACCCCGAGCCCGAGCCGGGCGCGGTGGTCTGCCGCGTGGCGCCCTCGTTCCTGCGCTTCGGCAACTTCCAGATCCACGCCGCGGCCGAGGAAGCGCCGCTGCTGGAGAAGCTCATCGGGTACACGACCCGGCACTTCTACGGCGGCATGGCGCCGGCGGCCTGGTTCCACGAGGTGTGCCGCCGCACCGGGCGGCTGATGGCGGACTGGATGCGGCTGGGATTCGTCCACGGCGTCATGAACACCGACAACATGTCGGCGCTCGGCCTGACGATCGACTACGGGCCCTACGGCTGGCTCGAGGGCTACGACCCGATGTGGACGCCGAACACGACCGACGCCGAAGGGCGGCGCTACTGCTACGGCAACCAGCCGCAGATCGGGCTGTGGAACCTCGCGCGCTTCGCCGAGGCGCTGCTGCCCGCGATCCCGAAGGAGGCGCTCGAGGAAGGCCTCGAGATCTACCGCGACGCGTACCAGGAAGCCTTCGGCAAGGCGCTCGCCGCGAAGCTCGGGGTGGCCGAGCTCGACGACGCGCTGGTGACGGAGCTATTCGAGCTGCTCGCCGCGGTCGAGACGGATTTCACGCTGTTCTTCCGCGGACTTTCCTCGGTGTCGCCCGGGACCGATGCGCAACTGGTCGCGCCGCTGGCGCCCGCGTTCTACGCCGAACCGGGCGCGGCGCACCTCGCGCGGCTCGCGGCGTGGCTGCGCCAGTGGCTGGCGCGCGCGGAAGGCCCCGCCGAGGCGCGCGCGAAGCGCATGAGCGCGGTCAATCCGAAGTACGTGCCGAGGAACTACCTCGCCCAGCTCGCGATCGACGCGATGGCGGCGGGCGACGCCTCGGTGCTCGAGCGCCTGATGAAGGTGCTCGAGCGGCCCTACGACGAGCAGCCCGGAAACGAGGACTACGCCGCGCGCCGCCCCGAATGGGCGCGGTCGAAGCCCGGCTGCTCGGCGCTGTCCTGCAGCTCCTAGGCCGGTGCGCCTCGCGCTCTCGCTGCTGTGGTTCCTCGCCACCGCGGCGCTCGGCTACGAGCCGCTCGTCGGCCAGGAAGGCAAGGACGTGGTCTGGGTGCCGACCGTCCCGGCGCTCGTGGAGAAGATGCTCGACCTCGCGCGCGTGACGCCGCAGGACGTCGTGATGGACCTCGGCTCGGGCGACGGGCGCACCGTGATCGCGGCGGCGAAGCGCGGAGCCCTCGCGATCGGCATCGAGTACGACGTCGACATGGTGCTGCTCTCGCAGCAGCGCGCGAAGGAGGCCGGGGTCGAGGCGCGCGCGGAGTTCCGCCGCGCGGACCTCTACCAGACCGACTTCTCGCCGGCCACGGTGATCACGATGTACCTGCTGCCCGAGATCAACCGCAAGCTGCGGCCGACCCTGCTCGCGCTGCGGCCCGGCACGCGCATCGTCTCCAACACCTTCACGATGGGCGAGTGGGCGCCGGACGAGGTCGCGACCGTCGGCCCGGAAACCGGCTGCGCCGCGTGGTGCAAGGCGCTGCTGTGGATCGTGCCGGCGCAGGTGGCGGGAACCTACGCGCTGCCGCAGGGCCGGCTCGAGCTGCACCAGGAATTCCAGGCGCTCTCCGGCGTGCTCGCGCGCGACGGGAAGAACTACGCGCTCGAGGACGGGCGCGTGCGCGGCAGCGAGGTCTCCTTCCGCGCCGGCGGCAGGGACTACCGGGGGCGCGCGGAGGGCGGGAAGCTGGTCCTGGAGTAGCCGCGGCCGGGGGCTTGCAACGTTCACCCTTTTGGGTTAATGTTGCGGCCATGGACCTCGACGACACCCTGGTCGCCCTCGCCGACGAGACCCGCCGCAGCATCCTGCAGCGGCTCGCGGCAGGCGAAGCGCGCGTGACGGAAGTCGCGGCGCCGTACGACATCTCGCTCAACTCCGTCTCCAAGCACATCCGGATCCTGGAGCGCGCCGGGCTCGTGCGCCGGCGCGTCGCCGGGCGCGACCACTTCCTCTCGCTCGACCCCAAGCCCATGGACCAGGTCTCGGCCTGGATCCAGCGCGAGCGCGCGGCCTGGGCGGCGCGCCTCGACCGGCTGGAGGCCGCGTTGCGCGCCGAGGACGCGATCGAGGCCGCGAAGAAGCCGTCCCCCAAACCTGCCCCCAAGCCAAGGAGAAAGCCATGAACGCCCGCGCCACCCTGATCGCCCCTTCCACCATCCGCTTCGAGCGGCTGCTGCCCGGCCCCGTCGAGCGCGTGTGGGCCTACCTCACCGAGTCGAGGAAGCGCGCGCTGTGGCTCGCCGCGGGCGAGTTCGACCTGCGCGTGGGCGGGAAGATCGAGCTGCACTTCGACAACAGCCACATTACGGACGAGGTGCCGCCCCCGGGCGCGCGCGGCGCCGGCAAGCACACCGCGACGGGCGTCGTCACGCGCCTCGAGCCGATGAAGCTGCTCGCGCACACGTGGACCTGGGAAGGCGGGATGTCGGAGGTGACCTACGAGCTCGCCGCGCGCGGCAAGGACGTGCTGCTCACCATCCACCACAAGCTGCCCGACGATCCGGGCCTGAAGGTCGCGGTCGGCGGCGGCTGGGCCGCGCACACCGGCATCCTCGAGGACCAGCTGAAGGGCGTGAAGCCGCGGCCCTTCTTCTCGACGCACGCGCGCGAGATGAAGGACTTCGAGAAGAGCGTCGCCGAAGCGCGCGTCTAGCCGCGCAGCACGCGGCCGGCGGCGGCGCCCGTGAGGGCGCCGCCGTCCCACGTCACGGCGCCGTTCACGATCGTCGTCGCGATGCCCTTCGAGCGGATCACCATGCGCTTGCCGCCGCCCGGGAGGTCGTAGAGCCGCTCGGGCCGGCCGCCGGAGCCCACCTTCTCCGGGTCGAACAGCACCAGGTCCGCGGCCAGCCCCGGCGCGATGCGCCCGCGATCCCCGATGCCGTAGAAATCCGCCGGGTCGGAAGTCATGCGGCGCACCGCCTCCTCCAGCGTCAGCACCCGCTTCTCGCGCACCCAGTGCCCGAGCACGAAGGTCGGGTAGCCGCAGTCGCACAGCATGTCGAGGTGCGCGCCGCCGTCGCCGAGGCCGATCAGCACGCTCGGGTCGTTCAGGATCTCGGCCATGCGCTCGGGGCGGTTGTTGAAGGTCTGCATCGTGAACTCGTTCTCGAGGTCGTCGGCGAGCGTGACGTCGAGGAAGGCGTCCACGCCGTCCTTGCCCTGCTCGGCCGCGATCTCGGCCACCGTGCGGCCCTCGTACTTCTTCAGCGCCGGGTTCTTCACCTCGTGCACCGTCACGCGCGCCCAGTTGCCGAAAGAGGCGGGCCGCTTCAGGTCCTCGCGGAACGCGCTCCTGAACGCCGGGTCGGCGTAGACCTTCGCCTGCGCGGCCTTGGACTTGTCCTCGAACGCGCGCTTCCAGGACGGGAACGCGCCGAACGCGAACGGGTTCCTCATGTTCACCTCGCGCGTGAGCGGCAGCGGCGAGGTCTGCGGTCGCGCGCCCTTGGCGATCATCGGCCGCGCCTTGCGCAGCGTCTCGCGCACGGCTTCGGGCAGGTCGTCGCGGTCGAACATCGCGATGAACGTGACCGGGCGGCCGCTCGCGTCCAGCATGAAGTCGAGCAGCTCGAGCTCCGGCGCCTCCAGCACGCCGATCTGGCGCGTCATCGCGTACTCGATCACGCCCTTGCCGCGCTCCTTCAACGCCGCGCAGTAGGCGCCGATTTCCTCGCGGCTCGCGTTGCGGCAGGCGAGCGGGCGGCCCTGGTAGCCCATGTGCTGGTTGAGCAGCGTGCTGGAGAACCCGAACGCGCCCGCGTCGAGCGCCTCGCCGAGCAGCGCCTTGATCTTCCCGGTCTCCGCCGGCGTCGCCGCGCGCTCCATCGACGCTTCGCCCATCACGTAGTGGCGAAACGGCGTGAGCGGCGCCATGAAGGCGAGGTTCAGCGACGATTTCCGCTTCGCGGCGGCGTCGAGGTACTGGGGGAAGGTCTCCCAGTCCCAGGTGATGCCGGCGTTCAGCACCTCGAACGGGATCGCCTCCACGTTCACGAGGTCGCGCATCGCGACCTCGCGCGCCGCGGGCTTGCACGGCGCGATGCCGACGCCGCAGTTGCCCATCACGACCGTGGTCACGCCGTGCCAGGACGAAGGCGTCGTCGCGCCGTCCCAGCAGATCTGCGCGTCGTAGTGCGTGTGCGGGTCGATGAAGCCGGGCGCGACGACGAGGCCCGCGGCGTCGATCGTCTTTGCCGCCGGCCCCGACGCGGCAAGGTCGCCGACCCCGGCGATCCTGCCGTCCTTGACGGCGACGTCGGCTTGCTTCGCCGGCGCGCCGGTGCCGTCGACCAGGGTGCCGCCGCGGATCAGGATGTCGTAGCTCATCCTTGCTATTCTGCCCCACGTGACCGCCGACTTCGACGCCCTGTATCGCAGGGAGTCGCGCCGCGTGCTGGCGACGCTGATCCGCCTGCTCGGGGACTTCGACCTCGCCGAGGAGGCGATGGCGGAAGCCTTCCGCGCCGCGATGGAGCAGTGGCCGGCCGAGGGGGTGCCCGACAATCCCCGCGCCTGGCTCGTCTCGGCCGGCCGCTTCAAGGCGATCGACGCGATCCGGCGGCAGCAGCGCTTCTCCTACGTCGACCCGGAGGCGCTCGAGGAGGTGCCCGCCGGGCCCGAGGCCGAGCGCGAGGGGATCGAGGACGACCGGCTGCGGCTGGTGTTCACCTGCTGCCACCCCGCGCTCGCGCCCGACGCGCAGGCCGCGCTCACGCTGCGGGAAGTCTGCGGGCTGACCACCGGCGAGATCGCGCACGCCTTTCTCGCGCAGGAGCCCGCGCTCGCGCAGCGCATCGTGCGCGCGAAGTCGAAGATCCGCGTGGCGAGGATTCCCTACGAGGTGCCGGGGAAGGCCGAGCTGCCCGAGCGGCTGGACGCGGTGCTGCGCGTGGTCTACCTGGTCTTCAACGAAGGCTACTCGGCGTCCTCGGGCGACTCGGTCACGCGCGCCGACCTCTCGCAGGAGGCGATCCGCCTCGGGCGGCTGCTCGTCGAGCTGCTGCCGGAGGCCGAGGCGATGGGGCTGCTCGCGCTCATGCTGATCCAGGAGTCGCGCCGCGCGGCGCGCTCGCGCCCGGACGGCACGCTCGTGCTGCTCGAGGACCAGGACCGCGCGCTCTGGGACCGGGACCTGATCGCCGAAGGCGTCGAGCTCACCACGCGCGCGCTGCGCACGCGCATGTTCGGCCCCTACTGCCTGCAGGCGGCGATCGCCGCGGTGCACGCCGAGGCGCCGAGCGCGAGGGACACCGACTGGAGCGAGATCATCGGGCTGTACGACGCGCTCTCGCGGCTCGATCCGTCGCCGGTGATCGCGCTCAACCGCGCGGTCGCGGTCGCGATGCGCGACGGGCCGCAGGCGGCGCTTCCGATCGTCGCCGGGCTCCTGCCGGAACTGGAGGGCTACCACCTCGCCCACGCCGCGCACGCCGACCTGTGCCGGCGGCTGGGGCGCAGGAGGGAGGCGCTCGCCTCCTACGAGAAGGCGCTCGCGCTCTCCCGCCAGGCGCCGGAGCGCCGCTTCCTCGAGCGCAGGATCGCCGAGCTGCGCGCGGCCTAGCGCGGCTTCGCGCCGAGCGCGGCCGCGCGCGCGGCGAAGCCGGCGTCGTCGCGGTCGAGCTGCAGCGTGGCCATCGGCGCGCGCGCCGCGCGCGCGGGCGCCGGCGATTCGGGCAAGGCCAGCCACGCGCCGAGCGCGAAGGCGGCCGCCGTTGCGGCGATTGCGGCGGCCCAGCCCAGGCGCGTGCGCGCAGGCCGGCGCATGCGCAGCGCTTCCGCTTCGCGGTCGGCTTCGAGGCGTCCCTGCGCGAGCGACTCGGCGCTCGCCGTATCGTCGCGCGCCTTCGCCGCCGCCGCGTCGCGCCGGCGCTCGGCCTCGAGCCGCGCCCGGCTGCGCTCCAGCGCGCGCGCCTCGGCGCGAACGCGCGCCGCCGCGTGCCTTGCCGCCTTCTCCTCGACGCGCGCGCGCCCGGCGGCGGCGCGCTCGAGCTCGGCGTCGCGCGCTCGGGATTGCTCCGCCTCGGCTGCGAGCCGCGCGTCCTCGGCCGCGCGCGCCTCGGCCGCCGCGGCGGCCGCCTGCTCGACGGCGAGACGCTCGAGCGCCGCGCCCGCAGCCACGGCTTCCTCGTCGGCGCGCTCGCGCGAAACGTCCGCTGCGCGGCGCTCGCTGTCCAGTCTCGCCTGCGCCGCGGCCTGCGCGGTGCGCTCGGCCTTCGAGCGCGCAATCGCCTGGTCGCGCGCCGCGGCGTCTTCCTTGTGCCGCGCGCGCGCTTCGGCGGTCGCACGGGTGTCGGCCTCCGCGCGCGCCTGCAGCGCGCGCTCGAGCTCGGTATCGGCCTGGCGCCGCGCCGCGGCCTCTTCCCTGAGCGCGGCGTCGGCTTCGGCCCGCTCGATCGTGCGTGCGGCCGCCGCGCTTTCCGCCGCGGCGCGCTCCTCCGCCGCGAGCCGCGCGGACTTCTCGGCCGCGTGCTTCGCGTTCACCGCCTCGACCGCCGCGGCCTGCGCCGCTTCGCGCTCGCGCGCGGCGCGGGCGAGCTCCTCCTCGGCCGCGGCGCGATCGCTTTCGCGCTGCGCGGCGGCGCCCTCCGCGGCCATCCGCGCCTGCGCGGCGGCTGTCGCCTCGCGCTCGGCTTCGGTGCGCTTGAGCGCGGCGTCGTTGGCGCGCGCCTCGGCCTGCGCCCGGTCCGCGGCGGCGGCTTCCGCCGCGCGGTCGCGGTGCCGGCGCTCCTCGGCCTGTACGGCGGCCAGCGCCTCGGTCTTCTCGCGCTCGGCGGCCTGGGCCGCCGCGCGCTCCTCGCCCGCGCGGCGCTCCTCGGCGAGGCGCGCGGCCTCCTGCTCGGCCAGGGCCTGCGCCTGCGCGCGGTGCGCGGCCTGGGCGTCCCTCGCCTCGCGCTCGCGCGTGGCGGCGAGCTGGCGCTTCTGCGCCTCGGCGCGCTCCTTCGCCGCGGCGCGCGCGGCTTCCGCGGCCTCGCCGCGCGCGGCCGCCGCCTGCGCCGCCTCGGCCTCGGCGCGCGCGCGCTCGTCGGCGAGCTCGGCCGCGCGGCGCTCGGATTCGGCGTTCGACTTCGCCTGCTCCTCGGCCGCGCGCTCGGTCGCGGTGCGCTCTTCGGCGAGGCGCAGGGCCTCGCCCTCGGCCACGATGCGCGACTCGAGCTGGCGCTTGAGCTTCTTTTCCGCCGCGTCGCGATCGCGCGCGGATTCCAGGGCCCGGCGCTCGGCGTCGGTGCGCTGCGCGAGGCTGCGGCGCGTCTGCTCCTCGGCCGCGAGGCGCTCGCGCATCAGCTGCGCGGCCGCGGCCTCGGCTTCCGCGCGCTCGCGCGCGTGGCGGGCGGCGTCCTCTTCCTGGCGGCGGCGCGCTTCGGCGAGCTCGTCGGCGCGCCGCTCGGCCTGCTCGCGGGCCTTCGCCTCGTTCAGCGCCTGCGCTTCGGCGCGCTCGCGGTCGGCGACCACGCGCGCGGCCTTGCCTTCGGCTTCGGCCCTGGCGTGGGCGATCCGGCGCAGCTCGGCCTCGGCCTGCTGGCGCTCGCGCGCGAGGTCGAAGGCGCGCCGGTCCTCGGCGACCTTGGCCTGCAGAGCCTCGCCCGCGCCGCGCTCGGTCTCGATGCGCTCGCGCAGATCGTCGGTCTCCTTCTGCAGCAGGCTCTGCTCGGCCTGCTTGAGCTTGTCGGCGATCTTGCTCACGGTGGACCCATCATACGACCGGAGCGGGCGCCATGGGCGGCGCGAACGGCGGGAAGGCGAGCGCGATTCCCACCGCGCCCAGCCCGAGCGCGGCGGAGCCGGCGTACAGCCAGGTGTAGTCGCCGAACCGGTCGAAGATCCAGCCGCCGCCGAGCGGCCCGAGCGCCATGCCGAGCGTGGACACCATCGTCGCGGCGCCGAGCACGGCGCCGAGGATGCGCTGGCCGAAGTAGCCGCGCGCGAGCACCGCGTAGAGCGGCATCACGCCGCCGTAGGCGAAGCCGAACACGGCGGCGACCGCGTAGAAGTCGTCCAGCCGCCGCGCGAAGGCGAACGCCCCCGCGGCGAGCGCCTGGAGGAGCAATCCCGCCACCAGCACGCGCTTCACGCCGAGCCGGTCGGCGAGCACGCCCAGGCCGAGCCGCCCGCCGAGTCCCGCGAGGCCTTCGACGCTGTAGACGGTCACCGCCGCGAGCGGCGCGACGCCGCAGAATTCGAAGTAGCTGATGTTGTGGAAGATGGGGCCCGAGTGCGCCGCGCAGCAGGCGAAGTAGGTGAGCGCGAGCACGAGGAACTGCGGCGAGCGCAGCGCCGCGCCGATGCCGCCCGCGGCGCCGGCGCCGGCCGCCGGGCCGGCGCTCGCGCGCGGCGCGCGGCGCACGAAGAGCGCCGCGGGCACGAGGAGCGCCCAGGCCAGGAGCGCGATCGCGAGCTGCGCGCTGCGCCAGCCGGCGTGCGCGACGAGCCACGCGGCGAAGGGCGAGATCGTCATCGGCGCAATGCCGACGCCGACCGAGACCAGCGACACGGCGAGCGCCGGGTGGCGCTCGAACCAGGACATCGTGGCCGCGATCATCGGCGCGAAGAAGCTGCCCGTGGCGACGCCGACCAGCAGGCCGTAGGTGAGCACGAACCCCGCCTGGCTCGTCGCGCGGCTCGCGGCCGCGAGGCCCAGCCCGAGGAGCAGCGCGCCTGCGAGCACCACCGGGCGCGGGCCGACGCGGTCGCTCAGCGCGCCCCAGCCGAAGCCGGCGGCGCCCATGGCGAGGAAGTTGAGCGTCATCGCGGCGGAGACGCCGGCGCGCGACCAGCCGGTGTCCTCGGTCATCGGCTGCAGGAACACCGCGAGCGAGAACATCGCGCCCACGGCGACGCAGGTCATCAGCGCGCCGAGGCCCACCATGACCCACCCGTATCGATTGTTCATGTCCGCCCGCTCCCGGGTGAATAATCCGTCGCTACTTGTCGAATGGGGAGGCTCCCGTTCGACAAGAGGGTGCGGGACATTGAACCCTCAAGGAGAAAAACCATGAAATTCATGATCCTGGTGAAGGCGACGAAGGAAAGCGAGGCGGGCGTCATGCCCACCAACGCGCTCGTCGCCGAGATGGTCGGCTTCCACGAGGAGATGGCCAAGGCCGGCATCCTCGTCGACGGCGCGGGCCTGCGGCGCAGCGCCGACGGCTGGCGCATCAAGTACGGCAAGGGCGGCAAGCGCACCGTGGTCGACGGCCCTTTCACCGAGACCAAGGAGCTGGTCGCCGGCTACACCATCATCGACGTGAAGTCGCGCGAGGAGGCCCTCGCCTGGACCAAGCGCTTCCCCAACCCGTCGCTCGACGCGGGCGAGTGCGAGATCGAGGTGCGGCCCTACCTGTCGCTCGAGGATTTCGAGCAGGGACCCGGCGTCGAGAAGGCGCGCGAGCTCGGACTGCAAAGGAGCTAGCCGTGCAAACCCAGATCCAGCCGTACCTGTTCTTCGAAGGCCGCGCCGAGGAGGCGCTCGAGTTCTACGGCAGGGCGCTCGGCGCCCAGAAGGCGATGCTGATGCGCTATCGCGAGAGCCCCGAGCCGGCGAAGACGCCGAGCGGCTCGGCGATACCCGGAGACAAGGTCATGCACATGTCGTTCATGATCGGCGGCTCGCACCTCATGGGCTCCGACGGATTCTGCAGCGGCAAGCCGAATTTCTCCGGCTTCTCGCTCTCCTACCCGGCGAAGGACAAGGCCGACGCGAAGCAGCGCTTCGACGCCCTCGCCGCCGGCGGCAAGGTCACCCAGCCGCTGGTCGAGACCTTCTTCGCGGACGCCTTCGGCATGGTGACCGACAAGTTCGGCCTGTCGTGGATGGTGCTCGCCGGGCAGAAGCAGCCGGGTTGACTGGAAAAGCACATGGCGAAGATCGCAAAGAACACGATCT
>Ga0335085_10013260_pt1 | contig 12089 bp, 13 predicted proteins | sample Lox_Sample_45_FD_206712 | JGI IMG/M metagenome (GOLD analysis project Ga0335085, IMG submission 206712) | Soil microbial communities from Loxahatchee National Wildlife Refuge, Florida, United States - Lox_Sample_4.5 | ecosystem: Environmental > Terrestrial > Soil > Wetlands | place: USA...
CAGGCATTCCAAATTCTGTGCGACACAGGAGCGTTGTGACACGTCAAGTGCGGTGGTTGGCGCCTGCCGTGAATTGGAGGGAGGTCCTGAGAATTGACACAAACTGAATTGAAGCAGGCCGTTCTTCCCCAAAACTGAACTGGCTGCAGCCCGGACATCCGGTGCTCAAAGGCTGAAGGCCAATGGCCGAAGTAAAATGGAAAATGGATCCGCTTCCGGGTACTGGTAAGTTTTGGTGGGGCGAGGCTACCGACGAGCCGGCTCGCGAGGACGCTCACCCCACCAAAACGTACCACCACCCGTTGGTGTTTGCCGTAGCTGGAGCCGGGACATTCCGGCCAGTGATTGGCAGAGGAGCAAGTCATCGCCGCAAACGCCGTGGGCGACGGTGCGAATGCCCCGTCGCCCTGCTTCATACAGCCTCCCGCTTCTCCTTGGTGTTCCCCGAATTTATTCAATGACCATGGTCTTTGTCATGGCCGGTGTCGGGCTTGCTTTTGGCCTGACCGTGGTTTGCGTGCCAGGGATGGTCATCGCCCTTGGCATCGCGGCGATATTGCATGTTGACCGTGGCGTGGGTGCGCCAATCCGCATGGGCTCTTTGCCAGTCGTTCCAGCGGGCCAGACGGACTGGATCGCAAGCAATCCAGACGTGGTTGGGTCCCAGATAATAACATTGGTCACCAACAAGACCGATGTATTCGTAACCGTCCCAGACGTAGGAGTCAGGAACGCCGATTTGCACCACCAACGCAGGCGCGGGAGCTGACACGGTCACCACGGGCGGCGGCGGCGCGGGGACTTGAACTTGGACTCCAACCCAAACCGGCCTTGCCATCAATGGCAGGGCCGCGAGGGTTGTAATCCCCATCATAATCGCGATCTTTGTTCGAGTTTTCATATCGTTCTATTTCACTCCTTTCCATTTAAGTTTAGAATGCGCCGCCAGTAAAACCGTTCATTTCACGCTAAAAACATGAGTATTGACGGGGGGTTTCCTCTGTCCGTCAGGGCCGCCACAGCGGGTTTTGCATCGAGGATCCTGGCTGGAGCGGGGACATCCGATCAGTGATAATTCATGTCCGGCCTGTGTTATCCGGTATCAACTCAAAAGCCGGAAATCCCGCATCGGCGAATCCATCACGGAGGGTGTGGATTCGGCGATGATGAGCGCGCTTTGCGGCTGCCGTGGTGGGACTTGTTCCCTTTGAACGGAACCGCCAGTGGAAATTGTCTAATAGAAGTGAAGCCAAACGATGCAAAGGGAATCGCCCCCAAGGCCGCTGAGGACGCGGTGGCGTGGAAGGAGATTGTGCGCAAATACCAGAAGCCTTCAACCTGGCGGGCGCTGTGGCAGATCGTGGACACGCTGGTGCCGATTGCCGCGCTCTGGTATCTGATGTATTTGAGCCTGGCGGTGTCGTGGTGGCTGGTCATGCCGCTGGCGGTTTTGATGGGCGCCCTGCTGGTGCGGGTGTTCATCATTTTCCATGACTGCGGCCACGGCTCCTTTTTTAAATCGCCGGCAGCCAACAACGCGGTGGGATTTCTCGCGGGCATCCTGACGTTTACGCCGTATTATCACTGGCGCTGGGAGCACGCCATTCATCACGGGGCGGCGGGGGACCTGGACCGGCGCGGCACGGGCGATGTGTGGACGCTGACGGTGCAGGAATATCTGGAATCGTCGCGCTGGAAAAGATTCGCCTACCGGCTGGCGCGCAATCCGATCGTGCTGTTCGTGCTGGCGCCGCTGTATCTGTTCGTCATCAAGCAGCGCTTTCCCTCGCTCAAGGCCAACACGCGCGAGCGCCATTCCGTTTATGCGATGAATGCGGCCTTGCTCGGCATGGCCGTGGGCTTGAGCTGGACTTTTGGCATGGTGCCGTATCTGCTGATTCAACTGATGGCGTTGATGGTGGCCGGCAGCGCGGGTGTGTGGCTGTTTTACGTCCAGCACCAGTTTGAAGGTGTATATTGGGAACGTGGCGGGGACTGGAGTTTTGTAGCCGCCGCGCTGCGGGGCAGTTCCTTCTACAAGCTGCCACGCGTGCTGCAATGGTTTTCCGGCAACATCGGCTTCCATCACATCCATCATTTGAGCCCGCGCATTCCCAATTACAACCTGGAGAAATGCCACAAGGCCGACCCGCTGTTTCAGGGTGTGAAGCCCATCACCTTTTTTTCCAGTTTCCAATCCCTGGCGTTCCGGCTCTGGGATGAAAAGGGCGGAAGACTGATCGGGTTCCGGCATCTGAAGGGGCGGCAAAGACCTTGAAGCGTCCGCGCTAAAATCGGCCATCAATACCGCATTGCGGGATCCTGCGCGACGCCGGTTTACTGATTCACGCGGGCCGTGGCGACTGGCGCCGGCCGTAATTCTTCATCGTGCGAACCCCTCCGCGTCCCGGCGTCCTGGCGCTTATCAATGTTGGAGCAATTTTTTTCAATTAGAACGGCGGGTTCGCATGGACTAGCTTTGGCCCATGAATAAATGCAAATGCCTTTTGGCCGCACTGCTTTGTGCGGGTCTGGGCGGCTGCGGATGGCTGGAGGACGACGGCGTGCATCTGGCTTATTGCCTGAAGGACGGGGCGAAGGCGTTGCAGCGGAGCGCGGACACGGAATTGACGGTGGCGTTTCAGCCATTGGATGGGACGAATCAGATTTACACGGTGCAATTCTGCCAAAACAGCCTGGTGGTGGTGTGGAGCAAACATGGAGGGTCGAGCACGTATCAATTGAATTACGTGGCGTTGCCGCAGGATTTCTTTCTGCACAAGACCAACGAAGCCACGTTCGTCACGCTGCGGAAAAACGGCGACCGGATTGACGTGGTGGCTGTGCGCTGATTTTTCCCGCGATAAAATCCGCCGGCAACTCCAGGCGGTGCGAGGCGCCGGATTATTGCTTCACGTCGGCCGCGGAGTCCGGCGGTTGAAATGATTACCAGACAAAAGGAATCAGCCGCCAGGGAGTGCGCCGGCAATATTCGGCATAGCCGGGCAGCTCGCGCCGCAACAACTGTTCCTCATTGAGCAGGCGCAGCATGAGGATGGGCACGATGAACGCAACCGCCGGCAGCACAACGAACGAGCCGAGCGCCAGCGGAATCCAGAGCCAGATCAGCAGCGAGACGGAATACATCGGATGCCGCACGAGGCGGTACGGTCCCCGGTCCGCAACCGTCTGGCCGGCCTCAATTTGAACGACACTGGCGGCGAAACGGTTGGCGTTGCAAACCGGAATCAGCAAAAGATAGCTTCCCGCGTAGAGCAGCAATGCCAGCGCCGTCAACCACCACGGGACAGGCGCGAGACAGGTTTCCGACCAGCCCAACCGATGGTCCAAACTGCACAACACATAGAAAATGACGGAGACATTTTTCGCCAGGAGCATGACCCGTTTTTGGGCGCGGATTTTTTCCTTTCGCAGCAGCCGGCGGGCGAGAAATTCAGGATCGCGCCGGTAATAATAAGCGCAAAAGAGAAACGTGAGGACGAAGGTTACGGCCATAAACGCCCAGGCCTGCCAGAAATGAATGGTGCCGGGGACGAGCAGACAAACGGCCAGAACGAGCTGGCCGACCAAACCGAAGCCAATCAAGCGCGTCAGAAGACTTTTAGTTTTGGGGTTTTCCAATGGATGAAGAGTGCCATGTCGGCGATTCCTTGTCAGCTACTTCAGGTCTTCGGTAGTGTCCGGCCCGGCTGGATTTTGGCGTTCAGCCTCTTTTTGAATGCATCCTTTTCCGCTTCCGACGTCTGGTCAAGGCGCTTCGGCTTTGAACAGTATCCGGTGGTCCATGTGGCGATGTGATAGCGGTTTCCGGCGTCGGTTGTGCGAGAAGGGCGAAAAATTAACTGGCACTGGAGAGAAATGAAGATCTAAGATTCATTGAAATACCTGGAGTCAATACCAGCGACGGCGGGAGTACCACCCGACCAGAACCGATCCCACAGCCAGAAGAGCAAGACAGGGTGGTTCGGGAACAACAACCAGGATAAAGGCGGGCCCTGACAGCGTGGTTGCAAACAGAGTTTCGTTCCCACTCGGGTCGACCTTGATGATATCATCCCCCAGCCAGTGGTCTGCCACGTAGAGGTTGCCACTGCTGTCGAAAGCCAGGCCGGTCGGATAAGCATAGAAACCACTGGCAAAAACGCTCTGAACGCCGCCGGCGCTGTACTTATAAATGAGATTGTTCCCGCTGCTCGCCACATACAAATTGCCAGCCTGATCAAAAGCCACACTGGAGGGCAGGTTCAGGCCTGTCAGCGGCAGGACGGAGGAACGTCCGTCGGGACTGTATTCGACCACTTCGTTGCCGTTGGGGAACGCCACGAACAGGTCACCTGCCTTGTCGAAAGCCATGCCATTCGGATGATTCCACCAGGTTTCCGTAAAAGTCGTCTGGGTTCCATCCCCGGCCACCTTCATGATGTTGTATCCCCAATAATTGGCGACGAAAAGATTGCCGTCAGGATCGAAAGCGATGCCCGTCGGTGTGTCCAGCCCGTCGATGGCCACAGTCGTGGCGCCCGTCTGGTCCACCTCCAGTATGCGGTTATTCCCCTGCTCGGCCACCAGCAGGTTGCCATTACGATCCAGCGCGAGGCCCGAGGGCAGGTCCAGGCCCGAAACCAGGACGGACCCATTTCCATTTTGATCAAATTTCTGAATCGCGCCTCCCCAATCTGTCGCGACATAAATCGTATCAGCACAAACGGTCAACGGCAGGGAAATACCAAGGAAAGCGAGGATTAAGCATAAAACCCGCATGCGAAAACTGTATCGAAAAGCCTAATCCTTGTCAATAATGCCATGTGCGTAAACCGAACTATTCACCTCCAAAAACCCGAAGCCCCGCCCACGAGCGGGAAGTCCTTGCGGTCGGCCCCCATTCATCGAGACACTTGTGCCGTTTGGGAAAAGGCGAAAGGAATTTGTCCCGCAATGCGGGACGAAGGCCCGTGAGGGCCGAGCGAGTGGGCCTCGCGGGTAACAAACGTTGTAACCAAAGCCGGCGGGGTTCGGTCTAGGGAGGCGACCACCTGTATAGTCACAGGTGAAAAGCTCAGGTAAATATGAGAAAGCTGATATTGATTCTGGCGTTTGCCGCCTTCGCCTTTTCTCCGTTGCTGGTGTCATCGGCGCAAGCCGGGCAAGGCAAACATGCCTCCCATCATCACGGCAAACATCATCATCACGGGAAGCACCACAAGAAAGGCTGATTTGAGGGGTGGGGCAAGGTTGCCGCCGGGCCCGGAAAACAGGCTCGGTGTTTTTGTTTTTCAAATCAAGGCGCCAACACCGGACAGTAACGTCCACTGAACCGGCAGGCTCGAAAGTCTGCCCTGCACTCATCATCCCGGCAGCGGAAGTGCGCGAAAAATTCAAACGCGCCAAACCGTTGAAAGAAATTTCCATCGGTCAACGCGGCCGGACGCTGGACGCATTGAACCTCGTGCGGCGCATTACTGAGGCAGGGGCGCCTCGCGGAGGCGTCCGCGGACGGCCAGCCGCAGCCATCCCGGCCGACAGCTTCACCACCCCGGATTTCGCGGTGCGGAACCTCCACCCGCACCGTATCCCTCCGGGTTCCCACGCCGTACTCATTCCCTTTCTCGACAAACCGGGCGCGTCGGTTAGTGTTGAATCCGCATGAAGGGCGAGGTGGCCTATCTTTACGCGTTCGATGTGGCAAATGAAATCATCACGTCGCGTGTGGAGGAAATCCTGTCGGAAAAACCGTTCCCGTTCGAAATCCGGATGGACCGAACGTTGCCGAAGGACATGCCGCTCTACAAGCCGCTCGCCATCGAGCCGCACCCGCTGCCCGCCCGGTTGCAGGGCGCGCCCGTCCGCCTGTTGATTCGCGTCTATGATGTGGGCGTGGTCACGGTGATGATGCGGGCGGCGTTCGAAACGGGCGCCCTCACCGGCCTGATGCCGTTTCACAATCCCAAACTGGAGAGCGGGCTGACGCTGGACACGATGGCGTTGAAACTGTGCGCGGAGGTCTGCGACAGCCTCAAGGATTTGCTGGTGGGGCGCACGGAGTTTCCGCTGCCGCCGGAGGCTTACACGGTATTTTGCCTTGCCGACCTCGGGGGCGTGGAAGACGTGAACCGCTGGCTGGGCGAACAGCGGCGTGAGGTGGCGGGTCTGCTCACGGAGACGGCGCCGGACCGGTTGAGCGAGGCGCAGGTGGCCGAGGTGCTGCGTATCCAGCGTTCGTTCGAGAACACGGATCTGGCGGTAATAGATTGGGACGCGGCGCTGGTGGTGGATTTGACGGGTTACGTGGACGACGTGTTGTATGCGCTGGAACTGGCGAACCTGCAATTGGAGGAATTCCGGGTGATGGACCGCCGGTTGGACGCGTATCTCGACCGGGCTTACGAGGATTTGGAGCGGCGGCCCATGCCGCTGTTCGGCAAGGCATCCATGACGTTGCGTCATCTGCGCCGGTTCCGCGTGGACGTGGCGAAGCTTACCGACGAGGTCACACACATCACCAAATTTTTCGGCGACTGGCATCTGGCCCGTGTCTATCTCGGCGCGCGCGACCGGTTCTACCTCGACCAGTGGCGTGCCAGCGTGGAGCAGCGTCTCGCGCAGCTTGACAAGCTGTACAGCGTCGTTCACACGGAGGTGAATGAGCAGCGGATGTTGTGGCTGGAAGTCATCATCGTGATTTTCTTCGCGCTGGATTTGCTGATTCTGTTGTGGGTGCGGCGTTGACGCGGCTGCGGATTCATCCCGGGCGCGGTGAAAGGAGACCGCCAGGAGGGTGACGCCGGCGATGGGAGCACGGATGGCGGATCAGGTTTGGACTTTGGAAGAAACTGCGAACCGGTTAAACTGGACCCATGAAAATCGTATTATATCGTACGGTAAGCGGCGCGACGGCAATGGAATTGGACGGGGCGGTTAACAGCCTGATTGAAGAAGGATACCAGTTGTATGGAAGCCCGTATTTGAGCGACCGGCAAGTTGAAGGCGTGACCGGAAGCATGGCTTTTTATCAAGCCATGACACTGGACAGCGATACCCGGGCTAAAAATAACGATGCCATCATGCACCAGGCTTTGAGCATTCAGAATCCTAAAATAATCAAACCAAACTGAGTCACTGCCGGACGATGGAAGCAATTGCCAGTCTGGTCTAATAATCCGATTGGCCCTTTACGAACAGAAAGAAATAAAAGACGAAGCCCACCAGGGCACCGATGAGAATTAACCAGGCGTCGTCGCGGCGAAACTGGCGCAACAAGGCCGGGTCCACCTGGTCCGGCCGACCTTGCCGTTGAAGGAGAACGACCATATAAGCCAGAAAAGCCCCGGCCAGGATACAAATAGTCAGATACATCCTGTCGGCATTAACGCGTAATCCGCCGTGGAGGTCAACGGACATTTTTCAAAGCAGTCCGCTTGCGCCGGGAGCACTCCCTTGATACTGAAGGGGTCAGGCCCATCAGAGTTTGAGTCATTTGGCTCACCCGGTCCAAAGGCGAAATTTGCGCATTGGCGTCCAACATCTTTTGCACGCATCCGTTTCCGCGCCTGACATCAGGTTAAAATATTTCGGCTATGAACCGGAGGCCACTCCGATATACGGCCTCGCGAGCAGGCTGATGAGAATGGTATCAGCACCATCAAGGAAAATTCCTCCGGGCGGACCCTCCGGACGCGCTTTGGCCATTCCAGCGCCAAACCCACAACTTCAGGTTCAGCCCGCGTGCGCCCCGTTGCAGAACGGCTTGTTGTCCGACTTGCCGCAGCGGCACAAGGTCAGCCGGTTCCGAATCTCATAAGTTTTGCCGTCGGCGGAAACCACCGGAATGCCGCCGCGCACCCAAATCGGGCCGCTGACTTTCTTCTCCGTGTCTTCAATCAGTCCGAGCGATGGTTCGAACTTCGGTTCAATGGGTTGGCCGGTTTTCTTGTCCCACGCCACAAGCCGGCCGGCGGGACAGTGGCCGGCTTCGTGTTTTACCAATCGTTGGGCTTCGGGATTCTCCTGCAGGACCAGATTCCAAACCCGGCCTTTCGGGTCGCAGAAACGGGCAAACGCGCACAGGTTCTCCTGATCGGTGAGCCGCATCGTGGGGCCTTCAATGGTTTCGGCCTGCTGCAGGTAAGGTTCAGGGCCGGCCGTTTCCGTGCCGTCGAATCGGACCTTGGCATGCGTGCCGTCGCAGAAGGGTTTGTTGGCGGAATGGCCGCAGCGGCAGAGGGCATATTGCGCCTCCACCGGAAATCTCTTTCCTTCCCGGTAATCGAGTGAATCCCCCTCGGCATTGGTGACGATCCATTGCTCGCTCAGGGGCAGTTGGCCGCTGACGAGATACGGGCCGTCCCTGGTGACTTCAATCTTCGCATCGCCATGTTTTTTCATGGGTCGATAAGATAACCGACCCCTCGGAATTGTCACGTGCGAACCCACACCCGTTCGTCGCACCTCCGGCACTGGCCCGGAGCTTCGTGGGGAAGGCGGAGAGCCGAATCAGTTCGGGGAGATGACGTGGAAGGCATTGGATTTCACCTCGACGTCCAGACCGGCATAGATACCGTCGGCGGAAATCACGTTGGCGGGATTCTCTTTTAAATACTTCAGTTGGGCCTGCAGTTCGGCAGGATTGTTAAATTTTCGTTCCACGACGACCCGCTCGGCCACGTCCCGCCGCAAACGATTTTCCAGGAGCGCATAGTCTTTGCTGGCCTGATTCAGATTGCTTCGGGTCAAAGCGATTTGCCCCGTGAGACCGGCCAGCTGGTTGGTCAAATCCGTGACGCGCCGGTCCAAGGTCTGATTTTGCGATTGAACGTCCGCGACCTGCTGGTTCAGGCTGGCGATCTGGTTGCTATAGAGAATAACGGCAGATTGGGCATCGACCAGCCGGTTGGAAAGCGCCAGCGACGCGGAAAGGCTTTCGTCGAGGCGGTTGGATATTGCCAGTATTATTTCATTACAACCGGTGATTTGAGCCTGCGCCAACACCAACTGATTCGAGCAACCAGCGAACGCATCGGTGTCACTTTGATGCTGTGCCTCATCGCTCCGTTTCATCACGACCAGGGCGACGACCAACACGATGCACACCAGGGTCAGGGCTATGGTTAATAATTTTTTCATGCGGCGGGCAGCGCGCTCAAGTCAAGTTGGCGTCCACTCATCGTGGAAAATCTCGCAAAGGCGAAACCGTCTCGACAAGAATGCATTTGTTACGATTCGGTTACACGAGCCATGTCAGATCAGCCGGCGTGGCGTCGGGCGTGATGCGGAGGGAAGTCCCGCAGCGCGGGACCGCTTACCCCGGTTCCGGGCAGTGACGACGCCATGCCCTCCCGGTGAAGACGCTCGCTCGTCTCGAATGGGCCGCGGGCTCGCGATCAAGCCTCCGCGCCCTCGCGTTTGCGGGCCAGGCCGCGACGGAGAGCGAGCGGGACCAGGGCGAAGCCCAGCAACGCATACGGCGACGGTTCCGGGACGGCGGCAACCTGGGCTCCAATCAGCGCCGTCATACTGTTCGCCGTCAACCCCCCGACCGCATAAGTCAGGGTATCGCCTGCATTCAGCAAAAACGGGCCGGAGGACAGCGGAACATCGCTGGAGGGCCCGAAACCCAGAACGTTGCCGGCGGCGACCACCGCGTTATTCTTCAAAAGATACACGGTGCTCACGGTGCCGGCGGTATCGATGCCTTCGAAGGTCCCCTGGAACGTGTAGATCCCGTTTACCGGAGCGCTGAATTGGACCATGGCGTATTCGTCATTGGGCCCGGCGTTCAGGGCCAGCATACCCGGATCAAATTGCGAGACTTCCGTTCCGCTGGTGGTGACGATCTGGTTCAGAGGTGTTCCGTTGTGGAAAACTCCAAGAAAATTGCCTAACGGCGGGGACTGCCAGGAATCAATGGCCGGACCAGGCACGGACGCGATGGGAACGGGAGCGGTCAACAGATTAAAAGGGGAACCGAGGGGAACCGTTTCAAAGCCGTAGGTCCAGACGCTGTTGGGATTAACGACGGGAGAGAACTGCGTGGATGGATCATACTGGCCGAGGGCCAGCCACGTGGTGCCGAGCACGAGTCCCAGAACGACGGTGATGGCGCCATTTTTTCTGACGGGAATGGCCCGGGTAGCGTACCGCGTACCCGATGAGGTTCCGAGGTTGAGCCGGATCGACCCGGCGACGGAACACGAAGCCGATTTGGTCTGATTGCAGGTTTTCATAGACATCCTTGTTTTAGGTTCGGGAGTTGAATGGACGGCGCAGGAAAGCGGCCCGGTTCAGGCGAACCGGCAAGCGGTTGGCACTGGCAAAAAAGCAGTAGAATTCGGGCGAAAACCGTCGCTGCGTCCGGTTTGGCATTGGACTAATGTAAGACATAAGGCGTACCTCTCTTTGACGCCCGAAGGGTATAGCAAACCGGCGTAAATAAGTCAATCAGTTTCCATCCACCCGAAGGGCAACGAATCGGTCCTCGTCGCGCTTTTTGTCGCTACCATTCACTATTGTCACCCGACCGGGAAATCCTGTCTTCCATTTTTGCTCTTTCCGCCTTCCTCCGGGTTCGGGCGAAGCTGTAGCGCAACAAATCTGTGAAGTTCCGCGCCCCCTACCGACAGCTTTGAATTTTGCGTGTCTTTGGGTACCGTTGGTTAACATCTGCCTGCCGGGAGACCTCCGGCACCGTGGGATCGGCCCTCGCGACTTTCCGGCATTGTGGAAACAACGCCCTCCAAATAATACCGCACGGATTTTACGTTGTCGGGTTTAACGTATGGACAACCCCTCGTTGAGCTGTTTGATGGCGGCGTCCGCATGCTTGAGCGCCTTGCCGGACAGACCGGCCGTCGCTTGTTGGATCAAGCTTTCCGCGGCGCGCAATTGAGCATCGGAGGTACCTTGCGGCTCGTGGTTTTTGCCGGCGCTGGTGACCTTGGCTCCAACCTCACCGAGGGCCAGTTCAATTTGTTTCATCGCCTTGACCCGATGGCCTTTATAATCGTGTTTGGCCTGGGCCAGCGTCGCGTAAGCGTCATTCAGCAACGCCACGGAGTTGGCGGGTTGGGCTTGCGCGCGGGTGACGAGGCCAAAAGCCAGAAGCGCGACGGTGAACAAAACTGAGCAGCGGAAAAACAAGGAATGGTTGGTCATGGCCGAAAAAATGCCAACAACAGGTGATTTGTCAAGCGGCCAGCGAGCAGTGATGTGGTTCGGTTCGGACCATTCGTTCAGGCCCCGGCCAGTATCTCTTAAAACACTGCGTAAGAGCGGGTAGTTCCGATGGATTGCTAAATTTTCGTACTGGCAATGCAGTTGACTGTGGTCTCCCAACAACTTTTGGCCTGCCATGACCCGTTTTTACTTGAACTTACTGACTGGCAATACTAATATGCGGCCGGAGTCGTTCGTCAGAAAGGAAACCTTAAGAAAATCAGATGTCTGTTTGGCTACGGAGAGAATCTGCCCTTGACCTGTTATGAAACCCAAAAAATTTCCCCATCGCGGCGGTCTGTTCCAGCTTGTGTTAGGCGTATTCGCGGCGTGTTGTCTAACTGCGCCGATGGCGCGCGCCGGTTTAGCGGTGGACATCCACCTGTATCACGACAACTTTGGTTATTACTTTTACCCCTATCTAAGCGCCGATACGAATCTGCCGAATTTTCCGGACGGCATTTATCAAATTGCTTCGCCGCAAAACCCGACCAATGGTTCCCAGCTTCAGTATCAGGCAACCAACGGCACCCTTAATTTCACCGGCGGCGGCGGAAATTACTACGGAGATTTTAATTCCTTTCTGTACGGCATCACCAATGGGCTGTGGACCATCACCGTGATGAATCCCACCACGAACGTTTATTCCTTTTCCGTGACGGTCGCGGGCGTGACGAGCAACAGCTTCGGCGCGCCACCGCAGTCGGTGTTCCCAACCAGCGGCCAGATGAACGTCCCGAACCAGCCGTTGATGCAATGGACGGGACCGACGACCGACTGGGCGGGAACGCTCCTGGTTCAGGATGCGTTTATTGATACGAATGGAGATTACTACGTGGAAGCCTCTGACAGTCTGCCCC
>Ga0335085_10013261_pt1 | contig 12089 bp, 6 predicted proteins | sample Lox_Sample_45_FD_206712 | JGI IMG/M metagenome (GOLD analysis project Ga0335085, IMG submission 206712) | Soil microbial communities from Loxahatchee National Wildlife Refuge, Florida, United States - Lox_Sample_4.5 | ecosystem: Environmental > Terrestrial > Soil > Wetlands | place: USA: Florida...
TCAATCCGCGGCCTGGGCAGGTTTCATCTCATGCCGCGGCGTCTTCCGGGATGATCTAAGAAAAAATCCGAGCGCCAGTGCGGATAGCCCAATGCCGGCGGCGATCTTGGCGCGCCGCAGATCGGCCCAAAGCTGGGCGCTGTAGTCTTTCGCGCGCGTGTCGAACGAACCGTGGGCTCCAAAGTCATGCGCTGCATCAACCGGCTGCCAGAGATTGTGGGCGCGCGCCGGATCTTCCGGCTCATCGGTCTGCTGCGACTGGTAGCCGGTATGTCCCAAATAGCGGTCGAGGAGACGTGGGGCGATCTTGTTGCCCACAATGGCTTCGACGGTTGAGCCTCCCACGTAGACTTCGCCACGATCATGATGGGCGGCCCAGAACACGGCTTGTGCGCCGACTTCCGGCTCAAATATCGGCGACACTGGTTGCGCCTTGTTGCGCAAGCGGCTCTTCACCCAGCCGAACTGCGGCGTGTTGAGTGCTGGCATGTGAACGACCGATACGGTGACACGACTGCGGTCGTGGATAAGTTCGCACCGTAGAGAATCGGTGAATCCGACAATTGCGTGTTTCGCGGCGCAATAGGCCGATTGCAGCGGTATGCTGCGGTAAGCCAACGCCGAGCCCACCTGCACAATCTTTCCCCGGTTGCGCGGCAGCATACGCTTGAGGGCCGCAAGGCTGCCGTTTACCACACCGAGGTAAGTGACATCCGTCACGCGTTTGTATTCTGCTGCGCGCATGTCGCGGACCGGCGAAAACACGGAAACCATGGCGTTGTTAATCCAGATATCGATGGGACCGAACTCCTTCTCTGTTATGACGGCCGCGTTTTCGACGGCTTCGGCATCCGAAACATCGGCCTCCAAGATGAGAGGCGTACCACCGGCTGACCTGACATCGCTGGCCGCTCCCTCAAGGCCTTTGCTACCGCGCGCGATCAGGCCGATGCGGGCTCCATGTTTTGCGAATTCGCAGGCGATGGCGCGACCCAATCCAGCGGAGGCGCCAGTGATGACAACCGTTTCGTTTCTATCAAGCATCATAGATGCACTACTTTCTCCGAGCCGCAAAAAAAGCCAGGGTGGCCATACCCAGAACGCCAGCCGTTATGGCGGCGGCCCTCAGCATCGATTGCTTGCGCGCTGCTTCGCGCCGCTGAACGATCACGCGTTCCGGCGGCTGATGATCACCAATCTCCGGCTGATCCATCGCCAGGAACAAAACTTCGGCCGTGTGCAAGGCCTTCCGATGAGTGAGTTGGGAAATTTGCTCGCGGCAACTGAAGCCGTCGGCGATCAGAACGGTTGACGTCTCGGCTTCTCGGACAGCGGGCAGCAAAACTCGTTCGCCCACCTTGACCGACACGTCGTACTTGTCGCTCTCGCAGCCGAAGGAGCCCGCCATACCGCAGCAACCCGAATCGAGCATCTTGAAATCGAGCCCGATCTTCTTGAATATCGACTCCTCGGCTTTCATGCGCATCACGGCCTTGTGATGGCAATGCCCATGAATGAGCGCTTTTCGTCTGAGCGCCGGAGATACAAACCCATCCTGCCGCTCCAGAAATTCCGACAGCGTGAAGGTCTGTTTTTTTAGCTTTTGGGCTCTTGGCAGGGATGGAAATACATTGGTCAGCTCATCGCGAAAAACGGAGCAACAGCTCGGTTCAAGCACTACCACTGGGGTTCCTCGATCAATTTCTGCACCGAGCCTAGAAAGAATGCGCCGCAGGTAATCCTTGGCCATCCCGAGGAAGCCGTAATCGTAGAGCGGCCGACCACAACAAAAATGAGGAGTTGGAACCACAACCTCGCAGTCGGCGGCCCGGAGCACTTCCGCCGCTGCGACCGCCGTGTCCGGAAAAAAGAAGTTATTGAACGTGTCTGGCCAAAGGATCACGCGCTGTCGCCCATTTAACCTGAAGGATTCGCGGTGCTTTCTGAACCAAGTCTGAAATGTTTCAGGAGCGAACGCCGGTATGGTCCGTTCAGCCGGAAGGCCGGCGGCCAGTTTGGCCAGGTCGCGCAGCATGGGAAGCTGCGTGATCAGATTGACAAAACCCGGGGCGAGCGAAGCCGCTTGCGCCCACTTGTCGATCCAGGCAAAAGCATACGCTGAGCGCGGGCGCAGTCGGCCTTCCCAGTGATGGGAGAGAAATTCGGCTTTGTAAGTGGCCATGTCGACATTCACGGGACAATCGCCCTTGCAGCCCTTACAGGCCAGGCACAGATCCAGCGCCTGTTTCACGCCTTCGTCGCGCCATTGGTCCTCGATCACTTTGCCTTGCAGCATTTCAAACAGAGCATGCGCACGGCCGCGCGTCGAATCCCGTTCCTCGCGCGTCACCATGAAGCTCGGGCACATGGTGGCTTGTTCGCCAGTGCCGGACAAACGGCGACATTTTCCCACACCAACGCAGCGTAATGTCGCACGCGCAAAACTGCCGCGATCGTCCGGAAACTGGAAATGGGTTTCGGGCTGGTGTGGTGCGTAGGCCGGACCCAGCCGAAGGTTCTCGTCGATCCGATACGGATCGACAATTTTGCCCGGATTCATCTTCCAGTCCGGATCCCAGATCGATTTGAATTCGCGGAATGCATGAATCAACTCGGGACCAAACATTTTGCCGAGGAATTCCGCGCGGGATTGGCCATCGCCATGCTCACCCGAAAAAGAACCGTGGTAGCGGACGATGAGGTCAGTCGCTTCCTCCATGAAAGAACGGTAGGTCCTCACGCCCGACTCGGTGTACAGATCAAAGTCCACCCGGCAATGAATGCAACCCTGTCCGAAGTGACCGTAGAGCGAAGGATTGTAGCCGTACTTGTCGTAGAGCTTTCGCAGGTCCCGCAAATAATTGCCGACTTGTTCGGGCGGGACGGCGGAATCTTCCCATCCGGGCCATGTGTCTTTCTCGCCGCGCACGAAGGCGGTGGCTCCCAAAGCCGCTTCCCGTACGTCCCAGAGGTTGGCCTGCTGTTGCTTGTCGATGAGCAATCGCATGCTCGGAGGTTGGGGATGCTTCCGCAACTCACTGCACAGACGCTCGGCCGTTTCCTTCGATTCTTCCTGCGTGGCCGCGCCAAACTGGACGATCAGCCAGCCCTTTCCTTCGGGAAGCAGTCTCAGATGCTCGCTATGCAGTCCGCCTTTTTTCTGAACGTTCTGATAGAGCCTGTAATCGATGCCCTCTAGCGCAATGGGCTTGTAGGGCAGCACTTCCATGAGGTGGTCAGCGGCTTTATAAACGTCGGGATAACCGAGCACGAGAAAAACGCGCTCAGGCTGGTTGTAGACGAGTGTTACCTTCGCTTCGAAGATGGTGACGCAGGTACCTTCGCTGCCGATGAGAGCGCGGGCGATATTGACCATGCCTTTTTCGTTTGGAATGAGTTGGTCAAGGTTGTAACCAGAGATGCGGCGGATGATTTTCGGATAGCGCGACTCGATCAGGGATTGATAACGCTGGCGGAGAGACATCAACTTCGCGTAAATCTGCGCCTCGCGCCCGTCACCCGACATGCGCTTCCGCCACTCGGTCTCGGTGATCCAGCCAACCGTCATGCGCGTGCCGTCATAAAGCAGAATGTCGAGCGATTCGACATTGTTGACGGCGGGCCCATTCATCTGTGCGTGGGCGCCGCAAGAATTGTTCCCCAGCATGCCGCCGAAGCAGCAGTGATCGTGCGTCGCCGGGTCCGGCGCATACGTCAGGTTGTGAGGTTTGCCGGCCTTAACAACGTCATCGCAGATCGTTCCCGGCTCGACGCGGGCGAAGCGCTCCGCGACATTCAGCTCAATGATGTGATTTAGATATTTCGACCAATCAATAACAACCGCCGCATTGCAGCACTGACCGGCGAGGCTCGTGCCGCCCGCCCTGGATAGAACGGGCGCTGAAAGTTGGCGGCACACCGAGATCGTCTCGACCACATCCTGTTGGCTCTTGGGAATGACGACACCGATAGGGACCTGGCGATAATTCGACGCATCTGCGGCATAGATCGCCCGGCTGGCATTGTCAAACCGGACCTCGCCCGCGATCTGCCGCGATAGCTTCTCCTGCAGTGCGGCTGCGTCAGAGAACGAGCCGTCTAAACGGCCTCGCGGAAGAGGTTGATAAGCGGTTGCTGGGAGATCCTGAACAGACATAATGAGTTACCCACATAAGGGCCGGGCGATCAGCCGACTTAAACGAGTTCGCGGACTTTGTCGGAAGCGATCGTCAGTGCAATTTCCTTGCGATTCGGCGTTCCTTTCGCCAATGCCTTAGCAAGCTTTTCGGCCTGATCGACCGTCACCTTCGGGGGCATGGGCGGTTCGTGCGGATCAACCACCGCCTCGATAAGAACGGGGCCTTTGACCGCCAGTGCCTGGTCGAGAATGGCGCCGCAGGCCGCGGGATCTTCGATCCGAAAACCCGTTCCGCCGCACGCTTGCGCGAAGCGGCAAAAATCAATCGGGTTAAGCTCGCAGCCATATTCAGGGTTCCCCAGAAAAACCATCTGCTCCCATTTGATCTGGCCAAGCGTGTTGTTCTTGATGACTACTATCTTGATAGGGAGCTGGTATTTCACCGCCGTCGCGAACTCGCCCATCAACATGGTGAATCCGCCGTCACCGACGAATCCAACGCATTGGCGGTCGGGATAAGCGATCTGTGCGGCAATGGTGTAAGGGAGTCCGTTGGCCATAGTCGCCAGAGTGCCGGAAAGAGAATGCTTTTGCCCGCTCTTCACCGGAATGTGGCGGGCGAACCAAGTCGAAATGGTTCCTGAATCACTTGAAATAATCGCATTGTTGGCAAGACGCTTGCCGAGTTCCCAGGCAACAACCTGCGGTTTCATCGGCTTTTCCTGTCTCGTGCTGCGCTCGCGCATGAGCTCGTCCCACTTTTCCATTTCCTTGCGCGCATCCTCGAGAAAATTCCGATTCTCGTTCTGTCTGAGCTTGGGCAACAAAGCGGAAAGTGCCTTGGCGCAATCCGCCACAATGCCCACCTCAACTGAATAGCGCAGCCCGATGCGAGACGGATCGATATCGATCTGCACACAGCGCGCTTTCCCAGGTTTGGGATAGAACTCGATATAAGGAAAGGAGGAGCCAGCGATCAGCAAAGTGTCGCATTCTTCGAGTGCTTCCTGTGATGCCTTGGTCCCGAGCAAACCGATACCACCGGTGGTATAGGGACAGTCGTCCGGTACCACGGCCTTGCCTAGCAACGCCTTAATAATCGGAGCACCGAGGCGTTCGGCGACGGCGATAATTTCGTTCCGCGCATTCAACGCACCCTGGCCGGCGAGAATGGCGATCTTTTTCCCTTCGTTCAACACGGACGCGGCGCGCAAAATGTCCTCCTCGCCGGGAAGTCGGGCGCTCGTCGCCGGAACTTCCGCGGTATGATGGGGAACGTTTCGCTTGGAGCGCTCGTCGCTTTTCTCGTCCTGAATATCGGTGGGAATGTTGAGATGTGCGACACCGCGAAAATTCAAAGCAGTCCGGCAAGCAAGATCGGTTACATTGGCGACGTGTGCGCAGCCCATCACGCGAGTGTTGTAGACCGTCACATCCGAAAACAGGCGGTCGAGATCCACATCCTGTTGCGTGTGTGTATCGATGAGGTCATGGAAGGCGTGACCCGTGATTGCGATCACGGGCTGCCCGTCCAACTTCGCGTCATAAAGACCATTCAAAAGGTGTATTCCGCCGGGGCCTGAAGTGGCAAGGCAGACTCCGAGGCGCCCGGTGTATTTGGCATAGGCGCAGGCCATGAAGGCAGCGGACTCTTCGTGACGGACGTGAATGAACCGGATATCGTCTTGCCGCTTGCGCAGGGCCTCCATGATTCCGTTGATGCCGTCACCTGGCAATCCGAAAATCTCGTGGACGCCCCAGCCGATCAGCCGGTCGACTAATATATCCGCTGCTGTTTCCGCCACGGTCCGCCTCCGCTCACAAACATCGTGTTACGATTCATCTTATCTGGATGGCTTTCGTTTATGCATCGCCCGAACCATGTATAGTGCTGCAAAAATGGCTGTACTGATTGCAAGTACGAAGCGTGCGAAGATTGAAAGCTGAAATGGAGGAAACCTACCTCGTGAGAATTTACGGTTTCTAGTTCGCGATTATGACGGGCACCGTCGCAGACTATGCCCTAATCGGAGATTGCGAGACCGCGGCGCTAGTTGGCCGCAATGGTTCCATTGACTGGCTGTGCTGGCCGCGCTTCGATTCGCCGGCATGTTTTGCGGCACTGCTTGGCATGCCCGCCAACGGACATTGGATTGTTTCCCCGACTGACAACGCCCGCACAATCAGACGCTACCGCCCGCACACTTTGATTCTTGAAACAACATTCAAGACGAATGAAGGGCAAGTCACGCTCATTGACTTTATGCCCGCGCGTGAAAGGTTTCCGCGCATCGTCCGCATGATTCGAGGAGACCGCGGCGCGGTGCAGATGCGCATGGATTTGCGCCTCCGCTTCGGCTACGGACGCCGATCACCGTCAATTGCGACGAGCGGTTCGCGCATCATTGCAATAGCCGGACCCGATCGGCTCGCTCTTTACAGCTCGATTCTCACGCGTACTGAAGGCAACGACGTGGTTGCGGCCTTCACCATACAAGCAGGCGAGACCGTTACTTTCGAACTGGCAGGCGTGGATGTATCACAACGCAAGCATTCGAGGAACTCGCCAGAAGTATTGCTCAAAAAGACAGAAAGCTGGTGGAGACATTGGACTTCCCGCCTTGCTTATCGTGGACCGCATGCCGATGCGACCGAGCGCTCGCTCATAACGCTTAAGGCGCTGATCTACGCACCCACCGGGGGGATCGTTGCAGCCCCAACAACGTCAATGCCAGAAACTCCCGGCGGGTCGCGCAACTGGGACTACCGCTATTGTTGGCTGCGCGATGCAACTTTCACGCTGCTCGGTTTTATTCATGCTGGTTATCGCAACGAAGCTCGAGACTGGAAAAACTGGCTGCTGCATGCCGCCGTACGAAACCCCGGCCGGCTGCGCATCCTGTATGACGTAACCGGAAAGACGATTCACAACGAATGGAAAGTATCCTGGTTGCGGGGTTACAGAGGCGCTGTGCCGGTGAGGGTTGGCAACGCAGCTAGCAAACAGCTTCAACTCGACATTTTTGGCGAATTGGCCGATGCGTTGTATCAAGCGGGAATACCAAGAGCGAAGAAGCCCGCTTTCCGGCTGCTGGTGAAGTTGCTCAACCATCTCGAGAAGAGGTGGCACCGTCCCGACCACGGGATATGGGAAGTGCGAGGGGAAACGCGGCAATTCACCCATTCGAAAGTCATGTGCTGGGTCGCTTTTGACCGGGCGATCCGCGCCGCCGAGGAAATCGGCTTCACGGCGCCGCTGCGAAAATGGCGCGCAGTCCGCAAGGAAATCCACGACAGCGTTTGCCAGTCGGGATTTAGCGCCCGTCTGGGAAGTTTTGTCCAGAGCTACGGTTCGCGGAAAGTTGACGCGAGCCTGCTCTTGCTGCCGCTCGTTGGCTTTCTGCCGCCGCAGGACCCACGCATCATGGGAACAGTGCGCTTGATCGAGAAAAGGCTCGTGCGGCAAGGATTCGTAATGCGGAGCGAAAAAGAAAAAGGACACAAGCGGGAGGGCGCGTTTCTACCGTGCAGTTTTTGGCTGGCAGACTACTACGATCTTGCCCACCGTAAAAAAGCGGCTAGGCGTTCGCTGCGAAGACTGCTGAGGGTCAGGAATGATCTTGGTCTATTGTCCGAGGAATACGATCCCGATAGGCGGAGTCTGACAGGAAACTTTCCGCAAGCTTTGTCGCATGTTGCGCTGGTCAATACGATTATCAACCTTCACACCAAGATTGGCCCGTCGCGCCAGCGCTCTTCAGCCGGGTGCAGGCATTGGGCGTTATAGAACGGTCGGCAGTCGAAGGAAGCACAATCAATTTGGTGTATGAACCACCAGAGTGAGAGCCATTTCAGCGAAATGTTGTCCAGCCAGTAGAGAGTTTCTCAAGCTCGCCCTTAATTGCCGCGCAATAAACGCCTTGACGTCCCCTGCGCCCGATTGGTCTGCGGCCCGGGTTTGGCTACCCATTCGTGTTGGGCGCCTCCGAGGATTTGGAATTGGCAGCCTCCCCCACTCTGTAAGTAGCAATAGGCAGTATGTCGTCCTCGAGCGCACCGGCCATTATGTTCGGTTACGCCAAGGCAAACCGGAGTGAGGCATGGAGGTCTATCTTAAGAAAACAATCAGCGCCCTCCGGGCAGGGACCAGATATCTAGAATGCCGCTTGTAGTGTGGCGATTTGCATTGCCCTCCGGGAGGGCAATTCTGCCGTCGATGACGATGGGGCTGTTCCAGTGTCCTCCACCGCACTGTAATTCCGCGAGCTGAGTTCCCTTCACCGCCTCGTACACGCGGAGTCCGCCGTCGGGACTGTAGACGTAGAGCAGTCCGCCCGCGGCGACAGGACTCGTGCCCGCATTTCGGTTCTTCCACATTTCGACGAGCTTGCCGCTCTGGAAATTCCAACCCGCAGTGCCGCCGGTGTCAGCCGCGAACATCCAGATCTCGACGCCTTTGTGCCATACAGCCGGAGCGGTGAACAATCGGGTACCCGAAGGAGTTGAGACCTGTTGCAATTCCTGATCGACATGTGCCGCAGTGCCTGCGATGGATTTGATGCTGAGTAGCCGAATGAGTGAATCTTTGCCGCCCTGGGCCAGAACCTCGCCGCTCAACAACACGGGCGATGTCGAACCCAAATCCTCGTCAGTTTCATTCAACTCAGCATTGTCCTTCGGAGTGTAATCACCGAGCATCTGCGTCGCATCGCCATTAAGCTCGATCAGGGAATCACCCCAGTCTGTTTTACCGTTGTAAGGACCGTTTCCGGTGGCGACAAAGATGTTCCCGGTGTCAGGATCGATAATTGCTCCAGCGCGCCCCCAAATGGCGGATCGGGTGGATTTGCAGGATTTGGGATCGATAAGGCCGGGCTGCTCGCTACAGAGAGAATTCCACACGTGAAGCAATTTCCCGCTCTGCGCGTCGACAATGACCACGTGCCCCTGGTACGGCGGCTGGTCGCCAATATAGCCGCCGGTGACGGCGACGATGCGGCCGCGGAATTCTTTCAGCGGCGACGCGATTTTCTCGCGCGAAAGCAGAAGCGTGATCGGAGTTTTCCACACCACGTGACCATCGGAGATGGCAAGCTTTTGTATTGTGCCGTCAGGTGCGGCGGCGTAAATGTATTGGCGGTCAGGGTCGGCTATGGGAGTGCTGTTGGTGATCTGCCGCGAGCCGGCCCAGGAGTCGTACCCGGACGGCGTGTATTCCCACAGAACCGATGACGTGCTGGCATCCACGGCAATGGTCTTGCCGTAGGTAGTGGTGACGAATAGTACGTCGGCTGGCGCACCCTTCACAGACACTCCGTGTAGATAAATGGCGGAGGCGTCGACTGTACCATCGAGTTGAACCTGATGACGGACCAAGGAGGACACGTTTTCGGCCGTGATGCGTGTAGATATTGTGGGCGAACCGGAGCTCACGGAATCCCAGCCAAATTCGGCCCAGTCATTGGCAGCTTGCGGGCTGGCGGCGGTTGCAAACGCGCTTGTTAAAAATAGGAACAGGGAAAACCATCGCCACAATCTGCAGTTGCGAAGTACGATATGAAGCACGCGACGACCTCACCAACCGAGTATGCTAGCTCTAAATTTCCGAATGCGCCATCCGGCGGCGACCTCAGTAACGAGAATATCGAGGAACTTGTAAGCGAGCTAACTGTAAACCTGAGCCTTCTGCCGATGCTGGTTTGCTGAAAGCGTAGCAATTGCATAAACTCGGGAGCAGTTTTCCAGATGCAAATTAAAAGGTGCGCTCGAGTGCAAATGACGCCAGAGAGAGAATGCTTTGCGAGAAAAGCGGCGCGTGTCGCCCTGGCACTCACTGTCAGTTGCGCTATGGCAGCTATCATGCGACCGCAGTCACAGCCAATTGCAATAGCTTTAGCGGGTCAATCGATGATCCGGTCGGACATACGCGAAACCGCACCAGCGACAATACCAGTGATCCACAGTCTGTTGAAAGGCGACGTGATTTTCACAAATTTGGAAGCTGCTGTTGCGGAAAAAGGCGAAACTGTTAATGAGGGCCGTGGCTTTCTCACTCCACCCCAAGCGATGGATGCCCTGACTGCTCTTGGTTTCAATTTGTTGTCATTTTCCGGCAACCATGCCTTCGACTTGAAAGTGACGGGTATTCAGAACACGATCCGGGAAGCGAATAAACGGAACATTGCTCATGCGGGAACTGGAAGCAATTTGTCCGAAGCCACGAGGCCAGGTTACCTGCACACCTCGAAGGGAACAATCGCGCTGATCGCAAGCGCTTCAGGCCTGATTGCTCCCGGAGCGCGCGCAACGGCAGAACGGCCAGGCGTCAATGAACTTCGAGTTGAGGCTGGTGACAAGGAAAATGAAGCGACCGAAGATCTGCCCAATTTACCCGGGAACAAACCCAATCCCGACGACTCCCAACGGATCCTTCAAAGCATTCGCGATGCCCGACGGCACGCCGATCTCGTAATTGTGTACCAACATAACCACGTATTCGCAAATCACTCCTTCTCAACAATCTTCACCGAGGGCATGCAGGAACGGCTTGCTCCAAATGAGTGGCTCATCAAGTGGACGCATGCGGAGGTCGATGCGGGCGCGGATATCATTGTTATGCATGGTGCGCCTCTACTGCACGGCGTGGAAATTTATCATGGTCGGCCTATCTTCTACGATCTGGGCAATTTTATTTACAATGTGCCACCTACGCTCACCTATATTGACGAACCGATGGCCTGGGAGAGCGTGGTCGCTTTCGTGCAATTTCAAAACAAGGGGCTGCGATCAGTTTCTTTTAAGCCCGTCGCATTAAACAATCTGGGCGAAGGCCAACCTGACGTCCATAATGGCTATACGAACAATCAATTTCTCGACACTCGTGGCTTACCCTCACCGGTTTCCGGGCCGAGAGCAAAATACATCCTCCAACGATTGGCAGACCAATCGAAGCCATTCGGAACGAAGTTCGACTTGAGAGGCGATACAGCCGAGATCAGGCTATCGGCAGTGTCGAAATAGCGCGGCCGAGCGTTCCGTTCACTCATCCGAGAGCAAACGCTTTTCGAATTCAACATTCGCGGTAAACGCGACCGCGAGTAGGCTCGTTCCGTAGAGTTAGCCACATAGAGCGGTCGAGTTGAGCCAGACTACAGGTCGCGGTTGGCGTGACGCTGTCGTGACTCAGATGATCCCGACCTTCTATGTTCAAACCATCGACCAAAATAAGCACGTGTGCCATCGCCGACATCGCTGAACGTGCCGAGAAGTTCAAGTAGTAGCGCGGAATTCGACAAAGAAGATATACGTGTAGAAGGATTCCGGATATTCCTCCGAACTCGACAGCCTCTGGCGCAAATATCGCAAACAGGATATCGTTCGGTTTCAAGAGACAGTTATTTTGGGCTTCTGACGGTAGGAAATCTGTGTTCAATCCCTTCGAAGGATGATTGCGCGATGAAAAGCAAATTTTTGAAGGGCATCACGCTGGCGTTTCTGCTAAGCGCGAGCACGGTTTGGGCCCAGCTTCAGCCGCCTCCGGCGCCCTGGCGCGGAGCGGGCCCCACACCATGCGTGGGATCTGACGGCGGAATCTTCCATTGCCCTGAAATGCCGGGACCGATTGCCGTCCGCGCGGGACGCTTGTTCGACAGCAAGAACGGCGTGATGCTCACAAAACAAGTCGTGCTCATTAATGGCGAGCGCATCACTCAAATCGGCCCCGAAGGCCAAGTGAAAATTCCGGCGGCTGCACGCGTGATCGACCTGCGCAACGCGACTGTGCTTCCCGGGCTGATCGATGCGCACACACACATGTTCGACACACGAGGCCCTAAGGGAACCACCGAAAAGGCCATGGTCATAGCCGTTTCAAACGTGCAAGCGGATCTGCGCGCTGGGTTCACCGCGGCGCGGGATATGAGCACCCACGGGAACGGATACGGGGACGTCG
>Ga0335085_10013262_pt1 | contig 12089 bp, 6 predicted proteins | sample Lox_Sample_45_FD_206712 | JGI IMG/M metagenome (GOLD analysis project Ga0335085, IMG submission 206712) | Soil microbial communities from Loxahatchee National Wildlife Refuge, Florida, United States - Lox_Sample_4.5 | ecosystem: Environmental > Terrestrial > Soil > Wetlands | place: USA: Florida...
TTTCGGCCCTTGATCGCCTCCAGCATCAGCGGAATGCTGCCGATTTGGTGCGGGTAGTCACTGCCGGGGAGGATGTGGTCTTCGCCGGCGAACGTCGTGGCCAGATCGATCGCCGCGGACGAGAAGTTGACCGTGTCGTACCAGAAGTGCCGCTTGAGATACGACGTCGGCGGCTCGTCGATGTGCGCGCGGCATTCCTTGAACGCGCGGAAGCCGCGATCGAGCCGCTCCGCCAGATACGGAATCGTCCCGCCGAGATGTCCGAGGATCCAGCGGATGTTCGGGTACCGCTTGACGACGCCGCTGAAGACGAGCTTTGACGCAGCCAGCGTCGTGTCGAAGAGAAATCCATTCAGCGGCATGAGCCAGTAGTCCTGCATCGCCTCGACGCCGACTGGCGACGTCGGGTGGATCATCAGCACGGCGCGGCGATCGTTGGCCAGCTCGTAGATCGGCCAGAACCGCTCGTCGTCGAGCCCGATGCCGTTGATGTTGCTGAAGAGCATCGCTCCGGGCATCTTCAGTTGATCGATCGCGCGCTGCAGTTCGGCGAAGGACGCCTTGGGATCGCAGAGCGGCAGGGTCGCGAAGGCGATGAAGCGCGTCGGATATCGCGCCACCGCCGCGGCAAACGCGTCGTTGACGATCGTCGCGAGCTTGACCGCGACCGGCGGCCGCTCGACGTGCGTGCCCGGCGTCGTGAGCGAGATGACTTGCATGTCGACGCCAAACTGCTCCAGCACCGTGACGCGGTACGCGATGTCGCGATGGCCGCGCACCATCACGTTGTAGTCGCCCGGATAGTGCACGATCGGGTTGCCGTCGGCGTCGTGCGTGATGCGAAGCGAGCTGCCCGACGGCCCGAGCGCGTCGAGATATTCGGGCGGGTAGTAGTGATTGTGCACGTCGATAATCATCCGTTGGCGCTCCTCGGGCGCGACCACACACCATACACCGGCAGGCCCGCGATCACGATGGCCAGTCCCACGAGGCTCTCGCGCGGCGAGGCCAGCATCTGCATGACGGCGATGACCACCGACGCGACGATGAACACGATGGGCACGATCGGATAGCCGGGCACGCGGTACGCAGGCGCGTACGCGGGCCGGGCGCGCAGGCGCATCAGCCCGGCGGCCATCAGCGCGAAGAAGAGCCACTCCGTGTACACGACGCGCGAAAACAGCGCGCCGTACGTGTTGGTGAACGCCAGGACCGACGACCAGATCGCCTGCAGCGCGATGGCCCGATGCGGCGTGCCAAAAACCGGATGGACCGCACCGAGCGTCCGGAACAGCAGCCCGTCGCGCGCCATCGAGTAGTACACGCGAGGTCCGACGAGGATGATGCCGTTGACGGCGCCGAACGTCGATATCACCACGAGCGCCGCCATGACCCTGGCCCCGCCCCCGCCGAGCAGGACGTCGGCCGCGTCGGCGGCGACGCGCGATGAGGCGCGCACCGCGTCGATCGGCAGCACCCGCAGGTAGATCGCGTTCAGGCCCGCGTAGCACACGGTGACGACGATCGTGCCGATGAGCAGCGCGCGCGGAATCGTCCGGGCGGCGTCCTTCGTCTCCCCGGCGGTGTAGGTCACCATGTGCCAGCCGCCGTACGCGAACAGCCCCGCCGCGATCGCGAGCACGAAACCGTTGAGCGTCACCGGCGAGCCGGCGATGTGCGAGATCGGCGCCGCGCCGTGCCAGAGGAGGCCGGCGACCATGATCGCCGCGATCGCGAGCACCTTCGCGCCGGTGAACACGTTCTGGACGAGACCGCCGTACTTCACGCCGACGTAGTTGATCGCCGACAGCACGAGGATGATCGACACGGCGGTCAGACGCAGACCCAGATCGGAGAGCGGCACGAACTGCGCCGCGTAGCGCGCGAAGACCGTCGCGATGGCGGCGATGATGCCGGAGTGCATGCTCCAGAACATCGCCCAGCCCCACAGAAAGCCCAGCGCGGGCGAGTACGCCTCGTTCAGGAAGACGTAGACGCCGCCGGTGCGCGGAAACGCCGACGCGAGCTCTGCGCAGACCAGCGCGCCGGCCAGCGTGAGCGCGCCCGCCGCGAGCCACGCGAGGATGATGCCCGCGACCGACGGCATCTGCCGCGTGATCTCCGAGGGCTGCACGAAGATCGACGCGCCGATGATCGTCCCGACCACCATCGCGGTCGCGTGCGTCAGCCCGAGCGACCGGCGGAGCTCCGGGGCCACGCTACTTCTGCTTGTTGTCGCGACAGCGCGCGAGCTTCCAGGTCGTGACGATCACGCTGCCGTCGCTGTCGGTTTCGGTCCTCGATCCCTTCAGCTCGTCCGGATGTTTGTGATCGACCGGCACGTCCATGGACCAACCCAGCAGCTCGCTCTGCGTGTAGTGCGTGTCCTCCGCCGTGATGTGGTCCTGCGGGATGTTCGCGCACGTCGTGACGCGGTCGCCATGCCGGTACTTGTGGGCCGGGCCATTGAGCGCGGAGATGCGAGCGGAGACGCTGAGCGTCGCCACGTCGCCATCCTCGCCGCTCACCATCAGCGAGCCCGACGTCGCCCCGCCAGTCCGGAACGTGAAATCCTCGTAGGTGTCCGCCGTCGCCGTGCCGGGATCGCCCCACAGGTGACAGCTGATGTTCGTGACGTCGTGCGAGTGAAGGTGCTCCTGGGCGTCGGCGTTCACTGCGATGCGCGCCAGCGAATCGGCGTACTCGCCGTGCGGCTGCAGCTCGATCGTGATCTGCTTGCGCGCCGACCGAACGTGCGTCGTCGTATCCTGGCCGACGACCGCGCCGGCGGCGTCCTTGAGCGGGCCCGACGTGTCGTCGTGCTTGTCGAGTGTGATCGTCCGCGTGATCGTGCCGGTCCACGCGAGATAGCACGTATCCCAGTCCTTCACGTCGAAGTAGAACGGGTCGGACTGATACCACTGCGAGCGATAGATCGTCTCGGCGGCCGTGCCGACGGCCATATTGAGAAAGTCGCCTGTGAGTCCCGCGATCACGTTCGTCGCCATGTCGCCGATCGTGCTGGCGGTGCCGCTGGCGCTCTGCAGCCGCGTGGCCTTGACCGCGACCTTGAGCGATACCCCGCCGCGCTTCATGTGTGGAATGAGCGCGCGATTCGAAAGATCCGTCGCCTGCGGCATGCCGACGACGGACGTCGACACCTGGCCTTTGTCGTCCGTGTAGTCCGCCTGATCCATCGATGGACTCTTGTTCGGCGGATCGAGATAGAAGAGCGACGTCGGATCGTCGGGCGGATGGCCGGCGAGGATGTCACCGAGGTGCGCGGCCGTGTCGATCGCGGCCTCGAGGCCGCTCGCGCCGCCGCCTTCGTCGACGTCCCAGATCACCTTCACGTTGTTGAGCGCGCCGTCGCCCGGCAGGCTGAAGTCGACGCCGGCCGCGTTGAGCGCGGGCCGCAGACAGTTGAACGCCTGCCACTTGCCGACGTCCATCTTGACGGTCGCGGTGAGTTTGTGACGATCGCCGGCCGCGGTCGTTTTGGTCCGCACGAGCACGTTGCCGTTCATTTCGATCTTGACGTCCAGCGCGGCGTAGGACGCGATCAGCTTCAGCACGGTCAGCAGCGCCGTCGCCTGCGCCGCGCCTTCGCCGTAGGCGCCTGCGCCCTCACCGCCGCCGTGGTTCTTGGCGTACTCGATCACCTGGCCGAAGCCGGTCGTCATGCCGAGCGCGGTGTAGTCGAGGATCAGCCCCTCGGTGTCGCTGAGATTGCACGGCAAGGGATCGGCGTGGCTCGTGCGATCGAATCGCGCGAGCAGCACGCCGCCGCCGGACGAGGCATGGCTCGACGACGCGAAATCGCCCGCGAGCCGACTCGTGATCAGCAGGACCTGGACCGGATCGAGGCGCACGGCTGCGGTGCTCGATCGGTCGAGCAGATCGAACGGATCGGGCGCGCGTCGGCCGAGCTCCGACAGAAAGTCCGCCCAGAAGCGCACCTGCGGCTGATCGCTCTTGGCCGCATCACGGATGCCCGCGAGGACGAGCGCGGACACGTCGGCGCCCTTCAGCGCGGGCAGGCCCTGCGCAAGCGCCGACGCGAGCCGATCGAGGCCGATGCCGTAACCGTTGCCGTAGAGCTTCGCGCTGGCGGCGATCATCCATGCGTCGAGCGCGAGCCCTTGAGACTGATCCGCGGGAACCGTCCGCGTGATCTGATTGTCGTCGCCGCGCACGGCGTAGCCCGACGCGAGCACGGCCGCGACAATCGCCGCCGTCGAGTCCTTGGTGCCGGCTGCCACGGCCTCCGCGAGCGCGGCGGCCTGCTGCTCGGTGGTGCCGGCCGGAAGCGGCGCCGCGGCAGGCAGGGTGGCTGAGTCGAACGCGCCGGCCATCTCACGCGCGGCATCGGACGTCGCGAGCATCATCGAGCCCGACGCACTCGTCGTCGAATCGGCGGCCGCGGCCATCGTTGCTGCCGTCGATGACGCCGTCGAGCGGTGCGTCCAGGCATACACGACGACGAGCGCGACGATGAGGATGACGGCGCCGACGATCGGCAGCCGCGAGCGTCGCGATGGCGGTTGGGGAGTATCCGGCGACTCGGCCATGCGGCTGCAACTATACAAGCAGCCGCGCGCTCGCGCGCTACTTCACGGTGAACTCGTAGCAGCCGGGCGTCACGAGCAGGCGGTTCGTCCTCGTGAAAAAGATACTCGCCGGCGCCAGGATGCCCGCGCCTTGAAACTGCACCGTGCGCGTCTTCTCGCCGCGCGCGTCGTAGACGTACGTGAACGGTTCCATCAGCGACACCCACAACCGTCCTGACGGATCGACGGCGGCGGTGCGGATGAGCGGCGGTACGAACGGCAGCGTGCCGTTGCGCTTCGGCCAGTCGGTGGGCAGCGACCGAATCGACGCGTCGAGCTCCGGCCCTTCGATGTGCCGCTCGTACAGCAGCGCGCCCGACGCGTCGTACTTCTGGAAGACCGGCACGCCGGTTTGAAACACGAAGTAGAACCCGCCGGTTGGATCGACGAGCGGCAGCCCGATGTTGAGCGCGAGATGCACGTCCGGGTCGCGCTCGAAGCCGGTTCGGCGGAGGGCGCCGAATTGGCGCAGAACGGTGCCGACGGTATCGAACTCGGAAATCAGCGCGCCCGATTCCGGCCGATTGACGAGAAACGTGTGGCCCGTAAACGCCATCGAGCCCACGCCGTTCACGACGAGCGGGCCGATGGTGATGCGCGCGCCAGGGCTGGGCGGCAGGTAGAAGCCGCCGAGCGTGTGTCCGCTCGCGGCGAAATACTGCATCCGCTGCGCGCCGCCCGGCGCATCGGCGACCGCGAACGTATCTTCGGGGCTCAACGCCAGGACCGCGGGGCCGAGGACATGGCCCTGTTCGGTCCCGATTTGCAGGACCTTGCGCATGGCGGTGCGCGCGGCGTCGACGCCGTAGACCGTGTGCGCGCGCCGGTCCAGCACGAGGTACTCGCCTGTCGTCGTCTGGACGAAACCTACGGCGTCTTCGAGCTGTCCAACCATGTACGCGGGCAGTCCGCCCGTCGCATTGAGTGTGTCGATGGCGCCGGGCGCCGGCGGCGCGACGCGCACCGCGCTCGAGAGCACGAGCGCGCACGCGATGCCGACGCGAACCGGAGCCACGGGGTATTTCTGCCATAATCAGCCAGTCGGCGCCAGCCGACTGCCGGAGAGCGTGGATGAGGAGACCAATCGGCCGACGCCTGACGATGGGAGCCGTCGCCGCGGCACTCGCCACCGCCGTCGTCGCCGCGCAGCAGGACGCCCAGCCGGTTTTTCGCGCCCGCACCGATCTCGTCTCGGTCTACGTCGTCGCGGTCGATGCGAACGACCAGCCGGTCCACGGGCTGAAAAAAGAAGACTTCACGGTCACCGACCGCAAGAAGCCGCAGTCCATCGAGGTGTTCGACGAAGTGGAGCACGATACGGCGCCGACGACCCCGGCGTTCACGCTGCCGGCGTCGCTCAAGCGTGATGTCGCGTCGAACAACATCAGTCTCGACGATCGCCTGGTCGTGATCGTCGCCGACGATCTGCACATCTACAAGGATCGCGCGGATCGATCGAAGGACATCATCCGCATGCTCGTCGACAAGCTCGGCCCGAAGACGCCGATGGCGCTGCTCTTCACGAGCGGCAGCCACAGCATTCCAGTCACCGAAGATCGATCGCTGGTGCTCAATGCCGTCGACACGCTGAAGGGGCGCCGCAGCTTCCGGAGACCGGCAGAGGCCAACGATAGACAGATGCCGGGCATGGGCAATTTCGATCCGTCCAACCTCGACGGCCGCCGCGCCGCGCTCGCCACCGCGAACACGTCGAGCCTGCAGGATTTCTTCGACAACATGTCGTACTACAAGACGCTGCAGGACGCGGCGCGCATGCTCGCAGCCGACGACGGCCGCCGCAAGACGTTCGTCGTGGTGTCGGAGGGCATCGGCAAGGACTTGAGCTGGCTGCCGGAGATGACGGCGCCGAGCGAGTACGAGGAGAACCCTGTCAATACGCCGGGCTTCACGCCGAAGACGGGCTATCACGACTACGCGATCCTCGACATGATGACCGCGATGCGGCGGTCGAACGTCGCGACCTACGCGATCGATCCGCGGGGCAAGGTCACGGTCGACAACCTGATGAAGGAGTGCTCGCCGCACATGGGCGCGTTCGGCGACAGCGATCCCTGCTCGACCGGCCTGGCCATGAACAGCATGCTGCGGCAGGCGCAGCGGGGGCTCGAGATCACCGCGGACGTCTCGGGCGGATTCGCGGTGACCGATTCGGACGACTTCGAGGGCGGCGTCGATCGCATCGTTTCCGATCTCGACAACTACTACCTGCTCGGCTTCTATCCGAAGGATACGACCGGCAAAGGGTTCCGCGGGCTCATGGTGACGGTCGATCAACCGGGCGTGCTGCTGCGATTCCGCCAGGGGTACGAGGTGGGCGCCGCGCCGCCCGCGCCCAAGGGCGCCAACGATCCGCTCACCGCGCTTGCGCTCGGCATGGCGCCGAAGCGCGACCTTCCGCTCCGGATCACCGCGTCGGCGTTTCCGGATCCCGGCACCAAGATGGCGCGCGTGGCGACGACGATCGAGGTCACGACGCCGCGCCGCGACCTCGAGGACGCCAGTCGGCGCATTTCCGATTCGCTCAAGTACCAGTTGATCGTGTTCGACGTGAAGAATGGCAAGGCGGTCAAACGGATCTTGAACACGGCGAACGTGTCCTCGGCGCCGCTCGACGAGTCCGCGCCGCCAGGGATCACGTACCAGATGCCGATGGGGGTCGTGGTGCCGCCCGGCAGGTACCAGCTTCGCGCGTCGGCGTCGAGCACGAAGCTGTCGCGCAGCGGCAGCGTCTTTCTCGACTTCGAAGTGCCTGACTTCGGGAAGGCCTCGGTGACGCTGAGCGGCATCGAGGTCGGATACGCGGACGGCCCGCGCGTCACGCAGGCCAAGCCGCCGGGCGCGATGCAGATCATCCCGTTCGATCCGTCGCTCGATCGCGAGTTCCACCCGAACGACACCGTGCGCGTGTTCTTTCAGGTCGCGCGCAAGAACCCGAGCACGACGAAGACAATCGTCGAGCTGGTCGACCACCAGGATCGTGTCGTCTCGACCATCACCCCGCAGGTCACCGGCACGAACATCGGCCAGGTCGACCTGAAGCTGCCGCTCAAGGATCTGACGCCGGGCGCCTATCGCCTGCGCGCCACGGCGACGAGCGGCGGGACGACGGCCACGCGAGAAGTGGGGATCGTCGTCCGGTGAGACTCGGCGTCGCGACCGGCCTGTCGGTCGTGATGGCTGCGTCGGCGGCCGCGCAGCAATCCGCTCCGCAGCCCGTCTTCCGCGCCCGTACCGATCTCGTCTCCGTCTACGTCGTCGCCGTGGACGCGAACGGCGATCCCGTCCACGGTCTCACGAAGGACGATTTCGAGCTCACGGACCGCAAGCAGCGACAAGAGATCTCGGTCTTCGACGAGGTGAGCCACGAGGAGACGCCCGCGACTCCCGAGTTCGTGCTGCCACCGACCGTCCGGCGGGACGTGTCCTCGAACAATGCCGATCTTGGCGATCGGCTCGTCGTCGTTGTGGTCGACGATCTGCATCTGTATCGCAATCGCACCGATCGCGCGAAGAGCATCGTTCGCGATCTGCTCGCAAAGGTCGGTCAACAGACGACCGTAGGGTTGCTCTTCACGAGCGGCAAACACAGCGTGCCCACGGTGACCTCTGATCAATCGATCGTGCTCGCGGCGCTCGACACGCTCAAGGGACAGCGAGCCGTGCGCCGGCCGCCGGACGCGATCGACGAGCAGGTTGTGCACAACCTTTCGGACGATGTCGACACGCTGCGCGCGCAGATCGCACAGTCCATGAGCGCCAACATGCAGGACTTCTTCGACAACATGTCGTTCTACCGGACATTGCAGGACGCCGGCCGCCTGCTGCTCGCAGACGACGGGCGGCGCAAGGCCTTCGTGCTCGTGTCGGAGGGAATCGGCAAGGACCTGAGCTGGCTGCCCGATCTGAACTCGCCGTGTGACTCCGGTCCCACCTTGAATCCCTGCTATCACGATCACGCCCTGCTCGACATGATGCAGTCGCTGCGCCGATCGAACGTCGCGACGTACGCGATCGATCCGCGCGGCGAGGTGCAGACCCAGGACTTGCAGGCCGAGTGCATGCCGTCGCCGCCCGGAGGGGGCGTCGATGATCCATGTTTCATGGGACTCACCGACTGGAACAGCCAGGTGCGTCAGGCGCAGCAGGGCCTCGAAATGGAAGCGAAGCTCACGGGCGGCTTTGCCGTCACGAATACGAACGATTTCGAGGGCGGCGTCCGCCACATCATCTCGGACCTCGACAATTACTACCTGCTCGGGTTCTATCCCGCCGATCCGAACGGCGGCGGCTTTCGCGCGCTTGACGTCCGGATCGATCATCCGGGTGTGACGCTGCGGTTCCGGCAGGGCTATGAGGTGGGGCCCGCGCCGCCGCTTCCGAAGGGCGTCAAGGACCCGCTGACGGCGCTTGCCGTGGGTATGACCGCCAAGCGGGATCTTCCGCTGCGTCTCGCGGCGTCGGTCTTTCCCGGTGATGGCAAGACCGCGCGCGTCGCGGCGACAATCGAAGTCACCGTCGCGCGGCGCGATCTCGAAGGCGCCGACGGCCGCATCTCTGACGAGCTGAAGTACTCGCTGCTCGTCGCGGACCTGAAATCAGGCAAGGTGGTGAAGCAGCTCACCAACTCCGCGAGCATCTCGTCGATCAGATCCGCCGGCGCCGCGCCCGCGGCGACCATCAGCTATCAGATGCCGATGACCCCGGTGTTGCCGCCAGGCCAGTACCAGCTTCGCGCATCGGCAATCAGCACGAAGCTCTCCCGTAGTGGCAGCGTTTACCTTGATCTCGAGGTACCTGACTTCGGGAAGGAATCGGTGACGCTCAGTGGCATCGAAGTCGGATACGGGGACGGCCCGCGCGTCACGCAGGCACGGCCCGCGGGTGCAGCCGCGATCGTGCCCTTCGATCCGTCGCTCGATCGCGAGTTTCATGCGAACGACACTGTGCGCGTGTTCTTCGAGGTCGCGCGCAAGAACCCGAGCACGACGAAGACAATCGTCGAGCTGGTCGACTACCAGGATCGCGTCGTCTCGACCATCACGCCGCCGATCAGTGGGACGAACATCGGCCAGGTTGACCTGAAGCTGCCGCTCAAGGACCTGAAGCCGGGCGCCTATCGCCTGCGCGTCACGGCGACAAGCGGCGGTGCGACGGCCACGCGCGAAGTGGGGATCGTGGTCAGATAGCGTGCGATAATCCCGCCGACGTGGCGACGCCAGCCCGGCTAAGGTTGCTCCTCTTCGCAGCGGCGATTTGCGGAGTCGCCGGCGTCGCAGCGACGACCCGAGCGCGACTCGGCGCGGCGTCGGCCGCTCCTCCAGACGTCATCGCGAACGAAAACAAAACCCCGGCCGGCCGCCTGCAGGGGACCACATTCGAGCTGGCGCTCGACGTCACGTCGGGTTTTTGGCGGCCGGAAGGCGAGGCGGGGCCGAAGCTCCTCGTTCACGTCTTCGGCGAGCAAGGCAAAGCGCCGCAGAATCCGGCGCCCTTGATTCGCGTGCCGGAAGGCACGACCGCGCACGTCACGATTCACAACTCGCTCAAGGAGCAGGTCGTCGTGCACGGGCTCTACACGCGGCCCGGGCCCGACACCGCTGGCGTCAGCGTCCCGGCCGGCGAATCGCGCGACGTGGCATTTCAGGTTGGCGCGCCCGGCACGTACTACTACTGGGCGACGTCGACAGGCGCGAAGGACTACGACTCGCGCGGCGATCCGAGTCCTGACAGCCAGCTTGGCGGCGCGATCGTCGTCGATCCTGCCGGCCGGTCGACGCCGGATCGCGTCTTCGTCATCGCGCTCATCAACATCGATCCCGACCAGTTTCACGACGGTCTCGGCACGTTCGTCATCAACGGGCGATCGTGGCCGTACACCGAGCGTCTCACGTATCGCGCCGGTGACCATGCGCGCTGGCGCTGGATCAACCTTTCGGCGGCCGACCATCCGATGCATCTGCACGGCGCCTATTTCAACGTCGTCGCAACGGGCGATGGCGACCACGAGGAGACGTACGCTCCCGACGCCCAGCGCAAGTCCGTCACCGAGCTCGTTGAGGATGGTCACACGCTGACGCTCGACTGGGTGCCCCAGGAGGTCGGACGATGGCTGTTTCATTGCCACCTGCTGCCGCATTTCACGCCGGACAACCAGCTGCCTCGCGTCACGTATCCGGACGGCTTTGACACGGACTATCGCGACAATGCGGCGGCGCCGTCGAGTCACGATCACTCGAGTCCTGACGGCATGACGGGATCGGCGGGGATGGCCGGACTCGTGATGGGCATCACGATTCTGCCAGGCACGGCTCCAACCGCGCCCGCGCCGCCGACGATCGGATCGGTGCGCAAGCTCGAGCTCGTCGCGCAGGCGCGACCGCACGGCGCCGGCAACACGGCGACGATGGGCTTCGCCGTTCGCGAGGGTGGCCGCGACCTGCCGGCATCGGGTCAGATGCCCGGACCGCCGATCGTGCTCACCGAGCGGCAGCCGGTGGAGATCTCGATCGTCAATCGCCTCCAGAAACCGACGGCGATCCACTGGCACGGCATCGAGCTCGAGAGCTACTACGATGGCGTCGCCGGTCTCGGCGGTGTGGGCCGCCAAGTGACGCCGCCGATCTCACCGGGCGGAACGTTCGTGGCGAAGTTCGCGCCGTCGCACGCCGGGACGTTCATCTACCACACGCACTGGCACGATCTCGATCAGCTGACGAAAGGTCTGTACGGTCCGCTCGTCGTGCTGCCGCGTGGACAAACGTTCGATCCTGAGACGGACAAGATCGTGCTCATCAGCATCGACGGCCCGAAGGAGAGCGAAGACGACGTCCTCGTGAACGGCACGAAGGCGCCCGAGCCCATGCACTTGCGCGCGGGCACGACGTACCGCTTCCGCCTCATCAACATCACGGCCGACAACCCGGGCATGATGGTGTCGCTGCTTTCCGGAGACACGCCGCTGATGTGGCGCGCGATTGCGAAGGACGGCGCGGATTTGCCGGAGTCGCAGCGTCATGACGCGCCGGCGGTCCAGCGCGTGTCGGTCGGCGAGACGTACGACTTCGAATTCGTGCGTGAACGCGCCGGCTCGCTGACGCTTGACGTGTTCCGCCCCGCGGACAAGCGCCACGTCGTCACGAGCGTGGACGTGCGATGAGTTCGCCGAACTAGTACTTCGCGGTCTCGAGGATCGCCGTGAGGACGTCCGTCGAGCTCGGGAGGATCACTTCTTCGAGATCGGGGCAGTAGGCGACCGGCGCGTCCATCGCGCCGACGCGCCGCACGGGCGCGTCCAGATACTCGAACAAATCGCTCGCGACGCGCGCCGAGAGCTCGGCGCCGAATCCGCACGTCAGCTGATCTTCGTGCGCGATGACGACGCGGCTGGTCTTCTTGACGGCTTCGGCGATGGCGTCCCAATCGAACGGCGCGATCGTGCGCAGGTCGACCACCATCGTG
>Ga0335085_10013265_pt1 | contig 12087 bp, 12 predicted proteins | sample Lox_Sample_45_FD_206712 | JGI IMG/M metagenome (GOLD analysis project Ga0335085, IMG submission 206712) | Soil microbial communities from Loxahatchee National Wildlife Refuge, Florida, United States - Lox_Sample_4.5 | ecosystem: Environmental > Terrestrial > Soil > Wetlands | place: USA...
CGACGCGGTTGATGAAATCCTCTTCCTTGCCGGGCTTCTTGCGGTAATTGGGAAACACGGGCCGGACTTTTTCGAGGAAATGGATGGCGATGGGCACTTCAGCGTCGTCGTCGCAGTTCATGCCGAACACGGCCAGGCCCTTGGGCTGATACTCGCGGACGAGTTCGTTGACCATGGGATATTCCGCGCGGCAGGGCTCGCACCACGTGGCCCAGAAAGTGACCATCAGCGGCTTGCCGTGCTCCGCAGCTACTTTGGCGAGGTAGTGGTCGGCGTCGAGAACTTCGAGAGCGGATTGAGGCGCGGTGGCGGATTTTTCTGCCGGTGCCTGAGCCCGCAAGACAAAACCCGTGAGCAGAAATGCGGCGGCCGCCAGGATGATGTATGGAAAGCGCTCTCGCATACTCGTTAGATCCCGCGCCTTCGGGCCCCGCGAGGCTAGGAACGCGGAACGCGCTTGATGGTGCAGCCGAAAGCCTTGGTCTCGGCAATGGAAATTGACTTTCCAGCCGCGAGAGCTTCCATAGCGTCGTTCAGGTCGCGCTTGCTGATGCCGGAAGGGTCCTTGCTGTCGTCGATGCGGCCGTGATAGCGCAGTGTGCCCGAAGCGTCGAACAGATACGTTTCAGGAGTGAAGGAAGCGCCCAGAGCGTCCGCGAGCCGGTTGTCGTTATCTTTCAGGATGGGAAAAGTAAGGCCGTGCTCACGGGCATGCGCCGCCACGGCTTCCGCGGATTCGGTGCGGTTGGCGTTGATGCCGACGACGCCAAAGCCGCGCGAGCGCCACTGCTGAGCCAGGGCTTCCATACGGCCGTTATAGGCGTTGGAAACGGGGCACTGCACGGAAACGAAGATGACGAGAAGGCCGTTCTTGTTCGCGTAGGCTGCAAGATCGGTGGACTCGCCGGTAAGCGTGGCGAGCTTGATACCGGGCATTTTGCTCCCGATGGGAGGCGCGGCAGGCACGTCACTCGAGCCGAAATTCTGTTGCGCGGCGGCCACGCCGGCCACCAGAGCGAGAACGGCGAAAAGACTCAGAACGCGAAGGCGCATAGTTCCTCCAGAACTGGTGCCCGTAATCCGGGCAAAACGTTGTCGGGCGCAATGGGCTCCGCCCTCGAGCGGATTAGATGTCGCGCGCACCTGGAATGTTAACACCGGAGGGGGAAGGGAGGGCAGCTGGCGCGGCTATACGGGCTCGCGGACGGAGCCAGCGGGCCCCATTTGGAGGCGCTCTTCGCCTGCATAAACCACGAATCGGCGGCCGCGAAGAAAGCCGACGAGCGTCATGCGGAGTTCGCGGGCCAGGCGCACGGCAAGGCTCGAAGGCGCGGAGACTGAAGCGACCACAGGGATGCCGGCGGCGGCAGCCTTCTGGATGATTTCGAATCCGCCGCGGCCGCTGACCATGAGCAGGGATTGAGAAAGCGGCAAGCGGCCGGCGAACAGAGCCCATCCGACAATTTTGTCTACGGCATTGTGGCGGCCGATGTCTTCGCGCTGGGCTTCCAGGTGACCCTGCGCGGAAAACAGCGCCGCGGCATGGAGACCGCCGGTCCGTCCGAAGATGGCCTGGCCCTCGCGCAGAGAATCGGGGAGGCGGCAGAGAGTTTCCGCGGTCACACGAAAATTCGGGTTTGGCAGAGGAATACCGCGGAGGCGAATGGCATCAATGGACGCCTTCCCGCAGATGCCGCAGCTCGAAGTGGCGTAAAAGTTGCGGCGGAGGCGGCTGAGTCCGGCAAGCGCTTCGGGTTCCAACTCGACCTGCACGATGTTGCCCTGCTCGGTGGGTTTGCAGCCCGTGGCGGGAGCGATGTTGCGAATCTGTTCGCGGCGCTGGATCAGCCCTTCGGTAAGCAGGAAGCCCGCGGCGAGTTCCAGGTCGTGGCCGGGGGTGCGCATGGTGACGCTGATGGACGCGTCGCCGGCGCGGATTTCGAGCGGTTCCTCGCCGGCGAGGTAGTCCTGGAAGGGACGAAGCCGGCCGTCCTGCCATTCCTGGACCAGCGTAAGGTCGACGCTGCGAGACGGCGTGGTCAAAGGGAGCGGCCTCCCGGGGCCGCAAATGCCCGCGTCAGAACCATGCGGCAACAGGAGAATACACCAGTCCGCAGGAGTCATGGGCGGCGAGCAGGGAACGCCGGCGTCCGTCCGCACACCGGACCGGCGTGAGGGCGCAAAGTTGTGCGGCTCCGGCTTTGATGATATAAAAACCATGAAGTCAGGAATAGTCGTCCGCTGGAGTCCGGACGCGCACTATTGAGCGAGGAGCTTTCCGATGGCTTATGTGATTGCGGAACCCTGCGTGGGAACGAAGGATACGGCATGCGTGGATGTATGTCCGGTCGACTGCATCCACCCGCGTAAAGACGAGCCGGCGTTTGCCAATGAGACCCAGCTGTACATCCATCCCACCGAGTGCATTGACTGCGGCGCCTGCGTGCCCGTATGTCCGGTGACGGCGATTTTTGCGCTGGAAGATCTGCCGGAGAAGTGGGCGAATTTTGCCGCGATCAACTCCGAGTGGTACGCGAAGAAACAGGCCTGATCCGCGGCGATTCCGGCTGGATACCTGGAACTTACTCCGGCCGAATTCAACTAATCTTGCGATGCCTTCGGAGCAACCGGGGATAGGAGCGGGGCAACGCGTCCCCACGGAAATCCGCAGCCAGCCATTCGCGCAAGGCGCAGCGCAACTCCTCCAGGCGAACTCCGCGGTAGCCGGCCGGGAAGCCTTCCAGCTTTGCCAGTCCGCGGCGCATGAGTGACCGCATCCCCTCGTAATTCTTCTTCTGATGGTGGTAGAACGCCGCAGCCACCTGAATGATTCCCTGCAGAAATATCTTGTCCGGCTCCGAAGCGGCGAGCCAGATGAGTTCCCAGGACTCGTGGGCGTGCCAGAACTTGCGGGTGTTGAACTGGCGAATCCCGCGGGAGAAGGCGGCACGTTCAGTGCGTGGGGCGATCGGATTGGAGGCATCCAGCATGAGCATGCGGCGCTGCCAGCACTATCCTACAGCGCCGCGCGCGGATAGACTTGCGCTGACTTGAAATGACGAGCGAACCGGGCGAAGGCCGGGCGATGGAAATCAGGAGTGAACTTTCGGGGGTGCGGGTGGGCGCCGTCGCGGCGCGCGGAGTAGCCGTGGCGGCCGCATCGGCGGAGTTGGAGCAGGAAATCGCGGAACTGTGCGCGCGGCTGAAGCGCGAGATCCCGCTCGAGCAGCTTGCCGTGCGCGAATCAGTTCAGGCGGTGCGGGCGATGTTCCGCGGATGGGGCGTGGATCCGACGCACTCGCGGCCGTCGGGCGAACAATTGCTGCGCCGGGTGCTCCAGGGCAAAGGTCTCTACCGCGTGTCGAACGTGGTGGACCTGAACAACCTGGGATCCTGCGAAACGGGATGGCCTTGGGGCAGCTTCGATCTCAACCGGCTGCGGCCGCCGCTGGTGTTCCGGCACGGGCGCGCCGGGGAAGCGTATCTGGCGATTGGGAAGGAGATGTGGCCGGTGGACGGGAAGCCGGTGCTGTGCGATGACGAGGGACCGTTTGGCGGGCCAATCCGCGATTCGCAGCGAACCATGGTGACGGCAGGGACGCGGAACGTGCTGACCGTGATTTTTGCGCCGTCGAGCGCGAGGGGTGAAGCGGTGGAGCTGGCCGCGAGACGCCATGGGGAGCGGATGGCGCGATTTGCGGGCGCGGCACAGACAGAAATTTATCCGCCGGCCGGAGGGTGAATCGCGGGCCGCCGGCCGCAGACGCCTCGGGCAGAACCTCGCTCCCTCGAAGCACTGGTAGCGCGGAATCCAACTGGGGTATGGTGTTAGCTTGCTCCTGGGGGAAACCCTTGTCGAAGTTCCGGCTTCTGCTGCTCATCCACGCGCACCAGCCCATCGGGAATTTCGAAAGCGTCTTTGAGGCTTGCTATCAGAAATCGTACCTGCCGTTCGTGAAGGCGGTGGAGCGGCATCCCGGGATTCGGATCGGATTGCACATCAGCGGTCCCCTGCTGGAGTGGATGGATGCGCGGCACCCGGATTATTTCGCGCTGTTGCGGCAATTGGTGGAGAAAGGGCAGATCGAGATGGTGGGCTCCGGATTCTACGAGCCCATTCTGATTTCGATTCCGCCCGAGGACCGCATCGAGCAAATCCGGCGGATGTCGGATTATCTGGAAAAACAGTTCGGACGCCGGCCGCAGGGCGCCTGGCTGACGGAGCGAGTGTGGGAGCCGCAGCTTCCGTGGACGCTTTCCGCCGCCGGAGTGGAGTACACGCTGGTGGACGACGTGCACTTCCTGGGCGCGGGCTTTGAACTCGCGGATCTGTTCGGATACTACCTGACGGAAGATCTGAACCAGGTGGTGAAAGTGATTCCCGGGCTGAAGCGGCTCCGTTACCTGGTGCCCTTCGGCCGCGTGGAGGAAAGCATCGAATTCCTCCGGCGTTCGTCGCAGGCGCATCCCGGCGGAATGGCGGCGATGGGCGACGACTGCGAGAAGTTCGGCGTGTGGCCCGAGACCTACGACCACTGTTACGTGCACGGCTGGCTGGACCAGTGGTTTACGGCCATCGAGAAGAATTCGGAGTGGCTGGAGACCGGGCTGCCGGGCGACCTGATGGCGTCGTATCAGCCGCTGGGACGGGCGGATTTGCCTGCCGCGTCGTACACGGAACTTACGGAGTGGGCGCTGCCGACTCCGGCGCGGAAGCGATTCCACGCCTTGCTGCAGGAATTCGCGAATCGCGCGGACGTGCTGGTATTTCTGCGGGGGAGCTTCTGGCGGACGTTTCTCACGAAATACAGCGAAGCGAACCTGATGCACAAGAAGATGCTGAACGTCTCCACCAAGCACCGCCGGCTGGCGCGCGAAGTGCGGCGCGGGCTGCCGCTGCGCCGCGCGGTGGACCAGGCGGGCATCCATCTGCTGCGAGCCCAGTGCAACGACGCTTACTGGCACGGCGTGTTCGGGGGGCTTTACGCACCGCATCTGCGGGCGGCCCTGTGGCACGAACTGGTGATGGCGGAGAAGCTGGCCGACGCGGCGGACCACGGGGTGCCGAGCTACGCGGAGGTGTTCACGCTGGACTTCGACGCGGACGGCCGCGAGGAGATGTATCACGTCTCCGAATCCTACGCCGCGCTCACGAAACCATGGGACGGCGGAACGATGGTGGCGCTCGATTACCGCGTGTCGGATGTCACACTGATCAATTCGATCCAGCGGAGGCCGGAGGCGTATCACGACCGGCTGAAACAATCCGGAGCGGCGCAGCAGCAGGGTGCGGCGGTGGCGTCGATTCACGACAAGATGCGGGTGAAGGAGGACGGACTCGACCGTTTCTTGCGCTACGACCGCTGGGCGCGGAATTGCTTCCGGCTTTTCCTGTTCCCCACCTGGAAAAAATGCGAGGACTACGCGGAATTGCGGCTGGAGGAGGCGCCGGCGTTTGCTGGGGGCGAATACGCGGTGGCCGCGGGAACGCCGGAGCGGCTGGAGATGCTTTTCCAGGCGGCATTCACATCGCGTCCAGTATTGAAGCCGGCAGAAGGACAATTGCTCCACGCATCCAAGACGTTTCTCTTTTCGCGGACCGGCAAGGGATTCGAGATCGCATGTCACCTGGCACTTTCGAATCACACGGGCGAGCCGCTACGCGTTCAAGCGGGACTGGAAATGGTGTTCAATATGCTTGCTCCCGACGCACCCGACCGCTACTTCGAGTGGGATGGGATACGGCAGCCGCTGCGGTGGACGGGCGCGGTGCCGGGCGGGGAGCTGCGTCTGGTGGACGAGTGGCAGAACGTGGCCATCACTCTCTCCGCGGCGAATGCGCGGGAATTCTGGACCGCGCCCATTGAGACGGTGACGGAATCCGAGGAAGGATTCGAGCGGGTGTATCAGGGCTCACAGGTGCTGGCCGTATGGCCGCTTGAATTGCCGTTGGGCGCCCTGTGGACCGGGAGGTTCACGGTGCGAGTGGGGCAGGCGCGCCCGGCGACGGCGAAAGGGAAGGGCTAGGCCCGCGGAAGGGGAGGGAACGGCGCACATCCACAGGGCTGTGCTACAGTGCGGTATCGGAACTTGAAGCCAAGTGGAGGAGGCATGGCTGTTAGCAAAGAATTGCTCGACATTCTGGTCTGCCCGCTGTGCAAGACGCCCGTGACGCTCACTGCGGACTCGCAAGGGCTGAAGTGCGGGACGTGCCGGCGCGTCTATCCCATCCGCGACGATATTCCCGTGATGCTCGTGGACGAGGCGAAAATCGAGGGGAGCTGATGGCGCGGCAGGAACGTCTGCCGGCCTGCCGGCTGAAACCGGCGATTTGGCGCTTTGCGGACACAAAGCCCCGCTCCGCGAAAACGCGGCCGCCCGGCCGCTGAGGGTTCAAATGAATCCGGCGAATAAACTGGGCCGATGGATTCGGAGGATGGCGCACCGCCGCGTCGGAGTGGTGGGCGACTTCATGCTGGACGGCTACGTGTGGGGCAACGCCACCCGGCTTTCGCCCGAGGCCGCGGTGCCCGTGGTGGATTTCGTCGCGGAGAGCGAGTGCCCCGGTGGCGCGGGAAACGTGGCGGCGAACCTGGCGGCGCTGGGAGCACGCGCTGCGGCCTTCGGTGTGTGCGGCGACGACCCGGATGGAGGGCGTCTGCGGGCTTCCCTCGAGGCCCGTGGAATCGACGCACGGGGCGTGCTGGCCGATCGCGGCCGGCGAACGACGCTGAAAACGCGCATTATTGCGCGCCATCAGCAGGTGGTACGCGTGGACCGCGAAACGCGCGCACCGCTCAGCCGGGAAATGGAAGAAAAGCTGGTGGCCAAAGCCGTGGGGGCGCTGAAGAACGGACGCGCCGGGCGCGGGCTGGACGCTCTGGTGATCTCCGACTACGACAAGGGAACGGTGACCGAAGAACTGGTGCGGCGCTTGCTCGCAGTGTGTGTGAAGCTGGGCGTGCCGGCCTTCGTCAAGCCGAAGTGGTCCATGCTGGCCACCTATCCGGGAGCCGCGGCCATCGTCCTGAACAGCGCGGAAGCGGGATTTCTGGTCACACGGCCTGTGGAGGACGATGCTTCAGCCGAACTGGCGGGCAGCCAGTTGCTGGAAAAGTTCAAATCGAGTGCGGTGGTGCTGACGCGCGGGCCGCGCGGAATGATGGTGTTCGAACCCGACGGTGCCCGCGCACTGAAAATTCCGGCGCTCGGACAGGAGACACCGTTTGGCTCGCGGCTGAGCGCGCGGCCGACCGGCCAGGGGCAACAGGTGTTCGACGTGACGGGGGCGGGCGATACGGTGCTGGCGACGCTGGCGCTGGCGGCGGCGGCCGGCGCCCCGATTCGCGATGCGGCGGCGCTGGGAAATGCAGCGGCGGGGATTGTCGTCAGCAAATTGGGGACGGCCACGGTGAGCGGCAAGGAACTGGCTGCTCTTATTCGCTCGCTGTAACGAGCGCCGTTAGGAGACGGCGGTTCTTCCGCGGCGTCAACGCACGATGTGGATTTCTTCCGGAGCGTAGCTGATGGACTGGTCGGAGTGTTCCACCCAGAGGCGGACCTCCTTCACATTGCTTGCGCCCCGGTTGCCCGGAAAGGGTGAGGCCGTGCTGACGTCCACCGTAATGACGACGCCGGAAGCCCCCGCGGGACTCCTCGCAGAGCGCAAATCGTAACTTTTCACGGGGCCGTACTCGCCTGTGGGTCCCCAATCCCGCATGAAGTCGTCGTAAGAATAGCCGGAGCCCGGCTTCCAGGTGCGATAGGCGCCCTGGTAGTCGCCGGCCACGAGTTCATTCAGAAAGAGATTCGCCGTGGCCTTTTCCGTGTGGAAACGCAGCAACAGGTAGAGCGGAATCGTCACAGCCATCAGCACGATGACGCCGATGAAAATGTTGCGTGGCACTTTGCTTGGTGCTGGTCCCGGGTCTCCGTCCATCAGGCCCAATCGAGTCTCCTCAGTCCGTTTTCGGTGATTAGATGCAAGGAAGAGCACCGTAGCAAATACGGGGCATGGGTGCAAATCGCCGAGCCAGCTCGATTCAGGAGGCCGGGGTATCGCCGGAGCCCGGCGAGAGCGCGCCCCCCGCGCCTTCCGGAAGCTCAATGGCGTACTTGGTGCGTGATTTTTCCTGGTGCTCCTCGAGGGCGAGCTCGATAAGGCGGTCGATGAGCTGGGGATAGGAGATCCCGCTGGCTTCCCACATCTTGGGGTACATGCTGATGGAGGTGAATCCAGGAATGGAGTTCAGCTCGTTCAGGTAGATTTTTCCCGTGCGCTTTTCCAGGAAGAAATCCACGCGCGCCATGCCGCGGCACTCGATGGCCAGAAAAGCGCGGCGGGCGTAGTCCTGAAAACGTTTCACCTGCGCGGGTTCGAGCTTGGCGGGAATCCGGAGCTGCGTGCCCTCTTCCAGATATTTCGCGGCGTAGTCATAAAACTCCCGGTGGGGGATGATCTCGCCGGGAACGGCGGTCTGGGGATCGAGATTTCCGAGGACGGCGACCTCGATCTCGCGGCCGGTAATGGCGCGCTCCACCAGGATTTTCTGCGCGTATTGTGCCGCTTCGTCGATGGCTGCGGGCAGCTCGCGCGCGCGGAGAACTTTGGTCATGCCGACGGATGAACCGAGCGTCGCGGGCTTCACGAACACGGGGTACTTGAATTTCCTGGCGACGGTTTTTTCCACGGCGGCGGGATTACGCTGCCATCCGGCGCGGGTGACCGCCACGTAGTCCACCACCGGAATGCGCGCGTCGCGGAACAGGCGTTTCTGGACGTCCTTGTCCATGCCCACCGCCGAGCCGAGAACTCCAGCGCCGACGTAGGGCACTCCGGCGAGTTCCAGCAGGCCCTGCACCGTGCCGTCTTCGCCAAACGTGCCGTGAAGCACGGGAAACATCACGTCAATTCGCGAGGGCGGGCGCGCCGGAGCTTCGCCCACGGCCATCAGGGAACCAGCGCTGGGATCGGGAGGCAGTACGACGCGGTGGCCGCGCTTGAGCACGTCCGGCAGCAGCTTTTGCGCGCTCTCGCCCACCAGCCAGCGGCCGTCCTTGGCAATGCCGATGGGAATGGCCTCGTATTTTTCGGGGTCGAGCGCGCGGAGAACGGATTGCGCGGAGGCGATGGAAACTTCGTGCTCGCCGGAACGCCCGCCGAAGAGAACGCCGACGCGGATGCGTTTGGAATTCATACAGTCTCAGCCGGCCGTGCGCTCCTGCGTTCCGTGCTTCAAAGGATTTTTTTCCCCAGGCCGGAGAGCACCAGCTCAATGCTGAGGAGAGCGGTCTGATTGTGCTGGTCGATCACCGGGTTCACTTCCACGACTTCGAGCGAAACCACGGATTTGGTGTCGGCAATCATTTCCATGGCCAGATGCGCTTCACGGTAGGTGACGCCGCCACGGACCGGCGTACCGACTCCTGGCGCGTCGGCAGGATCCACGAAATCCAGGTCCAGGCTGACGGCGATGCCGTCCGTCTCATCGGAAGCGAAGCGGATGGCTTCTGCCATCACTTCGCGCATGCCGCGTTCGTCCAGGTCGCGCATTGTGAATGCGTGCACGCCGGATTCCTTGATGATCTTGCGTTCCTTCGCGTCGATGTCACGCACGCCCACGATGCAAATATTGTGCGGATTCACCATAGGCCGGGGGCCGGTGATCTGCGTCAGCTCGTCCGGGCCATATCCCGCAATGGCGGCCAGCGGCATCCCGTGGATGTTGCCGGAAGGCGAGGATTCCGGCGTGTTCATGTCCGCATGGGCGTCCAGCCACAGCAGTCCAATACGCTTCTCCTTCTTGCGGAAGAAGGAGGAAACGCCGCCGATCGTGCCGATCGCCACGGAATGGTCACCGCCCATGACCAGCGGGAGCAGGCCGTCCTCCAGCGTTTTTTCGACGATCTGGGCCACGCCTTTGGCGGTCTCCACGATCTCGGCCATGTACTTGGCGCGTTTCTCGCCGTAGTGCTGCTCTTCGGGCTGCTTCACCAGCACGTTGCCGATATCTTCCACCTGGTGGCCCATGGATTTGAGCTGCTGGGCCAGGCCGCCCACGCGAAGCGCGGAGGGGCCCATGTCTACGCCGCGGCGGCTGGCGCCGAGGTCCATGGGGACTCCGATGATGCGGATTTTTTGCGGCATGGCGTCGGTGGGCGCTCTCTCCAGCGCCCGGGAAGCTCCCGGCGAGATTCAAGGATATATGCGGTAGAGCATGCGAGGGAAGGGAATCACCTCGCGAATGTGCGTGGTTCCGCAAATCCAGGCTACGGTGCGTTCCAGGCCCAGGCCGAAGCCCGAGTGCGGCACGCTGCCGTAGCGGCGGAGGTCCAGATACCATTGGAAGGATTTCTCGGACAGGCCGTGCTCGCGAATCCTGCGGATGAGCAGGTCGTAGTCATGGATGCGCTGGCTGCCGCCGATGATTTCGCCGTAGCCTTCGGGCGCGAGCATGTCGAAGCTGAGCGCGCGATCCGGGTGTTCGGCATCGGGCTGCATGTAGAAGGCTTTGATGGCCGTCGGATAGTGATGGACCATCACGGGCCGGTCGTATTGGGAGGAGAGAACCGTCTCCTCGTCGCCGCCAAAATCGTCGCCCCACTTCACGTCCTTGCCGGCCTTCTGCAGGATGGCGATGGCTTCGTCGTAGGAAATGCGAGGGAAAGGCGGGCGGACGTTCGCCAGCTTGGATACGTCGCGGCCCACCACCTCCAGCTCGCGAGGCCGGGTCGCCACAACGTCCTGGATGATGTGCGAGACGAGGTTTTCGCCCAGGAGCATCATGTCTTCCAGTTGGGCGTAGGAGGCTTCCGGCTCGAGCATCCAGAATTCGGTCAGGTGGCGCCGCGTTTTTGATTTTTCGGCGCGGAACACCGGGCCGAAACAGTACACCTTGCCGAGCGCCGCGGCCGTGGCCTCGATATAGAGCTGGCCGGACTGGGTGAGGTAGGCTTTGCCCTCGTCGAAATAGTCGACTTCAAAGAGCGTGGTCGTCCCCTCGCAAGCCGCGGGAGTGAACATAGGCGCGTCGGTGAGCACGTAGCCCTGGCTGTCCATGAAGTTTCGCGCGGCATGAACCGCCTGCGCACGGATGCGCAGAATGGCGGCCTGCCGCGGTGTGCGCATCCAGAGATGCCGGTTCTCGAGGAGAAAGTCGGGACCGTGCTCTTTGAGCTGGATCGGATAGGGAGCGCTGTCTGGCACACGCTGGACCACGTGAATTTCCGAGATGTGCAGTTCGTATCCGCCGGGAGCGCGCGCATCCGGATTTACCTTGCCGGTCACGATGCAGCTCGACTCCTGCGTCAGTCCCTTGAGTGCTTCGAAAGTGGCGGCGTTTTCCTTGGCGGAGATCACGCCCTGAATTGTGCCCGTGCCGTCGCGAAAAATGGGAAAGAGCAACTTGCCGGCCTCGCGCAGGTTGTACAGCCAGCCCTGGATGGTGACGCTCTGGCCGGCGAACTGGCCGACGGAATCTATGGTGACAGCGGGCATGGTGGCGCAGCGGTCCTCTCTGCCTGCCCAGTTGCAGTCTGGATGCAGGCCTAACCATTCTACAGGGGTTAGCGGTGGGCCAAAGCGGCCGCGGTGCGCTCCAGGCGTTCGAAGGCGGCAATCACAGCGGGGAGGGGCTTGGCATCCGGCGAGGTCTCGCGGATCTCAAGAACCATCGGCAGTTCCTGCTCGGCGGTGGCCAGGGCGGCCATGGCCGCGTTCCAATCAATTGAGCCCTGGCCGGGAAACAAATGGTCATCGCGCTCACCCGAATTGTCGTGCAGGTGCGTGGTCACCACAAGGTCTCGCATAGCCTCGAAGGCGGGCCGCACGCCTTCCCACGCATGGGCGTGGCCGATGTCGAAGCACAGTCGCAGGTCGCCGAGCCGCGTGTCCGCCACGAATTGGCGGAGGCCGGAAGGCGAAGCGTAATCGCCCAGAGCGTTTTCGAGAGCGATGGACACGCTGCGCTGCTTGGCGAACAGGCACAGATGCTCGAGCGAATTCATGGCCGCCTCCGTGCGGCGGGGATCCTGGGACTCGCGGCCGGCGCCGAGGTGCATCACGAGAAAGCGAAAGGGAACGGCCTC
>Ga0335085_10013266_pt1 | contig 12087 bp, 4 predicted proteins | sample Lox_Sample_45_FD_206712 | JGI IMG/M metagenome (GOLD analysis project Ga0335085, IMG submission 206712) | Soil microbial communities from Loxahatchee National Wildlife Refuge, Florida, United States - Lox_Sample_4.5 | ecosystem: Environmental > Terrestrial > Soil > Wetlands | place: USA: Florida...
ATACCAGGTTGGCGGAAAATCACTCATCTGGGGACGCGCCTGTCCAAGATGGAGTCATTTTGAATTCACCGCTCCTGCGAGATATGGATATGGAATAGAATGGCCGATTGAATACAGTGAGATCGCATCGTGGTATTCGCATGCGGAAACATTTGCAGGCATCTGTGGAAATAAGGATGGAATTGAAGCGATGCCAGACGGAGAATATCTTCCGCCATTCGATTTTAATTGCGTGGAAAAAGAAATCAAACAAAGAATAGAATCAAAGTATAAGGACAGATTTATGATTCAGGGCCGCTGGGCCCAGTTGACCAGGCCAAATGAAATTCATTTGCGGCAGGGAAGAGGAAAGTGCCAGGCAAGGGATCTGTGCATGCGGGGCTGTCCTTTCGGGGGATATTTCAGCTCTGTATCATCTACTCTGCCCTGGGCTGCAAAAACCGGTAATCTGACTATTCGCCCTTTCTCTGTAGTTCATTCCATCATCTATGATGAAAAAAAGGGAAAGGCAGTAGGAGTAAAAATTATTGATGCTGAAACAAAGAAGGAAGAGGATTTTTTTTCGAAAATAATTTTTGTGAATGCATCCGCACTTAACAGTAATCTGATTCTTCTGAATTCTGTCTCCAGCCGCTTTCCAAATGGTTTTGGAAATGATAATGGGTTATTGGGAAAATATGTTTGTTTTCAGAATTATCGGGGACATCTGCGTGGAGAAGTAGACGGATTTGAAGACAAATATTATTATGGTCGAAGGACAGTTGAATGCATGATGCCCAATTTCAGGAATCTTCACAAACAGGATACAGATTTTGTAGGAGGATATATGGCTTTCATGGGTGCGTGGCGTGAAAGAGGAGCAGCCGATCATTTGGAGGTGCAAATCGGTTCTGCGTATAAAGAAGCTATGGCAGAAGCAGGACAGTGGCATATGTACATGTATATCCAGGGAGAAACGATTCCTAAGGAAAAAAATCATGTTGCACTAAGCAAGGATAAAAATGATCAATGGGGAATTCCTTTGCTGGTAACAGATGTAGGTTATGATGACAATGATGAAAAATTATTAAAAGATTTTTTAGTTCAGGGCGAGGAAATGTTTCATAATGTCGGAATTGAAAATGTTCGTCATCACGACAATCATTGGGCGCCCGGAAGAGATATTCATGAAATGGGAGGATGCAGGATGGGCAAGGATCCGAAAACATCTTTGCTGAATAAATGGAATCAGTTTCATCAATGTAAAAATGTTTTTGTAACAGATGGGGCTTGTATGACAAGTACCGGGTACGGAAGTCCTTCAATTTTATATATGGCATTTACGGCAAGAGCGGCTAATCATGCCATAGAAGAGTTGAAGAAAGGGAATTTGTGAGAAGGACAATGGCCAGGGTTCAAAGGTCCAATCAATATTTCTACTTTGTACTTTGTCCATTGCACTTTGGCCTTATAAAAGAATAAATTTTTTAAAATTGTAAGTTTAATTTTATAACCGATCCCTGTATTCCTTAACTTGCACGAAGACCAGGGACAAAACATTCACTTATATGAACAGAAGAGAAGCATTATCCAGCGTGGCGCTGCTGTTAGGTGGTACCATTATCGGGGCTGAAGCTTTTTTATCGGGATGTACGACCAGCGATAAAAAAATTGGTGAAGGAGGATTGAGTTTTTCTCCAGATGATATTTCTTTCCTCGATGAAGTAGGAGAAACCATCATACCTGCCACTTCCACACCGGGCGCAAAAGAAGCCAAGATTGGTGAGTTTATGAAAACCATTGTAACAGATTGCTACGAGCCAAAAGATCAACAGATATTTTTGGAAGGCATGAAAAAACTCGATGCCGCAAGCAAAACGAAAAATGGCAAATCATTTCTCGAATCAACTCCCGAACAAAGACATAATCTGCTTGTGGATTTAGATAAAGAGCAGAAAGATTACATGAGCAAGAAGAAACCCGAAGAGCCTGCACATTATTTCAGGATGATGAAAGAACTGACATTATGGGGATTTTTTACTTCTGAGCCAGGTGCGACTAAGGTTCTCCGTTATATTGCTGTACCTGGAAGATATGATGGATGTGTTCCTTACAAAAAAGGAGATAAAGCCTGGGCTACTTAGAAAATTTTTTTTAAAAAAAAATAATTCAGAAGCATGCGAGGAGAATATTTTTTTCCTGGCATGCTTCTTTCTTTTTTAGACAATTCAGCTGAATGTGTTTAAGATACACATTATTCATTTAAGCAAATTGCCTATAAAATGTTAAAAAAATATTATTTTTATTTCATTTTATATGTAAATTCACGTTGCGTTTTAATTGTTTTTTAATCATTTCAAACAACTATCCTGCTTATGCCATTCAAAACTAACGTACTTGCCAGCTGCTGCTGTGTAGTACTGTTTTTGCTATTGAGTAGCAGTCTGCTAGCTCAGAAAACCGTTACTGGTAGAGTCATCAGTAACGCCGACAAACAACCGATTGTTGGAGCAACCGTTCAGGTAAAAGGAACAAAAGTTGCAACTCAGACTGGTGCAGATGGAACCTTCTCCATCACTTCTTCAAAAGAAATCGGAACCATTATTATCACCGTAGTTGGGTTTGAATCCCTTCAAATTCCTGTTTCAGGAAGACCCACTGTTGGTGATGTTGTTCTTTCACTCTCTGCCACTTCTCTTAATGATGTCGTGGTCACAGGTTACACAGCCCAGAGAAAAAAGGACATCACTGGTGCCGTTTCTGTAGTTAATGTGAACGAAATGAAAGCTGTGCCTCTTGGTAGTCCCGACCAGATGCTACAAGGCCAGGCAGCCGGTGTTACCGTCATCGGTTCAGGTTCTCCTGGTTCACAAGCAAACATTTTCATCAGGGGTATCAGTTCTTTCGGTAATACCTACCCGCTGATAATCGTGGATGGTGTACAAGCTTCCATGCACGATCTGAACCCCAACGATATTGAGTCGGTGCAGGTGTTGAAAGATGCCGGTGCTGCTGCTATATACGGGGTACGTGGTTCTAACGGTGTTATAGTAATTACTACTAAGAAAGGTAGAGCCGGTAAAGCCACTATTACTTATGATGGCTATATCGGATCTCAACAGCCATTAAGCGGAAACGTTTGGCATCTGTTGAATTCCCAGGAATTGGCTGATGCATACTGGACTGCTTCAATTAATGCAGGTCAGGTTGATAGCGCGACAGGCAATCCAGTTTCCGTACAATATGGTAAGGGTGCAGCTCCTGTTCTGCCTGATTATATTTCTCCTTCCGGTAAATTCGAAGGCGATCCTGCTGTGGATCCTTCCTTATATAATATAGATTATAGTAAAGGCAATATTTACCAAATCACTAAAGCAAATAAATCTGGTACAGACTGGTTCCATGCTGTTTTCAAACCCGCATTGATCCAGAGCCACACACTTTCAGCCAGCGGCGGAAGCGATAGATCAAACTATTTATTTTCTATAGGCTACTTCGATCAGCAGGGTACTTTGGATGCTACTTATCTGAAAAGGTATTCTGTGAGAATGAATACTACATTTAATGTGAAGAACAATATTCGCGTTGGTGAAAACGCCTATTTGTTCTATAAAGAAAACCCCAGTGTGGATGGCAATTCCGGTAACGTGAACGAAGGTGTGATTGCAGAAACATACCGTGAACAACCTATCATTCCCTTGCGTGATATTATGGGCAATTATGCAGGTTCAACAGGTTCTGAACTTGGAAACTCGCACAGCCCTTATGCCGATCAGGAACGCTCAAAGGACAACAGGGGTTATTCCTGGGATATGATCGGAAACGTTTGGGCTGAAGTTGATTTTCTCAAGCATTTCACTGTCCGCACACAGTTCGGTGGTGTAATGGATAACGGCTACTACTACTATTACGGATATCATACATATGAAAATTCAGAAAATAATAGTAGCAATAGCTTCAGCGAAAATGCATACTATAATACCCAATGGACCTGGACAAATACTCTTGCCTATAATAATACATTCGCCGAAAAACATGCTTTGAAAGTGATCGGCGGTATTGAAACAGTATATGATTATGGTAGGGGTGTGACTGGTAACAGGTTGAATTATTTCACTGACGATCCTAATTACAGAACATTGTCTGCTGGTGCTGCACTTGGATCTCCAGCTAACTCCAGCTATGCATATAACGACGTTCTGTATTCTCTTTTCGCAAGAGCCGATTATGCGTTCATGGACAAATACCTGTTGAGTGCGACTATCCGCCAGGACCAGTATTCTGGTTTCGGCCCCGACAAACGTACCGGTGTTTTCCCATCAGTTTCTCTTGGCTGGAGAATTTCTCAGGAAGAATTCATGAAGAATGTAACCTGGGTCAATGACCTGAAATTAAGAGCAAGCTATGGTACTCTTGGTTCCAAGCAAAACGTGAACAGGTATAACCAATACACCCTGTTTACATCTAACCCTGGTGTCAGTTTCTATGCTATCGGAGGTGGTACCAGCACCACTGCTCAGGGTTTCTCGCCTGCGCAAATCGGAAGCCCCACAACAGGTTGGGAAGAAGATGCCATTACCAATATTGGTCTTGACGCGTCCATCCTCCACAATAAACTTGATTTCAGTATAGAATGGTATAAGAAAAAAATATCAGGTCTCCTCTTCCAGGATCAGGCAACTGCAATTGCATTAGGTGGTGCTTCTGCTCCTGCGGTAAATATCGGAGACGTGCAGAATAGCGGTGTTGATTTCTCCGCAGTTTATCATGCAAACATCAGCCGTGATTTTAAATTGAATATTGGTGCAAATATCACGACTTACAAGAGCGAAGTAATATCAATCCCAGGTACCGGTGGTTATTTCACTGCAGGCGGCAGCCGTATTACGGACCTGGTTCGCAATCAGGCAGGACATCCGGTTAGTTCTTTCTACGGATACAAGATCATCGGTTATTTTGCAAGTGCCGACGATGTTGCCAAATCTCCGACACAGGCAGATGCAAAAGCTGGTCGCTTCAAATATGCTGATATCAATAAGGACGGTAAGATCGATGATAACGATCGTACTTTCATAGGCAACCCGAATCCTGATTTTACGTACGGAATCAATATCAATGCGACGTACAAGGATTTTGATTTCACAATGATTCTTTATGGTTCTCACGGTAATGATATCCTGAACTATGTTCGTTACTGGACAGATTTCTGGGCATCCTTCCAGGGTAATAAGAGCCAGAACCTGCTTCATGACAGCTGGACTCCTACTAACCTGAATCCAAAAGCTCCGATCAATGAAAATGCATCTACTTTCAGTACCAATACAGTTCCTAATTCTTTCTACGAAGAAAAAGGATCTTTCCTGAAATGCAGGTCATTAATTATCGGTTATACATTACCGGCAGCAACATTGAAGAATATCGGACTCAATAAGCTCAGAATTTATGTACAGGCTGCCAATCTCTTTACAATTACAAAATATACTGGATTGGATCCTGAAGTTCAGGGAGCATCCACAACCGATGCAAATGGTGGTGGCATTACTTCCAGTGCAGCTTATGGTATCGATTATGGTAATTATCCCGGCAATCAGAAAACTTATATCGTCGGTGTAAGCCTTAACTTCTAAATAATTTAAAATTTTATTTTAAAAATTTAAGATTATATGAAACGTAAAATCAATTATAAATTAATCATCCCTGCTTTCCTGGTTCTGGGATTGCTCCTGTTCGCTTGTAGCAAGAGTTATCTGGACAGGGCAGCCTTGGGACAAGTAAGCCCCGCTGCTGCAGCTAACCGTTTCGGTGTGGAGGCATTGCTGATCGGAGCTTATTCAATGCTGGATGGATTCGATCCTAATTTTGGCGCCACCGACGGTTCCTGGACTGCTTCAGCGGACAACTGGATATTCGGACAGGTTTGCGCCGATGATTCTCACAAAGGATCTGACCCCGGTGACCAACCCGATATTGTTCCATTAATGACCTGGAGCGAAAACCCAAGTAACAATATGGTACTTGGGAAATGGCAGACTCTCTATGACGCTATTCAACGTTGTAATGCGGTTCTTAGAGAAATGCCTTTGGCAAAAGACATGACTGCAGCTGATACTGTTGAAGTAAGAGCAGAAGCCCAGTTCTTAAGGGGGGTATATATGTTCGAACTTAAAAAAGTATTCGGCAACGGCGCTCCTTTTGTAGATGAAAGCGTTTCGTACGAATTCGGCAACTGGCGTGTACCTAATCAGGTAGAAACCTGGCCGAATATTGAGGCTGATCTCACTTATGCAATGACTAATTTACCTGCAACGCAGAGTGATTTGGGTCGTGCAAATAAATATGCTGCCGAAGCTTTCCTTGGAAAAGCACTTTTATATGAACACAACTATGCTGGTGCAAAAACGCTGTTGGAAGATGTCATCAATAATGGGGTTAATACAAAGGGCAAAAAATTCGGCCTCATCAATTTTGCCGATAATTTCAACCCAGCTACCAACCATCCGCCTACCGATAGCGAAGCTGTTTTCCAGTGCCAGATGTCAGTAAACGACAACGGAGGTGCAAATAATGCTAACGCAGGTGACGTTCTTAACTTCCCTTATAATGGAGGCCCCGGAACATGCTGCGGATTCAATCAACCTTCCTATAGTCTTGCAAATACATTCAAAACAGATGCAGTTACAGGATTACCTGATCCAGTCCACTATAATGATCCGGGAACTGATATTAAGAATGACGAAGGTCTTTCTTCATCTGATCCGTTTACTCCTTATACAGGAACATTGGATGCCCGTATAGATTGGACGATTGGCAGAAGAGGTATTCCTTATCTTGACTGGGGTTTCTACCCCGGAGCTGCCTGGATTCGTAACCAGGGTAGCGCAGGTCCCTATGCCCCTGTTAAGAATGTATATTATAAATCACAACAGGGATCTCTGACTGATAATTCATCCTGGACCAGCGGTTATACGGCTAATAACTACACTTATATTCGCTTGTCAGATGTTATTTTAATGGCAGCTGAATGTGAAGTTGAAGTTGGTACTCTTGCTCAGGCAACTGCATATGTTAATATGGTAAGGGCAAGGGCAGCAAATCCGGCCGGATGGGTAAAAGCCCTGGCAGGTGGGCCCAACTACGGTGGATATGCAGCAAACTACAAAGTGGGATTATATACTTCTACATTTGCCAGCCAGGCCGCTGCACGTACAGCTGTTTGGTTTGAAAGAAGAATAGAACTGGCCATGGAAGGTCATCGTTTCTTTGACCTTGCAAGATACGGTACAGCAGCTGCAGAACTGAATGCATATGCAGCGCATGAAATTTCATCTGGTTATACCTTGATGGCAGGCGCTACTTTCACTTCAGGGAAAAATGAAATTTACCCTGTTCCACAAGCTGAAATTGATAAGAGCTTTGACAAAGGCGCAGCTACTTTAAAGCAAAATCCCGGATACTAAAACAAAAGCATTCTTATGATAGTAAGAGGTAGGGTTTCATACTCTACCTCTTTTATTAAAGGGAGAATCCATCAGCATTATAATCTTTCTTAAAAGAAAGCAGAAATAGTAATGCAGATTCTTTCCATTATTTTACTTTCCTGTTAACAAAATTCCTCGTCAATACATTGCTTTTTTTCATACATTGAAAATGTTTTTCTAAAATTGTTTCGATGCGACGATTGGTAGGCTTTTCTATTATCATTTCTTTCCTTTTTGTATCCTGCAGCAGTAAGCAGCCTCTTTTTGAACAGATTTCCTCCGAACATTCGAATGTCCATTTCAATAACCAGATCACTGAAACCGATTCTGTGAATGTTTTAGACTTATCCAACGTTTATAATGGCGGCGGCGTAGGAATTGGTGACTTTAATAATGATGGCTTGCAGGACATTTATTTTACAGGTAATGAAGTGTCTAATAAGTTATACCTGAACCAGGGAGATTTTAAATTTAAGGACATTACTTCCGAAGCAGGTGTTGGAGGCGAAGGAAAATGGTGCAGAGGTGTGGCCGTAGTGGATATTAACAACGATGGCTGGCTCGACATTTATGTATGTGCCACAATCAAAAAGAACCCCAACCAAAGAAAAAATTTATTATACATCAACCAGGGTCCGGACAGCAATGGTATTCCACATTTTAAGGAAATGGCCGCTGAATATGGATTGGCCGACACAGTCCATTCAACCATGGCCGCTTTTTTTGATTATGATAATGATGGCGACCTCGATATGTATTTAGTCGTCAATGAAATTATTGATCCCAATCTCCCGAATGTTTTTCATAAACCCATTCGTGACGGGTCATTTCGCAGTTCAGGCCATTTGTACAGGAACGACTGGAATGATTCATTAAAACACCCTGTTTTTACAGATGTTTCGAAAAAAGCAGGCATTGCAACCGAAGGATATGGACATAGTGTATGCATCACCGATATCAATAACGATGGCTGGAAAGATATTTTTGTCGCCAATGATTATCTTCCTAATGATTTGCTTTGGATCAATAACCATGATGGAACGTTCACTGAGCACCTGTCGGATTATTTCAAACATACTTCATCCAATTCGATGGGCAGTGATATCAACGATATTAATAATGATGGATTGATGGACCTGGTGGTGCTCGATATGAACCCGGAAGATAATTACAGGAAAAAGACGATGATGAATCCGAACAATTATCTGACCTATCAGAACAGTGATTTATTTGGATACAATTATGAATACGTTCGTAATACCCTTCAGGTAAATCAGGGACCAAGAGTCAAACAAAATGATTCCATAGGTGTTCCTATTTTCAGCGAAACAGCTTTTTTTTCCGGAATAGCTGAAACAGACTGGAGCTGGACACCCTTGGTAGTTGATTTCGATAATGACGGTTATAGGGATATTATCATCACCAACGGATTTCCGAAAGATGTGACCGACCATGATTTTGTGGCTTTCAGGCTGAAATCATCATCCCTGGTTTCCAAGAGTGAACTGCTCAAACAAATACCTGAAGTCAAAAGACATAATTATGCTTATAAAAACAATGGCAATCTCAAATTCTCCAATATGTCGGATGACTGGGGTTTGATGACACCTACATTCTCTAACGGTGCAGCTTATGCGGATTTGGATAATGATGGGGACCTGGACCTGGTTGTGAATAATATTAATGACGAAGCAATGATTTACCGGAATACCGAAAGAGAGCGGGATACGGTAAGCACCCATTATCTGCAAATTCAATTTCTAGGAGACACCCTGAATAAAAACGGCCTTGGTGCAATTGCTAAAATATATTATGATCATGGTCAGCAACAGGTATATGAAAATACTCCTTATCGGGGTTACTTGTCAACCATACAGGATATTGCCCATTTCGGTCTTGGCAAAACAAAAACAATTGATTCAGTCATTATCAAATGGCCCAATGGAAAAATGCAGGTACTCCAAAACATAAAGGCCGATCAATTATTAAAAGTGAATATTAAAGATGCATTTCAGCAATATTCATTTCCTGCAGAAACATTTGCTAAAAATACATTGTTTGAAGAAATTACAGACTCGGTAAATATTCATTATACCCAAAAGGATCGTGACTATATTGATTTTAATATTCAAAAATTATTGCCGCATAAATTTTCGGAATATGGCCCTGCGCTCGCCGTAGGTGATATTGATGGGAACGGATTGGATGATATTGTTTGCGGAGGCTCATATCTCTATAGCGCCCAACTTTTTCTTCAGCAGCCGAACGGTAAATTCATTCAGAAAAGCCTGTTGAACGGAAAAGATACGCTTGATAAACGATGTGAAGATGAAGGATTATTATTATTCGATGCGGATGGCGATGGTGACCTGGATTTGTATATAGCGGGTGGGGGTGATGAGGGACCACGGGGCAGCGACTCCTATCGCGACCGGCTATACGTAAATGATGGGAAAGGAAAATTTACGCTTGACTCCAATGCCCTGCCCGGAAATTTTACCAGTAAATTCTGCGTCCGCGCTGCAGACTATGATCATGACGGCGATTTAGATTTGTTTATTTCCGGTCGGGTGGACCCGGGTAATTACCCCAAGCCTGTTTCGAGTTTTATTTACCGCAATGATTCCAGAAATGGTCATATTCAATTTACAGATGTGACCAGCACTGTTGCTAAGGATTTAGTCAATATCGGAATGGTATGTGATGCCATATGGACCGATTTCGACAATGATGGATGGCCCGACCTGGTATTGGCGGGCGAATGGATGCCCGTCACTTTCCTGAAGAATGATAAAGGTATTTTTAAAAATCTTACAGCTTCTTCAGGAATAGCAAATCAAACAGGCTGGTGGAATAGTATTATAGGCGGGGATTTCGATAACGATGGAGATATAGATTATATCGTTGGCAATATTGGTCAAAATTCTTTTTACAGGGTAAACGAACAGTACCCTGCTAAAGCATATGGAAAGGATTTTGACGGAAATGGAATTTACGATATGATACCTTCATTATATCTTCCCGATGCTGATGGAAAAATGAAAGAATTCCCGGCGCAGACAAGAGATGATCTGCTGAAGCAGATCAATGCGATGAGAAAAAAATTCCCAACATATAAATCATACGCTACTGCCACGATGGATCAGGTATTGACCACAGACGAACGCAAGGGCGCACTCATACTCGAAGCAAATAATTTTCAAACATGCATGTTGCGTAATGAAGGCAAAGGGAAATTTTCAATGGTACCGTTACCTGTAGAGGCCCAGCTATCTGTGATCAATGGAATGGTAGTTGAAGATTTTGACGGCGATGGAAACCTGGATATTGCCATGAATGGAAATGACTATGGAACCGAAGTGTCCGTAGGCAGGTATGATGCGCTGAATGGACTATTTCTTCATGGGGATGGGAAGGGTAATTTCGAGCCGGAATCGATTTTACAAAGCGGCATTTTTATACCCGGAAATGGAAAAGCACTGGTTAAATTGAGAAGCGCTTCGGGTCGTTGTCTGCTGGCTGCAGGTCAGAACAGGGGTCCCCTGAAAATCCTGGAATTGAAGAAAAATGTCCTCATCATACCCTTACAGGCATCTGATGTCAGTGCGGTAATCAGCTATAAAAAAGGGATATCCCGAAAACAGGAAATTTATTATGGCGCTTCCTTTTTATCTCAGTCGGGACGATTTTTAAATCTTGATGAAAATGTATCGGGTGTTGAAATAACAGACAGCAGGGGAGTCAAGCGAACCTTATCCGGAAATTAGAAATTGTTGACAGGATACCAGGTCAGTGTTTCCAAAAAGAATCTTGCAAACGACTAAAATATTGTATTTTTAAAAACACCTTGATTGCTAACCATTGTAGGTTTAGTTAAAGCATGTATTTGACTATTAAAAAATCTACATTCAATTTTTTATTTGTCAGGATTTTTCATACCCCTATTTTCCTGGCATCGCTTTTTTTCTGTGCTTGCCATCATAATAATGATGGAAGCGGATCAGAAGAAAAAAAATTATTTACATTAATGCCTTCTTCTTATACAGGCATCGATTTTTCCAATGATTTAAAATATAATGAAAGATTAAATCCATATACTTACCATAATTTTTATAATGGCGCAGGCGTGGCTGTGGGAGATATTAATAATGATGGCCTGCCGGATTTATTTTTTTGCAGTAACCAGGGTAGCAGTAAACTATACCTGAACAAAGGCAATTTTCAATTTGAGGATATCACTTTAAGTGCGGGCATTTATTCAGATGGACTATGGTCGACAGGAGTCACATTTGCCGACGTAAACGGAGATGGCCTGTTGGATATATACGTCTGCAAAGCTGCCGATTTCAGTGTCGGATGGAGAGGGAATCAATTATACATCAATAATGGCAACCTCACTTTTACGGAAAGAGCAGAAGAATATGGGCTTGCAAATAAAGGATTTTCTGTACAGGCAGTTTTTTTTGACTATGACAATGATGGAGATCTTGACTGCTATCTGTTGAACAATTCAATCAGGTCGGTCGGAAAATTTGATCTCAACAAAGACCAGCGAAAAATTATAGACCCGATCGGAGGAAATAAACTTTATCGAAATGATGGAGATCATTTTACCGATGTAACCACAGAA
>Ga0335085_10013268_pt1 | contig 12086 bp, 16 predicted proteins | sample Lox_Sample_45_FD_206712 | JGI IMG/M metagenome (GOLD analysis project Ga0335085, IMG submission 206712) | Soil microbial communities from Loxahatchee National Wildlife Refuge, Florida, United States - Lox_Sample_4.5 | ecosystem: Environmental > Terrestrial > Soil > Wetlands | place: USA...
CGGCTCATCATTGCCGCGCTGACCGGGCCGACCCTGCTCCGTCAGGACCAGGGTCGCGGGAGACCGGGGTGGCTTCCGCCGACCCCGGCTAAGGACGCGCCCGCTGATAAGGCGCGCGGGCTGATAAGGCGCGCCGGCTGATAACCCGCTGCCTGGCAGGCGGTCGGCCTTTCCATGATCGCGAAGAGTTTTCTCATCAGAAAACGTAGTAAAGTCTTCCCTAAGAAGAAATGGAGATTCTGGACCACAGCAATGGCGTTTACGCAGGTCAGCGGTTCGCTCTAGTCCAGGAACCTGCTGTCTCATTGAGCGATCATGAGAATCTGATCCTAGCGTCGCACTCGATGTCACATCCGCCTCCGCAGGCTCATCGTCCCCGCATTCCAGACCCGTCACATTGTCGTGGACATTTACCCCTTGAGATCTTAAATGGCGGAGGTGCCGACGCGGCCGTCCGGGGCTTCCCCCATACGTCACCCTCGCCGGGACAGCCAGTGCTGCGGGGCGTTCTCACCGGCCCGGCGCCTTATCCCCAGCGACATGGATGCCACTTTGGTGTCGCTCCTGCGACACCAAAGTGGCATCGACGTCGTTACCGCGCGCCAGGATCCGCTACCAGCGGGATCACCAGGACCAATGTGGCAACCGGGACCGGGACGGGCGGCGCAACCTCCATCCTTGAAATCATTAGTTCCCGCAGGTTCCGGTCCGTGCTGGTGTTCGGAGACCGGCTAGCCGGGGCTGGTGTGAAAGCTGGTGCGCAGGGCGTTCCTGATGTGCAGTGCCCGGGTGATAGCGCGGTTGATCCGGGTTATGTGGTTGATCCGGTGCACGGTAGTCCCCTCAATCAACCGCATAGCCCGGATCCACCACATAAAGCCCGGCTGGCAGCGCCGCCCGCGGGTGGGCGCTACGCTGCCGGCGGGCGGCGGGACGGATGGGCCGCCGGTCGGCGAGAAATCGGAGCCCGATAACCGCCTCAACGACCAGGCCGCGAGGCCAATCCGCCGTTTCACATTTCGACCCCTCCATTTCCCGCGGGCTAGGCTCCGCGATCACGCCCGCGCCTCCCGCATCGCACCACTGACCACACCACTCCCTCGGATCGTGCTCCCCCGACATCGTGGGCCAAAACACCCGCTATCGAGGCTGTCGCACAACTCCCCAGGGCGCGAATCGGGGGTTGACACTGAGTCGGGGAGGGCCATGCGACAGCCTCTATCACGGGGAATCCGGCCCACGATGACGGGAATGCCCAAAGCGCCACGATAACGGGCGCTGTTTAAATAGTGACGCGTGGCGCGAACGCTCGCGACGAGAACCATGTGGCTTATCTTCCGGTGCGTTCTAAGCCGGATGCCAGAGGTCGGCCAGGTCATCGAGGCGGATCAGGAGCAGGGCGCCGGTGACGCCGGCGGTAGCGGCGACCACCGCGCCTGCCGCGGGCACCGGGCCCGCGGCAAGACCGCACAGGGCCAGCAGGAACAGCGCGCTGTTGCGGGCCACGTGACGCGGGCCGATGGGGCGGGCCTGGGTTCCGAAGCACCGACAGGGCACCTGCCTCCGGGCGATGGCCGGGCTGAGTGAACAGGAGGAGCAGTTCGAGCGGCACGCCGCGGTCGAAGGGCTAACGCCGCGCCAGTTCGTGGAGACCTCGTGCACGACATGGCGCACATCATGCTCGACAACGCTCCGGTCCTCCGCGTGTTCATGCGGCAGGCGCCGATGAATCCCGAGATCTGGCGACGCGGCGCGAGGAACTCCGAGACCGCCGCGAACTCCTTCAAGTCCGCCTTCCTCGCGCATCGCGAGCAACTGCGCCATCCTGATCCCGAGCTCGGGGTCGACGTCGCCTACCGGATGGTGTACTGCACGATCGCGCGACGGCTCACGCACGGCCCGCAGTACGAATCCGCTCGTGCGGTGACCGACGAGGAGCTTGTCCGCGAACTCGGCCACGCGGTGGCGAATTACCTGCTCGGCCCGTCGGCCGGCTGAATGTTGGCGTTCAGCCGGAAAATGTTATCTGGGTCCCATTGATGCTTGAGGCGCGTGAGCCGGTCATAATTGCGTTCCCCGTAGGTGGTGCGAACGCGCTCAGGTCCCTCGTCGCCGAGGAAGTTCATCGAGATGCCGGGGATGGCGCGGTGAGGCACCCTCATCAGCCGGGAACCCGATCCGGCTGGCCGGCATATAATGCGGCAACCCGGTCCTCGGCGCGCAAGGGGAGGTCATGGTGGCGGAGCTTGGGCTGGCCGACACCAACGGCATCCTGAATCAGCCGTGGATCAAGCCGACGCGGACGAGCGCCGGCCTCGGCTGGGAGCGGCTCTACGTATCCACGCAGGCGGAACGGCCGTACCAGGCCAGCTTCTGCTCGGCCAGGACACATCAGCTGATCCTGCACCTGGACGGTCCGGTCACGGTGCGGCGGGGGCATGGCGTGCTCGGCAGCCCGCGTCGCGTGCTGCCCGGCGGGCTGTTCCTTCACCCGGCGGCTCGTGACCTGACCGTGGAACTCGGCGGCGACCTGCAGACCGTGCACGTCTACCTCGCCGACGAGGCGGTGCAGGAGGCGGCGGGCGGCCAGGGCCGGGTGGAGCTCGCGGAGGAACTCGGGCGTTCCGATCCGCTCATCGAGCAGCTCGTCCTCGGCCTGGACCGCATCGTGCGCAACTGGGAGCCTGCCGCGCGCACCTATGTCGATCACCTCTCCGTGCTGCTGGCGGCGCAGCTCGCGCGTTACCACTCGGTGCGGCCGACGATCACCTGGCCCAGCGGCCGTCCCGGCCTTTCCCCGCGTCAGCTCGCGATCGTGCGGGAGATGATGGACGCGCGCCTGGCCGAGCCCATCCCGCTGACTGACCTGGCCGCCGCCGTGTCGCTGTCGGTCAGCCAGTTCAGCAGGCAGTTCAAGGCGAGCACGGGGGAGACGCCGCACCGGTTCCTGATGCGGGTGCGGGCGGAAACGGCGTGCCGGCTGCTGCGGTCGAGCATCCTGCCCATCGCCGAGGTCGCGGTCCGGTGCGGATTCTCCCATCAGGAGCATCTCACCCGGGTGCTGCGTGCTCAGTCAGGCACTACTCCGGCGGCGGTCCGCCGCGGCGGGTAGCCGCGCTGGTTTCCACGGTGGCTCTGGCGCGCTCCTCGCGGGAGCCCGTCAGCCCGCGCGTCCTAAGCGCCGAATTCGGTCGCCGCTCGCTCCCGGTCGGGCTGGTTCTTGATCAGGACGGGGAGACTGCGGGTGATGACCCGGGAGTCGAGCTCGGTCACGCCGAGCAGGACGAGGCTGCGGGCCCAGTCGACCGTCTCCGATATGCTCGGCGGCTTGCGCAGGTCCAGCGCCCGCATCGCGTGCACTACGCGGGCCGCCTGCGCGGCCAGCGCCGGCTTGATGTCCGGTACTCGCAGCTCGATGATCTGCCGCTCGCGTTCCGGGTCGGGATAGTCCAGGTGCAGGTACAGGCAGCGGCGCCTGAGCGCCTCCGACAGTTCCCTGGTCGCGTTGGAGGTGAGGACGACCAGCGGCGCCTGGCGGGCGGTTATCGTGCCGAGCTCGGGGATGGATACCTGGAAGTCGGACAGCACCTCGAGCAGCAGCGCCTCGGTCTCCACCTCGACCCGGTCCACCTCGTCGATGAGCAGGACCACCGGTTCGGCTGACCGGATCGCCGCCAGCAGCGGGCGCTCGAGCAGGAAGTCCTCGGTGAAGATGTTCGCCTCGGTCTCCTCCCAGGAGCGCCCGTCGTCCGCCTGGATCCGCAGCAGCTGCTTCTTGTAGTTCCACTCGTACAGCGCCTTGGCCTCGTCGATGCCCTCATAGCACTGCAGCCGCAGCAGCACCGAACCGGTCAGCGCCGCCGCGGCCTTGGCCAGCTCGGTCTTGCCCACCCCGGCCGGACCCTCGAGCAGCAGCGGCTTGTCCAGGCCGTCCGCGAGGAACAGCACGTCGGCGATCAGGTCGTCGGCGACGTAACCGGTTTCCCTCAGCAGGCGCTCCCGGAGGGTCGAGGAATCGCCGAGGCGTCGGCTCACGGCGCGTACCGGTCCGCCCCGGCCTCGGCCACCGTGGTCAGAACTCGACCGGCTGGGTGGGGAACTGGCCGCTGCTGATCAGCTGCGGGATCGTGCCGCTGGCGTTCTCCCAGACCAGGAGCATGGAGCGTTTCGGCGAGTAGCCCTGGTGCCGGATGTCGGACGGCATCGCCGCCACGTCCCCGGCCTTCATGACGACCTTGGCGCGCTTACGGCCGGTGTCCCGGTCCTCGACATCCCAGATGATCTCGTCGGACAGCTGGACGAACCACTCGGCCCGGTCGTTGCCGTGGATGATCGGGAGGATGTACTCCTCGGTGGTGGGGCAGTACAGGGACTCCCGGCAGACGCTGACCACGCTCGGGTTCCAGGTCACCTGGGACCTGGACAGGTAGGCGAACAGGTTGAACGAGCCGATCTCCGCCTCGAACCCGGGCTCGGCCTCGACCTCGGGCTCGTCCTGGCTCACGTCGGCGAACATGCGGTTCACCGGGTGGCCGTTGTCATCGGTGCGCAGCGGCTCGTCGCCGGGCAGCGACACCATCCGCTGCGCGGTGACCCGGTGCCTGGTGATGGCGGCGTCGTTGTTCCCCTGCTTGGGGCCGAACGCGGAACCGGTCTCCTCCGGGCTGGCGAACGGGTCGAATGCCTCGTTCGTCCAGTCGGAGAGCATGGCGGCGAAGGCGTCCTTGATGACCGGCGTCTGGATGTTCTCGACGTGGTCGAGTTCGGCCCGGCGGTACGCGTCGTTGTACCGGCCGGCGAACAGGTCCACCGTCCCGTAGTGGTTCATGGTGCCCACGACGCCGTCGAAGTTGACGATGCCGTAGAAGAACTCCCAGGCCACGTCCCGCTGGAGGGCACGCAGGAAGGCGTCCACGCTCATCACGTGACGGCCGGTGGGCCAGTTGACGTAGGCGAAGTACTCGTCCCGGCTGAACTGGAACTGGCCGAGGGTGAAACTCCGGTAGCCGAACTCGTTGGGCTCGCTTGCCTCGCTGCGGGTGGCAGCATCCGCGACGGTCATCGTCAGTCCTCCCTGTGGTCAGGCCGTCTGGCAGATCTCGGCCCAGCGGAGCTGGGTCTCCGGGCCCTGCACGGTCTGGATGAGCAGCACTGCGGGGCCTGATGAGGAGTAGCGGTAGGCGCGTCCCGCGGGGAGCAGCGTGAGGTGCCCCAGGCCGGCCCGGACCCGTCCCATCGGGGTTTCCGCGGCCTCGTCCGGCAGGCCGGCCGAGCCGCTTTCCGGCAGTTCCTGCCCGTCCCGCAGGGTCCTGAAGGTGAACTCCACCTTGCCGTCGAGCACCAGCGCGCTCTGGTCGTGTGCCGCCGCCCGCCAGCCGGACGTCCCCTCGACCCGGACGGCCTCGAGGACGTACTCGAAGTTCTTCGCCACCGCGACCAGCTCGAACGGCTTGGCCTGCGACGCGACCTCGAAGATGTTGGAGAAGGCGTAGTTTTTGGGGTCGTCGTCGATGACCTCGACTCCGCCCTTCTCGTAGCTGGTGAGAGACGCCAGGCGTGTCTCGTAGGCCATGGCTAGCTCCTAGCTGGCGATACGTACAGGTATGTCAAGTGTGCGCGCCCCTGGCCGTCCGGGTCCTGCACGAAACCGGCGTCGTTCTGCACATTCCTGCGCCGGGTAGCGGTCAGGCCGTGGTCCGCCGGCCGCCCCAGCCGGCCGGGGGCGGCGGCGCGGGCGAAGGCGGCTCACCGGGCCGCAGCACGCCGGCCCCGACGGCGATGGACCGGACCTGGGCGAGTACGTCGGGCAGGTCGCTGGCCAGCGGCAGGTAGCAGATCAGCTCGGTCGCGCCGGCGTGACCCAGCCGCGCCGCGGCGGCCTGGCACTCCTCGAGCGTCCCGAACAGCCCCTGCTGAGCGGGATGACCAGCCAGCGTGAACAGCGCGTCCGCGTCGGCGCGGGCGCTGGCCTCGGCGGCGGTGCGGCCCACCGACACGGTGACCTCGGCCAGCACGGGCCGTCCGGCGGCGGCCGCGGCGGCCGCGGAAACCTCGGCCGCCAGGTCACGGCCGGGAGCGCACGGGACGAAGACGGCGAGCGGCTCGGCGCCGCGGCCAGGAGGCAGGGCTAGCTGCGAAACACCCAGGTCCGGCCGCCGCCCGATCAGCTCCTGCCACCACGCGACGGCGGTCGGGGACCCGGTCAGGGCGATCCTCAGGCCAGCCGGGACCGAGCCGAGCCAGCCGGCGTCCGCCCCGGCCGCGTCGGCGTCCAGCACGAGTCCCGGCCGGATTCCGGCGCTGGAACCCAGCACGGCCAGCAGGTCAGAGCCCGTCCCGCCCGGGGCGGCGGCCAGCGGCCACCACGGCAGGCGCAGCCAGACCCCGGCGAGGCCGAGCCGGCTCGCGAGGGTAGCCACCTGGCGCGCGCGCCCTTCGTCGAGCCGCCCGTCGATGATCACGCCGAGCTGTACCGGCTTGGCCTCGTCTAGGCTGCTGTCCATGCACAGGCATGCTAACGCGAGTTACCTGCCTGTCCCAGCAAGCTCGCTCGCCGTCGCCGTTCCCGCGGCCATCACCGAGTTCACCCGCAAGCTCCGCTGGCTGGGCGTAGACGTGTCAGCCGCGGAAGCGGCCGACGCCCTGCGCGCGATCAGCGACGCCGACCTGCTCGACCGCGGCAAGCTCCGCGGGCGGCTGCAGGTCACCCTGGTCAAGCGGGCCGCGGATATCCCCGTCTTCCATGCCGCCTTCGATCTGCTGTTCCCTGCCCTTGACGGCGGCACTCGCGGGCAGGAAGCGCCGCCCGCGGAGCACGCCGGTGCCGCGCCCGGGGCAGGTGGCGAGCCTGCGGCGCCGGACCTGCTGGCCCGGCTGGTCGCGCTGCTGCGCGGTGCCCCGGGAGCGGATGTGAGCGAGCTGGCCACGGAGGTGATCACGGCCTACGGCGGCATAGGCGATGGCCAGGTCAGCCGATCGCAGCGGTACTACGAGTACCGGATCATGCGCCAGCTCGACCTGAGCGCGCTGCTGCAGCGGGCGATGCGGCTCAGCGACGAGGCGCCGCGTCCCGCCCTGGCGCGCCGGCTGGCGGGCCTGGAGCAGCGCGAACGGATGGAGGAGCTGCGCGCCGAGATCGCCGCGCAGCTGCGTGATCACCTCGCCGGGCTCCGCGGACTCGAGGCGTCGCTGCTCCAGCTCAGGGAATCGGTGCTCGACACCGAGTTCCTCCGGGCCAGCCCCGCCGAGCTCGAGGCCATGCGCGCCGTCGTCGCGCCGCTGGCCAGGCGGCTGGCCGCGACGGCCCGCCGCAGGCGGCGGCTGCACCGAGGCGGTCAGCTCGACGTGCGGCGGACCATGCGCCGGGCCATCGCCACCGGCGGGGTGCCCATCGATCCGGCCTGGCGCAGGCGCCGCCGCCCGCGCCCGAAACTGCTCGTGCTGTCTGACGTGTCGGGCTCGGTGGCCGAGTTCGCGAAGTTCACCATGTCCCTGCTGCACGCGCTGCACGCGGAACTGCCCAGGCTCCGCTCGTTCGTCTTCGCCGACGGCATCGCCGAGGTAACCGATCTCGTCGAGTCGAGCCCCGGCGTGATCGACACCCAGCTGCTGCTCGCCCGCCCCGGGGTGGTGCGCGGCGACGGGCACAGCGACTACGGTGCCGTGCTGCGCCACTTCCTCGACGAACAGGCGGGCGGGCTGTCCAGGAATTGCGTCCTGATCATCTGCGGCGACGCCCGGGCCAACTACCGCCCCGAGCGGGCCGACCTGCTGCGCGCCCTGCACGGGCGGGTCCGGGCCATCCACTGGCTCAACCCCGAGCCGGCCGACGACTGGGACACCGCCGACTCCCGCATCGGCGCGTACCGGCCCTACTGTGACACCCTCACTGAGGTCCGCACCTTGCGTCAGCTCAGCACCTGGGTCGACAAGCTCCTATGACGCGCCGGCCGGCGCCAGCACGATGTCGAAGCGGACGCGGGACCAGGTGCCGTCGACGGTGCGGCCGTCGGGCCCTGGTGTGCCCGGGAGCTGCTGGGCAAAGTCCTTGACCAGCGATTCCTTGACCCCGAAGACGGCGTCGGAGTCGAGCAGTTCGTCCCCGCGCACGAAGATGTGGGTAACCAGCGTGCGGCAGCCCGGGTGAGTCACCTTGAAGTGCAGGTGGGAGGTTCGCATCGGGCTGCGGCCGGCCGCCTCGAGCAGCTGGCCGACGGGGCCGTCGTGCGGGATCGGGTACGGCGTCGGCGTGATGCCCCAGAATCGGTAGCCGCCCTGGTGGTCGGTGTGGAGATGGGCGCGGGCGGCGGTCCGGCCGTCGGTGTACTGCACGTCGTACAGGCCGTCGCTGTCGGCTTCCCAGACCTCAATCAGCGCGCCGGGCAGCGGCCTGCCCGCGTGATCCCGCACCGACCCTTCGACCCAGCACGGCTCGCCGGGGGCACCGGAGGAGATGTCCCCTCCGTTCTGGATCTCGGGCGAGTTCTCGGTGAAGAAGGGACCGACGACGGTCGCCTCGGTGGCGTCTCCGTACGCTTCGTTGTTGACGGCGATGGTCTGCATCGAGGCGCCGAGTACGTCGGAAAGCAGGATGAATTCCTGGCGCTTGTCGTCGGTGATGTGCCCGGCCTGAGTGAGGAAACTGATCGCCTCCCCCCACTCCTCCTCGGTCAGCCTGGTCTGGCGGATGTACGAGTGGACATGCTCGACGAGGGTGGTCAGGAGTTCCTTGAGGCGAGGGTTCTCGCAGCTGTCGAAGGAGCGGGTGACCCGCTGGATTAGTTCCTCCTCGCGGGCGGTCTGCTCGGGGGAGATGTCGCGGGTGACGGTCACGATGGGGTCCTTCCTTCCCAGGCCGCACGCGGCCGCGCGGTGAGTTTCCTCGTATTCATATATCCGGCCCTCGGCACCACCGGCTGCGGTTCCTCCTTCCATTTTTAGAATCATGATTTTGATTCTGATATCTGGTCGGCATGGATCGCGCACCCGCCGCTGTGTTGATCGCGTACCGCACCGTGACGTCCTGCGCTCGATCGACCCGGCGGGGAGTCGAGCGCGCGCTGCCCGCCTTCATGGCCCGCCGGATGCCCCGCGTGGAGATCGTCGTGCGCAACTCGATGCAGCTAGTCCGCTACCAGCTGGGCACCGATCCGCACACTGCCGCGGACGTGGCCCGCACCATAGGCTCGACCCTGGACTTCCTCGCCGCCGGGCGGGCATGACCCGGTGGCCGCTGCACCCGTATCAGTCATCGGAGGGCAGAGCTCATGAGCGCGCTCAGCGACGAGGCCGGAACCCTGAAGTTCGTGCACACCTACGGCGTCGGCCTGCACTCCGGTGATGCCCGCCCGGACGTCCACGACCCGCGCTGGCAGCAGCGCCAGGTGGCGGACTTCGTGGACTTCGCGGTCCTAGCCGAGGAACTCGGCTACGACGGGATCACGCTCACCGAGCACCACGCCCCGCTGATGACCTGCCCGTCCCCGCACCTGCTGCTGGCCGCCGCCGCGATGCGGACGAGCCGGATCCGGCTCGGCACCGCGGTCACCGTGCTGCCGCTGTACAGCCCGATCCGGGTCGCCGAGGAGGCCGGGACGCTGGATCTGCTCAGCGGCGGCCGGTTCGAGCTGGGCCTGGGGCGCGGGATCCCGGGGGAGGCCCAGATCGCGGCGGGGAGGAACCTCAGCGATGACGACCTCAAGCGGGCCTGGCTGGAAGGCGTCCAGGTCGTCAGCCTAGCCCTGACCGAGCGGGACTTCACTTTTGACGGGGAGTTCTTCCCGGTCGAGCGGCCCACCACGATCGCCACCCGCCCGCTCCAGGATCCGCTGCCCGTATGGCTGGGCGGCGCGAGCCGGGACACTATGCGGCTGGCCGCGGCGCACGGCTGGAACATCATGCGCAACTTCGGCAGCCACGCCGATCACCGGGACGCGCTGGAGGACTACATCAAGGTCGCCGCGGAACATGGTCACGCCCGCTCGGGCGCGAACATGATGGTCGAGCGCTTCGTGGCGATCGGCGAGACCGAGGAGCAGGCCGAGCGAAACCTGGACCGGCTGGCCCGCGCGTTCGGGACCTTCCTGGCGCTGTACATCGCCGGCGGCGGCCGGGTGATCCCCGAGACCGACGCCGAGTTCCACGTCGAGGGCATCACCGACCGCCGCAGCCGGCCGGTCATCGCCGTCGGGGGCACCCCGGCGCAGGTCATCGACGCCCTCCAGCAGGTCATCGACGAGACCGGCGCCCGTCGCCTGCTGGTCGAGACCTTCTCCCGCGACGAGGCGCGCCTGCTCGCCCGCGAGGTGATCCCGGTGCTGAAGAAACGCAACGCGGCAGCGGCGTGACATGATCCAGCTCGCCGAGCAGGGCTGCTTCTGGGTAGGCGTCACCTACGAGCAACGCGATGGTCACACGGTGGCCGACGGCAGCCAGCTGTACGTGGAGTTCCAGCAGCCGCAAGAGCATACGCAGCCTTATCCCGTCGTCCTGATCCACGGTGGCGGTGGCTAGGGAATCGACTGGATGAGCACGCCCGACGGTCGGCCGGGCTGGCGGACGCTGCTGGTCCAGCGCGGGTACGCGGTCTATGTCGTGGACCGGCCGGGTTACGGCCGGTCGCCTGCCAGCCTCAAGCGTGAACTGCGCGTCTTCACCGCCGAGGAAGGCGCCACCGAGCACGTCGGGCTCGATCACCTGCCCCACGTCAGCACGTTCATCGCCGACTGGGTCGCCGACACGTTCACCGAGCTGAGTGCCAGCCCGCCTGGAACCGGCGCGATGTGAAGTTGCGCCGGTCCCAGGCGGTCCCAGGCGGTCCCAGGCGGTCCCAGGCGGTACAGGTTCACATCGTGCCGGTCCGCCGCCGCCCGCGGGCCAGTGCGCGACCCGGGCAAGGCACCGTCCGCAGCGCCCGCGAGAAGTGACCGCGCCGGTCTCACGTCAGGTGCCGGGCGAAGAACCGGCCCCCGTCGTCGGCCTCGAACTGCGGGACGCCGGTGTGACCGCCGAGATTGGCGTGCAGGGTCTTCTCCGTGGAGCCGAAGGCGTCGAACAGGTCCAGGGCCGCCTGCCGGTCGTTCCCTTCGTCGTCCCACTGCAGCAGGACCAGCAGCGGAATGGTGACCTGCCTGGCCTCCTCGGCCACGACGGCGGGCACGAAACTCCCGGCGAACAAGACGGCGGCCCTGATGCGCGGCTCGGCCAGCGTCAGCCGGATGCCGATGGCGATCACTCCGCCCGAGTACCCGACCTGGCCGCCGATCCCGGGCAGCGACAGGAGGGCGTCCAGGGTGGCCTGCCATTCCGGGACCGCCGTTTCGGCCAGCGGGAGGATAAGCCGGTCCACGATCTCGCCGGGCGGATCGCCGGCCTCCATCGCCCGGCGCAGGTCGGCGCGGGCCTGCTCGGCGACGGCCGAACGAGGCCGGTCACCGCTGCCGGGGAGCTCGATGGTGGCCGAGGCGAAGCCGTGCTCCGCCGCGGAGTGCCGGGCCCGGGCCGCCAGCCGGGGGTACATGGTGCGCAGTCCGCCGGGGTGGCCGAGCAGGATCAGCGGCGCCGGCGCGGATGCGGATGCGGGCGTCCACAGGATGCCGGGGATCTCGCCGAGGGTGAATTCGCGTTCGCGAACGCCGTCGTCGAGGCGCTGCTCAGAGGTGAATCGCATGGTCGTGCCTTTCGGGAGTGCTCGTGAACGGCGCTCCCGGGCGACCTATCGCCCGGCCGTGACCCCCGAGGGGAGCACCCATGTCGATACGTTCACAGGTACCACCTCCTCGTTCTCTCGCACGGCCTCCGGAAATGTAGCAGTGGTCGCCGGGGTCCGCCAAACGGGTTTGGCGGCGCCCGGTGGCCGATGCGTCCTAGCGGCCGGCTGGCGGAGGGCCGGTGCTGCTGCGTACGATCAGCCGCGGCTCGACCGTGACGCGGCGCGGCGGCAGATCGGGCTGCTCGATACGTCGCACGGCGGCCTCCACGGCCCGGCGGCCGAGCGCGGTGGTGTCCTGGCTGGCGGTGGTGAGGTCGACCGCGGACAGCCGGGCGAACCGGGTGTCGTCGTAGCCGGTGACCGACAGCTGTCCGGG
>Ga0335085_10013269_pt1 | contig 12085 bp, 10 predicted proteins | sample Lox_Sample_45_FD_206712 | JGI IMG/M metagenome (GOLD analysis project Ga0335085, IMG submission 206712) | Soil microbial communities from Loxahatchee National Wildlife Refuge, Florida, United States - Lox_Sample_4.5 | ecosystem: Environmental > Terrestrial > Soil > Wetlands | place: USA...
GCGATCGCGACGACCGACGGTTCGCTGATGACGATCCCGCGGTCGCGGACGTGGACGAGCGTGTTCGCCGTGCCGAGGTCGATGCCGATGTCGCGCGAGAAGAGGCCGAGGAGGGCGTCGAGCATGCTGCCGGGGGATCCTTCGTCGTGCTGCCGCGCCGGGGCCGGGGGCGCGGCCCACGCACCCGGGCCGGGTGCTGGACGCGGTGCGGCCCGCGAAGGATACACCGAGCGTCGGGCCCCCTCCCCGAGCCCGACTCGTCAGGCGGCGGCCGGCCCGCGACCGGGCCCCGGCCGGTCGAACGCGACGCCCCGGTCGCGAAGGCTGACCCAGGCGTCGTGGCCCACGACGAGATGGTCGAGGACCTCGACGTCGAGGAGCCGCCCGGCGGCGAGCGCCTCGGCGGTCAGGTGGAGGTCGTCCGGCGACGGCGTCGGGTCCCCCGATGGGTGGTTGTGGACGAGGATGACCCCAGTCGCGTCGGCGCGGACGGCGTCCCGGAAGAGCTCACCGACCCGGACGAGGCTGGCGCTGACGTTGCCGACGTAGACGGTGGCGGTGCGGAGGACGACGTTCTTCGTGTTGAGGAGGACGACCCGCAGCTCCTCGCGCTCGAGACGCCCCATCTGGAGGACGAGCCGGTCGGCGACGTCGGCCGGGGTCCGGATCGTCCAGCGGCCGGTCGGCCAGTCGGCGAGGAGGCGGCGCCCGAGCTCGAAGGCCGCCTGCAGCTGTGCGGCTCGGGCCCGACCGACGCCGGGGATCGCCGAGAGCTCGACCTCGGAGGCCCGGGCGAGCCCGGTCAGGCCGTCGTGCCGGGCGAGGGCCTCGGCGGCGAGATCGATCGCGTTCCGGCCCCGCGCCCCGCTGCCCCAGACGAGCGCGACGAGCTCGGCGCTCGAGAGGCCACCGGGACCACGCAGCGCGAGCCGCTCGCGCGGGCGCTCGTCGGCCGGCAGCTCTCGGAGCCGGCGGGCCCGGCGATCGTCGAGGCGGATCGGTGGTGGGCCCACGCGGATCTCCATGCGATCGGGTCGTCTCGGCGGTCCACGGCTGCGGTCGGCGGCCCGATCGGGTCACGGCGCCCCCGGGCCCGGACGACGGAGCCCGCCGTTCCCTCCGCCATCCGGACGCCGGGGACATCGGGCAGCCTAGGCGGCGGCGCTTATCGGGCGCTCACGCGCAGGCCGCGGGGGCCGATCTCGCGGTCCCGGGTCAGGCGGCGAGGAGCTGGAGCAGGACCGGCAGGCCGTTGAAGGCCGCGTGGAGGCCGATCGCCGCCGGGAGCGACCCGCGTCGGACGAAGACCCAGCCGAGGGCGAGGGCGACCGGCAGCCGGACGAGGAAGGCGAAGAGGGCTCGCTCGGCGCCCTCGGAGAACGTCGCGCCGGTGACCCCCAGGATGTGGACGGCGGCGAAGAAGAGGGCGCCGCGGACGATCGCCGATCGCTCGCCGAGGTCGCGGAGCCAGGCCGTCGTCGAGAAGCCCCGGAAGAAGACCTCCTCGGCGACCGGGGCGATGAGCGCCGCCGACACGAGGTTGACGAGCCCGCCGGCCAGGCCGCCCGCCGGCGGCAACGGCGCCTCCGGCTGGGCGAGGACGCTCGACAGGGCGAGGGCCAGGAAGCCGCTGACGAAGACGAGCCCGACGCCGAGGACGGCGCCGTAGGCGAGCGCCGGACCGTCCTCGCGCCGCGGCCGATGGACGCCCATCTCGGCCCAGCCGAGCGAGCCGGTCCCGACGACGAGGAGCCGGACGAGGCCGAGGTATGCGCTCGCGGTGATGAGGAGGCTGACGAGCGTCGCGAGCGGCGAGTCGACGGGCAGGCCGAGGGCGATGAGCGGCAGCCCGATGAGCGCGCCGAGGACGAGGGTGATCGGGATCGCTGCGGCGAGGACGAGGAACGGCGACGGGCCGCGGTAGGCGGCGGTCGCCCGGGCCGCCCGCTCGATCGCTTGGGAGCCGGCCCCGGCGACGAGCCCGAGGGCCAGGATCGCGAGCCCGGCGATGAGCATCGCCGCGCCGGCCGGGCCGGAGGCGGAGAAGAGGGCGATCGCGACGAGCCCGGCGCCGACGATCGTCGCCAGCCAGCCGACGACGAAGAGCCCTGGGGCCCGGCGGCCCTCGATCGTGAAGGTCGCCGTGCCCGGCCGTCGGGGAGGCGGGCCGTCCGGGAGGTCCGACCCGGGGTCGGTCAACGCTCGGGCAGCGCGTCCGGGGCGGTCATCGGGGAGGCGGCCCGCGGTGACGAGCCACGCGCCGAGCGCGTCGATCGGGCGGCGGCCGACTTCGCCGGCTCGCCGGCGGGACCGGGCGTCGGGCCGATGGGCAGGATCGGTCGCGGCTCCGGAGCCCCGACCGCCGGGACCGCCACCGGCTCGCGACGTTCGAAGTCCTTGCCGCACCAGGCGCACAGCGACCAGTCGAGCCCGACGAGCTTGCCGCAGTTCGGGCAGACCCGGTTGAGGCGGGTCCGACAGGACGGGCAGATGATCCATTCCTCGTGGACCCGCCGGCGGCAGCCGGGACAGGTCCGGATCGCCTCGACCTCGGCGAGGAGCGCCTCCTCGGCCAGCTGCCGCTCGTTCACGTCGCCGATCCGCTCACCGGGCCGGATGATGCGATAGACGATGACGCCCAGCAGGAAGAAGACCGGCGTGAAGACGATGATGAGCGCCGCGGCGAGGTACGGCGCGACGGGGTTGTTCGTCCGAAGCTGGAGGTCGCGGAACGCCCAGTAGGCGGCCGCGAGCCAGAGGACGACGACGTAGACGGCGATGGCCCGGATGCCGAACTGGATGATCGGGTTGTCGAAGAACTGCCCGATCGCGTCGAAGATCCCGCTGAGATCCAACCGGCTGCCTCTGTGCTCCGTGCTCCGCGACGCACCCGCCGCACCGGCGGCCGGACGCCCGGGCGGCAGTGTAGCAGGGCACCGCTGCCGATCCGGGGTGACCGACCGGTGCGGGGACGGCCGGGCGATCGGATCCGTGACGCCGGCGGGGCGGCGCGCCTGGACGGGCCGGTCGCGGCTCGGGCGGGCTAGCCGGCGAGCGTCGAGGAGGCCGCGTCCGTCGCGGACCGGTCCGCGGCGGGCCAGGCCATGTCGCCGACCGGGTGGCGGTCGCCACGGAGGACGACGGCGGTCCAGATCGCACTCCGCCAGGTCGCCCCGATCGCGGTCAGCGCGAGCGCGGTGAGCCAGATCGTCGCGAGGGCCATCCCGAGGATGATCGCGAGCAGCGGCTCGCCGCCCGGCGCGAGGGCATCGCGCGCGGCCGACCAGGTGAGCGTCACGAGCGCCAGCGACGGCACGAGGACGACGAGCAGGACCGCCAGCCCGCCGAGAAGCGCGCCGAGCGAGTCGGCGGGGTGGCGGATGAGGAACGCCAGCCCGCCGGCGAGCGCCCGCCCGACGCCGTCCCCGCGGAGGACGACAGCGCGGGCGGCGACACCGGCGATGGCCTCGCAGACGAGCCAGGTCAGCCCGGCGACGGCGAGCGTGCCGGCGGCCGTGCCCGCGACGCGCAGGACGAGCGGGATCGCGACATCGCTCGGCAGCACGAGCTCGTCGTAGGTCGCGGTCACGAGCCGCGGCCCGGCCCAGGCGATCGCGAGCACGACCGGCACCAGTGCGACGAGCCGGACGGCGGCGATCCGGGCGATCGTGCCCGCGTCGTCCGACGAGCGGGTAGCCGTCGGATCGAGGGTCCCGGCGACGGCCGCGATGACGGCTGCGTCGCTCATCGCCCCGACGGCGGTGCCGAGGATGACCGCGAGCGTCGCCAGGGCGAGACCGGCGGCCGCGAGGCCGACGAGGGCCGGGTCCGGCCCGTTCAGGGCGACGGAGACGACCGTCGGCCCGAACAGCGTCGCGAGCCCCGTCGGGGTCGGCAGGACGAGGACCGGCAGGGCGAACAGGACGATCCCGCCCCGCGCCAGGAAACCGGCCAGGGCGACGGGCCAGCTGGCCGGCAGGGCGATGGTCGCCCGGGAGGCGGCCCGGGCGGCAGCGAGCCGCGACCGGCTGGCGCTGGGGCCCGCCCGGTCCACGACCACCGCCGCTAGGGGCTCGGCGACGGGATCGGGCTCGGGCTCGGGCCAGCCGGCGACGGGACCGGTGTCCCGACGAGCGTCCCGAGCTGGGCGAGCGCCTGCTGGACGAGGGCCATCTCGGCGCCGTACGTCGCGAAATCCCCGTTCCGGAGAGCCTGCTGGGCCAGCTCGAAGTGCTGGTTGGCGTAGGCGACGAGGGCCTGGACGTCCCCGGCCGGCGGCGTCGGACCGGGCCCGCTCGACGGCGAGGCGCCGGGCGTCGGCGACGGCCCGGGCGACGGCGACGGACCTGGCGAGGGAGACGGACCTCCGCCCTGGCTCGCGAGGAGGTCCTGGAGTGCCTCGCTGAGCGTCGGTGCCCAGACGACCTCGGTCGGCGACGCGACGACGATCCGCTGGAACTCGGGGAACGAGTTCGCCGAGGACTTCAAGTAGACCGGCTGGAGGTAGACGATCGAGTCCTGGACCGGGACGACGAGGAGGTTGCCCCGGATGACGCTGCTGCCGCTCTGGTTCCAGAGGGTGATCTGCGAGCTGATCGTCGGGTCCTGGTCGATGAGGGCCTCGATCTGGGCCGGTCCGAAGACGGTCGTGTTCGACGGGAACCGGTAGTAGCGGACCTCGCCATAGTCGCCGCCGTCCATCCGGGCGGCGACCCAGGCGATCATGTTCGGCCGGCTCGTCGGCACCATCGGCTGGAGGAGGAGGAACTCGGCCGCCGACTCACCCGGCATCCGCATGATCACGTAGTAGGCCTCCGGGGCGAGCGTCTGGTCGTTCGACGTCTTCGTCGGGACGGTCCAGAGGTCCTCCCGCCGGAAGAACGTCAGCGGGTCGGTGACGTGGTACTGGCCGAAGACGCGGGTCTGGATGTTGAACTGCTCCTCGGGCACGCGAAGGTGAGCCTGGAGGTCGGTCGGCATCGCCGAGAGCGGCTTGAACATCCCCGGGAAGACGCCCTGGTAGGCGCGGATGAGCGGGTCGCTGGGATCGGAGACGTAGAACGTCGTCGTGCCGTCGTAGGCATCCATCACGACCTTGACGCTGTTCCGGATGTAGTCGAGCGAGCCCGGCCCGAGGCCGGTCGAGTCGAGGTCGGTCTCGGGGTCGAACGGCTGCGAATGGGGGAAGCGGTCGCTCGTCGTGTAGGCGTCCTGGACGTAGTAGAGGTGGCCGTCGTCGCCGACGACGAGGTACGGGTCCTTGTCGTACCGGAGGAACGGCGCGATGCGCGGCAGGCGATCGCCGATCGAACGATGGAAGAGGAGCTGGCTCTGGTCGGTGACCTGATCGCTGATGAGGAGGTTCAGGTCCTTGAACCGGAGCGCGAACAGGAGCCGAGTGAGCGTCGAGTCGAGCTTGATCCCGGTCGTGCCGGTCCAGCGATAGCTGGCGCCCGTGTCGGTGCTGCCACCGGACGAGGCGCCGGATCCGGACGGGTAATCGAACTCGTCCTGGCGGGCGCCGGCGATGACGTAGTCGCTCGGGGCCTCGCCGAAGTAGATCCGCGGCTGGGTGACGGTCGGGGCGCCGTCGCTCGAGACAGGCGGCAGGTCCCGGATCCAGAGCTGCGGCTGGCCCTGGCCCACGACCTCGTTGACCGGGGTCATGACGAGGCCGATGCCGTGGGTGTAGATGATCCGGGTGTTCAGCCAGTTCTGGGTGATGCCGGACTTCGGCAGGTCGAGCTCCCGGGCCGAGAGCATGACTTGGCGCTCGGATCCCGCGATCTGGTAGCGGTCCGTGTCGACGTCGACGAAGTCGTAGTACTGGCGGACCGTCTGGAGCTGGTCGATCGTGTCGCCGAGCGGCCGGTAGTCCCACAGGCGGGCGTTCGCGAACGTGTCGGCCTCGTCGGTGATCGCCTCCTGGGTGAGCGGCGCGTCGCCGCTGTACGAGCGTTGCTCCCAGTCCTCGAGGCCGTACGCGAGGCGCGTCATCGTGATGTTGTTGACGATGTACGGCTGCTCCCGTGAGAACGGATCCGGCCCGACGATGAACTGCTGGACGACGGCCGGGTAGACCGAGCCGAGGAGGAACGCCGCTCCGACCCAGACGACGACGGCGCCCGCGAGCGGCCACATGAGCCGGGTGAAGGCGCCTCCGATGAGGAGGGCGGCCGCGAGCGCGGCGACGATCGTCAGGACGTCGAGGGCCAGGAAGCGGGCCGTCGCGTCGGTGTACGAGACCCCGGCCGCGACGCCGTTCGTCGAGTAGGCGAGCTCGAACTTGTCGAGCTGATAGCCGACGGCGACCGACAGGAGGTACAGGCCCCCGAGGACGGCGAGGTGGACGCGGACGGGCGTCGTGAAGCCGGCGCCCCGGAGGCCGGCCAGCAGGTACCGCCCGCCGACGACGAGGAGCGCGGCGAGGATCAGGCCGTTGGCGAGCGACTGGATGAACCGGAGGAACGGCAGCTGGAAGAGGAAGAAGCCGATGTCGCGGCCGAAGACCGGGTCGACGACCGGCGGGCCCGACGCCGCGTATGGGACCTGGTTCTGCCACAGCAGGAACGTCTCCCAGCCGCTCGCGGCGGCGGCCGCGAGCCCGACCGCGGCGAGGATCGCGAAGCCGACGATGAGGGCGATGCCGACCGGGGTCAGGTCGGGGACCTCGCCGACCTCGACGCTGACCGGGCGTGGCCGCGCGCCGATGCCTCGGCCACCCATCCCGAACGGCCGGTCCCAGTTGGTCCCCGGGCGCTGGGCCTCGCGGGCGGCGTCGGCGAACCGGTCGAGCCAGCCCTGGACCGATCCCCGGCCGGTCGGCGAGGGTGGGGCGAGCCGGCCGGCGAGCCAGATGTTGCCGAGAAGGACGACGAGGCCCGCGCCGAGGATCCCGACGAAGAGCCAGGCCTGCGTCCCGAGACGGGTCCAGAAGACCGACTCGTAGCCGACGCTCCGATACCACATCGCGTCGGTGATGAGGTCGATCCCCGGACCGATGAGCAGGAACAGACCGAAGAGGACGGTGATGATGCCGATCCAGATCGCGGCTCGTCGTCCGGAGCGGCCACCGTCGGCCGAGCGACGGCGCATCCGCGGCTCGCGGGGCGGGCCACCGACCGGCCGCGGCCGCGGGGGGATCGTCTCCGGCGGCTCATCGTCGGCTCGGTCCTCGCCGGATCGATCGTCGGCAGCCGCCTGCTCCGCCGGCTCGTCGTCGTTCGACGGGCGGTCCGGCTCGTCGTCGGGATCGTCGGGTCGCCGGTCGGGCGCCTCGGGATCGCGGCCCTGCAGCTCGGCCTGCCGGCGCCGGAGCTCGTCCATGAAATCGTCGAACAGGTCGCGCATGTGCGGCGCCAGTCTAGTCCGACCGGGCCCCGGGGCCGTGGCGCCGCCCGCACGCCGGCCGGGCTACGGCCGGGACAGGGATTCGATCGCTCGGCGGAAGGCCGTCAGGACGGCCGCGGCGAGCTCGTCCTCGGCCAGCGTCGCGGCGCGCATCGGCTCGAACCGGAAGCCAGCCCGGACGACCGCCGGCATCCGCCACGGCATGGCCGGATCGTCTGATGGGGAGATGGGAGCGAGCCGGATCGCGAGCCGGCCGTCGATCTCGGCGACGAGGCCGCCGAGGGCTCCGGCGAGGGCCGGCCCGAGCCGGACGAGCGGGGGCTCGGGCGGTGGCCCGCCGGCCGGGGCCAGCTCGCGGAACCGGACGATCCCCGCCCCGTCGGCGACCCACAGGACCGTGAGCCACCAGCCGTCGACGGTCGTCGGCCGCCCGAGGGCGACGAGGCGCCCGGGCTCCGGGGGCCGGATCGGGAGCGGCGGGACGAAGGACGCGCCGGGAGGCGGGAAGCGGTCGGGTGGGTCCGTCAGGCGCCCGCCGTCGACGCGTCGGCGGACGGCTCGGGCGTCGGATCGGTCGGCTCGGGCATCGGTTCGGCCGGTTCGGCCGGCTCGGCCGGCTCGTCGGCTGTCGGCTCGCTGGAGGCCTCGGCCGCCTCGGCCGCCTCCTTCGTCGCCGGCTCCGGAGCGTCGGCGTCCGGCGATGCCTCGGCCTCGTCGGAGCCGGCGTCGGGGGCGATCGCGAGGTCACCACGGGTGATGGCCTCGACCGCAGCCCGGGCGGCGTCATCCTGACCGGATTCGCTGAGGGCGAGGACGTGGTCCGAGGCGTACGACTCGACCTCGGCGGCCCGCTGGGTGAGCTCGGCCTCGAGCTGCAGCCGGAGCATCTCCCGACGGACCTCGACCGGCGGCAGGGCGAGCGCGTCGGCGGTCGCGGGAGACGACGCGACGGCCTCGCCGGGATCGTCGCCGGTGATCCATGAGACGAGCCGGTTCCGCTGCCGCTGACTCGCGCGGGCGCCCTCGATGACGGCGATCGGGTCGACCGATGTCAGCCCCGGGACCTGCGACTCGTCGTCCCCGTGGAGGGACGCGCCACAGGACGGGCACGTCGCTGCACCGGTCTCCAGCAGGGTCGAGCACCAGGGGCAGCGGGACTCGGGCGTGGGCGTCGCGTCGGTCACTGCCCGAATGCTAGCGACTGTGATGGCCGGCTGGATAGCCCGATGGTCCTGGACCCTCCGACCGGTCGATCACTCCCACTCGATCGTCGCCGGCGGTTTGCTGCTGATGTCGTAGACGACCCGGTTGACGCCGGGGACCTCGTTGACGATCCGGGCGCTGATCCGGCCGAGGACGTCGTACGGCAGCTTCGCCCAGTCCGCCGTCATCCCGTCTTCCGACGTCACCGCCCGGATCGCGACGACGTTGGCGTACGTCCGGCCGTCGCCCATCACCCCGACCGACCGGACCGGGGTGAGGATCGCGAAGCTCTGCCACAGGCTCCGGTAGAGGCCCGCCGCCTTGATCTCGTCGATGACGATCCAATCGGCCTCACGGAGCGTCTCCAGCCGCTCGGCCGTGACCTCGCCGATGATCCGGATCGCGAGGCCGGGCCCCGGGAACGGCTGGCGGAGGACCATCGCCTCGGGCAGCCCGAGCTCGAGACCGACGGCCCGGACCTCGTCCTTGAAGAGGTACCGGAGCGGCTCGATGAGCTCGAACCGGAGATCGGCCGGCAGCCCGCCGACGTTGTGGTGGGTCTTGATCTTCTGGGCCGTCTTCGTCTCCGGGGTCGTCGACTCGATGACGTCGGGGTAGAGCGTTCCCTGGGTCAGGAAATCGATCCGTCCGAGCCGGCCCGCCTCCTCCTCGAAGACCCGGATGAACTCGTCGCCGATGATCCGGCGCTTCTCCTCGGGATCGGCGACGCCCTGGAGTCGGATGAGGAAGCGGTCGCGGGCGTCGACCATGACGAGCCGCATCCCGAGGTTCTGCTCGAACGTCGTCCGTAGCAGCTCCGACTCCCGCTTCCGCATGAGCCCGTGGTCGACGTAGATGCACGTCAGCCGGTCGCCGACCGCCCGGTGGACGAGGGTCGCGGCGACGGCCGAGTCGACCCCGCCCGAGAGGGCGCAGATGACGCGACCGTCCGAGCTGGTCGCGGCGGCGTGGCCGTCGACGCGCTCCCGGATCCCGGCGACGGTCGTCTCGATGAACGAGGCCGGCGTCCAGGTCGGCCGGGCGCCGGCGATCCCGAGGACGAAGTTCCGGAGGACGTCCCGACCGCGGGGCGTGTGGACGACCTCGGGGTGGAACTGGATGCCGTACAGGCCGCGGGCCCGATCGACGAGCCCGGCGAACGGCGTCGACTCGGTCTGGGCCGTCGACGCGAAGCCGGCCGGCAGTCGCGTGATCGAGTCGCCGTGGCTCATCCAGACCGGCTGCTCGCGTTCGAGCCCGGCGAAGAGCCCGTCCACCTCGGTGATCGACACCGTCGCCGGGCCGTACTCGCGGCGGACCGCCGGCAGGACGTCGCCGCCGAGCTCGAGGGCCATGAGCTGAGCGCCGTAGCAGATGCCGAGGACGGGCAGGCGCCCCGTCCAGATCGCCGGATCGGCCTTCGGGGCACCGGCGTCGTAGACCGAGTTCGGCCCGCCCGAGAGGACGACCGCCTTGACCCCCCGCCGCTCGAGCTCGGCGAGTGAGGTGTCATGCGGCAGGAGCTCGGAGTAGACGTGCAGCTCGCGGATCCGGCGGGCGATGAGCTGGGCGAACTGGCTCCCGAAGTCGAGGACCGCGACGACGTCGGGCTGGGACGGCGGCTCGGCGTCGGGTCGCGCCGGCGGCGGCGGCGCGTCGAGCGCGACCTCGAGGTAGGCCTCGACCTCCGCGTCGTCGGGGGCGAGGACGCGATGGCCGGCGTTCGCCGCCTCGCCGTGGACGGTCTTGCCGCGCCCCGACGCGGCCTCGCGATGGGCGTCCGCCTGCTCCTGCTCGGTCGCCACCGCCCGTGCCACCTCCTGCGCTCCGCCCGGTGCCGTCCAGTCTAGCCGGCCCGACCGGCCGGTCGCCCGGCCCTCGGTCGGGGCCGACGAAGCCCTCACGCCCGGCGCGGTAGGCTGCGGGGATGGCGACGCGCTACCCGATCCGGATCGGCCGGCGTTCGCGTGCCTTCCTCCGGCTCTGGGGCGTGCGGCCCGACCGTGCCTGGGTCGAGCTCGACGGCGACGTCGTCGTCCGGTTCGGCTGGTTCGGCTTCCGGACACCGCTGACGAACGTCGCCGCCTGGCGCATCGAAGGACCCTGGCGCTGGATCACCGCGATCGGCGTCCGGCGGAGCGTCCGGCACGGGGACGTCTCGTTCGCCGCCAGCGCCCACGGCGGCGTCCGCCTCGATCTCCGCCGACGAATCCGGGTCGGGCCGTTCCGGGTCCCGGCGATCTACGTCGCTGCCGACGACAACGACGCCTTCGCCCGGGACCTCGCCGCCCGCGGCATCCCGGGCGTCGACGCCCGGCGGAGCTGATCGGGATCGCGCCAGGGGACACGAGAACGGCGCCTCGGATGGGCGCCGTGCTCGCGGGAGGAGGGAGGGAGGTCGCCGTCGCGGCCGGCGGTCAGCGGTCGCGACGCCGGGGAGCGTCAGCGGTCCGGAGGCCGCCGAAGCGGTCGATCAGGCCGAGGACGAGCAGGGATGTCGCCGAGAGGACGAGCATCGTCGCCGGATCCATCGCCTGGCCTCCGAGCCGGTCGCCCGCCGACGGTCGTCGGTGGTGCAGCCACCCCGGATGGTGCCGGGCCTCCGGGTCCGGGGCGTCGGCCGCCCGTCGCCCGGTGAGCGGGACATCCGACGTACGGAGCGCCGGGACCGGTGGTCAGCGGCCTCGCTGCCAGGACTTGCCCTCGACCGCGACCGCCGGGGCGTAGACCATCTCGACCTGCTGCATCTCGGCGATCGTCCGGGCCCCGAGCGCGGCCATCGACTGGCGCAGGGCGCCGATGAGGTTCTCCGACCCGTCGGTGACGCGGGCCGGTCCCAGGAGGATCCGCTCGAGCGGTCCGACCGTCCCGACCGTGATGCGCGTCCCCCGCGGCAGGACGGGCGAGGGCGTGGCCATCCCCCAGTTCGTCCCCCGGCCGGGCGCCTCCTCGGCCCGCGCGAGCGGCGAGCCGAGCATGACGACGTCGGCGCCGGCGGCGATCGCCTTGGCGAGCTCACCGCCGCGGCGCATCCCGCCGTCGGCGACGATCGGGACGTAGCGACCCGTCTCGGCATGATAGGCGTCGCGGGCGCCGGCGACGTCGCTGATGGCGGTGACCTGAGGGACGCCGATCCCGAGGACCTCCCGGGTCGTGCAGGCGGCGCCGGGACCGACCCCGACGAAGACCGCGGCCGCCCCCTGGTCCATGAGGGCGAACGCGGCCGCGGCGTTCGTCGTGTTGCCGACGGCCACGGGGATCGGCATGAGGCGGGTGAAGTCGGCCAGCGCCAGCGGCTCGTACTCGGAGGCGAGGTGGCGGGCCGAGCTGACCTGGCTCTGGACGAGGAAGGCCGCCGCGCCGTGCTCGGCGCAGAAGCCGCCCCAGCGCCGCGCGGCCGCGGGCGTCGCCGCCACGATGGCCGGCGATCCGACGGCCCGGAGCTCCTCGAGGCGTCGAGCCACGAGGGCCTCCCGGATCGGCTCGCGGTAGGCCGCGGCAAGGACGTCGTGGACGCCCTCGGCGGGCGCCT
>Ga0335085_10013270_pt1 | contig 12084 bp, 9 predicted proteins | sample Lox_Sample_45_FD_206712 | JGI IMG/M metagenome (GOLD analysis project Ga0335085, IMG submission 206712) | Soil microbial communities from Loxahatchee National Wildlife Refuge, Florida, United States - Lox_Sample_4.5 | ecosystem: Environmental > Terrestrial > Soil > Wetlands | place: USA: Florida...
CGCCATTCTGCTGGTTGCCGCGCCACTTGCGAGCTACATCCCGCTCACCACGCTGGCCGCGGTGCTGTTCGTGGTTGCCTACAACATGGGCGAGTGGAACGAAATCGGCGCCATCTTCCACCTCGAGTTCGCTGCAATCTCGGTCTGGCTTGCCACCTTCGCGCTCACGGTGTTTGCGGATCTCACCGTCGCCGTTGCCGTTGGTCTCGCGCTTGCCGCTCTGCTCTATATCTATCGTGTCGCCGACACCACCACAGTTTCACCCGTCACCGACGACTACATTCGCGATGGCCTGCCGCACGTGCTGCAGGGCCGCATCATTCCAGACTACGTCTCGCTGCTCCGCATTCACGGGCCGTTTCTCTTCGGGACGACGGAAAAGCTGGTGGAGGCTTCGGCAAATCTCGACGCATTCGAGCCGGTGGTGATTCTGCGCCTTCGCAACATGACCGCCATCGATGCCACCGGCATCCACGCTATCGAGACGTTTGCCAAGCGGCTTCACGACTCCGGCCGCACGCTCCTTCTTTGCGGCGCCATGGAGCAGCCTTCAAAGCTCCTCAGCGGCCCGCGCTTTCTTGAACGCGTTGGCCCCGAGAACATCATGCCCAACATTCAGGCCGCACTCGATCGTGCAAAGGATGTGTACGAGCACCAACCTGTTGCCGCTCACGAGCTCCCCTAGAGCATTTTCGATTCAAATATGAACAACCTGCGGGTGCCCCATCCTTCGAGCGTTCTTGGCTCGAAGGGTGGGAGACTACAGAAGCCCATGAGACATGCAAACGCTTGAGCGGAAAATACTCTAGCGGCAGGCTCGCTTACTTCGCGTCGGTCTTTGCAATAAATGCCGCCACGCGGTCGTGAAGTTGCTTCCGGCACTCATCCCTCACGTACGCCATGTGTCCCGCTTCGTACCAGTCATATTCAATGTTCTTGGTCAATGAATCGGGTATCGGCAAATGCCGCTCCTCATATTCCGCTGCAAAGAACGGCGTCGCCAGGTCGTAATAGCCGCCATTCACCATGATTCTCAGGTGAGGATTGGTCTTCATGGCTTCGGCCAAGTCCGAGCTTACGTTAAGTCCGCCCGCGCCCCCGGCTCCCCTGACGACTTGCCCTGCCCGCGCCATATCCCAGCGATTGCCTTCAAACAGTGCGCTGGGAATATAGGTGGAATTTGCGCCATACTTCAGGTCATTGCGCAGGTAGCTGTTGATCAGCGAGAAGTAAGCCGAAGAAATCGCCGCACTCTGCGGATCGTACTGCGCTGATTCGCTCAGCGGATTGATGGTTGGCCCCAGGTAGCGCGTGTCGTACCGGCCCGTTGTCATATTGTCATCGTCGGCGAACGTCTTCTCGAACTGGCCCCCGTTGATACGCAGATCGGCCTTCAATACATATGCCACAGGCAAACCCGTGTATTGGTGAATCTTCTCGGCAACAGCCTGCTTCTCCGTTGGGCTCAGGGCGGTCCCTTTGGCCAAAGCGCGCATGTAGTCGCCCAACGCGAAATCTTCAACCTCGCTCAGGAACGGCTCCAGCGCGGCGGGCTGCGGCGACAGTTTCTTGTGATACCAGGCGGTGGCAGCAAATGTGGGCAGCGCCAGTTCATAGGGAAGATCCATCCCCGGACGAGCGCCGCCGACACCGATGCCCATGGGGAAGTTGAAGATCTGTCCCAGCAGTATCACTCCATTCAGGTCGACGTTCTTATCGTTCTCAAGATCGTCGGCCAGAACCGCCGACCTGGTGGTTCCATAGCTCTCGCCAAACAAGAATTTCGGCGAGTTCCAGCGATCGTACTTCGACAGGAATCGCGCGATAAATCTCGCGAAGGCGTCCGCATCCTGGTCAACGCCCCAGAAGGCCTTGCCGGCGTCTTTGCCAACCAGCCGCCCGAATCCCGTGCCGGGCATGTCGATAAAAACAAGGTCGCTTACGTCGAGCAGGCAATCGGTATTGTCCACCAGTTTGTAAGGAGCTCCGGGCAGATGCGTATCCCCGGTCGTCTCCACATACTTTGGGCCCAGCGAGCCCAGGTGCAGCCACATGGTCGAGCTGCCTGGACCACCGTTGTAAAAGAAAGTGACCGGTCTTAACTCTGCCTTTGCGTCCTTCTTGAAATATGCCACGTAAAACATGCGCGCGACCGGCGGCGCATCCGCGGGCTCCTTCGGTGCAGATGCCGCTAGCTGCGTCCCCGGTAGCGGCTTTCCGTCCAGTCCGAGCTGCGCGTCCTGCGTGTCCGTCGCGCCCACCGTGATGGTTCCGGCAATCGCGGTATAGGCAATGCGCTGGCCGCCGACAGTCACTTCGCCCTGCGTCGTCGAATCCGCCGGTGTAACAGCGGCCTCGGCTGGTTTTTCGGCGGGTGCTGGTTTTGTCGTCGCATCGTCCGCGGCACGCACTCCCGCGGGCATTAGGCACAACGCCGCGGCGGCAACGCCTGCGGCAAATCGCAAACTCGAGATCATTCCCGGTCCCCCCTCCTGGAAACTGTTTTGAATGCTAAGTATAGACGCCGATCAGCGCGGCCGCACTGCCTTTCGCCTGCGCAAACCGAATACCTGTCACAAATCGCCTGCGCAGGCCGTGCCATTCAACCCTTCGCGTTCCCCCATCCTATAGTTGCTTTGCATTTCCCGTGGATTTATTCTTCTCTATCTGACTCTCTGCGTTTCCGTTCCCTCGTCAGCGCTCCTGGAGCCAGTTTTATGCAGTAGCGAATTCCAGTGTCCCTGTGGAGACAGAGCATGGCCCTCCAACCAGCAGAATCTACGCGCGGCGTTGAGTCCATTCCCGTCGTGCTCAACGGCCGCACTCTCGAAGCCAACCGGCGCATCCCGCTCAACATCGACTGGGTCGACCAGGTTCGCGTGAACACCAGCGCCGTGGAGCGCCGCGCCGCCACCCATGTTGCGCGCCGCACCGTCAAGAAAGAGAACCAGGCTGCGTGGCTGTTGCGCGCCATTGCGTGCATGGACCTGACCACGCTCAGCGGCGACGACTCCGCCGACCGCGTGCGGCGCCTCTGCGCCAAGGCGCGCAATCCGCTGCAGCGTCACATCGTCGACGGTCTCGGCATCCAGGATCTGAATCTGCACGTGGGCGCGGTCTGCGTCTATCACGCGTTCGTTGAAACTGCGGTCAAAGCGCTTGAAGGATCGGGCATTCCTGTTGCCGCCGTCTCCACCGGCTTTCCGCACGGCCTCTCCCCGCTGGCCGAGCGCGTGAACGAGATTCACCGCTCCGTTGAAGCTGGCGCGTCCGAGATCGACATCGTCATCACCCGCGCTCACGTCTTCAATGGCGAGTGGCAGGCGCTCTACGACGAGATCGCCGCGTTCAAGGAGGCCTGCGGCCCGCACGCGCATCTCAAAACGATTCTCGGCACCGGCGACCTGATGACGCTGCGCAACGTGGCGCGTGCAAGCTGGGTGGCCATGATGGCCGGAGCCGACTTCATCAAGACATCCACGGGCAAGGAATCAGTGAACGCCACGCTGCCCGTTTCGCTGGTCATGGTCCGCTGCATCCGCGACTACGCAGAGCGCACCGGCATGGCGGTGGGCTTCAAGCCCGCTGGCGGCATTCGCACCGCAAAGCAATCGCTCGACTGGCTGTCGCTGATGAAGGACGAACTCGGCCGCCCGTGGCTCGAGCCGTCGCTGTTCCGCTTCGGAGCCAGCGGCATGCTAGGCGACATCGAGCGCCAGCTGGAGCACTATTTGACCGGCCGTTACTCGGCCACCTATCGCCACCCGATCGCTTAAAGGTATTCGAATTTTCCTGACCAGTTCGGAAGGAAGCGCAATGAGCATCGTGGAAAAGTTCTACAGCATGGAATACGGAGTAGCGCCTGAGGATCCCAAGGAAGCGCTGCATTGGCTCGATCGGCATCATCGCCGCTTCAACGAGTTCATAGGCGGCGCGTGGGTCGCACCCGCCAGCGGCGAGTACATGCCCACCAGCGATCCCTCCACCGGCGAAACCATCGCTGAAGTCGCCAAAGGCAACACGGCCGATGTCGAAGCCGCCGTCGCCGCTGCTCGCAAAGCGCAGCCCGCGTGGCAGGCGCTCAGCGGACACGAGCGGGCCCGTTACCTCTACGCGCTGGCGCGCCTTGTCCAAAAGCACTCCCGCCGCCTTGCCGTCCTCGAGACCATGGACAATGGCAAGCCGATCCGCGAAAGCCGCGATATCGATATTCCGCTGGTTGCACGGCACTTCTATCATCATGCCGGCTGGGCGCAGCTTCTTGAATCCGAATTTCCGAACTACACCGCATGCGGCGTCGTCGGCCAGATAATCCCGTGGAACTTCCCGTTGCTCATGTTCGCGTGGAAGGTTGCGCCCGCGCTGGCCGCGGGCAACACCGTCGTCATCAAGCCGGCCAAGTACACGCCGCTCACCGCGCTCGCGTTTGCCGAGCTGGCCATGGAAGCAGGCCTGCCGCCGGGCGTGCTCAACGTGCTCACCTGCGACGCAAAAACCGGCCAGGCGCTTATCGAGCATCCCGGCATCGACAAGGTTGCCTTCACAGGCTCCACTGAAGTTGGCCGCATCATTCGCAAAGCCACCGCCAACTCAACCAAGAAACTGTCGCTCGAACTCGGCGGCAAGTCGCCATTCGTCGTCTTCGACGACGCCGACATCGACTCCGCGGTCGAGGGCCTGGTAGACGCCATCTGGTTCAACCAGGGCCAGGTGTGCTGCGCGGGCTCGCGCCTGCTGGTGCAGGAACGCGTGGCGGAAACGCTCTACACGCGGGTTCGCGCCCGCATGGAAACCCTCCGCGTAGGTCCGCCGCTCGACAAGTCCATCGACATCGGCGCCATCGTTTCGCCCGTACAGCTTGAAACCATTCGCAGAATGGTCGACACCGGCGTAGCCGAGGGCGCGCGCTGCTGGCAGCCAAGCAATCCGCTGCCGGAGAAGGGAAGCTTCTTTCCGCCGACGCTGCTCACTGACGTGCATCCCGCCGCGACCGTTGTCCAGGAAGAAATCTTCGGACCCGTGCTGGTCGGCATGACCTTCCGTACGCCCGCCGAGGCCGCCGAGCTCGCCAACAACACCGTGTACGGGCTTGCCGCCAGCGTGTGGAGCGAGAACATCAACGTGGCGCTCGACCTTGCTTCGCAGGTAAAGGCCGGCGTCGTATGGGTCAACTGCACCAACCAGTTCGACGCAGCCTGTGGATTCGGCGGCTATCGCGAATCCGGCTATGGCCGCGAGGGCGGCCGCGAAGGCATGCTCGAATATCTGACGCCCAAGTGGCTGCATACGCTGCCCGCCGCGCCTCCTGCACCAGCTCTGGCTGCGACGCGCGAGGAGGATGACTCCTTTGTTCCAGACGGCTCGCCCATCGACCGCACCGTGAAGCAGTACATCGGCGGCAAGCAGGCGCGGCCCGACTCCGGCTACTCGTACCCGATCCACGGCCGCAACGGCGAACTGCTCGGCGAGGCCCCGCTTGGCAATCGCAAGGATGTTCGCAACGCCGTTGAAGCGGCTCGCGGCGCTTCCGGCTGGGCCAGGATCAGCGCTCATGGCCGGGCTCAGGTCGTCTACTATATCGCCGAGAACATGATCCAGCGGCGCGATGAAATTGCTGCTCGGCTGGCGCGCGTTGTCGGCGAAGAACAAGCCGCCGCTGAAGTCGATCTCTCCATCCAGCGCATCTTCAGTTACGGCGCCTGGGCCGACAAGTACGAAGGCACCGTGCATCATCCTCCGGGCCGCAACATCACCATAGCCATGCCCGAACCCGTCGGCGTCATCGGCATTCTTGCGCCCACGCAGGCGCCGCTGCTCGGCCTCATGTCGCTTATTCTGCCGGCCATCGCGGTGGGCAACAGCGTGGTCGCGGTGCCGTCAGAAAGCTATCCGCTGATCATCGGCGATCTCTACCAGATTCTCGAAACCAGCGATGTGCCCAGCGGAGTTGTGAACCTGGTTGCCGGCCGCCCCGCCGAACTGGCCAAAACGCTCGCCGATCACGACGGCATCGAGTCGATCTGGAGCTTCCGCTCGAACGAGGAAGCCAACGCAGTGCGCGCCGCCTCCATAGGCAACATGAAGCAGGTGTGGACCAACGACGGCCACGAGTACGACTGGTTCAGCCCGCAAGCCGAAGGCCGCTGGTTCTTGCAGCACGCCACGCAGGTAAAAAACATTTGGGTGCCCTACGGCGAGTAAACCAGGTGGCCCGCAGTTAATTCACCACTACCGTGAGGGTGCCCCATCCTTGAATCGCTTTTTGATTCAAGGGTGGGATACCACGACTGTGAAACTGTGTAGGCAGCTAATTTCTGCACGAGGTCGGCGTCTTCGAGCCGTTCACTACAACCCATCCGTTGTCCGCACTTCTGTGCGTTGAGCAGTGCACATCGTGGATTCCCGCCACCCATTTGCCGCCGCTGATGTAGCCCTGCCCATAGGCGAAGACGCGATCACCATGGGCTGCGCTCACCACGCCATCGAGCGAGTCGTTGATGGCAATCTGCACCAGCACAGTTTGGTTCTGCGGTAGCTGTGCCTCGACCGTGATGATGTGGTGGCTGCCATGTTTGCCGCCGCTGTTCACCCGCGTACCCTCCGCGGTCCCGCACACCATCACGTTTTCAACGTATCCGCGCGGCTGATCGTGGATCATCTGCTGAAGCCTTGAGTTCACCTGCGGATTGCAGGAGGAAGGAACCGGAACATCATGTCCCTGCGCCGCTGCTGGAATTGCGATGGCGCCGGACACTGCGAATGTTAGAACCGCGAGTAGCTTTTTCATTCGCATACTCCTTTGTGGGTTCGTGCTATCCCACCTTTGCGCGATAGAGCCGCGCAAAGATGGGGCACCCGTACATTGACGCAGATCCGAAAACGGACGACCGACGCCTGAGCCTGACTATTGAGCGGGTTCAAGGATGAGCCTCTGCACACGCCAGTTCAGCAGCTCTGCCGCGTACAGCACATTCTCCGTCGGGCATGCCAGCTCGTGAATCCAGCCAAACTGTCCCGCGCCGTGCCCGGTGGTTCCAAGAACGCCGAGCACCTTGCCGTCCAGGCTCAGCTTGTAGATGCGCCCCGGGTAGCTATCCGACGCAAAGAGAACCTGGTGCGGGCCTGGCGTTATACAGATCGCCCATGGCGACCCGTTCAGCTGAGTCTTATTCATCGGCGCCGGAGCTTCAGCCGTCGGCGGTATATCCGCAGGCGCCTTTCCCATCCACGGGCGAATGTTGTGATCGTGCGGTACGTTGATGTGAATCTCGCGCAGGTACTTTCCGTCGCCGTCGAAGACCTGGATGCGCCCATTGCCGCGATCGGCCACGTACACATTTCCCGCATCGTCAGTGGCGATGCTGTGCGGGGTGCTGAATTGCCCCGGGCCATTGCCCGGCTCGCCCCACGACTTGATCCAGTTCCCGTTCTTGTCGATCTTGGCGACGCGGGAGTTGATATAGCCGTCGCTGATGAAGGTATTGCCCGCCGCGTCCCAGGCCATGTCGGTCACCTGGCGAAATTCGCCATCGATCGGCGGCAGCGGCGGCTTGGGATGCCGTAGCGGCTCGGTGCCCTCGTCAGACGCTTCCTGCTTGCGTCCAAAGACCATCAGCACCTTGCCCTCCGGGCTGAATTTGATCACCATGTCGGAGCCCTTGTCGGCCACCCAGATGTTGTCTTCCCGGTCGACCCTGACGGAGTGGGCAAAGCTCCACGCATACAGGTGATGGCCGATCTCGCGAACGTACTTTCCTTCGGCGTCAAATTCAAGCAACTGTGCAGCGGCCGCGCCATAGGCCGGTCCGGTCGTGCTGCCGCGCGAAAACACAAACACGTGTCCCTTCGAATTCACCGCAACGCCCGCGGCTTCTCCAAAGTACAAATCCGGCGGCAGCTTGAAGAAATCGGTCTGAGCTTTGAATGGGATTTCAGGCGCGGATTGCTGCGCCAACAACGGCAGCGGCGCGCAAAGCACCAGCAGCATCGCCAGTCGTTTCAATGATTGCCTCCCGACAGTGATGAACAGCAATAGAGAACGCTCTCAAGCTAGCCTGAGCATGTTGTTTCTGTCCACTGAATATAGCTATGGCTTTTCGAACGGCTGCCTCTGCATAATCCGCGGCCGGTTCTCCGCCTGCAACTGTTTCGAAACCGCTTCCACTTCGCGGAACACGCGCAGCAGGTTGCCGCCGAGAATCTTTCTGCAGTCTTCTGCCGAGTAGCCGCGCTGCATCAATGCGGCGGTAATCTTAGGGAAATCGGCGGGCGAGTCGATGCCCTCGGGCAGTTGGCCGCTCACGCCGTCAAAGTCCGAGCCGAGCCCGACATGGTCCACCCCTGCCACCTTGGCAATGTGGTCAATGTGGTCGATCAGCGCGGAGAGCGGCGGCCGCGGAATCCGGTCGGCGAAAGAGCGCTGCACTTTTTCAATCTCTTTGGCGCTCGCCACGCGGCCTTCCGCTTTTGCCTTGTCCTTCAGGTCCTGCACGGCCTTCTCCATCTCGGGGCCAATCGTTTTCTGCGCGTTGCGGTAATCCTGCGACACGAATCCTGAATAGAAGTTCACCTGCACCACGCCACCCTTTGAATCGGGCCCGCCGGAGTTGGCAATAGCGCGCAGCATATCGTCCGTCATGTTGCGCGGCGAGTCGCACAGCGCCCGCGCGCCGGAATGCGAGGCGATTACGGGCGCACGAGTGATGATGAGCGTTCTGAAAAATGTCTTGTCTGACACGTGCGACACGTCCACCATCATGCCGAGGCGGTTCATCTCGTACACAACGTCCTTGCCGAACTCGCTCAGGCCTTCTTTTGTATGCGCGACGTTTGCATTGCTGTAATCTCCTGAACTGTCGGCCCAGCCATTTGAGTTGTTCCAGGTGAGCGTCATGTAGCGCACGCCCAGCGCATAATACTGCCGCAGGAGCCCGAGCGAATCTTCGATGGAGTGCCCGCCCTCGATGCCCATGAGAGCGGCCAGCTTGTGCTCGCGGTGCGCGCGCTCAATGCCTTCGGCCGAAGTCACGAGCTCAACATCCTTCGGATGCTTCGCCGCCTGCTGCTTCACTGCGTCAATCAGCTCCAGCGTCCGCCGGGCGTACTGGCCCTTGTAGCGATCCGGCTCCACCCAGATGGAGAAGAACTCGGCCGCCAGGTTACCCCTGCGGGCCGATTCCAGGTTGAAGTTGCCGCCGTTCAGCGGGTCGCCCAGGTCAAAACCCTCGTCGAGAAAGCGCTGCGGCGTGTCGGCATGTGTGTCGATCACGATTGCGGATTGTTGCACCTCAGCGGGAGTGAGCTTTTTCGCAGTCATATTTTGTGCCGGCCTCGAAGGGGATTGGGAGCTCGCTGGCGGCGCCTGGGCCGCCGAAAACCTGGCGGGAGCCGCCGCCATAAGTGCCGCTAGTGCCGTGGTCGAAAACAGGGAACATAAACCGTTTCTGCGCATAGTCTTGCCTGTGAGTGTATACCTCGGCGCAGGCTCGGAATCCGCATTCTCGCCAACCGGCATTTACCCCTCGCCTTTTGCTATACTTGAATGGTTCACCTCGTGCGGAGGTGGCGAAATTGGCAGACGCACTAGCTTGAGGTGCTAGCGGGTAACTCCATAGGGGTTCAAGTCCCCTCCTCCGCACCACTATGACATTTGGTCCGGCCAGCCGGACAGACTTGGAACGCTTCGCAATGCAGATTCTCTTCTACTTTTTCGTCGTCCTCCACCTGATCGTGTGCTTCTTCCTGATCGGAGTTGTCCTCATCCAGCAGGGCCGCTCGGCCGATCTGGCCGGCGCCTTCGGTGGACAGGGCTCCCAGACCGCCTTCGGACCCCGCGCCGCCGCCAATGTGCTCACGCGTCTCACCACCTGGTCGGCCATCATTTTCATGTGTACCTCGCTCGCGCTGGTCGTACTGTACAATCGCGCCAGCGGGTCGCACTCTGTTCTTGAAGGCACCAAGCCCGCGCCCATCAGCACCCCAGCCAAGTAAGGCAAATTCAACCCATCTGTTCGAGGACCCAAGCCCATGCCGCTCTCCGGAGAAGCCATTCGCCTGATGAACTATATCGACGACGTAGCCGTAACGCTGCGGCGCGTCCTGGCCACGATTCCGGTGCTTACTCCTGAAGAGCGCGCCCGGGTTGCGCAGCATTTGCAGGAAGTCCGGCCGAACGCTGAAGATGTAGCCCGCGCTCTCACCGCCAAGTAATAATTTCTTCGTCACCATCAGAGGCCTGCGCCACGCGCGCGGGCCTTTGTGTTTCCGTGCCATTCTGCCGCGAATAGATTCCTCAGCCTCCTCTTATTTTCCTCTTGAGAACTTCCATAAACTTCGCTTCCGCAAGCCACGATCTCCGCCCGATGCATGCAGTGTAGAATTCTCCTGCCGTTCCAGGAGAGTATCCATCCGACTGGAGAGAGAGAATGAAGATGAACCGGCGTGACTTTGTGGCGGCTTCAGTGGCGGGCGCCGCCATGTTGAATCAGGGAGTGAAAGCATTCGCTGATCCGGCGGGCAGCATTCAAGTCGGGATCGACGCGACCAAAGTGGGTGCTCCAGTATCTCCGCTGATCTTTGGCGGGTACATGGAGCCCGCCACCACCAGAGTTTGGGCAGAGATGCTGAGCGACCGGAAGTTCGGACGCCCGATCACTGACGCGCCGCAACCGGAACCGAGCTCATTCTTTCGCCGCATGATGGGCGAGCCATTCAAGCCGATAGGCCCTGCGAGCGCCATCGATATGGATACTTCCAGGCCATTTGTGGGCGAGCACAGCGCGCGCATCAAGCTCGACGGGTCGGAACCGCGCGGCATTGGCCAGGGCAAGCTCCGCGTGGGCAGCGGTGTTTCGTACGTCGGCCGCATATATCTTGCCGGCGAACCCGGTGTTGCGGTGGCGGTCCGCCTGGTGTGGGGAGCCGGTCCCGGCGATTCGCAGACCATTCAGATTCCCGCGCTGTCCGCCGTGTTCAAGAAGTTTCCGCTCAAGTTCACTGCACAGGCTGACACCGACCAGGCGCGTTTTGAAGTAGTGGGCGCCGGAACCGGTACCTTCCATGTGGGCACTGCGTCGCTAATGCCCGCTGATCATCTGCAGGGATTCAATGCCAGCATGATTAAGCACATCAAGGACGTTGGCTTCCTTATGGCCAAGTGGCCAGGCGGCAACTTTGTTTCCGGTTACGACTGGTACGACGGACTTGGAGATGTTGACAAGCGCCCGCCAAAGCCCCAGGCCATGTGGGGCAACAGGATCGAGTCAAACGATGTTGGCATTCACGAATTCATCACCTTCTGCCGCTTGATCGGCGCCGAGCCCGACGTCGCTGTCAACACCGGCTTTGGAGAACCGCGGGTTGCGGCAGAACTCGTGGAGTACTGCAACGGGTCCGTGAACACGCGGCTCGGCAAGCTGCGCGCAGAAAACGGACATCCGGAGCCCTTCAATGTTCGTGTATGGACGATTGGCAATGAGATGTACGGCCCCTGGCAACTCGGCTACATGGCTATGAGTCAATACACGGTGAAGCACAATCAATTTGTCGAAGAAATGAAGAAAGTGGACCCGAACATCAAGGTCACTTCCGCTGGGGCTAGCATCTGCGAGGAGTCGTGGTGTGCCGCGGAACAGAATCAGATGGAGCCTGGATTCTGGACGCCGCCCCTGCTGGATAAGCTGCCGTTCAAGCACGAATCGAAGAATGATTCCGACTGGTGGCTGCTGAAAAACGGCGCCGGCTACATCGACTACGTCTCCGAACACACTTACTGCTACCCCGACATGGCGTTTGACGCGGAGAAGCAGCACTATGTCGATGTGGTCGATCCGCTCCAGCTGAGAACGCGCAGGATGGCGAACCGCATCAGCGCGGCCTTTGAGGCGTGGCAGTATTACGTGGAAAAGATGCCGTCGCTGAAATCGAAAAACATCAAGATCACTTTCGATGAATGGGGTTGCCGCTATCGCACTCCGCCCGGCAGCACGCCCAGGCCGGTGGGAATGGTCACGGCGCTCTCGTATGCGGTGTTTCTGCACGAGATGTTCCGCCACTCAGAAATGATCGATCTGAGTTGCCCCACCG
>Ga0335085_10013271_pt1 | contig 12083 bp, 9 predicted proteins | sample Lox_Sample_45_FD_206712 | JGI IMG/M metagenome (GOLD analysis project Ga0335085, IMG submission 206712) | Soil microbial communities from Loxahatchee National Wildlife Refuge, Florida, United States - Lox_Sample_4.5 | ecosystem: Environmental > Terrestrial > Soil > Wetlands | place: USA: Florida...
ACAGCCTCCCCGGAGAACTCACGCTGTGAGAGGAGCGAACGTCTGTAGTACCAATTAGCTACAGAGTGGGCGAGCGGGCAATAATAGGAAACAACTAATTGTGACGAGCATCACGCAGCCGGGTGCGGAGCGTCACGCTTTCCTCTCACTTCCGCTTAATTTCCGGCCCGATTACTGCTTCAGCGAAGCTTCCACTTTCTTCGCATACTCCTTGGCTTTGGCCATCGCGGCGCTTTCGTCAACGGTGAGGAGTTTGCCGTCTCTGAGCAGCGTCTTGCCGCCGACGACCACGGTTTCCACTTCGCTGGCCTTCAGCGCGTAGACAATTTGCGAGTAGACGTCGTACATAGGCACGGCGTTCGGAACGTTGAGATTTAGAACCGCAAAATCAGCTTTCTTGCCGGTTTCGAGCGAACCAATCTCCTTTTCCATATGCAACGCACGAGCGCCTTCAATGGTGGCCATTTCCAAAGCTCCCTTGGCGCCGAGCGCGCGAGGATCGACGCGATAGGTTTTCTGCAATTTCGAGGCGAGATCCATCTCCTCCATCATGTCCAGGTCATTGTTGCTGCCGGCGGGACCATCGGTACCGAGACCGACGCGCATTCCCGCAGCGCGCTCATCGATGACAGGAGCGACGCCGCTGGCGAGCATCATGTTGCTGGAAGGATTGTGGACGCACCCAACCTGGCGCTCGGCGAGAATTTTCATATCTGTGTAATCCACCCAGATGCAATGCGCGGCGAGAACGTCGGGGCCCAGGAATTCGATGCGTTCGAGATATTGCACCGGCGTCGTTCCGTGTTGCGCCAGGCTGTCGACATATTCCTTACGCATTTCGGCGACGTGAATCAGGATGGGCGCGTGGTATTTGCGGGCCAGCGCAGCGGAATCCTTCAGCGTTTTTTCCGAACAGGTGTAGATCGAATGGGGGGCCACGGAAGCATGAATCAGCGGATCGCCTTGCCACTTTTGCAGGAACTTCTCGGTGTACACCGCCATCTGCGCTTCGTTCTTGTTGTCGGGAGCAGGAAAATCAATCCAGGTCTCGCCCAGGAAACCGCGAAGGCCTGCGGCCTTCGTCTCCTCGGCCTCGGCATCCTCGAAATAATACATGTCGGCGAAAGTGGTGGTGCCGCCACGAATCATTTCCGCCAGAGCCAGGCGGGAACCCCAGCGCACGAAATCTTCGGTCACGTTTTTCGCTTCGGCGGGGAAGATATATTTGCGCAGCCAATCGTCGAGGACAACGTCATCGACCAGTCCGCGCAGCAGCACCATGGGGATGTGCGTGTGGCCGTTGATCAAGCCGGGAATGATCAGTCCACCTTTGGCGTCGATTGTTTGCTTGGCCGCCAGACCTTTCATGGACTGGGCGCGCAGCTCCGCGGAAGTGCCGACGAAAGCGATGGTGTCGCCATTCACCGCGATTACGCCATCTTCGATGATCCGTCGAGCCGGGTCCATGGTTACGATAGTGGCATTGGTGACGATGAGGTCATAGCTGACTGCTACCTTTTGTGTTGTTTGCGCGTGCAGCGAGGAATGCGGATTGAAAATCCACAAGCAGCAGGAAATCAGCAAAAATCGTACAAACTGCAAGAATCGCCTGGGCATCGGTACTTTCCTTCCGTATCTCAGGTTAAAGATTAGATGAGTCGAACGGCTTCGGAAACAGTTCGCTCATGCGCAGCACTTCGGTTTTACCTTTCAGATTCGTCATAACCACTGGCACATCGCCGCAGAACTCCCAAATTAATTGGCGGCACGCGCCGCAGGGCGGAGTGAGCGTGTCGGTATCGGTTGTGACGGCGATGGCGTCGAAATTGCGTTCGCCTTCGCTGATTGCTTTGAAGATAGCGATGCGTTCGGCGCAGACCGTGAGCCCATAGGTAGCGTTTTCCACGTTACAGCCACCATAGATTTTTCCAGAGCTGGCGCGCAATCCGGCGCCCACTTTGAAATTGGAAAAAGGGGCATGGGCGTTTTCCCGGGCTCGTTTCGCAGCGGTAATGAGTGCGTCATATTCAGACACGATGCTCCTCCTGGCGGTGAAACCATGATCTTACAAAGTGGATGCGATGTGTGGAATTACTGCGCGGAGCAAGCCGATGAACTGGCCTTTAATGCGCTCGGCAGTCTCCAGAACTTCCTTATGGTCGAGCGGTTGGTCGAGAACGCCGGCGGCCGCATTGGTCACGCACGATATACCGAGGACCCGAACGCCGCTGTGGCGCGCGGCGATGACTTCCGGAACCGTGGACATGCCGACGAGGTCCGCTCCGATCGCGCGCAAATACCGAATCTCCGCGGGAGTTTCGTAGCTGGGGCCCGCGAGTGCTGCATACACTCCTTCGTCAAGATCCATGCCAAGGCGGCGCCCTTCGGCCAACGTGAATTCACGAAATTTCTTGTCGTAGGCGACGCTCATATCCGGGAAACGCGGCCCGAACAGTTCGTCGTTGGGGCCGACCAGGGGATTCGCGCTCTGCAGATTGATGTGGTCGCTGATGACCACCAGGCGTCCTTGCGTAAAATTTCTCCTAATGCCACCGGCGGCGTTGGTCAGGATTACGGCCTGCACGCCCAGACGCGCGAACACGCGGATTGGGAACGCCACGTCCTTTGCGGAGTAGCCTTCATAGAGATGCACCCGCCCTTGCATGCCGACGACTTCGACGTTCTCTACTTTGCCAAGAACCAATTGTCCGAAATGGCCGATGGCGGTGGACCGCGGGAAATGAGGAATCCTGGCGTATGGAATACGCACCGCATCGGCAAATTCATCAGCGAAAGCGCCAAGTCCCGATCCCAAAACTAACGCGATCTTTGGTCGCAGTTTCATTTTCTTCAGAATGAATTTGGCGGCCGCTTCCGTGCGCGTAAACTCGGGGCCAGAAGATGACTTCAGAATTTTCTTTTTCGGACTCATGTAAAGATTCCCACGATGCAGGCGGACAGGAGATTCGCCATGGTTCCGGCAAGCATGGCGCGAATGCCAAACTTGGCTAACTGCGAGCGCTGGCCTGGTGCCAGGGCCCCGATGCCACCGATCTGAATGCCGATGGAGCTGAAGTTGGCGAAGCCACACAACGCGAAAGTGGCGATGGTGAAGGAACGTGGATCAAGAAAAGGCTTCATGGGACCGAGTTGGCCAAAGGCGACGAATTCGTTGATAGCCATGCGCGTGCCAAGCAGATTGCCGATTTTCGGCGCGTCGTGCCAAGGGATCCCGATCAGCCACGCCACAGGAGCAAATATCCAGCCGAACACCGTTTGCAGACTTTCCGGGAACCACGACATGTGCGGCCAGCCATGGATTCCACCCATCATCGCGTTCAGCAATGCCAGCAGAGCGATGAAGGTGATCAACATCGCGCCCACATTGAGTGCGAGGGCTAGTCCGTCGCTCGTGCCACGTGCGATGGCGCCCAGGATATTCGATTCCTTCTCCATGGCGGGCATCTCGACGCGTCCGGCGGTGAGCGGCTGTTCGGTTTCGGGGACCAGCATTTTCGCCATCAGCAGAGTGCCGGGAGCGGTCATAATCACCGCGGTGAGTAGGTTCTTGGGATCTGCGCCGCCCACTTGAATGTAGCCGGCCATCATGCCGCCGGAGATGTGCGCCATGCCGCTAGTCATCACCACCATGAGTTCGGATTTCGTGAGCGAGGGAAGAAACGGGCGAATCGTGAGCGGTGCTTCGGTCTGGCCCATGAAAATGCTGGCAGCCACGTTGAGCGATTCCGCGCCGCTCGCGCCCATCACGCGGGTCATCACCCACGCCGCGCCGCGAATGATCAGTTGCATTACGCCAATGTGATAGAGGACGGCAAAGAATGCGGCAATAAAGATGATCGTGGGCAGTACCTGGAAGGCGAAGGAGAAGCCTAAACGCGAAAGTTCCTTGGGAAAGCCGAGATCGCCGAAGACGAACTCCGAACCCGCGTAGGAAAAGCTCAGGAGCTTATTCGCGCCGTTGCCCAGAAAGCTGAAGATCTTGCTGCCGACGCTGGATCGCAGAACGAAGAAGCCAAGCGCGAGCTGCAACCCTAATCCCCACGCGACGGTTTTCAATTTGATGGATTTACGGGATGTAGAAAAAAGGTACGCGAGCCCGACAAACACGGCCATCCCCAGCAATCCTGTGAATCTCCCCATCCTGACCCCTTTTGCCGCTGACGGCAGCCTTACTCGGACCTGACCCTGAAGGTCGTTAGGCTTCTGCGCGATCCCGCAGGCGTTTGCGATTAGCCGCCGATGACCTGACGAATCAAAGGTGGCAAAGGTGGCTGATGATCGCCGAGAACGAAGCTATTCTCGATCAATTTGCGAGCTTCCGGAAGCCTTGCCTCGGAATTGTAGAGGATTGTTACCAGCTTTTCCCCTGTGTTTACAGCATCGCCGATGCGCTTGTGGAATTCCAGGCCCACGGCGTGGTCGATGATGTCGTCCTTTTTGTCGCGCCCGCCTTCGAGGATAGCGAGGGCGGTGCCGAGATCGCGGCAATGCGTACCCGTGATGAAACCGGATTTAGCGCTGGTGACTTGTTCCTGGTGTTTGGCTGTGGGCAATAAGGAATAGTCTTCGATGATGCGCGGATCGCCGCCTTGAAGCTGAATGCACTGGCGGAAACGCGCAAGCGCTTTGCCGGACGAGATCATTTCCTGCGCGAGGTGCTTACCTTCTGCGACGGACCCGGTGCGTTCTCCGAGATGAAACATCCAAGCGCTAAGTTCCAGGCTCAGCTCGATAAGATCCTGCGGGCCGCGCCCCTTCAGCACTTCGATAGACTCGATGACCTCGTTGGCGTGCCCGGCCATGCGGCCCAGCGGTTCGTCCATGCCAGTGAGCAGGGCCACGCACTTCTTGCCCATCCGGCGTGCGGTATCGACCATGATTTCCGCGAGGCGAATGGCATCTTCTTCCTTGGCCATGAAGGCGCCGGAACCGGTCTTCACGTCGAGGACCAGGGCGTCGATGCCTTCCGCAAGCTTCTTGCTCATGATGGAAGCGCAAATCAGGCCAGCGTGCTCAACCGTAGAGGTAACGTCACGCAGCGCATAGATTTTTTTGTCGGCGGGCGCGATCTCCGAGGTCTGGCCAATGAGGCTCAGACCGCATTCCTTCAGGACGCGACGGAACTCGCCGAGAGAAAGCGCAGTGTTGAAGCCGGGAATGGCTTCGAGCTTATCGAGAGTACCGCCGGTATGGCCAAGGCCGCGGCCACTGATCATGGGAACGGCCAAGCCGCCGGCCGCCACGATGGGGGCCAGAATCAGGGAAGTTTTGTCGCCGACCCCACCGGTGGAGTGCTTGTCCACCTTTTTCATCGGAAGCTCGAAATGATCGACCATTTCGCCGGAGTACAACATCATTTCGGTCAGCGCCGTGGTTTCCGCGTGAGTGAGGCCACGAATCCAGACGGCCATGAGCCATGCCGCCATCTGGTAATCGGGAATTTCGCCTTTGGTGTATCCGGCGACCAGGAAAGCAATTTCCTCGCGGGAATGCTCCCCGGAATCGCGTTTTTTTCGAATGAGGTCGACGGCGCGCATGCGATTGGAAATGAAGTGCGAGACTAACATCGGCGCAATTCGCCGTCAACGAAGCCCGCGAGTTCACCCTTCATCTTCGTCCTACGTGCTGATCTCGTCACACTTGCCGATTCTCTCGCGCTGTTATACTTTCGCGGCTTGCCACTTACAGAGGAGAACGTATGTCCAGGTCACCCCGTATCGCTGTGGTCGGAAGCGCCAACACAGACCTAACCACATTCAGTGATACCTTCCCGCGGCCGGGCGAAACCATTTTTGGGAAGAGCTTCGACCTTGGGTTTGGGGGGAAGGGCGCGAACCAGGCTGTAGCTGCGCGGTATTGCGGCGCGGATGTGGTGATGGTGGCGAAAGTGGGCAATGATTTGTTCGGGGAAGCCACGGTAAAGAATTTCGCGTCATTGGGAATCGACACGGCTCACGTGCGGATCGTTGACGGGGTGTCTAGCGGCGTTGCGCCTATCTTTGTGGAACCCAACGGTCAGAATCGCATCATCGTGGTGAAGGGAGCAAACGACACGCTAGTCCCAGCAGACGTGGATGCGGCGGCGGATGCGCTGCGGAATGTGGACGCGATTATTCTGCAGTTCGAAATTCCATTAGAGACCGTCTATTACACCGTACAATTCGCGCGTAAACACAAGATTCGTTGCATCGTGAACCCAGCACCGGCGCTGCCCGCGCGGATCAACGAATTGATCGAAGCGGATTACTTTGTGCCGAACGAAACGGAAGCGGAAGTGATCACCGCGCTGCCGGTGCATACCTTAGAGGAAGCGAAAACCTCCGGAGCGTCGTTGCTGCAGAAGGGATTCCGGAAAGTGATTTTGACGCTTGGCGCGCGGGGGTCTTTGCTCATGAGCGAAGGGATGGCGGAGCTGATTCCGCCGTTTGCGGTCACACCAAAAGACACGACGGGAGCCGGCGACGCATTTATAGGGAGCTTTTCCGTGTTCCTGGCAGAAGGATTGCCGGAGAAGGACGCACTGTTGCGCGCTAATCTTTTCGCCGGGTTATCCACGCAACGCGTCGGAACGCAGAAATCGTTTCCGAAGCGCGCGGAGTTTGAGGCGGAGTGGTCGCGCCGCGGCGGCAAGCCCTGATTTTCGAGAACTGCCATAAGTAGCAGAACGGGAGAAGCAAAGGAGCCGAAATGTTCGTTTTGCAAAGTTACACCTGGGCGGTGGTGTTCTGCGTCATTACGATGTTCTGTTGGGGATCGTGGGCGAATACGCAGAAGCTGGCGAAAAAGGGTTGGCGATTTGAGCTGTTCTATTGGGATTACACGATTGGCGTGCTGCTGCTGACGATTATTTTGGGGCTGACGCTGGGCAGTCACGGAAACGCAGGCAGGCCGTTCCTGGAAGACTTAACGCAGGCGTCGCATTCCAGCCTAGATTCGGCACTGTTGGGCGGGGCGATTTTCAATTTGGCGAATATCTTGCTCGTGGCGGCGATTGATATCGCGGGAATGTCCGTGGCGTTCCCGGTGGGAATCGGCATAGCGCTGGTGCTCGGCGTGGTATTGAATTACGTTGCTGATCCGATCGGCAACGCGGCGCTGCTCTTCACTGGCGTTTTGTTAGTCGTGCTGGCGATTGTGTTGGATGCCGTAGCGTATCGTAAAATTCCTGGAGGTGCGGGAGGAGTCAGCACGAAAGGACTGATTCTTTCCGTGGCTTGCGGCGTGTTGATGGGGTTTTTCTATCGCTTCGTTGCCGCCTCAATGTATCCGAATTTTACACAACCAGAGCCGGGGAAAATGGGGCCGTACGCGGCGGTCTTCGTTTTCGCCGTCGGCATTTTCCTCAGCAACTTCATCATTAATACCTTCATGATGAAAAAGCCATTCGTGGGCGCTCCGGTGTCGTATGCGGACTATTTCAAGGGTGGATTCGGAACGCATTTGACCGGCGTTTTGGGAGGAATTATCTGGGGCGTGGGAATGTCGTTCAACATTATCGCCTCTGGGCGCGCAGGCTTCGCCATTTCGTATGGCTTGGGCCAAGGCGCAACGATGGTGGCAGCATTGTGGGGAGTGTTCATCTGGAAAGAATTCAAGACCGCCCCACCAGGAACATCGCGCCTGATCACCGCCATGTTTACCTGTTTTCTGGTCGGGCTCGTGCTGATCATCATGGCGCGAATGTCGTAGCGAGTTCGAGAACACAATTTCAGTTCAGGAGAGCGAATTCTTGAGTCAGACAACGCTGCATTGGCCGAAGCCGATTGGCAGTCCCGTGTTGGCGAGCGTGCGTTACGCGATCGAATCCTCGCGGGACGTACAGACGCATTACGACAAAATTGTGGACGTGGCTTCCTGGATGGCCTACGAAGAATTGCCCATGCCGGAATTCACGTTGCCGTTTGGAGTCGGGCAAGGCGATGCCAACGACGCGATTGATTTCATGATGGTGGTGGACAGCATCGACACGGCGTTCACGGATTTCACCACGCACGAAAAGTTTCAGGTGGACTATGCGGGGCAACACTGGTCCGATTCCGACGCGGAATTCGCGTGCATCAAGCGGGCCGTGGACAATGGCGTGCCGTTTCTGGATGGAAATTATCTGGCCCGCATCACGCGCGAGGAATTGAATCAAGTCTTCACGGGCAATATCACGATGCCTATGCTGGATGAGAAATTGGAAGTGCTGCACCAGGTGGGCAAGGTGCTGGCCGAGAAATATAACGGGCGGTATCACAACTTTGTGAAGGCCTGTTCGCCGAAACTGTACGACAACGGAAACGGGCTAATCGATCGGCTGGTGAAAGAATTTCCGCGATTCAATGACGTGAGCATGTTGGATGGCCACGAAATCAAATTCTACAAGCTGGCGCAGTTAGGTATCTGGATGATGTATGCCACGCTGCACGCTTCCGGTAAGTTCCGGCTGGATGATCCGCAGAAGATGACGGCCTTCGCGGATTACATCGTCCCGGTAGCACTGCGGCTCCACGGCATTACCAGTTATTCGGACCGCCTCGAAGCCGCCATCAACTCGCACCAACTGATTCCGCGCGATTTCCGCTGGGAAATCGAGATTCGCGCGCATTGCATTTATGCAACGGCGTTGTTGACCGAAGAGATCAATAAGCTGAGGCCGGCGAATATGCAAGTGATCATTCCGCAGATTGACGCGCGATTCTGGACGCATTTTCACACCACCACGTGGCCACATCATCTGACGCGCACGATCATGTATTAGAATTTCGTGGAAACCTAAGCAGCGAAAGGAAGCCGCTATGAAATGGCTGAGCCGAGTGAGCCTGTTCGTTGCCCTGGCCGGTGCATGCGCGTTGCTGGCACAGGCGCAGGGGAAGCGCAAAGTGATTATCGATCAAGACGCGTCGGGCCCCGGTGGCTCGGATATGCAGGCGATTCTCTCGATCGTGAATTCGCCGGAGGCGGAGGTGTTGGGTATTACCGTGCTGACCGGTGATGCCTGGCGCGACGAGGAAGTGCAACACACGCTGCGGCTGATGGAGATTATCGGACGTCCGGATATTCCTGTGGTGCCGGGCGCGGTGTTTCCGCTGGTAAACAGCAAGGAATACATCGCGAAATGGGAAACGATGTACGGGACGCTGGTGTACCAAGGCGCTTGGAACCACGTCCGCACAGGAAAGCCGCATGGACCGTGGGAAGTGCCACCGATGGAGGAAGGGAAGCCGACGATCAAAGCGTCAACGGAGGCGGCAGCGAATTTTCTAGTGCGCATGGTACGCCAGTATCCGCACGAAGTGACCATCTACGCAGCGGGTCCGATGACGGATCTGGCGATGGCCATTGCGCTGGATCCGCAGTTTGCGGAGCTCAGCAAGGAACTGATCGTGATGGGCGGTAGCATCAGTCCGCACACGGACGACCCGGAGTTCGCGTTGTCGCCGATGCACGAATTCAATTTCTGGATGGACCCCGAAGCATCAAAGGCCGTCCTGCACGCGCACTGGCCGCGCGTGGTGGTAACAACGGTCGACATTTCGGTGAAGACGCACATGAGCAAGGAGCTGATAGAAGACATTCGCAAGAGCCCGACGCCGACCGCGCAGTATGTGGCGAAATATGCCGAGGCCGGTTATTTGTGGGACGAACTGGCCGCGGTGGCCTGGCTCGACCCCTCGATCATCACGAAATGGCGAAAATTGTATATGGATGTGGATTCCGACCATGGCGCGGGCTACGGGAATACGCTGACGTGGAGACCTGGAAGCCAACCGGGCCTGGGCGAGATTGAGGTGCAGGTGCAGGACGATCTCGACAAAACGAAATTTTATAAGGAGTACGTCGAGTTGATGACGCGAGTGACGCCCGGGGCAAAGACCGAAGGAAAGTAGAAGGCGGCCAAAGGACGCCGACTATCAGCGCCAGCTTGGATAGCGATATTTCCTGCAAAGGAAAACAGGCCCTCGAAAGTTCCGAAGGCCTGTTTTCATGAATCATTCAATCGTACTAGGGACGCCGGCGGTTGCCGCCGGCACCACTAGAGCCCCGGGCTGCACCTGCACCGCGGCCGCGATTTTGTTCGAGCTGGTCGCCACGCTCGCGGGAATTAGCATCGTTATTCAATTGGCCCATGGTTCCGGACGAGCCCGGAGCAGCGGACGCAGGCTGATTGGGAGTCGGAGTAGTTTGGCCGGAGCCGCGTTGGTCCCGGGGAGTGCTGCTTCCCGAGGGACGATTCGGGTCGGCACTATTGCCCGAAGCGGTCGAGCCGAGATTATTGGCAGAACCCGCGGCGTTGCTTCCTGATTTTTTGTTTTGCGCGTTTGTCTTGGCTTCTGATTCCGCGGTCGTGGGATCAACGGGAGTCCAACTGCCGTTGTTGTATTTGCTCCAGTTGCCGTCGGAATCTTTTTTATAAACGTTGCCATCGGCTCCCGCGTAAACATTGTTATTGTTCGCGTCTTTGGCGACGAAACCGCTATTGCCATTAGCGCCAGAGAAACCCGCGCCTTCGCTGCCTTTGGACGTTTGGAAGGATCCGGTGGAGCCGTTGGCGTTGGTGTTGTGCTGCGCCTCGGCCCAGTTGCTGCCGTTATTGACGACGGTGTTGCCCCACGAACCGTATTGATTGTGGCCTTGCGAGGTGGACCACGAAGTTCCAGTCCAGGGGTTGTAGCCGGCGGCGTAGGTGTGGCCACCGTAAGCGTTTCGCGTAGTGACCGCGCGCCCGTACATGCCAGTGCTGGGGTTATACCATGCAGCGCTACCGGCGGAACCGTAAGGGCCATAAACGGCGCGGCCCACGCCATAAAATCCGGTGTAGGGGTTGTACACCGCGGCGCACCCGTAGGTGTACGGATAAGGATAGTAGATGGGGTGCGGTCCCCAGTAGACGTAGGGCGGATAGTAGTAGCCAGTCCCGTACACGATGGTGGCGCCCACGGCCATGCCCATCACGAACATGCCCATGTATCCAGCGGAATAGCTCATCTCTGCTGTGGTGGGCGTGGGATTCGAGACAATCACGTAGGTCACGTTGTATACAGGCGAACTCGCGGGGATCGTGTAGACCACGGCGGGGATGGAATCCGCGGTCTTCCACGGACCGTTCGGCGTGGGACCAATAAACCAGATCGCCCGGTAACAGAGATAGTAGGTACTGCCAACGCGAATAATTTTATTGGGCGTGTTGACCGCATAAAACATCGTGGTGGATTCGATCGGGACGAACTGCGGCTCGCCAGAGTAGGAGACTTTCACCTGTGCTTCGGCTTGCGCGCGATTGACGATTGCCGTCGTGGGAACTTGTGCAAGAAGCACCGCGTCGCTGGCTTGCTGCGTGCCTGGGACCGAGGCGAGCACGGCAGAGTACGGCTGCTTAGTCGCGAGTCGCGAGAAATCGGTGGGAAGATCGTTGCTGGCGAATGTCCATGGGCCCTGCAGGCTCGCCGCGCGGAACCAGCGTCCCGAAAGCAGCACATAAACCTGATTATCGGGAGTGTGTAGGAACACGTTCGATTCCGTGTTGGTGGCGTATTGCAAAGCTGTGCCGGGAATTCTGGCGTAGGCGGGATCGCCCTTGAAGACCAACAGTTCCGCGGGTTTTTCCGTGAAGAATATCTTGGGAGCAGTGGCCGCGGCGGTCAGTGGCGGAACCGCTTTCAGAACGTCGTCCCAATTTTGCCCTTTGGGGATCTTCGCAAAATCCGGTGGCAATTTCGAGGTAACGGTCCAGGGTCCATTCAGGTCTTTCGATTTCAGCCACGTTTTCGCGTCAAGCAGGTAGTAGTTGGAATTATCGAAGAAAAGATCCCAGTTGGTGTTGACGACGTATTGCAGAGTGGTGCCGGGGATGGGGGCGAGGACAGGTTTGCCCTCGACAAGAAGCAGGATCGCCGGGGAATTGCTAATGAAGATCGGAGGCGGTTGCGGAACCGCCGTGATGGTCTGAACAGGTGCGTTGGTTTTTTCCACACTGGCGATCATTCGCTCGAGGCTGATGGTGAAGGTCATCGTGGGATAGACCTGACGAACGCGCTGTTGCATGGCGGCTTCTTGTGTGGCGTCGAGTTGCGGAAACC